>Ga0209186_1000848_pt1 | contig 23567 bp, 24 predicted proteins | sample SidtaG_FD_187426 | JGI IMG/M metagenome (GOLD analysis project Ga0209186, IMG submission 187426) | Marine algal microbial communities from Sidmouth, United Kingdom - Sidmouth_Male2 metaG (SPAdes) (version 2) | ecosystem: Host-associated > Algae > Red algae > Unclassified | place: Sidmouth...
GGGGGGGGCGCGTGGTCAGTTGGGGGTGAAGCAGCGGCTCGTGCGGCGGTCGCGGGGGGTTGACGACCACCGAGGCGACGGCGGCCGGGCGGAGGCGGAGTCGACCGCGCGTCGGTGGCGGTCGGCGGGGTACGCGTGGTGGGTTCGGGGTGGGACGGCGGCGGGGGTGACCAGATCCGGGCAGGTAAAAGGGACAATTTACTTGGTGCAAACGAAAGCCACATGCTTGGCTTGATCGGGGTGCGGCTTGTTCGCCCGCAAACCTAAGAATGAGTGAACACCAGGGCCTTTCAGAATCCGGGTTTTTCAGAAGAATCTGGGATATATCGAGATATATCCGGATATATCCGTTGGAATATTCTCGCCATCCAATGTGAGAGCCAAACGGAAGACACTGCTGGAAAGCTCACCTCATGCTCACGCTCATCGTGGAAAGACTGATGAACATAACATGTTGCTGCGAGCAAGATGCCACTGCTGACGGAACGGTCCTTTATCTGAATCATTATTCCGAAGCCCCTGGTGAACACACCATCGTGCCCGCCACTTTTGGCCGTTCTCAGAACCACCGTGGAGAAGATCCCCCCGTCCAAGCAACACAGAGCACACGGGCGCGGGCACCGGGGTCGGCCGCAGGAGGGGGCCCGTCAGCGCCGTCCCCGCGGACGAACCGTACATGCCGTCCCACATTTTGATCGTCATGCCCGCTTGGAAGACCATGTGCGCCGCCAGAAAGTCGGGCACCCCGGTCACCGCTGCCAGCCGGCCCATGCGCACGTGCGGCAGTTGGAGCACTGCACGCGGCCTTTAAAGGAGAAGGTTGGGGGTCACCGTGTCGTATGGTCGCCCATTGCACGCCGCCAGGCGATCTTCGACGAACTTCATCCCCTCACTGACGGCGTGGGCAAGGGCGTCTTCATCCTTGTCACCCACGGCGTACTCCCGCCAGTCTACGTCGGCAGCGCTTGCCACCGCTACCATCTCCGTGATGGACTGGGAGTTGATGATTATCTCTCCGGCGCAGCCTGTCAAATGTCCCACACCCACCATCGTTGCCCGAAGAAGGCGACGGCGGGAGACAGCACCCCGAACAATGAAAACGTAACGGCTCTTCGGCGACAGTGCGAAGGCCATATCGTTTTCGGGGATCAGGCGGCTCACAGTCGTCGCGGTCGCCGTCGCCGCCACCACCTGCCCCGTCCCGACCCCACTGAGAGCCGCCACCGACGCCGCCGCCGCCGCCATTCCCCAATCCAGGGGACTTCAAGCCTGCCGTACCACCGCCTCCACCATCCCCGCCCTCTCTGGGCGACTGACGTCCACCGCCGCTGTCGCCAGCGCCACCACGGCCTCTCTCCCTGTTGGGCGCCGGAGTATCGGCGCCTGCGCCCGCGACACCGTCTCCCCCCAAGCCCGCGGCACCGCCCCCACCCTTTGCAATGGACGCAGGTGTCACCCCAGCGGCCCGGTCACGGCCGCGGTCTGCGCCGCTGGCGCCAGACTCGCTCAAATCTTTCTCGTCGCTTTCACAAATGCTTCGCTTTCGGGAGCGGCAGAGTTCCACTACCGCTGCCGCCGTCGCCGCCGCTACATCCCCCCGCCCCGGCCGGCCGCGTGCGGTCGCGGCCGCCGCCATCGCCACCGCCTCTACCCCGCACAGCTGACCGAGTACCGCCGCCGCCGCCACCTCCCCCTGCCCCGTCCGCCCGCTTGCGGTCGCGGCCACCGCCACCACCGCCGCCTCTCCCCCACCGGCACACCGAGGGCGGCCGCCGGCGCCGGCGCCGCCACCGCGTCCCCGCCATACGACCGACCGAGTGCTGCCACGGCCACCGATGCTGGCGTCAACGCCTCCTTCCCCCCCAGCCGACCGAGTGTCGCCAGAGTCACCGTCTCCAGCGCCAACCACCACGGCCACCCGGGGTTCACGCGGCCGCAGCGGAGCTACAGGTGCGAGTTTGCCGATGGCGGCGTCCTGACGGCCGGCTATGACCATTCTTCTTGCACGACCGTCGGGGCGGGAGAGACCTTCCGTCCCGGAATGACGTTGAGTGCCGCTTCCCGCCGTAGAGGCCGCGTGCGACACCGGTGTCCCAGCCGCCGATCCTCTAAGACGACCAGCGCGCTGGCTGTTCGTCAGTTTCCGATCATGCGAGGATAAAGCCGCCCTCTGTCCTCCCGGAGAAGGCGTATTGTTGCTCGAATCCATCGCATGGACGTATCGCGGTGTGACAAAAAGGGGGAGGCGCCGCGGTGGGTTGTCGTACGAAGAACAAGTGCGTCAAGTATGAGGCGCGCTCATCTGCCAGCGGATGCCCTCCTTCTGGCCCGCACCCCAAGATATTGCGGCGCAGCCCACTGCCGTGAGTTCCTGAAACGTTTCCGGTTTACATCGCACAGGCAAATCCAGACCCCGCTCTTTCCTCCGGGGGTCCCGAAAGCACCCTGCCGGGCCCAGCGGTGGTTCGAAAGGTTGCTCCGCCAGAGCCCCTTCCACTCGCCCGCAACCGACAGTCGGCTGGTGGCGACGCGCGCCGCCAGAGCGCACCGTTGAGTCGCCTCCTCTCGCTTCCCCGAATACACAATTCTTCGCAAACGATACTTCATACGTGAAGGGGGTCGCGGCCGTGACTCCCCCAATCGCGGACTCTGTGCCACTGTAAGAGGGGGGTGCGACCCGCACTGTCGTTGCGTGCCAGCAGTCCGCGGCAGCTGGCCCTCATGCACCGCCCTTTCTTGTCGAGCGGTGGCCCGCGGGCGGTCTCCACGCAGCGCTCGTGGCGGCCGCCACCCGCGCGTCCACTTCGGAGAGGCGCTCCGCAGCGCGGATCCGCGACGTCCATCAAGAGCAGAGGACTCACCGAGCCGTCCCGATGTCGACTGCAGTCGGCTGCCCTCATGCCCTCATGGCGACCCCACGCGAAGACGACGCCGGGCACATGCGGGGTGCAGCAAAGATGCGTGACGAAATGCATACCTGCATGTATACCTCCATAGCATCGCAGTCGAGCTCAAAAAGTATCAAAAGATCAGTACAGGCAGCGGCCACGTCCTCCGGTAAGAGTCTCACGCGTTGCAGCACATCAGCAACGGGGCCATCGCTCGCTCGGCACAGCATGTGCCGGATGACCAACGCTTTTCTCAGACCAACACGCTCCGGCTTGACATCTTCGACGCAAGAACTTGTTTTCCCATCAAGGTGAGGGTGAGCAATGACACAGGGTGGAATATCGAGAGCCGATAGATCGCCAGCAGTGGAAAACAGAAGGCTCACAGCGACCAGCGCGTCATCAGACGGGCAGACTTGTGTAGGTTGGTCGTCGATATGCGACGTGATGTCGACGTGGGAGTGCTCATCCCATCCAGTGCCAGCGTCGTCACAGGCCTGGAGCTCGATCTGAACGACGCCTGCTTCCACACCGAAGTCGATCAGCGGCTGCTCGTTTTCCAATTCGGGTGAAGCCCTCGTCATTCGGATGGGCGACTGCGCATTAAAATCCAGCCCGCACCCGGAAGCAGCGGGAAGATTGCTCGCCAGCGCGCCCGTTAGCTTCCCATACCAGCTCAGCATGACACACCCTGTCGCAATCTCAATGCCGCGCGTGGAGAGCTCGGTGACAGTTCTAGGCGACTCCTTCTCATCGACAACCGGCCCCGAGGTAGCTTCAGACCTGTACAGTGTGGTCCCGTCCTGGAGCTTGGTGGCGCAAGCAACGTCCGCATCCTCGTTCTCGCTCTAGTTAAAGACATTGTCCATGTCCTCCTCGGCCGCGGCGTCCATCAGCGACACTCAGCGGCAATCGTGAAGCGCTTTCATGTGCAGCATCTCCTCCGGATCGGTCTCCCTGTGCCCGCTGCCATCCGGATCGTGGGGCACGCTCCTGCTGGTAACCCACTTCTCGATAACCGAAAACCACGCGTTGTTGGCCGCGCGGGCAAGTACAAAATCCTTCAGTGCGCGGGTGCCACCCTCAGTGTGGTTGTCTGTTAACGGCTTGCCGTCCGCACACGACCTCGCCAGCTCCTCATCGAGATGCCCTTCCGGGCCGTGCAGATCGAGGGAGTGCACGCCCTTGTTCTTCGTCCTGAGATCTAACGGCTTCAGCACATGGTAGAAGACCAGAAGAAGCGAAGAAGCTACGCACAGCACGACCACCGCCCGCCGATTACCGCTAGTCCGGTCGGCCATGCCCCCGGCAGCAGCCGGCACCCCACCAGGCGCCTGACCGGGCTCACCGTACAGCATCAGCGTCCATGCCTGGGAAAAAAGAAGCACCGGGCACATCAGCTGCGAGAGGTAAGGGTCCGCATAATCTCCCAGGAGGGACGGAAATGCGAAAATGGCGGCGGCGTCAAAGCGGAACTCGCGAAAGAAGAGCTTTTCAAGCCCACCCTTGGCCGTCTTGCGGAGCATGAAATGCCGCAGATCCTCCTGGTCCCTCGCACGCAGGACAGCGAGCACAAAGAAGCAGAGGGCTTTGACGAGGTTGCCAATCGCGTGCATGTTCGGGTCGGTGAAGACGACAGGAAGCCGAGAAATGGGGATATGGAGCGCGTTCCACCACAAAGCCGTCGATCCGGTCTCAATTGCTTCAAAATGGTAGCCGCGGAGACATCAGGTGCGACACCCACATTGTGCCCGCGGCTGAGGTCCTCGCGGCACAAGGACCCCGGGCGGATATGTTGCGAATCGGATGCAACAGCGTCAATGGAGCTCGACGTAAAAGGAACCCACCCAGAGCAGGTGACGGACTTGGCCACCGCCTTTTCGCCCGCGAGCTTCCAGCCGGCAGCTGCCGCGATAATGCCGGCCAGCACCCAGAGAAGAACCAACCAGGTGCTCATGTTGCCGTCACTGCGCGTCTGGAGCCTCCGGGCCTGCGGCAGAGCGTTGGAAAAGCTATCAGCTTTACAGTCGCCACGACACAGGGAGCGATGCTCCGTGCTTCCCCCGACCCGCCCCGAGCACTTGTGCTGCCACGAGTAGTCGCCTGTGTAGCAAATCAACAAACGAGCAACAGAGGCAAGAATGGCGTCATAGCAGGCAAGACCTGTGTGTCAGTAGTGCAGTAAGAACGACTCTTGTCATGCACGTTGGCAGAGGCGCGACGAACCTGCCTCTTGACGGTGAGCCCTTCACGAAGGGGATAAAAGTGGAACCACGCGAGATGTTGCATGAACATCCACCTGCGAGAGAGACGTACCGACGAGCGGAATGCGGCGCTTTAACGTGATTTCCACGACGTCCTGACCGAAAGACTCCAGCGTGATGCCGTCATGTAGCACGGCAGACAGTGAGTCCGACAGGACGGCCCGGCTCTCGTCGATCGACGACTCCACCCCAAACAGGAAAGGTAGCGGGAAGGGAGTTCTCCGCCCTCCAGGAAGCCACTTGCACTGCACGGAGCCCCATACTAGGGTAATGGGGCGGCCGCTGATCGATCCTCCATCGCCGCCAACGGACAGTACGGCTGCTGCGATGCGGGAGCCCATGTCGGCGTCCGGGATTCTCACCATTTGGAATGCGTTGAAGATACATTTATGCGCGTAGTACTGCAATCCGAACACCATGAGGATGTGGCCGTCAGCGTGCTGCAACCAGCTATTCTATTCTTCGAAAAGATCACGCGGATCCCGTACTGCATCAAATCGGAACAAGACTCGGGCAACCTGTGCGGTAGACAGCAGGGCCCACGCCTCTCCGTCCTCCGATGTGCACATGTGCTTGCGAATGGTTGCCGAGCCAGTGAAATAGCGAAAGCGGCGGAGCGGTCCGGTAAACACCATGTCCAGCAGCCAATGCGCAGGCACGTGGGCACCATCAATGGCCGATCGCAGAGCTCGCACCGCTTGCCGCACACTCGGGAGGATGCGGGGGAAGGAGTGGTGGGCGTCCAAGCGTACCCGCGTGCGCTTGCTCATGCGTGAGGTGCGGGTGCGTTCCAGCTCCTAGAGAACCCGGGCCAGCACACCGGCGCGGACAGTGCCAGCCACCGCCGTAGCCGCGGCGCAAGCACGAGCTTGGACAACGCGTACGTACACGGATCGGACGCGGTACCTTGCCCACGCATTGGCTGCTCGGTCCTAAAGCTTCCGCAATCTGCAAGTCGTGCCAACTACCACGGCGCTGATATGCAGCCACTCACGCACCATGCTGCGCCCCGCCGCGGATGGCCCGTACAGCTTCACACCGCGCGCGACAAGACGCCGCATGCACGCATCTGTGGCGCTGACGGCGTCCTACGCCGGGAGCAGAAAGGTATCCCACGGCGCATCATCCGCGGCAACGAAGCAAGTAGGCGCCGACCGCATCTCCATCTGGGTGGCAAACATCTGCCCGTCCAGACGGGGAGCAGCGCAGCAGAAGACGTCGAGAGGACGCATCCCCGAGACCGCTCTCAGAAGAAACACCTTGAGGACGCTCTAAAGTGGCCGTCACGGACCAAGAAGAAGCCACAGGGTTGTGTCGAGCTTGCCACCTGCCGTCAAAAGTGAGGTACTGCCCCCGATCTCACATAACCCCTAAAGGACAACGCAACGAAGCACAGGGGCTCGGCCCAAAGTCGTTTGGTGCAGGGAAGGCTCCGAAAACCGTCCCGACCCGTCTCGGCTCATAAGAGCGGACCGCGATCGCGTTGCGCGACAGAAGCAGCCCGCCCAACAGAGTGGCCTGGCGGCGCCGCCGCTGCGTCACACTCACTGTCCGTGGGTGAGCCGCCTCGAAGCGGTGGAGTGGCGGCAGCGGCCGGTGTCACCCAGGCACTACTGCCTGGCGTCAGCGGCGCGATGACACAGGGCAACGATGTCGCCGCGGCGCCGGGATGCCACCAGAGGACCTGCACCAGCCGGACAACAATGGTAATGCCACGGTCGGATCCGACCTTGCTGGGCAGGGGCGAGAATCCGACCCTACATCCATGGATTCTATTTGCTGTCTACGAACCTTACAGAACACTGAACAATCCCATCTACATGTACTGCAATGGTGGTGCACCTTGCCTGTCAAATTTCACGTGTGCCTCTGAGCGACACGTGGAATAGGCAGCCCGGTGTCGCCAGCTCGCACGTCCAGCTGGACATCACGCCTGCGGCCCCGCCCATCCTACGCGGCCACTTCCTCTCACCACCGCGGTCAAAACCATCATGGCTTGCCCTCTGAGCCCCCTTATGACTCGAAACCTGCCCCTTTTTCTGCCAGGGGGCTGTTCAATGAGGGAGACGGCCGCCCATGACTGCCCTGGAGCGGCTGCCACTCCTCTCCCCCCCGCCTCCTCTATGACAACCCTCGCTGCCTCGCCCTTTATTCAGTCTCGCTGAACGCTACCGCATCCCTACCGCGGCGCTTATGTCCTTCGCCGCTGCCCCGGTTTGTCACCAGCGGCTGGCCCGGTCAGCCACGCGTGGCGGCTGCGACCGCTATTTTTGCGCCCCTCCTCTCTGCCGGGCAGCAGCGTCTGCGGCTGCTCTGTAATTCTTTCCTCTGCACGCTCCCGGTACAGAACGGGTGCGACCGGTGCCACCGCCGCCGTTGGCGCGGTGAGCGCTTCAGCCCCAGAGCCGGAGACACAGGTGGCGCCGCACTACTGCTCGGCCGCGCGCGGCCGCACTCTGTAGCTGTACTCCTTGCGCCGTAGACATAGCTGCAACTGCCAGGCAGGGGTGGGCGACAGTGCTAGTGCTGCCGCCTGCCCCCGTTTGCCGTCCGCCGCCGGTTCTGGTCGTCATGACGTGCTCGCAGGGGGCGGTAGCTGCCACCGTAGTGTGTGGGGCTGGAAGCTCGATGTAGCTATTGTCCTGAGGGAGATCATGCTGTGTAATCAATCGCCTGACCATTTCGTAGCCGTCTATAGCCAGTGGGTTACAGAATGAAACGACGGTGGATAAGTGCACAGAAGCGGCGTATGCCGTGTCAGTGTGTGCCAGGGGCATCCAGGAGATGTTGGGGGGTGGCATGACTGCGATAGCAGCATGCTACCTTTGTAGACGACTCACGCGCACGTTGCAGTGGACCCCGTCATACTCGCATCGACACTGGGTGCTCTAGGTCTCTTTGGTCAGTGCTGGTCCGGTGTTTTGGGATTTAACGAGGGGATTGAATGTGCTGGTGGCATCGCACGCAGAAAAACCTCCAGCAGACTAGCAGGGCGTGATGGAGAGGTGGTGGCAGTCTTGTACACTGTGACCTTGGCGGGGAGGAAAAGGCAAGAAGGAGGTGCCTGTGCACCAAGTGTCACGCAGTGACTTTCTCAGCACCCTTCAGTCGTGCAGAAACGGGTCTCTCGAAAAAACGTTGTGTTTTGCTCGTGTTCCGCCCAAGGGTGCCGTTTGCTCCCCCATCTGGGGCAAGACGGCAACAGGGTTACCGTAAAGTAACCAAGTCGAGCCGACTCATGTCTAAGCGGAAAAGAGAGTGCAGAAGGATTGGTAGGAGACACGTAGTGTTGTTTCTTCCGAGAAAAGACAATGGCAACAGTTGTAGGCAGGTAGAGAAGCGCAGAAAGGCCATCCACTTGATTGGACAGTGTCAGAACAAACGGGTATTCACTGGATTGACCAGTGTCAGTGCGATCTCACCGATGACACTGCCTTTCACACACCGTCTCACGCGGATTCTTCCAGATGTGTTTGCTGATTGATCCGTGCTTTACAACCCCACGAGCGCATTGCCGCCAGCCCGACTGCTGAGGCAGCCCCCGGCCTCGGCCCCCCTGTCCTTCCGAGCGGGCTAACCGCGACTGCACCCCGTTACCGCATCAGAGCGACTCAGCCCCCGCCCCTCTCCCGCTGTCTGGGTCGAAAGTAGCTTCGTCGCCGCGTGGCCGTCCGGTCCGCGTCTCCCGTCATCGGGGCGGACGGTGGATGTACCGCCGGCGCAGTCGCCGTGGCCAAGTTCTGCTGCTCGAAGCCACTGTTGTGGGTGGGGGGCGGCAAGCACAAAGCGGGGTGTGGGGAGAGGGGAGGCGACGGCGAAATTAACACCAGCTGCCACCGCCGGTCGTGGACAGCGGCGGGGTGGCTGCGGTGTGTGTAGAGGCGGTCGACCGTTGGGAGAGGTCAGCGGCAGGAGGAGCAGCCGGTCGGACTGACTGGGATGGCCGTCAGGAGAGTGGCGGCCGCCGGGACGGTGGCCCGACAGGTGAGCTTAGTTGATAAAAATTGTGGCATTAATGACGTTGGTTAACTAACCAGTAAGAAACGACCGACCGTAGACGCACGATAAGGAAAATGCTATCGCCCAACGGGCGAGGAAGAAGAACTTTTGTTCGTGCATCATCCGATGGGGTCGCCGGGGGTGCCGACGACGGCGAACCCCGGTCCCATGGTGCTTTTGATATCAGACGAAAAATGGGCGGGGTCAATCGACCGAGCGATCATGAAGATCGAATAACCACCAAAATATTGCTGACCTCCAAAACATGGCGGTTGCAGAGTGGTTGCAATCATTCAGCAGCGTACGTGGACCAATGGAAAGGCTAGGAATCATTTGAGTTCCTTACAGAGTCTCCCCATGCAGCTCTGCGCACTGGAAACGCACATCAGGATCTCAAGAAATCTGAAGAGATTCGTTGATCTCATGAGAAATCACAGGTCTGGCCCAGAACCCTCTCCACGCCCTCTTCAGGCCCAAACAAGCGGCTCAATAATCTCAGGAAATCTCATTGTGGGTTGCAATGGCTCTGCGTGACTCCTGCAAGACACGGTGATTAAGTTGCAAGATTACTGGTGGCACCTCTCCGCCAATAGTTCGATCGTGGCTTGTGGAACAGCCAATCCAACTTCTGATCTACGCCCTGTCGTCGGCTCTGCCTCCCTTCTCTCTGCAACCGCCATTTTTTGGAGGTTAGCAATAGAGACGATGAAAGAAAGGTCAGATATACAAGTCGGAAGTAACCTCACAAAGGGCAAGCCACAAGTCAGTTCAATCCTCCACTTGAATACTGCCTATTCAGGGGGGCTACCGGGCGCAGTATCCCACATATTAAGAAGATACGCTGCATACGCCTGTAGTGGGATTCGAGCCGTCCTGGCGAGTGGGCGCTGATCAAATGATCCGCCACGGCGAACGCCACAAGTGGCAACCAATCAGCGTGTCGCGTATCATCGCGCGAAGGGACATGAGGGCGGTACGCCTTGGCTGCCGCCTGCAAAGGTGATTGGGGAGACATCTGACACTCTTGCGCGAGGCAGTGCGTGGCGCCGGCGGCGCGAACGGTTGCCAGCGGCCCAGAATTGCCGATGCGGGCCGAAGGGCAGGCGGCTGGAGCGTGCGGCCTCTGGGCACCCAGGGGGCGGCAGCGGGCGTGCGGGCAGCAGATCGGCTCCTACAGGGGTGGGGGCCGTGGGCCTGCGTGCCGCAGGGGGCACAGACGGGGGCAGAGCGGCAGCCCTCTGGGCTCGTCACACGGTGTACATACCGGGGGGTTGGGAACGGCCAGGGCCCGTCCGGTTCCCCATGTCATCCGGCGTCCGGATTGAGTAGCCCAGTTGGGCAGATTACGGTGGCCTGCGCTTGCGCACTTGTTGATCTCTGGGACCTCCGTCTGCCGTGCCTCGTCCGTTGCGAGGCGAGGCTGTCACGGCCTTGCCCTCGGCGGGTGGTGGTAGTTACGCTAGGGCACACGGTGGGCGGGGGAGAGGGGGCGGGCTCATAGCCACTGAGGAGTCGGGTGCGCGGCTTGTGTCCAGCCGATTGACCCTAGGTCAAGAGGGGAGAGCGTGGTGGGCTTGAGGTTGAGGGGGGGTGCGGAGTTGGCCCGGGCTGGCCGCTCGACGCGGGGTGCCGCCGACAATGACAAGGCCAAGATGGCGGGCGGCGGAAGCGACGTCCGGATGAGGACGCGGCCTGTGTGGCGGGGAGCGGTGCCAACGGCGCGGGCGGCCCAGCGGGGCGGGCCGGGTCGGATGCGAGCGTTGGCTCGGGGTAGAGACAAAACGGGCCGTCAGCCGACAGTGGTCTTGGTATGCGCGGCGGCGGCCTTGCCGCAGACTACCCCGACGAGGCGGAAGACCAAGCGGCCGAGCTGCCGCTGATCGAGGGGGCGGGGCCGTCGCCTTTTCGGCGGACGTAATTTTTCCCGCCGTCCCTTGGGACCCGAGATGGCATTCCCGTCATGAGCGACGACGTCCTCATGGACGCAGCGACCAACAACCGCCGCGTGGCGTTGGTTTTTATCGAAATAGGCCATCGCGGCACCCCTCCGGGCTTCATAGGCATCGTCATGGGGGTACTTGATGACCTGGTCGACGCCGTCGTGGCGTAGGTGCATGGGAACGCAAGTTATAACAAACAAGGCCATGCGCGACAAGCGTACGAGGCCCTGGCGTATGCCAGCCAGTCGGTCCGTTATGGACGGCCGTTCCATGAACTTCACACGCGTCTTTACGATTGGGCGCTGTTGTTCCCGGTCCTCCAGATGGGGACCTTCGAGGTGGCCGCCAACAACTTCGGGCGTCTGCGTCGTGCTTGGCCAGAGGCCGTTTTCCTGTCGCTCCTTACGGCTTCGGAGTTGCCGGTACCCTTTGCCCAGGAGGCGGGCATGGAGGAGTACCTCGATGAGCTCATCGAGGTATCTCACGAGGTGGACCACGCCGAGGAAGAGAAGTTCGACGCGTGCACCGTGGCGCTGACTTCCCCGTTTCGGGCACGGAGTTATGCCCCCGCCCATCGGCGTGCTCAAGACGCGGCTCGTATCTCGAGCCGCGGGCTTCTTCACACCGCTTGGTGTGCTACTGTGTAATCCGGGCGCCCCGTCAGTTCGACTTGTCGCGGTGGTTCCATGCTGCCCCCGCTGGTGGTTAAGCCGCGGGGTGTGGACGAAGATGCCGTACGCATTGTCGTACTTGGCTCGCAAGCTCGTCGACGAGTTCAATTCCGCTTGGCACGTAGTCAACACGGAGTAGTACTACTTCTTGGCGGCCGGGTGGGTGCACACACTGTTGACTGACACGTTCTTCGCCTGGCTGGACGCCACAGCCCTTCGGCGCATGGACAAGTTGGTCCTGCATCTTATGGCCAGTGGGCCGGGCGGCAGGGCTATGCTTGACGCGTACCACAAGATGCACAAGGCCACGGAGGTCTTCCCGTGGACCATCGTTGTCCAGGACGTCATCCGACGGGACACGCAGACCCGTGCGGTTCGTCAGGTGCACGTTCATTTGGACTCGATGGCTGAATACGGGTTCAAGCTGAACTACCCTGGTCGGGGCTTTGCATCTCTTCCCGCCTGCGGCGGGGGATCGGACGACGATGGCAACACGCCAGTGGCCGTGGCGCAAGGAAATGGAGGTTTTGTCCGCCAAGGGACGCGGTCGGCCGGGGGGCCTTCGCGTCGGGCCGCTTCTCCTAGCCGTCTGGGTTCGCTATCGCCGGTGCGCGAGACACGCGTTACCGCCGTGTCCGGAGGACATGAGCGTGTGACGCTCGAGGACTTGTGGACTTCGCCCGAGGCGTTTCAGGCGGCGGTGGCCCTGTTTGGCGACGGGCCAAGTCGTCGTGTTGACCTGGGGCTTACGAATCTGCCGATGTTCAGCCCACTCCGATATACTCAACATTGGCATTTTTTGAATCAGATAAGAGGTTTGACGCACTTTATTGAGAACGGACAGGATAAATATGCGAAACCAAAAAGGGTCAAATATGGATAAGAACAGGGATTCTATTCCGAATATATCAGATTCTGCAACAACTATGTCACGAGAAGAAGAACTTGCGGTGCTTATTGATAAGAAGCATCGAAGACCGCGTTATGGTGGAACCGGTGAACGCGATCTGTGCGAGACAATGTCACGCTCGCGACAGCGTTTGCCAGGCAAGATGCGCAAACATCGTTGCCCATCTCCCTACCTTTGTAAACCTGCATGGCTGCGAAGTGTTCTGAGTCGTACAGGCCATCCGTCGGCTGCCGCGCGCGACAACAGACGAAAAATCGCCCTGTTCGTCAGTCACCTTCGCCGTCGAAGATGTGCCCTGAGTTGGCTCACTGCTATCCAGTACGTGTCTAACATAATACTGAGTGTCACGTGCCGGCTTCGCGCGTTCGGAGCCGCCTGGTGAGTCAAGAACTCGAGGTAGTGGGATGTTTTCGATTGACGACTGGTAAGTCGTTGTTCTTTCGTTTATCCTCTTCAGAGCCATTAAAATGGCGATGCCATTCAGATAAGAGTACGCAAAATCGGGCTTGTTTTTCCAGAATCTGATTATATCCCAGTATATCTATCCACGATATCAGAGTGCCATTTATTAATGCAAGCCCCTGGTGTTGACGGGCGGCGAGTGCCTCGTGGTGTCGGGGCGGCCGCCGTGGCCTTGGCGTGGAATCGCCAGACGGAGGCATTGCGCCGGGTGGTTCGAGATGCCCATGGCTATGTCCTTGACGACGCCATGCCGGTCTTGGCTAGTGCCATGAGCGTGGCGGCAGCCTCGGCGGTGGCCTTCGACCTGTTCTCCCAGGAGGTCGAACGTTTTCACCAAGCGGCGGCGGTGCCTCTCTCGCCTGAGCGTTTTGACGCTGGCGATATCCTCGGCCGGCGTCTTTGCCGTGATGAAGAGGATGAGGGGGAGCCTCCGCGCAATTTGCGCCGTCGCAGTTCTTCGGTGGAAGGTAGCAGCCGGGGGCCTGCCCGCCACTGAGGCTGGGTGGTCGAGGAACGGTGCGGGCCCGACATGTGTCTTTGTTTCGTTTCTTTGGTTTACCGCCGATGCCCGTCGGCAGGTCATGCTGAGGCGGTGTTGCATACACCTTGCCCCCTCATCGGTTGCTGTCATTTTGACAGAGAGGGTTTGGCTTGTGTAGCGCTGTTGGTTTTCCTGTTAAAGTGAAGGGCAACAAGTGCCCATTTCGTTGCATCATTATGGTCATTTGATGCGTGAGGTAGTACATCGTGCGATGCACAGGCCGTCTTGGCGTCGATGTACCAGGGGGCCCTTTCTCATCTGGGGGGTATAAGCGTCGCCTCTGTACTTTGGTACATTATGTCCTCAACCGTGCTCGTTAGGTCATGGACCGAGGGTAAGAGCAGCCTGTTTGGCTCGGATCCAACCCCTTGGGTAATCGGCGCAGGTGGCGCGCCATCGTCCTGGCAAGACGGGGGACAGGGCCATACGTAGGTGTACGGTCCGTGCCACTCAGAAAACTCGGCGAAGCGCCAAAGAGCCAACCAGGGGTCGTGGGGGATATTACGCGTCCGTTCGGGTAATGTCAGTCGAACACAACAAGTCGGTAAAGTCTCCTGAACTGAATTGGATTGGTTAGTCTTAATCCAGTTCAGTGTGATTCGAATTTCGCCGTGGGAATTCGAACACACTCCAAGAACGGTCGGGGACCACTTTGGATCTGAGCGTAGGGGGGCTGCTACCAACGCCTCTTCGGCTTGATGAAGCCTGGGTGATCGACAGGTGCCCCGGGACGGGGGAGCGGGAATACTCCAGGAGTATGCCGCAGTTTTTCTTTTTCTCCGTCCGAGGAATCGGATCACCAGGTTCCGAGGAAGAATTTCCAAGAGTTCCCAGGAGTCGTCCTTGGGACCATAGTCAAACCATCGGACTTTGGCACTGTAGATGCCATTGCTCCGACGGAGGCTTAATAAGCGGTCAATGACGTATTCGTCCGTTACCGGCGGTGTGCTCTCAGGCTTATCGAGTCCATCCAATAGTGGATATGGCGTCTCGTCTGGTGTCGAAGGCCGTGGGGCGAGAGTAACGTGGTCACTATTGACTCTTCGCTCTTCGCCATTCACGTCAATGACGTAGGTAGAGTCATCTGCATTGAGTATGACGAACGGGCCGACGGTCCTTCTTTGCAGCTTGCTCTTTTGTTGGTGGTTCGTCGTATAGGCGTAGTCGCCGACGCGGACACGTTTGCTACGTGTATCCGCGTTCGAGTCCAGTTTGGAGAAGCGGTCAGTAATGACTAGAATGAAGCGGTTGCTAGCTTTGGTAGCGGGAATTGGCCCGAAGATATTGACCGATAGGTCTGTCAGTGGTTCCGCTGCTGGGAACAGCGTCAGTGGGGACGTTTGTCGCCGTAGTGACAGCCGATTTTGGGCGCAGGTGGTACACTTGATAATAGTGTTGTAGATATCCGTGACCATGGATGGCCAGTAATACCGACGCCGCATGGCATAGTCCATCCGGTTCATACCCGGGTGGGCTGACACCGTTGCGTGATGTTCCAGCATAAGCACACGCTCGCGTAGGCTGTCAGGGATGTTCAATTGGTCGCCGTACGGCGCCCGCCTGTAGAGACGGTGGCTTTCGTTTTGAAAGAAGGCTTTCGCCGTTTTGCGAGCTACCCATTTGGCCAGATCGACTCAAAAAGCGTCAATTTGTTGGGCTTTCACAACATCGTCGCATTCGACGGGGGCTGGCATGTCGGTACCTGTGTACCTCCCCGTCAGAATGCCGTTGGCCGTCTCGGCCAATGCAAGGCATGGGATATCGTCGTTTATATCTTCAACGGCGGCGTCATTGTCCGTTCGGGACAAGAAGTCTTGGGTGTGGTGCGATGCACCGGGTTTGTACTGCATGTAGAAGGTATATTCGGAAAGCCGTAGGCGCCATCGCATCAGCCGACCACTGGAGTCAATAGTGCAGTAAATCTAGCTTAGAGCTTGGTGGTCGGTCCTCATTAGGAAGCGATGACCGTCGAGGAAGTGTATGAGCTTGAGTACGCTCCAAACAACGCCGATGCTTTCGCGTTCCGTTGTGGAAGAGTTCCTCTCAGCAGGGGTGAGGCCCCAGCTCCAATAGCCGACCGGTAATCTAGTACCGTCAGGTTGCTCTTGCAGAATGGTGCATCCGAGTTGGTCGGCGCAGGCGGCGACATCGACAATCATTTGGCCTTTGGCCTTCGGCACGGCCAAATTTTGTGGTGCGAACAGCGCTGGCCGTAGGTCGTCGAACGCCGCGAGGGCAGCGTCTGTAGATTTTGGTAAGTCCCGGGGGACTTCCGCGCGGGTCATCTCGTTGAGCGGCTTTGCTCGTGTAGCAAAGTCCTTGACGAAACTTCAAGAGACGTTACACATCCCCCAGAAGCTTTAAAGCTGGGTCTTGGTGGTGGGGAACGAAGCGTGCTTCAACGCGTCGACGTTCTTATTATGAACATGGAGTTGACCCGGTCGGACAATATGTCCAAGGTACTCGACTTCGTCCGAGGACCAGGTGCATTTCTCAAGATTGCGAGTGACACCGGCTTCGCGCAATCGCGTTAAGACCACCTCAACGTCCTTGAAGTGTTGCTCTGCAGATGCAGAGAAGATGATGACATCATTTAGGTAGACAAGGCAGAGTTGCCACTTGAGTCCAGACAATACAATGTCGAGGGCACGTTGAAAGGTAGCGGGGGCGTTCGTCAGTCCGAATGGCACTGACAGCCAGTGGTAAATACCAGCATGCGTTGTAAACGCAGTCTTCTCTCTGTCGGAAGGGCCTAGGGGCACTTTCCAGTAGCCGGCCGTACAGTCTAGTGAGGTGAAGACCTTCGCATCTCCTAAGAAGTCCAGACAATCCTCCATTCGGGGAAGGGGGTAAGCATCCTTCTTTGTGATGTTGTTGAGTCGTCGGTAATCGACACAAAAGCGGGCCTTGACATTCTTCTTTGGTACGATAACAACGTGGCTTGCCCATGCACAATGGTTAGGTTCTATGACCTTGAGCTTCAACATCTTGTTGATTTGATCAGCAATGATCTTTCGCTTGAATGGGCCCGTGTGAAACGGTTGTGCCCGGATGGGTACGGCATCCGTTGGGGTGACAATGGCATGCTCAGTGGCGTGTATAGTACCAAGGGTACCGTCCCACATCGCGGAATGCGTGCGTAGCATCTCCCGGATTTGTTTGTGCAAATGCTCCAGTGATTAGCTGAGGTTCACATTCTCGACAGGGTCGTCGGACAACAATATGTCCTCACCGGTTGGTGTGTCTTGGGTTGCCTTCTTCTCTGTTATGGCGGCCAACATGGGCCCTTGGAATGGTGCGGCAGACCCGAGGATGCTGTTCTTACGAACGATGGCCTGGTCCGGCCCAAAGTTGCAGATCTTAACCAAAAATAGTTCATCGGGCTTAACCAGCGCAACGCCGCGCCACGGGCGACTGCCACTGACTTGAGCCGGCATAGGCGGATGTTGGGAGAGATGGTGACGAGGCCGGGGGTGGCGCAGGTGTCCATAACCCATTTTTTCATCCGTCCTTTGACGCGGACTCGGAGACATGCCCTCACCTTAGAAGGTTGGTCTTCCCACGACCGTTCCCACTTATTGGAAAAAAGGGTGGCGAGGATAGGCGTTCGCTTTAGGTTCCTGGTGACATCACCGACGTTGTCTTGCCACACAAACTTCGTTAGGCGGGTGAAAATGGCGTTGACATGGTTATCCATGAACTACGTACCGAGCATACATGGAATTGATAGGTGTTCGGCGACAAAGAATCGGTCGAAGACCTTGGCGCATCCAACATCTATATACAGATGTATGGCATAGTTTTCTATGAGGCAGTTGTTGTTTGCATCTTCAATGCAGGGTGTGCGCTCGAGCTTTTCAGCAGAACTCTGCCAGTTGGCAGGTAAGACATTAGGTCGAACCAAGTTAATGCCGGCCCCAATGCCCAAGACAGGGCAACAGCTGTGCATTGCCGGTCGGCAAGGGCCAATGGTGGCAGCGATCTCATAGTGCCGATGTGCCGGGCTTACAATCCTTGTGACATTACGTCTTTCACCAGTTGGTGATGTTGAGCCGGGCAACCCGCCATGGGGCACCCGGCTCATTCGTTTTTCGAGTCGGTAGATTCGTTACTATCGCTTTCAGCGGTTGGTTTGGTATCCTCCGTTACGAAGTTCACGGAAACAACGGGACGACGGCGTTCACGTGGCCCATACGGCTCAGCGCATTGAGCAGCGAAGTGACCGTGGTTGTTACAGTTGGAAAAAAGATCGGTCCTCGCCTGAGGCGACTCCTTCGGGGGAGGAAAACGGGACCGGGCCCGCAGTTGGGTAGCCGGGAAGGGGCGATCGACATTGGGGTGCCGAGTTGGCATGGGCGAGGCATATGCCACCTTAGGCGTCTGAAGACGAGGCAGCTTAAGCGGTACGCGAAGCTTGTTTGTCCCGTCCCAATACATCTGCGCAACGGAGGTGGTCTCCGCCAGTGTGCGCTTGGAGAACTGCCCGTCCAATACCCGGACATGAGATTGGATAATCTCGGACAAGCCATTGATGAATACATCCTTGACCTCCTGGGCGTGGAAGAGGCCGTCGAGGTGGTCGCACTGCGTCCCAACTCGGACCCAAAAAGCTGTGGGCGACTCACTATCGGGTTGACGCATAGTAAAAATATTGTGGTAGGCGGACGCCCTTATGGCGTGGGTGGCATACTTGGCTAGAAGCCAGTTACTAGCGGCTCCGCAGGTGCGCATCGCATAAGTGCGGTGTCCGGATTTCGAGTTCAGGGTGCTCGAAAAGACTCGTTTGGCAGCGCCTGACAGGCGAAAAACCAAGAGGGGAAGGGCTTTCCCATGTGTCAAGCCGGCTGCGTCACATGCACGACGAAAGGTCGTCAAAAATGTGCATACACCGAGGGGGCTGGTGCCCGTAAACGGCTCTTGCCCTTGAAATGCGCCATCCAGGCGGCGGTTCATCTTGTGCATTTTCTCCGAGAGGGAGGGTGGCAGTGACAGATCACGTCGGACCAGGAAGTAGGTGCGATATTCCAGTAGGGACTTGAAGCGACTGTTGGAGGGTAGAATGACCTTTTGCCGATCGGCTTTCTCCAACCGTTTCTTAGATTCGGGGCCATTCTTGTACGGACCCGGGCGGGATCTTCGAGACGCGGCTTCCGATGACGTGTCCGAGGACTCGGAGCTCGAGCTCGACGACGGAGAAGACGGGGAACCCGGAACTTCTCCGGAGTCCGAAGACGAGGAGGAAGTCGTCCAACTGGACGAGCCTTACTCATTCGCGGCCGACAGGTTGGCGTTCTCAACTGAGGATGTTGAGCGGGCCAACTTGGTCTTCTTAAGGATCTTGCGCAACTTCTTGCGAAGCTTGTCCTCTCGACCCCGTCGTTCGGTATCTTGGCCAACTGGCTCTGGACGAGAGGAAGACGACTCGCCCCCCCTGGGGTCGGCCTTGAAATTGGTCTTTCTCTTCGTCTTGCGACGCGACTTTGCTGCCCGGGCATCGGACTCGATGTCCTCCTGGCGCGCAGCCTCCACGTTTGCGAGCAGGTTGTCGTTTGATTCCGCTAACGAGCTGTTGGTCCCTTGTTGGGCTTTCAGACTGAGATGAAGTGTCTCCACCTCGGCGTTAAGGCTCCCCGCATCGAGCGGTTGGCCAGAGGCCGCTGCGTTCCACGCAGGTGATTTTGAGAGCGAACCACCGAGGGTTTTGGCGTCGCGCATGCTCGTACGAACGCCTCCCGGCGGGACGTAGTTGGAAGGCAGGGCGTTCCCCTTACCCTTCCCATTGCCACGTTGCCCATCGGCACCACCAGGGGTCATTGCTCAACCGGCACAGTGCCAACAGAAGCGCCCCGCGCTCCAATTGGAGATCACCACCCCCGATGCCCCGCGTCGTGGCGAACACATGTGGGAGACGCGCCCTGCGCGTCAAACGAATGGGTGCAATACCCGTCACCGTGCCACTTGGCAACAAGAGACAGCTGTCGGGCACCACGTGCAGATGCGCGCGGCAGGCAAGAGTATCCCCTGCTGCTCCACCAAATGTGGTATTAATGACGTTCGTTAGCTAACCAGTAAGTGGCAACCGACCGTAGACGCACGATAAAGCGAACGCTATCGCCCAAGGGGCGAGGAGGAAGAACATTTGCTCGTGCAACATCCGATGGGGATCCGGGGGTGCCGACGACGGCGAACCGCAGTCCCATGGTGCTTTTGATATCAGACGAAAAATGGGCGGGGTCAATCGACCGAGCGATCATGAAGATCGAATAACCACCAGAAGAGAGACGATGAAAGAAAGGACATATATGTAAGACGGAAGTAACCTCCTAAAGGGAAAGCCACAAGTCAGTTCAATCCTCCACTTGAAAACTGACCAGTCAGGCGGGCTACCGGGCCCAATATCCCAAATATTAAGGTGATATGCTACAAAATTCCGACCCTTCATAGATGGATCCGACCCTTCCTAATGAGAACCCGAGCCTGCCATTACCCCCAGTCCAGCCGGAATGCACCGTCCACGTCGCCGGCACCGACAAGGGCAGATATGGAGCCCTAAATGGGCGGGGCATTCCTAAGGACGAGCGGGACGGGAGGGCGGTACAGTCATTGTGCGCTTGTAAAGCAGCGTGGAGAAATTTGTAGCCCACGCGAGATTTTACAGCATACTGGGCCATCTGATCTGAAACCATCAGGATCAGAGACCAACAGCACGCTCGATCGTGGAGCGGCAATTGGTCATATCAGACATCTAAGGACAAGGTACTACTCATCAAGCGCACCTGAAGAGAGCATGGAGGGGGGCCGCCATCAATCATCTGTTCAAGTTAGGGTGTGGAAATACACCATTGAAAATTAAAATTGCATGATCGCTTTCAAGTGCTCTCAAGCTTGTGGGTCCCCGCGCTGGAGCGATCGAGTTGTGCTCAGTTGAGGATGGGCGTCTCATAAGTGGGCGACATTTAAATGCTGTGGGGGAAACCCCCTGTCAGGGGTGACCCGACCCCCCGGTATGAGCCGGGGACGGGTCGTGACCAGTCACGCAACACCCCCCTAGGGGGGTCGCGTGGAACAACCCCCTTGGGTGGGTGTCGAGAGAGCCCCAGGGCCACACATGAAACGACCCCTCTAGAGGGTCGTGAGGCGGGGAACACCCGATCGGGCCCCCCTGGGGGGGTCTGAGACACACACGGGAGGCACGCGTCATCCCGTATCCGGGCCCTCTGGGGGGACCGGGAATCTTGTGGAAGCTTGCGCAATCCGAGCGTAAGCCGGACCGAGATATGATCTCGACCAGGAATAGAATCCAACCGGAATTCTATCCGGGGAAAATGAAAAATCTTGGGATAAGTCCCGAGGTATCGGTTTTGGGTAAATCCTGAAATCTAGGAAGTCTTAGTGACTTTCCTGCTTCCGCCCGAGACGGGCGGGGGTCCCCTTCCAGTGGAAGGGCTCTCAGGGATGCTGGGCAGGGGCCACTGGAGGCCCGGGCCTGAGATCGTAGCCCGTTGGGTACCGGTCCCCCCATGGTAGCGCCAGGGGGTCGGCATTGTGCACGTCCTGCGTCTTGTTTCTGACGGTATATGAGAGTATGCTTCATGGTCATCGTGCGTGTTCGAATAAAATCATCGTTGCGTTTGCGTTACTTTCGTTGTTTTTGTGCGCTTTGCGCCCAGTGATCCCGGCGTTCGCGTTGTGACTCTGGCGTAGCGTTCCGCATCCTGTGCTGGGTTTTCCGACAAGGTTATACCCCGTTGGCTGTGAGGGCAAGAACCACTACATTTGGTGGATCAGCGGGGGACAGGGTCAAGCCCTTCCTGATCAGTCGGGCCGTGCCTGTTCGTTTTCTCACGGTGGACTTGCTCTCTTTGTCTGACCCTTGGGTGTGACTGGTTGACTGTCTGACGGGATTCTCCCACGGGGGAGTAGGGCTTCCATCGTTATGGATAGCATGAGGGGGATGCTGTCCCGCGCTGAAGGCGCGGGCTCATCTTCACGGGGCGTCCGTGACGGAGCTAGTGAGGGCGCAGGGCCGGGAGGCCTTTTGGGGGACCCTCCTCAAGTGGAGGGTCGCGCGCGCGTGTCCACGAGAGTGCGTGGCACCGCGAGCGACGGAGGCGGGGGCGGTGACGGATTCCCCTTCCCCTTTTCTGTTGAGACCGCCACAAGGGGTCGAGAGAGAGTCTCCCCCAGAGTTCCGGGACCCCTGGGGGGTGGAGGACAAGAGGTCCCACCCCAAGAACAGGGGCAGTATGACGGTCGGGCTCGGAGGGCTAGGCCCGCCGGCTTACCCCATACACCCCCACAAGTCAGTGGGGTTGGGGTTCCGCAAGGGGCCCTGGAAGGGGACGCCTTTTCGGCGGCCCTACGGGACTCACTGGATGCGTTCATTAGCCCGTTACATGAACGGCTGTCTTTTTTGGAGACAGCCCTTGCGGCCTCCCGACGGTCGAGGCGCCGTCGTCGCCGATTGAGCTCCTCTTCCTCGGATGGGGAGTACTCCGGCGGAGATGGGGGACGTCATGTCCCCCGACGTGCGGTAGCACGCGCCCTAGGGCGCGAGCTAGAGGGAGCCCCTCATCTTAGACTCCCCGAGAAGATCATCCCTGCGGATGATCGTTATGCGGCGATTCTGGATCGTGTATCGTACGCCTTGGCGAATACGGACGTCCGGTATGACCGGACGATGGCGCACGGCCTAGGCCGTCTGCGCAAGGATGTTTCTGCCACCTTTGGTCGAGACGCAGAATGGGATGGGACGCCAGCCTTAGGCGTCTTTGAGTTCTTGAACCGCTTTGACAAAGCGGGGAATGACAATGATGTGTCAGAGGGCAGAGCCCTCTAACTCCTCCCGCAGTTCACCAAGGGTGATCTCAAACGGGAGTTGTACACCATCATGCCGTCCCTCCAAGGAGGGCGGAGTGGAGAGGTCAGTTCCTATATGGAACTGGTCAACTGGCTCCTCCGCAAATATGCGGACGAGCAGTCGCTAGGCGACCAGGACTCTCTGTTCCACGGAGCCTCGCAGGAGGAGGGGGAAACCGAGAACTATTTCTACGTACGCCTGAGGGGTTTACGTCGCCTCTGTGGGTATATACACACAGAGGGCAGATGAAGAGCCGCTATATGCAGGGGCTCGGTAGGGAGATTCGCGCAGATGTGCGCGAACACAACACCGGCAATATGCCGATGGACCTCTTGGTGCAACATGCCCAGAGGAAGGGTGACGTCTGTCGCAGACGTCACGAGGAGCAACAGGCCGAAGAGGCCCGACGGGCCGAGGCCCGTCGAGAGCGTCGAGCCGCACGGCCGACACCACGTAAGTATGTTACCGCGGCGGTGACAGCCCCAACTAAGGTGGGGGAAGTCCCGGCAGGTCCTTCCCCAAGGGGTAAAGGGCGCTTTGGGCAACCAAAGAACTACAACTACCTCGCATGTAACATGCGAGGACATTTCTTCCGTGAGTGTCCCCGCCTCGACGCGGCGACCAAGGTCCTGTTGAACAAGGCCTACGAGGAGCGTATGGCGGAACGTCCTCAAGAGGACCAGCGCAGTCCAAAGCAGACGGTGGCAGCCGTGGGCACCAGCCTAGGGCCACCGTGGTCGTCGTCGGATGACACTCCACCCCCAGGGGTGAAGGCCGAAGAGTTCGTCCAGGAGGACAAGTCCTCCTCGGAAAACGAGTAACGAGGGCGGTGGTCCCGCCTCCCCCGACAGCTCTAAGGGCAACAAGGAGGTACAAGTCTTCCCGGCGAGCCGGGAAGAGCTGGCCTAAGCGGCCACCTGGGGTATTCCAAGGAAAACCCCCTGAGGGCACGGCATGTGTATTCATGCCCTCTTCTAGCTATAAGCTAGTTGTCAGGTTATTCCTGACGGAAGGTTTCGACCTTACCACTCG
>Ga0209186_1000850_pt1 | contig 23553 bp, 20 predicted proteins | sample SidtaG_FD_187426 | JGI IMG/M metagenome (GOLD analysis project Ga0209186, IMG submission 187426) | Marine algal microbial communities from Sidmouth, United Kingdom - Sidmouth_Male2 metaG (SPAdes) (version 2) | ecosystem: Host-associated > Algae > Red algae > Unclassified | place: Sidmouth...
TCGGGATCTCGGCCCCGCCGGTGTCGGTGCCGGTAACACGCAGGCCGTCGCAGCCGATCATGAAGTCGGTGTGCAGCAGTGATTGGTTTAAGCCGACCGCGAGGCGTTCCTCTTCGGACAGGTCGGGCCCGCCTTCGTAGGTGTCGGCATAACTCGAACCCAGCGCGATGTGGCAAGCCGCGTTTTCATCGTAGAGGATGGAGTGGAAAATGCGCCCGCTTTGAAATATGGGCGAACCGGAATCGACCAGCGCGACCTCGCCGAGTCGGCGTGCTTTCTCGTCGAGTTCGAAGAAGGTGTCGAGCCGCTCCTTGCCGGACTCGGCTCCGTAGTCGATCACCTCGCCATCCGCGAACTCGAACCAGGCCCCGTGTACCTCGCTGCCGAGCACCTCGACCGGCCGGGTGACTTGGGCGCGTCCGGAGGTCTTGCGGAAGTCCGGACTGGTGAAAATTTCTTCGGTCGGAAGGTTGGGCATGAACACGGTGCCGTCCGGTAGTTTGGCCGAGCCGCCGAGCCAGCGGCAGGGTTCGGGGATGTGCACTTCAAGATCGGTGCCCGGCGCTTCGAAATGCAGCTTCACTACCTTCATCGCGTCCAAGGCGGCGGCGCGTTTTCCGAGGGTGTCGGCGAGTTCGCGCCAGGTGGCGATCGGGTCGGGCGTGTCGAGTCGGAGGATGGGTACGAGAATATCCCAGAGGGCTTCGACGTCGGGTTCGCCAAGCACTTGTTCGGCCCAGGCCGGCGTGGGCAGTTCGCAGAAGCACCAAGGGATGCGCGAGGAACTGGTCGCCTCGCGGTAGTTCTTGAACGCAAGCCGGCGCGACTTTTGAATGATCCCGTTGCGTTTCTGATCGATGTCTTTCATCAACTGCGGGTGCTCGCTGCCGCCGACATACAACGACGCGGCGCCATTCGCGGCAAAGTGGTCGAGCCGGGTGACGGCGTAGTCCGGCACATAGTCGAGATGCTCTTCGTGGCTGTGGTCGACACGCGCCTTGCCGAAGCCGGGATGGATGATGTTGCAGGCGACGTTCTTCGCGCCGAGTTGGTAGGCGCGTTCGGCGAGCAGGTTGATGAAGTCCCAGTGAACTGGTTCGCTGCCGAGGCTGATCTCCTGGCCGGGCTGTAGATTGATGCCTGCTTGCAGCAGCAGGTCGGCGTAGGCTTCGAGATGGTTCATGGTCGAATTACCAAGCGCGATTGGGCCTGCTTTACGAGCGAAATGAAGTGGGTGCTTCGTGTCTTCGCTTGATGCCGCTAGTCCTTGGCGAAGTTCCGACAACATGATTCAATCGACAGAATGAACCAAAAGGAGAGTGTCAAGGAGGCGGAAGCCAGCAGGCGCAGCCGTGGCTGCGGACTGTGGATCACCCTCGGCATGTTGGTCACCTTGCTTCTACTGTTCGTGGTCGTTCTCCCGATCCACCGTCAGGCTAAGACGATCCAATGGGTTGAGGGTGAAGGGGATCTCGGCTTTTATTTTGATCGAAGCATTGAGTTCAGAGCGAGTTGGATAACGGAGCGCCTGCCCACGCCTGCCAAAGACTGGTTGTCAGGCAAAGGATGGCTTGAGCCCCTGCTACAAATTGTGGAGGTGGATCTCACTAGCAGAAAAGTCAGCGATGCCGAACTAGAGCACCTTGCGGGCCTTAGTGCCATGCAGGTACTTTACCTCGATGAGTCCCAAGTAACCGATGCCGGCCTAGAGCAGCTTGCCGACCTTTCCGCCTTGGAGCGGCTCGGCCTTGGCGGCACGCAGGTCGGCGATGACGGCCTGGAGCACCTTGCAGGCCTGCCCGCATTGCGGTCGCTCGATCTCCGCAACACCAAAGTGAGCGATGCCGGCATCGAACATCTTTCGGGCATCACCGCCTTGCAGATGCTGAACTTGCGTATCACCCAAGTGAGTAGCGCCAGTTTGAACCATCTTGCGCATTTGACATCTCTAGAGAATCTTAACCTTGGCAGTACCCAAGTGGGCGATGCCGGTATGGAACACCTTGCTTGCTTGACCTCATTGGAGAAGCTTGATCTCGGCAACACCCAAGTTGGGGATGCTAGTTTGGAATATTTTTCGAACCTAACGGCTTTGCACTCGCTTTCCCTCTACGGCACCAAAGTCGGCGACGCCGGGTTGAAACACCTTGCGGGTCTGACCAGCTTACAGTGGCTTGATCTTGGCACAACCCAAGTGAGCGACGCCGGCCTGCAACACCTTGTAGGAATGAGTGGCTTGCTGTCGCTTGACCTTCGCAGAACCCAAGTGAGCGACACCGGCATGCAGCATCTTGCAGGAATGACCGCCTTAGAATGGCTCGACCTTCGCAGCACCGGAGTAAGCGACACCGGCCTGAAACATCTGGCAAACCTCACCGACTTGGAGTGGCTTGATCTCCGTGACACCCAAGTGACGCAGGCGGGTATTATTGAACTTCAGGCAGCCTTGCCTGTTCTCGGAATCGTTCAATAAAACCGCTGGATACTTGGGGCGCCGAGGCGTCTTTTCCCTGCAAATTCGACGGGTTAAAACCCGTCGGGCAAACACAGGTTGAAACCTATGTTACTGTCTTTGCCGTCCGCTCCGCCCTCCGCCCGAAGAGCAAAACCACTGTTCCCGACCACTGTCCACTTACCCGCCCGCAGGGCGAGTCCACTGATTACTGACCACTGATCACTGATCACTGATTACTTATTACTTCCCCCGCCCGAACGGCGAACTAAGCCACAATCCTCGGAATGGGCTCCGCCCCTTCAACCCCAACCAGACGCTGATCGAGTCCGGCGTAGAAGTAGGAGAGGGCGTTGGGGTCGAAGCCGAGTTGTTGCAGGACGGTGGCGTGGAGGTTCGAAACGTGCAGGCGGTCTTGCACGGCGCGCGCGCCGAGGCTGTCGGTTTTACCGATGGAGGTGCCGCCTTTAATGCCGCCGCCGGCCATCCACATGGTGAAGCCGTAACTGTTGTGGTCGCGGCCGGTGCCTTTGGCGTATTCGGCGGTGGGCTGGCGGCCGAACTCGCCGCCCCAGATGATCAGGGTCTCGTCAAGCAAGCCGCGTTGCTTCAGGTCTTTGAGCAGGCCGGCAATCGGCTTGTCGGTGTCGCCGGCGTGCTTGTCGTGATTTTTCTTCAGGTCGCCGTGGGCGTCCCAGTTGTTGTCGTTGTGGTTGCCGCCGGAGTAGACTTGGATGAAGCGCACGCCCCGTTCGACCAGGCGGCGGGCCATCAGGCACTTGCGGCCGAAGTCTTCGGTGCGGGTGCCGTCGATGCCGTAGAGTTCTTTGATGTGATCGGGCTCGCTGGCAATGTCGACTGCGTCGGGGGCGGTCGACTGCATTTTGTAGGCGAGTTCGTAAGAGGCGATGCGTGCGGACAGGTCGGTGTTGTCGATGCGGTCGCTGAGGTGCTGGCCGTTGAAATGGGCGAGGTGGTCGAGCAGCTTGCGTTGCTCGGTTCGGTTCATGCCTTTGGCGTTGGCGAGATCGAGAATGGGTTCGCCCTTCGAACGAAATACCACGCCCTGATAGCTGGCGGGCATGTAGCCGGAGGACCAGTTTTTGGCACCGGAGATCGGCCCGCCGGTTTTGTCGAGCATGACGACGTAGCCGGGCAAGTTGTCATTGCTCGAACCGAGTCCGTAGTTTACCCACGAACCCATGGAGGGCGAACCGGAGACGAAGCGACCGCTGTTCATCATCAGCATCGCCGAACCGTGGATCGGCGAGTCGGCGGTCATCGAATGGAGGAAGGTCATGTCATCGACGCATTCGCCGAGGTGCGGGAACAGATCGGAGTTCACCCATTGGCCGCACTCGCCGTATTGCTTCCAGGCTTCGCGCTTCCACGGCGGACCGACGATGCGCCCTTGGTTCTTTTTGCCACCGCGCCCGAAGGTTTTCACCTCGATGGTTTGGCCGTCGTATTTGTAGAGTTCCTCTTTGAGATCGAAGGTGTCCATGTGGCTGGGGCCGCCATACATGAACAGGAAGATGACCGATTTGGCCTTGCCGTTGATCATGGGCGGCTTGGGCGAGAGCGGGTTGGCGAAGGGCGTGACGCCGTCGGCCGCGACCGCTTGCGAGCCGAGAAATCCGTCGTTGGCGAGCAGTCCGGTCATGGCGAGCGAGGCGAAGCCGCCGCCGACTTGATGGAGGAATTCGCGGCGCCGGGTTTGGCCGCAGAAGGTGTTAATGGGATTTTTCATGAGGATGAACAATCTTGGTTGGTTTCGAAATACGTGAAGAATTCTTTTTCTGACATCGTTTCCATCTCTCCGTTTTCGACCGCGTCGATCCGGCGTTCCATTTCCTCAGCGATGGCTTTTTCAATTTCCGGATCTACCTCCACTGAGAGACTCACGAGAATTGCGTTGAGGACTTCCTCGCGCTCATCTGCAGGGAGTGAGAGCGCGTGTTCGATGATGGCGTGTTGGGTCATGTATAGTCTGCAGCAGGAACTCGTTGAGGTTGAGGCGATGGGAAGATTATAAGTGATCGCGTTTTTTCAGCCATTCGGGATTTCGGCTGTGATGGCTGATCGCACCAATCTCAATGGCATCCTCTTTTTCACGGTAGAGAATACTGTAGGAAAACTTGTCCATAATGCATTTACGCGATTCATTTGAAAATCTTGCACTGGATTTGGGGAAGCGGGAAATCCGTGCCGTCGCCTTGTAAAATTCTTCAATGAATTCGACTCCAAGTTGAGGCTGTTGGGAGTGCAGGTAATTGAATGCATCATCTAAATCTTGTTCCGCCGATTCTGTGAGACGTATGGGCTTCATGTCTTTGGCAGTTCAGCCGGCTTATTCGAACGGTATTTTTTCAGGACCTCTTCCAATGGGATGAGTTTTTCCTCGCCACGATCAACCGCCGCGAATCTTCGTTCGACTTCCACGCGCCAAGCTTTTTCGATGTCAGGGTCCATCGGTTCATCAAGACTGCGAAGGAGTTGCTGGACGAGATCGTGTCTCTCTTCTGGTTCCAGTGTGAGAGCCTCTTCTAAGATGGCTTGTTTGGTCATATTCGAACTTAGCAAAATTGGTGACGGTTGCAAATGATAGAGGGGGACTCAGTCGACGAACAGGAACTCGTTCAGGTTGAGGAACAACAGACAAAGCCGGTCGAGCGCTTTTTTGTCGTCGATGTCGGGCAGGGTTTTCATGTCCGCGAGCATCTCGGTGAAGTCTTTAATTTCGGACTCGGTCGGGTCGCGGTTGAGGGCGGTGCGGGTGGCGAGGATGATTTGTTCGCGCGGTTTGTCGCTGGCTTTGCGCAGGCGTTCGGCGAACTGGGCCGCCTTGTCGTTCGAGAATTTGCTGTTGAGCAGAGTGAGCGACTGGGTTGGAACGGTGGTGGCAAAGCGAACCGGGCAGGGGTTGTCAGTGTCGGCCAGGTCGAACGAGGCCAGCATCGGATCGAGTAGCGAACGACGGATGGTGTTGTAGACGGCGCGGCGATTGCGTTCGGTTTCGGGCGAGTTGCCCCACTTGCCTTTGCCGGTGCTGGCGGTGGCGAGAATCATCTCGGGAATCTCGGAGAAGAAACTCGGCCCGCCGGCTTTGAGGTTGAGTTGGCCGGTGGCGTTGATGATCGAGTCGCGGATTTCCTCGGCGGTGAGACGGCGCATATTCATCCGCCAGAAGGCCTTGTTCTGCGGGTCGGCGGCGAGCGCTTGTTCGTTGCCGGTGGAGGCCATGCGGTAGGCGGCGCTGTTCATGATCACGCGGTGCAGATCTTTGATCGACCAGTCGAGTTCGTGCATGAAGTGGTGGGCGAGCCAGTCGAGCAGTTCGGGGTGGGTGGGCTTCGAACCGATGTTGCCGAAGTCCGAACTGGTGGCGACGATGCCGCGTCCGAAGTGGTGTTGCCAGACGCGGTTCACCATGACGCGGGCAGTGAGTTGATTGTCAGTACTCGCGATATAGTCGGCGACGATGGTGCGCATGCCGCTGCTGTTGTTCACGGGCTTGGCTTCGGGCACGGGGGTGTCGGTGAGAATGCTCGGGAAGCGCGGTTGCACTTGCTCCCCCTTGGCATGGGGCGAACCGCGCCGGAGCACAAAGGTCTGCGGTGGCTTGGTGCCGTTTTCTTTCACGCCGAACACCTTGAAGGTGCCGGGCGCGGTGACTGGTTTGCGGCGCAGCTGGTCGCGTTGTTTTTTGAGATCGATGTACTCTTTATTGCGCTTGCCGAGGATCCGTCCGCCTTCGCTGCGCGCGAGTTCCTCGACGGACTTCGGACGCGCTCCCGGCGCAGCGCGTTTGCCGGTGCCGAGTCCGACGTCGACGCCTTGGCCTCCACCAGTTTGGATGCAGTGCACCGCCATGATGTTGCGTCCGGGCTTGAGAATCTTTTTCCATGGCCCCTTGAGTGGACCGTCGATGTATTTATTTATATAGCCTTTCGCTTCGAACATCTTTTCACCGTTGATGTAGATCTCGATGTCTTCGTCGTGGAACACGGACAAGTTCATCGCAAAGGGCATGGCGGCCATGTTGAATTCTTTGCGCATCCAAATCTCGTTGGTATCCCAGTTGGTATTCACCTTGATGGCGGGCGTGCCGTCGCGGCCAAAGCCGCTTTTGCCGACGGCCCATTTCTTGTCGTCGAAGTCGTTGAGCAGCCAATTGCCGGGCGGGACTTTGGTGGTGTAGCGCCAGTCGTCGCCGCCCGAGCGGCCGTCTTTGATCATCGTCTCACTGCCGCGGCTGAGCGAACGGATCGGAACGCCGGGTCCGCTCCAACTGAGGTTGAGCACGTTGGCGCTGGTTTTGTTGAAGTAGTCGACTCGGATCGGCACGTTGCCCTTTTTGAGTTTTACCGAACCCTGCTTTGGCGCGCCGGCGGGATGAATGCCGTCGTATTCAATCACGGACTTGCCGTTGATTGACAGACGGGAACCGTCGGCGGAATCGAGGTTGAACTTATAGGTTCCGTCGCGCGGCACGACCAACTGGCCTTCGAACACGAAGCCGATGGCGTCGTCGCGGGTGGCGGGGGAGAGGTCGATAAAACCAGCGCTGAGCTTGCCCTCGTTCTCGTGCCGGAGTCCATCGAAGTCGGGCAGTTTTTCGTAGGTATCGCGGAAGAAGCGATACTTCAGGTCGATGATGTCAGACTGTTCAACCTGGCCAGCTTTCTCGGCATTCTCGTTGTCGATCGCGAGTTTTACTTCGGTTTCGAACGCGCGAATTTTCTCGGTGAGTTCGCTTTCTTGATCTTGGCGTTCGGCGCGGGCGCGTTCGAGGGCGGCGGGATCCTGGCTCACCTCGATCATGTCGCCGCCTTTGTTTTGCATGTCGCGCACGTTGTGGAAGAACGCGAGCCAGCTATAATAGTCGACGTGCGGAATCGGGTCGATCTTGTGGTCGTGGCAGCGGGCGCAGCCCATCGACATGCCGAGAAAGGCGCGCGCGGAGGTGTCGGCGACGCCGTCGAGGATGTCGTATTTTTGTAGCAGGCGGTCGGCGGGTTCGTCGTCCCAAAGGCCGAGTCGGTAGTAGCCGGTGGCGATCAGCGCGTCGGGATCGCCGGGTGCGACTTCATCGCCGGCCAGCTGGTGACGGATGAAATCGGTGTAGGGAAGGTCGTCGTTGAACGCCTTGATCACCCAGTCGCGGTAACGCCAGACTTCGGGTTTGTAGGAGTCGCGTTCGTAGCCGTTGGACTCGGCGTAGCGGACCACGTCGAGCCAGTGGCGTCCCCACTTCTCGCCGTACTGCGGACGCGCGAGCAGGTTGTCGACCACGGTCGCGAAGGCCTCGGCATCGGACGCGGGATCGTTCACGAACGCGGTCACCTCCTCGAAGCGCGGCGGCAGTCCGGTGAGGTCGTAGCTGGCGCGGCGGATGAGTTTGGCGCGTTCGGCGGGAGCGTTGGGTTTGAGTCCGGCGGCGGTGACTTTGGCGTGGATAAACTGGTCGATGGCGGTGGTGTTCCACGCGGGGTTGCTGCTGGCGGGCGGGGTTGGATTTTCGACCGGACGGTAGGCCCAGTAGTTTTTGCGTTCGTCGTTGACCACATGTGGTTCGGGTTCGTCGCTCTCTTCTTCTTGGAGTTCGAGTTTGTCGGCGGGCATCGGCGCTTTGGCGATCACCCATTTGTTGAGGATGTCGATCTGCGCTTGCGGCAGTTTGCCTTTGGGCGGCATCTCGTTTTGATCGTCCTTGTAGCTGATCGCGAGCAGCAGTGCGCTTTTGGCCAGATCGGATTCGTTGATGCCGGGGCCGAGTTCGCCGCCTTCGACAAGGCGGTTGCGGTAGTCGAGCCGGAACTCGCTCTTATGCTTTTCGGGGCCATGGCACCGGATGCAATTGTCCTCGAGAATCGGTAGGACGTGCTTGGTGTACCATGCCGCGTCGATTTCCTCGGCGTGGGTTTGCGGCGTGGCTAGAAGCGCAAGCGCGAGCAGGAAGAGAGGGAGACGTTCGAAGAATGCGAGGTGTCGTTTCATACGTGGCCTTAAGGTAGCATATTTTGCGCGGACGTCTTGTGGAAGGTGGAATGAATTTTGTATAAGTTCGCCATTTTGGCGGAATATATTACAGGCAGAGCATGAAAATAATCGATCGACGAAAAGAACGCTTGGGCTTTGTCGACTCGGTGGATCCGAGTTCGCATTTCCATTTGCTGTTCAACCAACTGGAGGAAGTGCTGTTCTTCGTTAAAGACACGGACGGACGGCTATGGGTCGGCAACCGTGCATTACTCGATCGCTATGACCTCGCGGACGAAAGCGAGCTATGGGGCCGCACGGATTTTGATTTTCTGCCCGACAGCATGGCGCAGAAATTTCGCGCGGACGATGTAAAGGTGGTCGCGTCCGGTGAAGCGATGTTGGACATCCTCGAGATCTATCCCGACGCCACCGGGGTGCCGAGCTGGTTCATGACGAACAAGCTGCCGGTTCGTTCCCGGAGCGGAAAGGTGATCGGCGTCATGGGCATGATCCAGTCGTACAACACCACGCCCGGAATCCAGCCGCGATTGAAAAACATCGCGCCGGCCTTGGCGCACTTGCGCGAGCACTTTGCCGAAGAGGTGACCATGCCCAAACTCGCCGAAATGTCCGGCTTGTCCCTGCGCCAGTTCGAACGGAAGTTCAAAGCGCTGATGCGTACAACGCCGCAACAGTTTCTGATGCGACGGCGCGTGCATGCCGCCTGCGATTTGCTGCGCGAAACCAATGACAACATTGGTGACGTGGCCTTACGCTGTGGCTTCTACGATCAGAGTTCGTTCACGCGTTTGTTCAAGCGACATATTTCGATGACGCCGTTGCAGTACCGGAAACGATACCGTTAGCATGAGTGCAGGTTACGCCATATTTTATACAAGGGAATCAGGGCAGGGGAATGGGACAGTTTTTCAACCACGGGACATTGATTAAAGTGGGCGGCCCCGCAGTACTTGCGTGGGCGGGTATGGGCGGCACGCGGAACGTCGGACGCAAGTGGGTTTTCCTAAGCGAGCCGAAACAACAGAAACTGGCTGTCTGCGCTGGCGGCGATCTCGAACCCGTCGGGGGCCTGTTCGATCGCTAGGCCATCGGCGCGACCGAGGGTCTCGCCCAGAACCGAAAGCGAACCTGAGATCACTTGAAGCCAGGCGTGCGGGAGCTGCGCGGAGGCCGGCACCGTGATCGAGGAGGCGTCGGCGTTCAGTTGGCCAAAGTGAATCTCCGCATCTTGGCGGATCTCGGTGGCGCCGTCTCGGCCATCGCCGGCGTAGAGCAGGGTCAGGTCGTTGGCTTGGGCGAGTTCACCTAATGGTTTTTCCATGTAGCGGGGTTCGCCACCGGGCGTGCGCGGCTCCATCCAGATTTGATAGAGGTGAGTGCGTTCGGTTTTTGAAGGGTTGAACTCAGAGTGGCGGATGCCCGCGCCGGCGCTCATGTATTGCACGTTGCCCGGGGTGAGCACGGCGCCGTTGCCGAGGCTGTCGGCGTGGGCGAGCTGTCCGTCTATCACGTAGGTGAAGATTTCCATGTTCGAGTGCGGGTGCATCGGGAAGCCGCCACCGGGTTGGATGATGTCGTTATTCATCACCCGGAGCGAACGGAAGCCCGTATAGTTTGGATCACGGTAGTTGCCGAACGAGAAGGTAAACCGAGCCCTGAGCCAGCCAAGATCCGCGCTGCCGCGTTCGTCGGCCGGGCGCTTGGTCGTGATCGGGGTGGATGAGGTGGATGTTGGTTTCATGGCGGCACCCTAATCGCAAAACGGGGCGAGTTGCTATATCTTCTATATCTTGATCGGGCTCACTTGAATTTTCTCCGCACCGACCAAGACCGCCATCTTCCATCTTCCATCTTCGACCTTCCCTTCGTATGCTGAACCCGTGCAATCCCCGAACCAGCGAAAGTACTGCGTGGTCATTCCCGCCTTCAATGAAGAGCGGGCGATCAGCACCGTGGTGAGCGCGGCCTGCGCCCATCCGGTGACGGTGGTGGTGGTCGACGACGGTTCGTCGGACGCGACCAGCACCCGGGCGCGCGACGCGGGAGCGCATGTCATCACCTTGTCGCCGAATCGCGGCAAGGGTGGGGCGCTGGAAGCGGGCTTTGCCTACGCGCGAGAACATGGCTTCGAAGCGGTGATCACCTTGGACGCGGACGGGCAGCATCCGCCGGCGGAGATCGCGGACTTCATCGCCGCCTACGAGGCGACCGGCGCGCCGGCGATTTTGGGCAACCGTCTGCATCAATCCACTGGGCCCGAGGGGATGCCTTGGATTCGGCGGCGGACCAACCGGTTGATGAGCCGCCTGCTCAGCCGGATCATGCATCAAAACGTGCCGGACACGCAGAACGGGTACCGCCTCTACCGGACCGATCTGTTGCCGCTAGTGAACGTGCGTTCGGGCGGCTTTGCGGCCGAGTCCGAGATCTTGTTGCGCATTGCCGAACAGGGTCACCAGATCCATTCGATCCCAACGCAAACCGTGTACGGCGACGAAGAGAGCAAGATCCATCCGCTGCGCGACACCATCCTCTTTATCCGCATGCTGCGAAAATATATGTTTCGGAAGGCATTGAAATTCGAGTCTCGAACGTCGAAAGAGAAGACATGAGTGAAGAACAAGCCAGCCCAGACATCGCCAAAACCCCGAACACACCGCCCGCAGCGTCAAACGCACCGGTGAAAATCCGCGGTCGTTTCGTCAGCTATGATCCGTCGAACAACACCTGCGAGTTTGTCGTCGATCGGCCTGTGCTCGAAGGCTGGTCGGTGATTTTTCGCGATGCCGAAGAAGGGCTCGATTCGCCATTGATCGACGCGGTGTTCAGCGTCGAGGGGATCGACCATGTAAAGGTGGCGGACTCGGTTCTCACAGTGGTGAAAAAGACCGACACGCCCTGGCCGACTTTGGCCAAGGATCTGGTACCGCGCCTGAAGGCCGCGTTCGAACAGGACCGGCCGGTGCTGTCGATGGCGGTGATGCAAGCCCTGCGCGATCTGCCGACGGGCGGTTCGATGGAGGAGCTGATCAAGGATTTGTTCAAACACTCAATCAATCCCGCGCTCGCCTCGCACGGCGGTTTCGTTCGGCTTGACCGGGTCGTCGACCGCGACGTGTACCTCGAAATGGGTGGCGGATGCCAAGGTTGTTCGGCGAGCCAAGTCACGTTAAAAGAAGGCATCGAGAAAGCCATTCGCGGCGCTTGTCCGCAGGTACGCGAGATCGTCGACATCACTGATCACGAAGCCGGCGCTACGCCATATTATTCTTGATGCTTGAATTTTCGGGTTCTCTTGAACCGAAAAAACCGACGTGTTTGCCACTTGTCGAATCGTCATTTTCCAATACTGAGTAGGGCGAGGAACATATGCGGGAACTTCACGTGAGAAGATTGTCAAAAAGCCGCCGCGGCTGGAATCATCAATCGGCAAAAGGCATATAAAAAGGATCGCGAACGCGGTCCTTTCGAGAACAATAAGGGTTGGTTGTGTCTCGGGAACCGTTCCCGAAAGAGTTTAAAGGATTCGGGGGCGGGGATGGGCTTCAATGGTGAAGAAGCGCATTTCCGGGCGGCATTGCGGGACTGGGTGCCGGGCACTCGGAACTCGGTGGACCATCCATCGGAGCGGCAGTCGGGATCGACGTCGTTCCAATGGAGGAGGCTCGTCGAACTGCGGACCCGGTAGCGGTCGCCGTCGCGTAGGGCGGTGAACTGATCGCCGAGAATTCGGGGTGCCGGTTTCGCCGAGCATGGAGCCCTCACTTTGGGTTCCGCGAGGATTCCGACCTAGGGGTCGATGAGGTCGACGTCGCTGTAGACCGAGGCGATCCGGCTGTTGACCGCCGGGTCCGGGTTGAGTTCGGCGAACGAGCGGTAGGAACTCAGTCCGAGATCGAGGCGGAGTTGATTGAGATCCGGCAAGCCGTGGTCGCGTCCGCGTTGGATATTGAGCGTGGCAAGATCGAGACCGCCGGCCCTGGGCGGACCGAACAGGAAGTTACGCCACGTCGTCGACCAAGCATCTTGTCGATCTCTTGCGCCTCTTGGCCGGCGAGTCCGCGAAGGTAAGCTCGATCCCTTCGGCGATAATCCCCCGGTCCGGAAGAAGGCGCTCGCGAGCGTGAGATGCCCGGAAGCGATCTCGTTGGGCTGCGGTTGGTCGGGCTTAGTTGGTCGGGGCTTACGCGCCGCCTTCGATCAACAGTTTTTGTTCTTCAATGGCACGGATGAAGTCGCACATGATGCGGAAGGACTCGTCGAGCACGAGGTCCTTGCCGTCTTTCTTTTCTTCGTCCTCATCCTTGTCGTCTTCGTCTTCTACTTTGGTTGAATCCCAGATGTCTTGGCGGCCGTATTGCTCGCGGAGTTTGCCGAGCTTGCGGTCTTCGCGGGTTTGCGCGAGGCGGTCTTCGTAGTTGAGGGTCACGGACTCGCGTTCCTGCAAGGCGCTGTGTTTTTCAAGCATCTCTTTGTACGCTTTAAAGTCGGGGTTGTCCTTGCGACGTTCATCGGACTGCTTGCTGAGCTTGGTGATGATGTTGTGCAGGCTGCCGACTTGGGCGAAAGGCACCGGGTCAATTTTTTGCCATTCGATCACGTTGTCGAGGAACTCCTCGCCGATTTCCATGCTGTCGAGGTAGGAGGGCAGGAGAATGTCGGGCGTCACGCCGCGTAGCTGGGTCGAACGACCGTTGATGCGGAAGAACGCCGAGGTAGTCACTTTAAACTGGCCGAGGTCGGGACGGCGGCGGTCGAGCGGGAACAAACTCTGGACGGAGCCTTTGCCGTGCGTCTTCGAGTCGCCGATGATGATGGCGCGTCCGTAGTCTTGCAGGGCGGCGGCGAGAATCTCCGAGGCGGAGGCGCTGTGGCGGTTGATCAGGACGATCAGCGGCTTGGTGAACACTTGGCGGCGATCGGGATCGTTCAGGGCTTTCGGCGCTTCGTCTTTCACTTGGACGACGGGACCGCTTTCGATGAACAGACCAGACATCTCCACGCAGGCGCGCAGCGAGCCGCCGCCGTTGTCGCGCAAGTCGAGCACGAGGCCGTCGACTTTTTCGACCTCTTCCATCTTGGTCAGGAACCCTTTCACGTCGATCGAGCAGCTGCGCGGTTTTGCGCCGCCAATGGCGCGCCGACGCATGTCTTCGTAGAAGTCGGGCAGGTCGATGTAGCCGAGTTTGTAGTTCCGTTTCTTGGTGGTTTCGCGGAGTTCGTGAATCTTTGCTTTGGCGGCGTTTTCCTCGAGTTTGACTTCGTCGCGAACGATGTCAATTTTCACCACGCTGCCGGGATCGGCTTTGGGGATCACCTTGAGCACGACTGTGCTACCTTTTTTACCGCGGATGAGGCGGACCGATTTGTAGAGCGGCCAATACATGATGTCGACGATCTCCTCGTCGCCCTGGCCGACACCGATGATTTTATCGCCGGACTTCAGTCGTCCGTCTTTGGCGGCGGGGCCACCTTTGATCACGCTGGAGATTTCGGCGGCGCCTTCGTCAACGGTGAGCTGCGCGCCAATACCGGTGAGTGAGAGACCGATGTTGATGTTGAAATCTTCGAACCGCCGCGGCGACAAGTAGGCGGAGTGCGAATCGTAGGCTGAGGTGAAGGCATTTAGGTAGGTGTCGAGCACGTGTTCGGAATCGTGCTGGTTGACGTTAGTCAAGATGGCGCGGTAGCGCTTGGTGATTTGCTCTTCGATGCTCGGGGGCTCTTCGTCCTCGTCCTTTTTTGGCTTTTTGCCCTCGGCCTTGCGCTTGGCGGCTTCCTCTTCGGAGAGGGTGCGGGACACTTTTGACGCGACGTATTCGTTGACGATACGTTGGCGCCACAACTCTTTGCGTTCGGCGGCGGTCTTCGGCCACGGTTCCTTTTCGCGGTCGTAGATATAGTTTTCTTTGACCGTCAGGTCGAAGCCCTCGTCGACGGCTTTTTCGAAGAAGGTGATTTGCTCGGCGAGATTGGCCCGGTATTTTCTGAACACTTCAAAGGCGAAGTCGACATTCCCTTCGCGCAGCGAGTCGTCTAGTTTGAGGCGGTTTTTGCGGTAGGCTTTGATGTCGTCCCAGAGGAACAGGGTCCGGCTGGGATCGAGGCTCTTGATGTAGTTCTCGAGCGCGACCTTGGAAATGTCATCGTCGAGCGGCTTGTCGAGATAGTGGTAGGAGGGGAGGTTGCTGTAGATTCGCTTGGCGACATCCTTATAGTGGGCCTCGGGTGCCAGTACCTGTGGTTCCGGGATTTTTGCATTTGGCAGAGCGCCCTCCTTCTTGGCCTGGGCCGAACTCGACTGGGCGGCGAGCAAGAAGCCGAAGGCGAGGAGGGGCAGCGTGATGAGGTGCAGCGCGATGAGGGGCCGCGCGAGGCGGGGCAGCGTAAGGTGGGAGAAGCGAAGGGTGGGAGAAAAGCCGAGATGGCGTAGGTAGCGCATAGGGTTGAATCCGGATTGAAGAATATTGGTTACTCTACGCCGATTACGGCGGTTGTGAAGATTAACTCTCATGGAAATGAGACGACTTCAGCTTGGGAAATGTTCAAGCATCGTATGGCCAATGCATTTAAACTCTTGGCGATTTGGCGCTAATATTCCCGCAGAATTCCAGTCGGCCTTGACTTTTCCGCGCTAACATAGTCCCAACGCGGTCGTACTTCAAAAACGTGACGGACTTTTAGCATGAACCTTATTCCTCTCTGGTTGGCCTTGATCGCTGGTATTCTCGCCCTCATTTTTGTCGTCTGGAAGAACCGCTGGATCAACCAGCAGAATCCTGGTTCAGAGAAAATGCAGGAACTGGGGGCTGCCATCCGCAAGGGCTCGATGGCGTTCCTGATCCGAGAATATAGCGTTCTCTCCATTTTTGTCGTGGTGGTGGCCGTGTTACTCGGCATCGTCTTCAAAGAAGAAGAGCGTTGGATCGTCTTGAGTTTTATTGTCGGCGCTCTGTGTTCGGGCGTCGCGGGCTTTTTCGGGATGCGGGTTGCCACCGCTTCTAATACGCGCACGGCACACGCTGCCGGAACCAGTTTGGCGCGCGGGCTGCAAGTGGCCTTCTCCGGCGGTACGGTCATGGGCATGTTGGTGGTTGGACTCGGCTTGCTCGGGCTGACCATTCTCCTCGGGATCTTTCTGAAACTCTTTCCCGACGCTGGCCAGCTCGGCACGGTACTCGTGGTGCTCAGCGGGTTCTCGCTCGGCGCGAGTTCGATCGCCCTGTTCGCCCGGGTAGGTGGCGGCATTTTCACCAAGGCTGCCGATGTCGGTGCCGACCTCGTCGGCAAAGTCGAAGCAGGCATTCCCGAAGACGATCCGCGCAATCCGGCAACCATTGCCGATAACGTCGGTGACAATGTGGGCGACGTCGCTGGCATGGGCGCGGATTTGTTCGAAAGTTTTGTTGCGTCGATTCTTGGTGCGATGGCGCTCGGCGCGACGGCGATGATCCTCGGCACTGAAGCCGAAGGGGCCGGCGTTGCCACTGAACTCGTGGTGCTACCCCTAGCGATCGCTGCCGCTGGCGTGTTGGTGTCGATCGCCTGCACGTTTCTGGTGCGCGTCCACGAGGGCGGCAACCCGCAAGTCGGTCTCAACTTCGGTACCTTTGGCGCGGGTGGTCTGCTTGCGGTCATCGCTTATCCGCTGATTAAGTGGATTGCGCCCGGCTCCTACCAATTGGAAGCGTCTGTGTTCGGCGCCAAAGAGATTTTTCTCGCCACCATCATCGGACTCGGCGCGGGCATCGCGATCGGCTGGTTTACCGAATATTTCACCGCCGAAGACAAACGTCCGACGCGTGGCATCGCGAAAGCTTCCGAGACCGGACACGCCACCAACATCATCGCCGGACTCGGTACCGGCATGCTCTCTACGCTGATGCCAGTCGTCTGCATCGCCGCCACCATCGTGCTCGGCGCGAAACTCGCCGGCCTGTACGGCATTGCCATCGCCGCCCTCGGCATGCTTGCGACCACGGGTATTCAACTAGCCGTCGACGCCTACGGCCCGATTGCTGATAACGCCGGCGGCATCGCCGAGATGACCCATCTGCCCAAAGAAGTCCGCCAACGAACGGACAAGCTGGACGCGGTGGGCAACACCACCGCCGCCATCGGCAAGGGCTTCGCCATTGGTTCGGCCGCTTTGACCGCGCTCACGATGTTCGCCGCATTCCGCCAGACGGTCATCTTTGTGCGCGGTGCCGCTGTCGAGGCCGGCGGCACGGAAGCCGCGTTTCGCATCGACATTACCGCGCCTGAAGTGATGGCCGGTCTGTTCCTAGGCGCGATGCTGCCGTTTGTTTTTTCCGCGTTGACGATCAATGCGGTCGGTCGAGCGGCCGCCCACATGGTGGACGAGGTCCGGCGTCAGTTCCGCGAGATTCCTGGTATTATGGAAGGGACTGCCGAACCGGAATACGCCAAGTGCATCGATATTAGTACACGTGCTTCCATTAAAGAGATGGTGCTTCCGGGCCTCCTCGCCGTTTCGGCCCCCGTCTGCATTGGTTTTATTTTTGGAGCCGAGATGCTCGGTGGTGTTCTGGCAGGCGTCACCGTGACTGGTGTGATGATGGCCCTGTTCATGTCCAACGCGGGCGGAGCGTGGGACAACGCGAAAAAGCACATCGAAGGTGGCAACTTCGGCGGCAAAGGTTCCGATGCGCACAAGGCCTCGGTAACCGGCGACACGGTCGGGGACCCGTTCAAAGACACCGCCGGACCCGCACTCAATATTCTGATCAAGCTGATGAGTGTCGTCTCTTGGGTGATCGCCCCGTTGATTGCGATGGTTGGGGTTTAGCCTGCTAGCCAAAAAATTTCGGGTTGTACTCGTCGTCTCCCGCGTTCATGGAACGCGCAAGACTATGAGCCGTACGATTATTATTGGGGACGTGCACGGGTGTATCGATGAATTGATTCACCTGCTGGAAGAGGTGTCTCCTGAAAAAAAGGATCGCGTGATATTCATCGGCGATCTGATCAACAAAGGTCCCAGTTCGCTCATGGTCTGGGAGCTGTTTCAGGAGATTGGAGCGGAAGCCGTCTTGGGTAATCACGAACTCGCGTTGCTTGAGACGGTAAAGGGACGGCGTCCAAAGCGGGGGTTCTACGAACGGATGGCCTGGGAATTCGGCGAGTCGTTTGACGCGTTTCTGGCGGACATCGAAAGCTGGCCGTTGTTCATCAAAGAGAAAGAGTTCCTCGCTGTACATGCGGGCAAGGTGCCCAACAAGCGGTTAAAGGACAGCAGCGCCGCCGAGCTGTGCAACATCCGCACGTGGGATGGCAAAGGTGTGAATCTGCAGGATTCCAGCAATCCACCTTGGTATGAGCATGTTGATTATGACCGACCGATTATTTTTGGTCACTGGGCGGCGAAGCAAGGGGTGTTTAAGGTGCCCGGCTTCTGCGGACTCGACACCGGATGCGTCTACGGCAACGAACTCAGCGCGGTGATTTTGCCGAAATTTGAAGTTCGCAGCGTCAAGGCGCGCAAAAAATATTGTCAGATTGGTTAAAAATTTTGATCAAAAGACGTGGTCGACCCCTCTTTTTCCTGTAGACTACCAAGGAAATAACCCTTCTATTTAGCAAGAACATGAGAATATCACCCACACCCCTCCTCGTCCTTCTTGCATTCGGCTTCCTTTCCGCCAGCGCCCTCACGGTCGCGCAGGCTCAAGAAAAGAACTACGACTACTACAAGACCATTTTGGACAAAGGCATGTTCCCCGCCAAACCACCGCCGCCGCCCCCGCCGCCCCCAGACGCGCCGAAATATGAGCCGCCACCGCCGAACTGGAAGATCAACTACAAGGTCAACATGGTGTACAAGCACTTCAGCAGCGGTGTGTTCAGTGTTGGCGTTCAAAATATCAAAGGCGAGAACGGCAAGCCGGTGAACATGTTTCTGAAAAAGGGAGAAACCCACGATGGCGAGGGGATTACCATTGAGGATGTGCTCGAGGACGATGAAGACAACATCACCGTCGTCAAAATCAGCAAAAACGGGCAAACCGAGGAATACGAACTTGCCAGCAACGTCGCCGCTCCCGGCGCTGCTGCGCGGGCCCGCCCGACTCCCTCACGGGGCCGGACTCCGACGATCAGCCGTTCCCGGCCACCCACGCCACAGGCGTCCTCCTACCGCCGCCCCTCGACCCCGACAGCGCGTCCGCAGATTTCCGGTAAAGATGTCCAAAAGCACCTGCAAGAGTATCAAATGGAAGTCATTCGCAAGGGCTTGCCGCTCCTCCCGGTGGCGCTACCTGATGATAAAATCAAGCAACTGCAAAGCGAAGGTCTGGCGGTTGAAGAAAACTCGGCGAACTCCCAGCCGTCGAGTCGCGACCGTGGCCGCCGCGGTCGCTAGTAGAATTGACCTTATGCCTCTCGAGGGCTCGAGGGATGCGGATCAAAACCGCTAAAGGCGTTTGTACCGGTAAGATTTGAGCCTTTGTCCTTCTAGGTTCGAGATCGTACCGAGACGGGCGTTCTTTTTTGATCCTGATTTTCAGAATCGCTAATCTGACCAAAGCGTTCGTTCTTCGTCTGCTTCGTCCTGTTCACAAATAAAAAAGTTAGGCGTCATTATTGGACTGTTTTCCCGTGGTTTTTCACCATCTGAGCCGGTTTGTATTGGTTTAGACGGATTTTTTCCCGCCACGAGGTCATGTTGGCCCGACATTTGCTTCGAAGGATCGCATATCTTAACTTTTCAAAGACGGTCATCATGGTAGCAGAAAATAATCCTTCCCACATCTTAATAGTCGATGACGACCCCGTGATCCGACGCCTGACAAGGCGCATGCTGAACTCACTCGGCTATGAGGTCATCGAGGCCGAAAATGGCGCGGATGCGCTGAATCGGTTTAACGAGAACAGTGACATCGACTTGGTCCTGAGCGACTTGAAAATGCCCGTGATGAACGGCATGGAACTCGCCGAGAAGATCCGCCAAATGCAACGTGAAAGCAAATTCATCCTGATCTCCGGCGCGAACGACTCGTTCAAGCAGATCGATGAGGACATGTACTACATGCAGAAGCCTTACACCCGCGAATCGCTCGGGCAGATCATCACCATGGCTCTTTCCTGATCTTTCCCGGTTGACCATTTTAACCCATTGACGAAGGACGGCATTGATGCCGTCCTTTTCGTTTTCCCGCCCCTTACTTGTCCGCTGGGGGATCGTGCTGTTGGCGGCTCTGATGATGGTCGGCACGTTGCCCGGTCGAACCTTCGGCTTGGCGCTGCTGACGGAATCCATTCTGGCCGAGTTCGAACTCAGTCGGACCCGCTACGGCCTGATCAATCTGGCAACCGCTCTGCTCGGTGCAGGTTTCGCGTTGGTGGCTGGCGCACTCATTGACCGTTTCGGGCTGCGCCGGATGGCGACCCTGATTCTACTCTGTCTGGGGATCTCCACCATCGCCTTTTCCCGAGTGACCTCGCTCGGCTTCTTGGTGGTTGCCTTGGTGGCCGCGCGTGGTTTTGGCCAGAGCGCCTTGTCGATCACCAGTCTCGCCACGGTGGGCAAATGGTTCACCAAGGGGGTGGGACCGGCGATGGGCGTGTACTCGGTTTTGGTCTCGGTGTTTTTCGTGCCCGCGCTGGTGAGTTTGCCATTCGTTGTCGCCAAATTTGGATGGCGTCCGACCTGGATGGGACTTGGTCTGACCTTATTGGTCTTGGCGGTGGTCGTCGCTACGCTGCTGCGCAATCCGCCGAAAACCAGAGTCGCCGCTGACGAGGCGGAACACACTGTGGGTGAAATGTTAGCCGAAGAGTCAGCACCGTGCTTCACCTTGGCCGAGGCCATGTTCACGCCGATGTATTGGGTGTTTACTCTGGGTAGCGCGCTGTTCAATTTGATCGTCGCTGGCGTGATCTTCTTCAACGAGTCGATCCTCGCTACCGAACTGAATTTGGGCGATACCGCCTTCGCCAAGGTCATGGGCGTTTATTTCATCGCCGGCTTGGTGGGCAGCCTGCTGACCGGTTGGCTGGTCCAAACGGTGCGTATGGGGCGGGTCATGTCGGTGGCCTTGCTGGTCATGTGCGCCTGCCTGTTTTATCTTCCTTGGCTCGATTCGATCGGCCTTGCGATGCTACATGCGGTGCCGTTCGGCATGGCCGGCGGGGTGGTGCCGGTGATGTATTTCACTTGTTACGCGAAGGCGTTCGGCCGAGAGCATCTCGGCAAAATACAAGGGTCGGCGCAGCTGCTTGCCTGTTTTGCATCCGCCTCCGGCCCGCTACTGCTCGGTTGGTCAAAAGACAGTTTTGGTGTCTATTGGCCACCGATACAGATTTTGGCGGTGGTTCTTGGCTGCCTCGGTTTCGCGGCTTGGTTTGTCCAGCGTCCGAGACGGTTGAAAGGATAGTCCGCGCCAATTACGATGTCGGTGGCGGTAGTTTCTTCTCCAACGCTTCGGCCTCCGTCATCAGATCGGCGTAGCGTTCGATTTTACCCGCACGCTGGGCCTCCATGGCTTCTTTAAGTTTGGCCTCGTAGGCCTTCTGATCTTTCGTTTTTTTCTTTTTTCCAAACATATATTTACCTTTCGACGATCGCCCGATCTCCTTACAGCAGTACATAGCAGATCGGTAGTAATAGTTACAGCCATTGACAGTGGGACAAATTGTCACGATAATCGGATATGAAGTCCACATTTTTTGACAAACTTTTAAGCCATTTGGATAAATTGGATCCAGATAGTCTGCAAACGCAATTTTTGCGTTTGGCGAAAGAGCGTGGACTGATGGAGACGATCTTGCAGGCGATCCAAGAGGGGATTATTTTGCTCGATGGCGACGGCGCGCTCACCTACGCGAATCGCGCCGCAGAAAGTTTGCTTGGGTTCGATTTCAAGCAAGCCGAGGGCGAACCCTTGCAGAAATATATCCGCGGTATGGAGTGGGGATTGCTGGACGAAATGGACTTGGAGGATTGGTCGCGACTGGTTCGACGCGAAATTGAAATTTCCTATCCCGAACGCCGTTTCGTTCAGTTTTACGTGGCGCCACTGAGCGCGGTGAACTCCGAGGAACGCGGCGCGGTGCTGATTTTACGCGACGTCACCAACGAGCGCGAACGCCAAGCCGACACGCTTGAGTCCGAACGACTCAACGCCATCATGTTGCTCGCCGCCGGCGTCGCCCATGAAATCGGCAACCCGCTGAACTCGCTCAATATCCATCTGCAATTGCTCGGTCGTGAGATTGACGAGATTCCAGAAAAGCACCGCGGCGGACTTGCGGAACTGCTCAACATCGCGATGGGCGAGATCACTCGTCTCGATCAAATCCTCTCCCAATTTCTCGGCGCGATCCGCACCACCCAGCCCGACTTAGAAACCGCCGATGTCCAAGAATTGGTGGCTCAGACCATCCGCGTCATGGCGTCGGAAATCAAAGACCGCGGCGTGCTGGTTGAGGTGGAGGCGCCGACCGAGGCGCTGCCCGAACTGATGATTGATAAAGGTCAGATGAAACAGGCCTTCTACAATCTGATCAAAAACGGTATCCAGGCCATGGACGAGTCCGGCGTGCTGACGATCAAGCTCGGATCCGACGAACGCTACGTGACGGTCGCCTTCCGCGACACCGGTTCGGGGATTTCCAAGGAGGACATCGTGCACATTTTCGAAGCCTACCACACGACCAAGAAGGAAGGCACCGGACTCGGTTTAATGATCGTGCAACGCATTCTCCGCGATCATGGCGGCATGGTCGACATCGATACCGAACCCGGCAAGGGCACCACGGTGACCTTGCTGATCCCGCGCGAGGACCGGCGCATCCGCCTGCTCGAATCCACTCAAAAACAACACGTTGAAGTACACTAATATGTCCCCGATTCCCGTTCCATCATGCCTCTCGATTGCCGCCGGTTTTGCCGTCGCGCTGCTCCTTTGTTCCTGTGTCAGCACCCCGATTCCCAGCGGGCGTTCATCGGCAAAAAAGGTGATGTTCAGCCCCGATATTCTCGACGAGGCCCAGCTCGCATCTGCGGCGGCGTTTCGCGCCCGCAACGTGGCGGTCGCCGACACCTACTGGCCCGACGAACTGAGTTTTCTGCCCTGCGGTTTCAGCCGTAACGAGGATCTCGGCATCCAGATCCGCGAGTCCGATCTGGTCGCGCTGCTCGGCCGGCCCGCCGACCAGCTCGACGATCCCGACGGCACACGTCGAATGCTGTATCCGCTGTCCAAAATCACCACCGGTAACACGACGGTGACCGAGTTTATGGCGGTGATGCTGCACCGAGATCTCACCTGCCGCTGCCTGTTCGAAGAACGACAGCAAGTTTCTCCTTAGTTCGCCCGACTGATTTCTGATTCCCACCTTGATGAATCGCCATCGGCTCGGGAGGCCCCTCGCCCTCGATTTTTGAAACATTCGTAAGATGCCAAAGCACAACATCCTGATCGTCGACGACGAGAAGAACACCCGCGAGGGCCTGGGCCGGGCTCTTGATCGAAAATACGTTGTGCATTTGGCGGACTCGGCGGAGGCGGCGCTCGATGTGCTCGACCACGAACAGATTAATGTTGTTCTCAGCGACATTCGTATGCCCGGGCTCGACGGCATGCAGTTGATGGCGCGTATTCTCGCCCGTACCCCGCAACCCGTGGTGATCCTGCTGACCGCCTACGGGTCGGTCGAACAGGCGGTCGAAGCGATGCGTCAGGGGGCGTTCGATTTTCTCACCAAGCCGGTGAATCTCGATCACCTCGAACTGACGCTGCGCAAAGCGATTCGCAGCCGCAGCGTCGAAGAGGAAAACCGCCAACTGCATCAGCAGCTGGAGAAAAAATACGGACTGGAAAACATCATCGGCAGTTCGCGGGCGATGGAGGAGGTGTTCGACACGGTGCAGCAGGTCGCCCCGGCGCGTACCACGGTGTTGGTCGAGGGCGAGAGTGGGACCGGCAAGGAACTCATTGCCCGGGCGCTGCACCGGCTGAGTCCGCGCAAGAACGGACCGTTCGTCGCGGTGCACTGTGCCGCGTTCAGCGAAAGCCTGATCGAGAGTGAATTGTTCGGTCATGAAAAAGGCGCGTTCACCAACGCGATGGCGC
>Ga0209186_1000853_pt1 | contig 23499 bp, 17 predicted proteins | sample SidtaG_FD_187426 | JGI IMG/M metagenome (GOLD analysis project Ga0209186, IMG submission 187426) | Marine algal microbial communities from Sidmouth, United Kingdom - Sidmouth_Male2 metaG (SPAdes) (version 2) | ecosystem: Host-associated > Algae > Red algae > Unclassified | place: Sidmouth...
GTTCGCCCACCCCAGATCCGCCAGCAAGTTTGATTCCGATGAACTTCGAAATGTTTCGACGTGCCAATGCGGCTGAACGCGGGGAAGAAACGGATCTACGCCAACCAATCTGGACCGACCTGACTCAGAAGCCATCTTCAGATGACGATTGATCTGTTGATGGGTCTTGCATTATTTTTTTTCACAGAGAAACAGTACCAGCCCGTTGAAAAATTGCTTCAATTGAAAACGTAGAACGTTTTGTTATTGGCGCGGAGATAAGAAGCGAGAATATTTGTTTTTTATCGATTTGAGTTTTTCAACGACCTGCCAGGCCCGAAGGGTCGATATATTATAGCCCAGGTCGAAGGCCTGGGTTTTGTATGTGCTTCAAGGCACGGCCTGAAAGGTCGATTCAATTGCGGAAAATTTTCTACCTCGATTCTTCAGGCCTTGAGACATACGGAAGGTGCCAGACTCCAATGGCACTTAGATAAGCCGATTTGTATGGAAGGGAGTTCGCTCTGCCCTGAAAATAAAGCCGGAGGCTTGAAGGCAATTAGCCGGTCGGTGACCGAAGGGAACCACCGGAATTCATTGGGAAGTAATATGAAGCGCTGGAAGCGCGGTCGGAATAGAAACCAATATGGGCGATGCCTTTCAGAAAAGCAGAGGTCAACTGATGCTCAGAATACGATTTTTAACTGAAAGTTGTACGGTTTTAGCCAGCTGGCGAGGTGCTGCGCCTCGCTCCGATTTCTCTTCAAATACAGGGCTTACCCCTCGTTGCCTCATACGCCTGCACGTAACCCGGCGCTGCGACCGCTTCGCGGTCTTGCACACGGGCTACCATATCCCGCCCACGTTGGGGCGGATTCCCACGATGTAACATGACGCAAAAAAAAATCGCTGGACCGCTTATCTAAGTGCCATTGGTGTCAGACTCATTCCTGTTAACCCGACGGTTTTCATCCGTCGGCGGTTGGAAACCGCCGCTCCTTGGCCTTCGGCGATTCCCACGCAAAAGTGTCTTTGTAGTCTGACACAAGGAGGGTGTCAGACTCATTCCTGTCAACCCGACCGTTTTCATCCGTCGGCGGTTGGAAACCGCCGCTCCTTGGCCTTCGGCGATTCCCACGCAAAAGTGTCTTTGTAGTCTGACACAAGGAGGGTGTCAGACTCATTCCTGTCAACCCGACCGTTTTCATCCGTCGGCGGTTGGAAACCGCCGCTCCTTGGCCTTCGGCGATTCCCACGCAAAAGTGTCTTTGTAGTCTGACACAAGGAGGGTGTCAGACTCATTCTGTTTTTCAACGACCTGCCAGGCCCGAAGGGTCGATATATTATAGCCCAGGTCGAAGGCCTGGGTTTTGTATGTGCTTCAACGCACGGCCTGAAAGGTCGATTCAATTGCGGAGAATTTTCTACCTCGATTCTTCAGGCCTTGAGACATACGGAAGGTGTCAGACTCATTCCTGTTGTCAGACTCATTCCTGTTAACTCGACCGTTTTCATCCGTCGGCGGTTGGAAACCGCCGCTCCTTGGCCTTCGGCGATTCCCACGATTATACATCACGCAAAAAATTACGCTGGCCCCCTTAACTTACTACCATTGCTGTCTGGCCATTGAGTGGCAGAGACAACTTTCTTTTTTGCCATTCTGTAGCAGACGTTCTTGGTCCTAAAATAGGCTTGAAAACGGGGCTGGGGCGAAGCTTGAGTGGGGGTAAATGTGGTCACCTACTGGTTTGATGAAACAAACTCGATTGATTTTCCTTCCTTAAGTAATCTCGAATGCCAGATATGCGTTCATGTTTGAATCTTCAGAACACACCGTGTCAATTGCTTGGAAAAATTCCGACGACGCAATGCCCTATGAAACCTATCCTCGGGCCCATAGTTGGCGCTTTGATGATGGAACGCCATCCATTCGTGCATCGGCCGCGGCCGGCTACCATGGCGATGCAGATGCCTTAGATCCAGAGCAGGCTTTGGTCGGGGCGTTGGCGAGTTGCCACATGTTGACCGTCCTCGCTATCGCGAGCAAAAAGCGGTGGGTGGTGCTGTCCTATGCGGACGAAGCGGTGGGAACCTTAGCTCAGGATGAAGAAGGGCGGATGGCGGTGACCGAAGTCGTCTTGCGTCCAGCAATTGAGTTTAGCGGTGAGCATACTCCGGATGCGGCAGCACTTGAAAAATTACATCAAAGCGCGCATCGAAACTGTTTTATTGCCAATTCGGTGAAGACCAAGGTTCGCATTGAGTCGCCGCTATAGGCTAGCTCCCCTTCAGCTCCTCCAGAGGAGTTTGCCGTGCCCTATTTCGTGACCGCATCAGGCCGTTCGATGGTTTGATCCAGTGCGTTTCGGACCCCCATGCCGAGGGTTTCTCGGGTGTAGGGTTTAGGGACATAGCCGAGAACTCCGAGGTCTTCGGCTTGGCGAACCCGAGCTGTTTCATTGTAGCCGCTAGCGATGATGCAGCGTTGGTTAGGCCACTGTTTGATGATCTCAAGATAGACGTCGAGGCCATCTGGGCCGTCGCCAAGGATCATATCTAAAATAACGAGGTCGACCGAATGTTCACTCAGGTAAGCGATGGCTTCCTCACCGGTTTCAACCGAGTCGCATTCGTAGCCCAAGTGACGCAAGACATCTCGAGAAAGATCGCGTTGAACCGATAAGTCGTCGACGACCAAAATGGATTCTTTGCCTTTGAGGTCGCTCACGGGGCGCTTCTCTAGCGCTCGGATGGGGTTGAGGTCCCTGGGAAGATAGACCGTGAAGGTGGTACCCTGGCCGAGGGTACTTTCCACATCGACGATGCCGCCAAAATCACTGATAATTCCGAAAACGATAGAGAGGCCAAGACCGCTACCGCTACGCCCCATCTCCTTTCGCGTATAAAAAGGCTCGAAAATTTTGGGCAGGTGATCGGGATGAATCCCGGTGCCAGTATCCTTGACCTCGATTTTTACGTACTCGCCATGATTCAGACCGATGGACTCATCGCCTGGTGAGTCTAGATTTTCTGCCGAGATGATGACCCAACCGTGGTCGGCTTGAATTGCTTCCGCCGCGTTGTTTACCAAGTTGATAAGGACTTGGGTGATGTGCGATATGGACCCAACGACTGGCCACAAATTTTTCGCTAGGCGGAATTGGATCTCAACATCGGGAAAGGTTTGAATCGCTTTTTTGCAGGCGGGAGAGTTTTGGAATTCCTCGAAAAATTCGTCGGTAAAAACCGTTTCTTTGGTGTAGGTTCCGCGTCGTGCCATGGTGAGGAGGTCACTTACAATTTCTGAGCATTTCACCGCGGAGGTTTTCAGGAGTTTTACATCGTGACCCGCGGGATGATCCTCGCCAATCTCATCCATGATGAGGTCAGGGTATCCGACAAGTGGCCCGAGGAGATTGTTCAGGTCGTGCGCGATGCCACCGGCAAGGACACCGAGGGATTCCATGCGATGCGCGCGTTCGAGTTTGTCTTTCAACTCGGTTTCGCGTGCCAAGGCGTCTTGGAGTTTTTGTTGGTCTTCGCTCAGAGAGGAGAACGCCAACTCAAGCTCGGTGTTTGCTTTTCGTAGGTCGGCATCACGATGTTGGATGAGGTCTAACATCTCATTAAATGCATCGGTGAGAAGCCCCATTTCATCGTCGCCTTTTTTCTTCGCTCGTAAGCTATATTCCTGTTTCTGAGTGATGCTGGTGGTGGTGGCGACAAGCTCTTCGAGGGGCTCGGTGACCTTTTTGATGAGCCGCTTGCCGAGCAAGTAAGCGACACTCATACAGAAGATGGCCGAAACGAGAAAGATGAGGATGGAGGCACGGAGGCGTGCATAAAGCGAGGTCAGTTTCCAGCGGATCTCGATGAAGCCGACTAATTCGGTTTGGTTCATCAAGGGACGGAACACGGTTAAATGCGAGCGGGTGTAGCGAACGTCTTCAGGTTCGGACCAGTTGGCGACAGCATGTAACGGCGCGTCTTCTTCTGGGATACAAACATAAAGCGTTTTTTGAGGGGTGTAAAAGGCCGCGAAATCAATGCCCTCAATAGAGCGTAATGCTCCAAAGGTGTTGATGATATGTTCGGGTTGATCAAAGTGTTTTGCCGCGATGAGGGGGTCTCTGAGGCTGTCATGTAAGCCACGAATCGTTTCGGCCATGGCCTGCCTATCATTAAAATACTGAAAGGTGATGATGACACTGCCGGCGATTCCGAGCACCATTAAGGTGGACAAAATAATCGAGCTATTCCACTTGGCGCGGATGGACAACTTCCTAGGCTTCACTCTGCCGCCCTCAGAGTTAGATCCGTTTTTTCTTGGCACGCGTGTCGTCGTAAACTCGAGTGAATACGAATTCCTGATTTCTCTAATGCCTCTTGGTTGATCTCAAATCGAAGGTGTGTGTCGACTTGCCGGAAGCGAATAGCTCCTCCACGCAGTATGATTTTTTTCGTTTTTTCCACGAGTAAGGTATTCGATTCTTTAAAGGTTTTTAGTTGCTGAGGAAGTCGATTTGATCCTCGTGACGGAACAAAATCGAGGTGACAATGCGGTTCGGTATTCAGGCTGGGCACGAGTTTGACCGCAACCGGAAACTCATTGATCGCAATGGCTTTATCTTAGAGAAGTTTAGCTAACTTGTTAGCGACCTCATGCGAAAGGGAACCACCGGAAAGGATTCCAACAGCTTTTGAATGGACTGTCGCCTTGTCCCATTTCGCCCGTTTCGCCCATTTTGATAGCCATCGAATAGCACGTGCATGTCCCGATAGCCGGCTTGCCGTTTCGAGCCGGTGTCCTCGAATTGCTCCAAGGTATTGCCCGAATGGTCGTCCATGAATTGAACGATCTCAATCGAGAGCAAGTCATCGAGGCTGAGTCCGACAAGATCCGATGGCGTGGTTTGAGCGCTAACCTGAAGCGAGGTAGGAACCACAAAAAGTAGTCCAGTTACACTCGCCTCATTCGCACCCCTCCAGGTGGTTTTGTGTAATGATTGCATAGTCTCCTGTGTGATAATATCTCCCAGATCGGATAGCTGTCAATCGGGGATTTGTGACTGCCGGTCTTGTCTGAAAAAATTGAAGGTTCGCAATAAGACAAAGCTTACAATCGTTTTGCAGGTGGTCAAAATTATACTTATTTATTCGGTTTTTCAACCTAAGCTTTCGCCTTCAATCATCAACTGCTTGCGTGTATTTAATTTTGGTTTTGTGGGGTGAACGGCTTGGAAGCCCGTTTTTTAACGGTATTTTTAATGGTTTCGAAGCCAGGTTTCATCACGAGGATTTCCCATTCGGTGAGATCATCATTGTCTTTAACGTATTCGCGGATTTGGGCGCGACGGAAGGATCCACTAAATTGTAACAGGCCCTCGGAAGAGCATGGCACGAACACGCTCTTGGAAGGGCATGGTACGATATAGCTGACTTTGTTTGAATCACCTGGTTGCGGTTTTGCCACTCAATGGCAGACGGTTTCGCGGTGCCTGCCACTCAATGGCAGCTTTGTATTGACGAAGCTTAAGCGCGACCAAGAATAGCTTCCGCCGCCAGCATCGCCCCACCCGTGGCCACGGTTTCAGGCGCAGTGGCGGCTTGCCAAATCGCATCGATGCTCGGACCGATCTCGCCCTGATACAGCGCCTCGGCCGAGATCTCGACATGCGGAAGATAGCGGCGGATGCCCTCGATCAGCACCGGGGTCTCGCGAAAGGATTCACGGTCGACATAGATGATCGGCTTTTGGTTCGCGATGCATTCGGACACTACGCCAAAGCCGGGCTTGGTAAGCACCGCATCCACCGAGGAAAAGACATCGCTTACTTCGATTTCATTGCGGTCCAAGGCATGGATACCGGAGCCGGGCCATTCCAAGGGGCGCAGGCTGAACAGCTCGCAGTCGCTTCCTTCGATCGCCCGCGCCACCGAGGCGGCATCCCACTCAATTGTCGAAAAGGAGAGCAGGACCCAGCGACGCTTCGGATCGGCTCCACATATCGTGGCGATGTCTTGTCGACGCGCCTTCCCGGGTTTCGCCAAGAGCGGGATCTCGACTTGATTTGGAAAGGGCAGGGGGCCGGAAAAGAGAAGCTGAAGCCCGAGGTCCGCTTTTGCGTAAGCGGTTTGAAAGCGATCAATCGCGGGCTGCCACGCCGAGTTTCCTGCCACGAATTCTTGGTAGATCCAATCCCAGCTAAAGTTACCCACCCCAACGCTACGAACCCCGGCTTGATGCGCCGCTTCAATCGGAATCGCAGGCACATCGGCTACGACAACATCCGGGGCTTCGGTCTTCAGCCAGTCGGTTTCAGCATCAAGACGGGTGTCCCAGTCGCCTAGAAGGGTTTGGACCCGTTTCAGGGTCGCGGGAATATCCACTCGGACCGAGTCGAGCTGCACCATGCCGAGATCGAAAATACGACGGTGTTGCCGAAATCGGTTGTGCCCAAGGCGACTGACAAAAAAGTCGGTGGGCAGATCGGAGATGAGCTCCAGTTCGAGCTCTGGATCCGAGGCATAGAGCGCGTTGATGATGTCGCAGCTACGAACTCCGTGTCCGTAGCCGTGCGCAGTTACGTAGTACGCGACTTTCATACCGAGACGGTAAGCTTAGGCTTCCGCTTTGATCTGGGCTTCGTCGAAGGTGAACAGCCCGAGGTCGTTGCCTTCTTCTTCCTGTCCAAAGCGGACCAAACGCGCACTATTGAAAACAACGATGACCGATCCGATGGTGTGCAGGATAGCCGCGATGATGGCGGTGAGGTGGCCGAAGGCAATCGCGATCATGCCGCCTAAAATGATGATGCCCGCCACGGTTAAGTTTTGGTAGATCACAGATTTGGAAGCGCGCGAAAGCTTGATCAAATAGGGGAGGTTACTCAGGTCGTTATTCATCAACGCGACGGTCGAGCTATGGATCGCGATGTCGTTGCCAGCTGCGCCCATGGCGATGCCCGTGCGACTCGCGGCCAAGGCCGGTGCATCGTTCGCTCCGTCGCCGACAAAGGCGGTGGTGTAGCCTTCTTCCGTAATCCGTTCGACGTGAGCCGCTTTATCGCCAGGGAGGCATTCAGAGATGGTTTCGATGCCGCCCAGCTCGCCCGCAATGCGTTGAGCCACCGAGTCGCGGTCCCCAGTTAACATGGCGATGCGGGTAATTCCGATTTGGCGAAGTTCTTCTACTGCGGCTTTGGATTGGTCGCGGATTTGGTCGCGGAGGCCGAGCCAGCCGAGGTACTGCCCATCGCGGGAGACGTGTACGATGGATAAGCCAGCCGCTTCTTCCGAGCTGTCGGTGTCCATGATCTGAATGTTGTTTTCGCGTAACCAGCCACTGCGACCGGCCAAGACTTTCTTGCCCTGAACCGTTGCGGTTGCTCCTGCGCCAGCGGTTTCGGTGACGTCCGATGCTTCTTCGAGTTGTAGCCCGGCTTTTTGCGCAAAGCGCACTACCGCTTTCCCCGCAGGGTGATTGCTAAACTGTTCCGCGCTACCCGCGGTTTGCAGGAGCTCGCTTTTGCTCACGCCCTCAGCGGGGATCATTTTGACCACCCCGAGTTCGCCGGTGGTCAGGGTGCCGGTTTTGTCGAGAATGACCGCGTCAATTTGCGAGGCTGCTTCGAGGTCGACCATGTTTTTGAACAAGATGCCGCGTCGGGCTGCGGCCGCAATCGCGGCAACCATGGCGGTTGGGGTGGCGAGAATGAAGGCGCAGGGGCAGGCCATGATGAGCATGCCCACGACGCGCTTCCAGTCATCCGTGAAGAACCAGACGACCGCGGTGAGCATCAAAATGGTCGGGGTGTAATGCCGCGCGTAGCGATCGACAATTTTCATAATCGGGAGCTTGGACTGCTCTGCGGATAGAATGAGATCTTTTACTTTGCCCAAGGTGGTGTCTTCGCCGACTTTGGTGACATCGATCTCGATCATGCCGGTGAGATTGGTGGTACCCGCGAAGACCGATTCGTCAGCCCCTTTGTCACGGGGAAGCGATTCTCCGGTGATGGTCGACTCGTTCAAGGTGGTTTTCCCCAAGACGATGGTGCCGTCGGCCGGGATATTTTCGCCGGGACGAATCCGGACGCGGTCGCCGACGCGCAGATCGACCGCGGCGACTTCTTCTTCCGCGTCACTGGCGGTGAGTCGAATCGCTTTGGAGGGGGTCATGCGCACCAGGCCTTCGATCGCTTCGTGCGCGCCTTGGGCGGTTCGGTGTTCGATGAATTCCGCGATCAGCATGAAGAAGCCGATGATGGCGGCCGCCTTGTAATCTTGGTAGACCATGGAGGCGAGGATGCCGAGGGCGACGAATTCAGAGAAGTGCATGTGACCATGCATCAGCTCGGTGATCGCGTTGTAGAAAATCGGAATCGCGAGCAGGATCGCGGCGATGAAGGCGGCAAAGTGACCGATCTGCGGGTTGTCGGGGAAGACAAAGCGAGTGGCGTAAGAAGCCAGCAAGAAAACGGATCCCAGCACGAGGCAGACCATGACCCAAGGGCCGTGATCATGATCGTGATTATGTAAGGAAGAGGGGCCGTGATCGCAGCCCTCGTGGCCCTTGTGGCCTTTGTGATGGTGGCCTTTGTGATCGTGTGTGTGATCGCAGTCCGGGCCGTGTTGATGCGGTAGATCGGATCCAGAAGCGGAGGCGGAGGGAGAAACGGTTGAATCGCTCATGACAGGTTTTAGAGTTTAGGCGTTTTCAGACGTTCGCCGAAATTGAGGCGAAGCTCGCGGGTGCCATCGCTTTTTTCAAACAGGGTATATTTCGCACGAAGCTTTTGCGACAGCGCATCTTGTACTGCGGACTGCCGTAGATTGTTGCGAGTGATTTCCGGCTGGGCCTTGTACTGCACCAGCAGGCTTTCGAAGTTCTTCGCTTCGGCTTCAAGGTCGAGCATGATGCGGTTCTTCTCTTGTTTGCCGAGTTCGCGAATCCGTTCTGCATCGCCTTCGCCGGCGTTAATCGCATTGGAGGCATAAGCTTTTGCCTCTTCGATCACGGTGCCACTTTCGCTTTCGGCTGCGATGACATCTGCGAAGGCTTCCGTGGTCTGCGGCGGCGGAATCGCGACAATCCGGTCGACGCCTTGAATCTCGACCCCGAGTTTTAGCTCGCTGCACCGGCTGCGGAGGCGGCGTTCGATCTCGCCTTGGAAGGGCTTGGATAACTTGCGAAGCGCGTCGTCTGCTTTGTAGCGGGCCGAGGCTTGCACAATGGCTTGATCCAAGGCTTGGCGTAGCAAGATTTTGGGGTCGCCGCTGAAGCCGAAGGCCCAAGCTTCTGCATCGTTAATGGTGTAGCGTGCCTTCCAGCGCGAGTGAATGATGCTCGCATCGGCGGTTAGGCTGTAGCGCACGTTTTCCGGACGCAAGCGGCCGCTGCCCATGGCTTCTTCGAGCGACATCGCGCCCATGCCTTTGAACCAAAAGGTGTCTGTCTCAGCCGTTTCAACTCGCTCGGCGGTAACGCGGATGATCTCCGAAAAAGGGCGTGGCCAGGTCCAGTGAAGCCCAGGGCTTTTGACTTTGTCTTCCCCGAGGCCACTGATTTTTCCGAGGAGAAGCACGAAGGCTTTCTCGTCTTGTTTGACGATGAAAATGCCCGAGGCTAAGTAGCCGAAGATCACGAGAATCATCAGCCAGCGAAGAAATTTAAAGCCAATCTGTAGCGCTTCGGATAGCGCGTTAAATCCCGCTTCGTCCTGCTCGTAGGGCAGGGGGGCGTCTTCAGCCTCAGCCGTCAAACTTGGAGCGGCAACGCCATCAAAGGGGTCGCTTGGAACCTGGTCTGGAGGAAGGTGCGGATCGTCAGCCATCCTACTTGCTCTCCTTTTTCAACAAGTCGTAGGGCGCGCTGTCGGTGCTGAGAATAATCGTGGATTGCTCGTTCAAGCTCGCCTTGATGGATGAAACATTTTTCAGGAAGGTGGCGAACTCAGGATCTTTGGCAAAGGTCTCGTAATGCTTGGCGGCTTCGGCTTGGCCTTCTCCGCGTTGGCGCTTGGCGAAGGCGGTCGCGTCGTTCACTAGCTGCTGGCGTTTTGCATCCGCGCGGGCGCGAATTTTTGCCGCTTCGGATTCGCCTTCGCTCCGGTAGGTCTGAGCTAGACTTTGACGTTCGCTGCGAATCCGCGCGTAAACTCCTTCGGTATTCACCTGAGGAATGCCAGTGCGCGGAACCCCAACCGAGGAAAGCGCGATGCCGTAGCGGTCGAGCGATGCAGCTTGGACTCCTTCGAGGATCTTGGCTTCAATCGCTTCGAGCTGCACTGCGGCTGGGTTGGTATTCACCAGCGCGGAAAATTCGTATTCGCTGATCACGGTGTCTTTCTCCGCCTGCAGGAGTTCGTCGAGCTTACGGTCAGCCTGCTCATCACTGCCGATTCGTTGAAGGAATTTCGTGGGCTCGGCAACTTGCCAGGTGGCGTACAATCCGATGAGGACGTTCTTGCCGTCTTTGGTGAAGGTCTCCGCAAAGCTAGAGGTCATGCACCGAACGCGGGCATCGAAGAGATGCGCGCGCTGTACGGGCCACGGCCATTTGAAGTAGAGACCCGGTTCGGCGATTTCACCTGTGGGTTTGCCGAGGGTCGTAAGAACCGCGACTTCGCCCTGCTTCACGATTACGCGAAACTGCAGGACGATGAAAATAAGGGCGATGATCAGGCTGCTGACCCAGAGTACGAGATTTTTTTTCATGGCTAATTTGCTTGTTCTTCTTCGTCTTCGTCTCCGAGAAATTGCTCGAGCTTCGGTTTTTCTTCGAGATTAAAGGTCAGGACTTCGTCCGCGTTTCCATCGATGAGATAGAGGCGGGTGTTGACCAGTCCCTGCTGCAAGACATCGAGCTTGGCCCGCGCCTTAAAGACGTCAGGGGCAATTTTGTAGGGGCCGAGCTGCTGCTCAAATTCGTAGGCCAGCGATTCCGCTTCGCTCACAATGCGAAGGCGATCCGTCTCGGCTGCTTGGCGAATAATTTCCGCTTCCGCTTCGGCTTCTTTTTCGATTTTGATCGAATGCGCTTTGGCCATTAAGGTACTCGCTTCGCGTTCTTCGATCGCGCTCACGACTTCTTGGAAGGCGGCTGCAACCGAGGAGGGCGGGTGGATCCCTGCCAGGCCAATGTTGACCACCTCGAGGCCGAGCTGAGCCGCTTCGACTTTTTCTGTGAGCTGGGCTGCAATGCGGCTGCCAAAGTCGCGTCGATCCGCTGAGAGGACGCCGATTTGATCCAGGCTCGCGAGCTCGCGGGTGAGAATGCCTCGCGCGATCTCGGCAAAGATTTCTTCGGGATTTTGGTAGCGGTAGGTGTAGTCGTAGAGGTTGGTGATCAACACCTCGACGGGCATGTTAATGGAAATCAATCCGACTTGATTACCGGTCAGCGCGTTGTTGCTTCCGCCGTTCACTAAGAAGGGGTCGTCTGCGTCATGATGCGGGTCGGTCCACAAACGGACATCCGGATCCTCCAACATGGCCTGCATTGGATCGACGGATTTTTTGTCGGGGTCAAAGCCAACATGGATGGTCTGAATCCGCTTGGAGGGCAGGCGGCGAACCTTGTCTATCGGCCATGGCATCTTGAGATGCATGCCGCTGTCCAATGGGGTTTCGGGGTTGAGCGGCCGTCCAGTGCGTTCGATGAAGCCTTGTTCATGGGGCTCGAGGAAGAAGACGGTCGACATCAACCAGAGGACCACTGCGGTGAGAGCAAAGATCGGCAAGACCAAATTTTTAAGCACGCGGAGGTGGAAGCGTTCGCCGATGTTCAGGCCGAATTGATAGTCAACCGTTTGCGCCACGTTTTGAGCCCATTGATCTGGCACGGTAATGAAAGAGGCGAGGCGGGATTCGTAGGCGGTGCCGATGAGGTATTTCCGGCGGGGGCTAAAGATGGAAAACATCAAGACGAGAAGGGACTCGGCCCCGAGCAGACCCAGGATGCCTGCGGTGATCCAACCGGCAAATTTATGGAAGGGGAACTCGGTGAATTCGGTGCAGACAATCGCCAGCCCTGCACCAAAGGAGATTAGGCAGATCAGGCCAAGGGCAATGCCAGGGCCTCGGTAGATGCGGAAGGTCTTGGTGCGCGACAAGCCTAGCATGAAGCGACTAAAGAGGAAGAAGAGGAAGGCTTGGCCGATGAGGAAGGCGGCCCCGAGCATCCCTTCGTTCGGCATGGTGGAGACATCCGCGCCCCGGAAAACACGTACGCTATACAGAATGGCAATGATTGCCGCCACGATGGTGTAGGCGGGCACCAGGTGTTTTTCAATGATGCTGAAATTACGGATGGCGCTGAAGGGATCGCCCGACTCCATGCCAAATAGAGAGGTATCGCCAGAGCTGGTATTTCGTACGCGGTCGACTTCGCGTTTTTCTTCGTGCGCGCCTCGAGCGAAGCGAAAGCGTAAAAACACCACGCCACACATCCCAATCGCCAATAAAATATAGACGCCAATGAGTTGAAATAAGAGCAGGCCAGTGCGTGATCGAAGGTAAAGATCGATCCCGCCTGTCGCTACTAAGACGATCATCGCTAAAAGCAGTGATCTTTCGTGTTTTCCGCCTTCTGCCATGTCTCGTCTACATAATCAAATGTGCCAAGGCTGTAAAGTCGCAAGGGGTGGAATCGTCCGAGCGGTTCCGGATTTCCATGAAGGAATCCGCTTTCTTTTCCCTCCAAAATACGCAGGAAAGGTGGCGAAAGATGAATATGAGCCAATCCCAGCCAAATAATCCTCTACATGGATTCACCCTCGAAAAGATCTTGGTTCAGCTGGTGGATCATTTCGGGTGGGATGATTTAGGCACTGAAATTGATATTCGCTGCTTCAATTACGACCCGTCGATCAAATCCAGCCTCAAGTTCTTGCGGAAAACCCCCTGGGCCCGCGCCAAAGTCGAAGCGCTCTTTTTGGAGATGCTGCGCTATCAAGCCCAGCAGGATGAGAGGGAGGAGACGGGTAAAGCAGCTGATGAGAGTGAGGCAGCTGATGAGAGTGAGGCAGCTGATGCGAGTGAAGAAGTTGGAGATGGCGACGAAGGCTCCCCAGAAGGTGATGAAGCTGAATGAAGCTCAGTTGGTAGGGCGTTTGATCGTTTAGAACCGGGCGTGGTTCCTCGCAACATCCGCACGGTTCCGTCGGGCTAGAAGGCCGTCTCGACAACACGACCTTGGAAGGTCGCGCTACTTTTTGTGTCTTTTCGTGGCGCCCCTGCTAAGCGCTTTACTCAGAAGTCTTAGGCTCAAGGGCCAAGCATAATCGGGCCGCGAACCGGTGGGGTTGGCGCGGTTGCCTTTGCTGGCGCGGTTGCCTTTGCTGGCGCGGTTGCCTGTGCTGGCGCGGTTGCCTTTGCTGGCGTGTTTGCGGGGCCAACTGATTTCGGCTTGGCATGATCCGGGAGAAGCGCGTTTGCCGCGGCCGGTAGCGCTTGGCGCTTCAGCTGTTCCACATCGCGAATCCGGACGTACACTTTGTCATTGGCAGGAAAACTGGTGACTTTGATTTCCTTGGCCATGTAGACATCATCGACTTTGCCGATGGCTTTGATTTCGAGGCGCTGTACGAGCTTCCCATTGGCGAAGCCTTCGGCTTTCATAATAAAGTTTTCCAGCTCGTCGACCCAGAGGCGAACAAACTCGAAGCGCCCTTGATCCCAGTCTGGGGCTTTCACATCCATGGCGATGTAGGTACGGCGCCCGATTTGGGTGCGCTCGAGAACCCGCGCTTCGCGCCACCACAAAAAGGAAAGGCTCAGGTCTTGCCAGGTGATGTTGAGGTCTTGAATTTTGGCCGACAAATCAACCGCTGCGGCTTGGCGCAAGGGGTTGCCTTTGTAATAGGCAATGTCGGGTTTACGACCTGGATTCCACGCCACATCGAGACGTTCAAGCGGCACCTGTTTGCCGTTCGAAACCACGTAGGAAGCTTTCTGGGGGACGACGCCCCAGTCGGTATGCATGGCAAACTCGAGTTGCTTGCGATTGAACATCCCCGTGCCTTCTTTGAGGTCGCCACTTAGAATCATTGGCTCAGACGGAAGGCGTAGCTGAATGCGTTTGAGAAGATTGGCTGCCGTTGGCAGGGGCGCTTCTTTGCTGAAGCCGAGTTCCTGATCGAGAAATTTGTCGGAAAAGCGGGCTTCCTGAAGCTCATCGGCCTGAACTGAGCTAGTGAACGTGAATAGCATACCCAAGGCTAATGCCGCGCTGAAAAGGGATTTGGCGAAAGAGGTCGCGGATGGGTAGGCGCGATGGCTAGCTGGCTGGTTCATATCAGGTCTCTTCGGGTTCGGTTCAGTCTGGCTTGTCTAGCTGTCAATTTTGGGGCTACGAGGTCTACGACGACTACGAGGTCTACGATATAGCCGAATGAGCTAAAGCCCACGCTACAGGTATAGACGAAGGGCAGGGGGACTCGATTCGTTCTTTCCCCTGCCCAACTCGGTTTAGGACTCTTCGAGTGCTTTTTTGCGGTCAAAGAAGTCAACTGCGCGGTCGCGTTCAGCGCTCGCGGTTGGGAAATTGCTGTCTTCCATGCTTTCCTGCACTTCTTTGAGCAACTTCTTCTGCTTTGAGCTAAGTTTGGACGGAACTTCTACAATGACCTTCACATGCTGGTCGCCTTGGCCCCGGCCGCGTGCATTTTTCAGGCCTTTGTTTTTCAGGCGGAAAATTTTCCCGCTTTCGGTTCCGGCAGGAAGTTTGAGCTTGGCGAAGCCAGCCAAGGTCGGAACTTGGATTTCCCCGCCGAGGGCGGCAATGTGAAACGGGACATGGACTTCGCAGTAAATGTCTTCGCCATCGCGTTCAAATACATCGTGTGCCTTGACGTGAATGATGACGTAGAGATCGCCTGGAGGTCCGCCTCGGGTGCCGCCTTCGCCTTTGCTTTTCACGCGCAAGCGCGATCCGGTTTCGACCCCGGGCGGGATGCGAAGCGACAAGCTGCGTTGTCCTTTTTTACGACCTTCACCACGGCAGCTGCTGCAGGGATTGGTGATCATTTGTCCTGTGCCATCGCAGGCCGAGCAGGTTTGACGTACTTGGAAAAATCCGTTGCTGGTTACGATGGTGCCACGCCCTTTGCAGGTGGCGCAGGTATCTTTGCGGGAGTCTTTGCCCATGCCGCCACCGTCACAGCCTTCGCATTCAACACGAATCGGAAAGGATAAATCGCGTTGGCTGCCGAACAAGGCTTCTTCGAGATCGATCTCGAGGTCGAAGCGCAAGTCTGAGCCTCGGTTTTGTGAGCGTTGCTGTCCGCGTCCGCCGCCGCCGCCACCGCCGAAGAGATCTTCGAAGATGCCACCTGCGCCGCCGCCTCCACCCCCGCCACCGCCGCCACCAAAGGCGCCCATGAAGGTACGAAGTGCTTCGTCGAGATCGACCCCGCCAAAGCCTTGGCCGCCGCCGAATCCTGCGTCCACGCCTTGGTGACCATATTGGTCGTAGCGTTCGCGTTTTTGCTCGTCGCTCAAGACCTCATAGGCCTCGGTCGCTTCCTTAAATTTGTCTTCGGCCGTCGGATCATCTGGATTGCGGTCCGGGTGAAATTCTACCGCAAGTTTGCGATAGGCTTTTTTGATCGCGGACTTGTCTGCATCGCGACTGACCCCAAGGATCTCGTAAAAATCACGTTTTGACATTAAGCGTCACTCGTTTCTTCTGCTGTGTCGTTCGCAGCGTCGGCGGAACCGGTGGACACAACGACCTGTGAGGCGCGGAGAAGTTTGTCGCCCAGTTCATAGCCACGGCGGACTTCGTACAAAATATGGTCGGTCGCAACGTCTTCTGAGGCCATGCGGTTGACTGCTTCGTGGCGCTCGGGGTCAAATTCGATGCCGACGCATTCGATGCCTTTTAGGCCGTACTTGCGGAAAGCGTCCATTAGCTGTTGGTGGACCATGGTGAAGCCTTCGACCACGCTGGCGTTGGCTTCTTGCTGTCCGGCGGTGTTCAGGCCCAAGTCAAAGCTGTCGAGAGCGGGGAGGACGGTGTCCATGAGGCCTTCGAGGGATTGTTGGGTGCACGTCGCTTTTTCGCGAGTGGTGCGCTTACGGAAGTTCTCGAAATCCGCTTGCAAGCGGATGAGTTGGAGCTGCAAAGGCTCGACCTCTTCCGGGGCTTCTTCGGCCTGCTCTGCAGGGTTTTCCGTGGTTTCAGAATCTTCAGACGCCTCGGCGTCTACATCTATGGCCTCTTGGTCAGCGGTTTCCGCGTGGGCGTCTGACGGGGTATCCGCCTCTGCCGATGGGTCGGATGCTGCGTGGGATTCGTTTTCAATTTCTTCGTTTTCAGGGTCAAACATCATGATTCAATTTTTCTTTCCATCGCTGTCTACGGAAGAAGCTGTCTAATACAATCGCAAATTTTCACTGTATTTTGGGAGGATTGCACGGCTTTTGCGAAACAGAAGCGTGATTTACAGGGGGAAATGCCCCTTATCCCTCCTGAAAAGGGGACAGACTCCAATGGCACTTAGTTAAGCCGATTTGTATGGAAAGGAGTTCGCTCTGCCCTGAAAAAAAAGCCGGAGGCTTGAAGGCAATTAGCCGGTCGGTGACCGAAGGGAACCACCGGAATTCATTGGGAAATAATATGAAGCGCTGGAAGCGCGGTCGGAATAGAAACCAATATAGGCGATGCCTTTCAAAAAAGCAGAGGTCAACTGATGCGTGCTCAGAATACGATTTTTAACTGAAAATTGTACGGTTTTAGCCAGCTGGCGCGGTGCTGCGCCTCGCTCCGATTTCTCTTCAAATACAGGGCTTATCCCTCGTTGCCTTCTCACGCCTGCACGTAACCCGGCGCTGCGACCGCTTCGCGGCCTTGCACACGGGCTACCATATCCCGCCCACGTTGGGGCGGATTCCCACGGCGTAAAATGTCGCAAAAAAATACGCTGGACCGCTTATCTAAGTGCCATTGGAGACAGACACCTTTTGCGCTTTTATTGATTGCTTTATCACGGACCACCAGTACCAGGGCCGCTATTGAATTCCGGGTTTACTGCGTCGCGAAAATACCCCGATCTCACGCCTGCCGATCCTTTTGATTTGTCTCTGTTCCCTTTTTTATTTTCCGGCCATGGAATCGATACCACCGACGGTCGCTCTTACGACGACATGGTCTTGGATGGCCTTGTTGATGTCGGCCACCGCCTAAACAACTTAAAGGCACGCGGTATTCTTTAAACCGTAGGGCTCGGCTGCGCGTTTTTGACCCTTGCAGTGGTTCGTCTAACGGGTCTGTCGGGCTTAGATAAAAGTAGATGAAAACGTAGAAAGGGGTCTCCGCACCCCGCCGTGTAGATTCGCGTCGTTTTATCTAAGGCGGGTACGACGCCCCTCATCTACGGCTCAAGCCATTCCATTTTCGGCTCACAACGAGAGTAGGGCGGTCCAGCGTTGTTCAGGTGGTGCCCAATCGTTTTTGCGCGGGACCGCTCATAGTTTCCACTGGTGTTTTGTAAAGCTAACCCCTAACCAAGGGTATCGATTGGATTCTGCAGCATCTATTTTCTGACTTTCAGGCGTCCGGCTGGCCCCGCTTGGACTTCGGATTGGGCAATCCAAATATTGCCGCCGCCATTTTAGTTCCCGGCATCCTTTTCGCATGGATACTGAGTATCTATCGGCGCGGGTTTTGGCTGGCTTGGGGACTCAACCTACTCCTTGGTGCCTGCTTGGTGCTCACTTTTTCGCGAGGAGGTTTTTTATCGTTGTTCGCGGGCATCGGCTTCGGGGTTTTCGCATGGATTCGCTCATCGCAACCGGGAAGTCCACCCGCGCATGCCCAAGAGTCAGCTGAAGCAGAAGCAAACGCGCTCACAGGCGATCGTTCCCTAGCAAAAGAAAATCCATCAAAGCTTAACACCCGGTCAAACGGATCGCGACTCGCCCGAGGCCTCGCTATGCTGGTGCTAGTCGTTACTCTCATCGGACTAGCCTACTTCACCCCAGCGGCTTCACGACTTGCCGACGGGGTCACCATCTCAGACGGCTCCTCGGCCAATCGCCTCATGGTGTGGCGGCCTGGATTTCGAATGATTGCGGATGCCCCAGGCGGCTGGGGAAGAGGCAACGCCGCCAACGCTTTCATGCAATGGTACCAGCCCGTCGACCGCCTAGAGACCTACAGGAACCTCCTGAACTCTCATCTAAACTGGCTCGTTGAAGGGCCTTGGTGGTTTCGATTCCTTTACATATTCTTCTGGTCCGCCATTCTTCGATTTTGCTGGCTCGGGCGCCCCAAACAAAAACACCAAGCCCCACTTCCTTCCTCGACGAACCCGCCCTCACGATCCGCCAACCGTCATACGTCACTTCGGCTGAGTTGCGCCATTGGCAGCGCTGTTTGGGTGAGCACGGGCGTGGCCGCTTTCTTCACCCATACTCTTGAATTCTGGCAGGTTTGGGTCGTGCCCGCATTCTCCTTTCTTGCCGTTTTCGTCGTACGAGTTAGTGCGCGACAATTGAGCTTTTCTCTGGGGCTTGCCCATGCGTGTAAAGTAGTAACGGCGGCGCTTCTGATGTGCGCGAGCCTGTATGGAATCGGACGCCTAGACGGCAAAGCTCATCCATCGATTCGGAAATCAACCGACCTCATTTATTACATGGAATCCTCCTCCGACCTTCCGCACCGAATTTTGGTCCCAACCCCGGAACGAAAGAAAATCGGTGGCAGACATTATGGGTACCCCATCCGCAAAACCGGAAAACCCATTTCGGTTCTCCCCCATGGAAGCGCCCCTTCAGACCTGCCACCTGAGCAAATTACCGAAGAGATCGAGTGGATCTACCTCGGGTCTTTTCCCTCCCCCATGCCCTCAAAAGGACGCTTAATTTTGGTTAACCCAGTGGCTCCGCCTCCGGAATCCTTATCGGCCATGCTCCCGATTGAAAAAGTTATTTGGGGAGCGTTTCGCAGCCGCCATCAACGTGCGTGGAAACAAGCCGCAGGCGAGAATTTCATCTCCGTCCCCGGGGCCGCCGACTACCTACCTCAATGGCCCGCCCACGCCCTCGAGGCCACAGAGCCGCCCGAGCAGTAGCTGTAAAACTCGCAAATGCGGTACGCTTAAAATTGTCCGTCATGAAACAAATGACGCTGCATGCCGATGACAACCACGCCTTTGATAGATGCGGACGCGGCTGCGTCAAAACGGATGCGCAAGGACGGACGCGATTCGGCCATGTCATAGGGGGTCACCACGGTGAGGGCGTACACGTTATTTTCCATCGCTGTCCACTCAGGAGACCCGAGATGAACATCTTGTGCCAATAGTTGGCCGCTCCCAGTAAATTCAAGCTGTGCCGACACTAGCGCGGGGCTCTGCGCCACCAAGGTCGAAATGGCAGCGCTGTACCTACCGACTTCGGCCACCGCCGCGTCTACAGGCATCACGACTTCGCGGGTACCGGCTGCGAGTTCAAACGGAACAGAGATATGTTGATCGAGTTCCCGTACCCGAACCGTCGTTTTATCCGAGACTTGGGCAGAGTCGATCCCAACGAGAATTCGGGGCGTTTCGGAACGGTACAACACCGGCACATGAAAGGCATGTTTGAGCCGAGGGCCCTTGCCGTCGAACGCGGGTTCGTTTGCTGAGGCCGTTTGCTCAGCCACTGCTTTCCCGTCGACAAATAAGGAAAGTCCTTGCACATCGCTCGCAGGAGACTCGACCACGATTTCGACCATGCCAGGACGGTTGACCCACTCTCCGACATCCCAAAAGTTCAACGCATCTCCATTGGTAGCCGCGCTGGTAGGTACAGAGTCCGAAGAAACACGCGAGGCCAGCTTGTGACCATAAGTGGTTCGAGCAGGCCGGCCGTCATGCACCGACGCGGCAATGGCCGCAGTAGGAAGTCCGCTGCGCTGTTCTTCTGGTAACCAATCGATATTTTCATTGCGGAAGGTTTCCTGATTGACGATGTCATAAAACCAAGGCGCATCCGCCAAATCTTGCTTCACCGCTTCGGCAAACGAACCTCGCTCGGATGCATTCATACTAAACTGGATCCCGAGTTTTTGGCGTGTCTGATGCACGTAGTCCAAAAGGTCAAACTGGGTGGTATTGATCATGATATCTTGATTGCCACCATCTAACTGCTGGTAAAATACTGGTCCTCCCAGCTCCTTCACCCGCAAAAATTCAGCGATTGAATTGTCGCCATAAGGATCGTGTTTGCGACTGATGAAGCCAAAGAAAATGTGTTCCGACGCCGGGTTAAGCTCGGCGAAAGTGTGCGCCTGTTCATACAACACCGTACTAAAGCGATGAGGGTAACGACTGACGTATTGGGTCAATCGAGTCATGGCCGCGCAGTCTGCCATGGCAATCCAACCATCCTCCGGGAGGTCGTATGTCTCGCACAAGCGCGCCACTTCAGCCTCGGTTTCTTCGCAGCGGGTTTGCCACATCTTCATCCGTTCTTTCAATTCCGCTTCGTCCAAATCCGCGGAGTCCACACCCCACAGATGACGATTCCAGATCCCCGAACCCCAGCCCATGCACACATAATTTTTTCTCAATGCATTGCGGGTAAAACCGAGATCACGCGAGTACGCCAACGTTTCGGGCTCGGCCGCGAACGGGGCGTCGAGCACCAATCCTTGCAAGCGTTGGTTCGGCTGAAAATGATGCCGTGCTGGGAATTCCAACCAAAACGTCATGGACGGTCCGCTACTGGGCTTAAAAAACCAGGATTGCAATCCCACCGGAGCCCCGCTGACTGCAGACGGAATGGACAGGACCGACAACGGCTGGTTCGCTACTGGAGCCGCAACCACGATGCAGCGTAGATCTGCCCTCGCCTGCCCTCCGGAAAACCCCTGAAGTAATCCCACCGTGCCCGAAAAAATCACCCCAGAATCCGCCATGCTCGCCCCGGGCTCGATGCGGGCCTGCACATTTGCCTCCAACGCGCGCCTGACCGACGACGCTTCGTTCTCAGGAACCACCACCACTCGGATAGCCGTTCCACTTTCATTGAACACGGTTTCGGAAATCGAACTATCCGTCGGCAACACCACTCCAGACCGCGACGAAACCAGTCCGTCGGCACGCCGGTAAACCAACCACTGCTGCGCCAACTGCTCTTCCTTGCCGGAGACAAACTGCCCGGGGATCCACAATCCCGACAACCCAATTCGGCCTGACGGCGCATGAAATCCATCCACCAAATCAAGTCGAAATATCTCCTCCGGGTTCTCCGCAATTACAGACGCCAAAACATCCGAGGGAATGCGATGCACCCCCGTCCCCAACGAAGATCGCCCCGTCATCGCCACGTACGTGCCATCGGACACTCGCCTTAACCCAAGCCCTAAGCTCCCACGGTCATCACTAAACGCGGGAAGCTCATGCAACTGCGTCGGCAACCGTGCCCGCCCCGAGTCACCGGTGAGACGCACCCATAAATCACCTGCGGATGGATCCAGCCGAAAACGAGGAGAACTAATCACGCAGGTGGGATGCGGCAGGGCGCTTAAATGCGGAGACCCATAGGCGATTTCGGCCCCGGCTTTGGTCCCGAGGCGATAGCCAGAAAGCACCTGCCAGCCCTTGGGATACCCTCCCTTGAGCGGAACCGTGACATGGTTAGAAATCCGATCATCCTCTTGGTTTGGCCACTTCGATTTTTCTTCAAAGGAATTTTTGTCCCAGACTGTAGTCAATCCGCCGGACCGCTGTTTATCCACTTGTAAACCGGCAGGCGAGAGCGCCTGCATGGTGAAGGCTCCAAGCGGTGGCTTTTCTACGGTTGAGGCCAGTTCGATTTCTAAGGTATCCGAGGTCGCAAGCCATTCGCCCGAGCCCATCACCGCATTGGTTCGCATTCCGACCAATGGGCGCTCTGCGGCACCTGCCACCGCAGCCAAATCAATCTCCTGCAACCAAGGGACCCCATCCAACCGAACCCCAAACACCCGCTTGCCCACTTGTGACAAATTTGATTGACTCTCGACCCAAAAAAACTGCAACCGATACCGCTCCCCTTGCTTCACATCGAGCTGCAGGTTTATTCGGCCTGGGGTCCAAATGTGGGAGCGTACCATGCTGGCGAACAGAGTTTGCGCGGGATCATCCGTAGCAAAGACCAATGGTTGCCCGCTGGTAGCGGAATTTACGGATGACATACCCAATCCAGCCGCCTTTTGATGCGGGGTGAACTTTAACCCATGGATCTTCCCGCCTTTTCCTCCGAAATCAATGGCGTAAAGCATGTCCCCTGAAAAATCCGGCCCTTGCCCCGGTTGGCTCCCCTGAATGAGATGAAGAGTGCCTGCTTGTGGAATTTGCGTTTCCTGAGCCCAGCTCGTGGACCACCCAAGACCGAAACCAAACATGCAAAGAAAGAATGTGAATAGAAAGAGTGTGCATAGACGGTGACGACCTGCATTTGTCCGCTGGCCTGTTGGACCGCTCGTTTTTCTGCAGGCAATGAGTTGGCCTGCAGGAATTGATTCCAACGGGCAAGAGAGCCGAGCCCAGAGGCACTCAATGAGCGATTGCTCCTGAGTCCGCGACGTGACGTTCTTCGCTTTTTCAAGCCCCTTGTTTGTTTCACAGTTGGCAAATGCATTCATACAAATCGTTCTCTACTTATCAACCAGTGACCCGCCCCGAATGGGACCGCATCACCTTCTGCTCCACAACCTAATCAAAATGATCGTAAAAGACAGATTAGACCCCGTTAAAATTCAGCTTTAGAAAGACGCATCTGCTCCTGAGTCCTCAAGCAGATGAACCGTCAAATCTTCTACGACCACTACCCGCAGGTATAGCGGCTCGGCGTCAGGAAGGTGATCTCCTGGGCCTAGGCCACCAGATAACATCGGCTGATTTCCTTGTTGCCAAGACCACGTCCCATTTTGGCGGCCAATGTGGATGTACTGCGGACGACCATTGCTAGAATTCGGGATTCCCCACCAGCCAGCGATCGCCTCTGGCCGAGAAACAAATTCGATTCGAGAAGCCTGCCCCTCCAACTTGAGGGTTACCTGAAAATCACCTTCGACCGATTGGGCCCACTGAAGCCCAAGGGCAACTCCAGGCCGATGTGCGGTCCGAACCAACCGAATACCTGGATTCGCCTCGCCAGTTTGACCTGGGTTACCGTGATCGCCCTTACCTGGAGATACAGTGTTACTCGAAGGGATCGTGGCTAGATCAGCCCAGAGGCCAGTTTCTTGCGGAGCGAGCTGGTGTGCAAATTGTTCCAGGCGGTAGCAACTCCATTGACCGTTTGCATCCCCCCTGTCAGCGAGCAATCGGTCATCGAGCTTTCCCGGCGGCGGGGCCACCTTTTGCACATTCCCGAATAACGCCTTGGGCTCTAAGGCTTCCAACGTAAGTCCGGATAACATGGGATTCTGAACTGAGGACGACAACTGGATCTTTACCTTGTCCCCCACGGCACGAAACCGATGAACCATTCCGACCCCGCAAGTGGAATTGGGCTTGCCTGTGATCGACCCTTGCTTTA
>Ga0209186_1000856_pt1 | contig 23465 bp, 19 predicted proteins | sample SidtaG_FD_187426 | JGI IMG/M metagenome (GOLD analysis project Ga0209186, IMG submission 187426) | Marine algal microbial communities from Sidmouth, United Kingdom - Sidmouth_Male2 metaG (SPAdes) (version 2) | ecosystem: Host-associated > Algae > Red algae > Unclassified | place: Sidmouth...
CTCGAGGCACTTGTTGTCGAGCGGCAACGCTTCGGGCGAACCCGCAACCTCGTTGTCGCCCCGACCGGCACAGGCAAGACGGTGGTGGCGGCGCTGGACTATCGCGCGCTGCGCGACGGGCAGGGATCGGCAGTTGGGTCGCTTTTGACATGCCCAAGGATGGGTGTGCGTATACGTGTGAATGGCACGAAACACCGTTGCGCGCCAATCGTGTGCCGTCTTCAGGGTAATTGCGCGCCAACTTCTCACCGCCAAAGACTGGTTGGGCGTGTCTCGAATCGATTGTCGATGTCGATCCATCGCGCGGCCTGACTGTTGGAAGGCGTCCGCGGACAGCTCCTGTCGCGCGGGCGGGCGCGATCGCAGCAAACTGGATCGGTCATCTAAGCCAGAATCGGCAGAAAAGCGCTCATCGACAAGGCTGAACGCAGCCTGGCGCAGACTCCTGGCAGAAGTCACGACCAGCCGTTGGTACCGGCGTTCTCGGCATGCGGGGTAGCAGCGGCGCGAGCGGAAGCGCGGCTGGAGGACGTACGGCTCCCGGCCCGAAGTTGTAGCTGCTACGATTGTCTCGCAATTCACTCTGCCGCGCCTGGCCGCTGGTAATCCGATGGCGAAATGCCCGATCTGCGACGCGAGGAAAGCCAAGCGGAGGTGTCTGATCACCGACTCCGGCGAATTCTGCAGCCTCTGCTGCGGACAGACGCGGCAGGAGAGCACCTGCAGCGGTTGCGCGTACTGGCAGCCGCCGCGGGTGCGTCGCGATTATGCGGCGGTGCCTGCGTTCACGACGGCGGAGATGGACGCCACTCAGTGCTTGCAGGATTGCTCGATGGCGATCGAGGCGGCGATCGGCGAGCTCGACCGGCAGTCGGGCTTCGCTTTGAAGGACGACGCCCCGATCCACATCTACGAGCGGCTGATCGATCGGTATCATTTCGGGGAGGAGAGCGCGGCCGTCGAGGATGTCTGGGAAGAGCGGGGTCTGCTGCAGCTCGAAGGGGTGATCAAGGGCGAGCTGCACGGCATTGACCGGACAATGCTCGTGAAGGTGCTGGGCGTGCTACGTTTCGTCGCCCGGCGCAGGACCCGCGGCCGGCGGGAGTACCCTCGCGTCGTGCAGACGTTCGTCGGCGGCTTCTGAGCAACTATCTGCTCATGATCGAGCACATCGCTACCCCGGTGAGCTTCGCCTGCCGTCCGGCGCTCCCGCTCGGCGCCGGAAGCGGCACCGAGTTCGATGACGTGATGTCGCCCACCTCCCGCGAGATCCTCCGGCGGGACCAACCTTGCGTGCCACAGCACCGCGAACTCTCGGCGCCGTGCAGACGCTTGCGTCGGCGATGCACTGAGTCCGAGACACTGCTCGAATGGCCAGGGAAAGCGCTGACGCGATGAGAATTCGGCTCTACGACGGAATCGATGCTGCGCGCATCCCGAACTTCGCCCGCTTTCGGCGCGCGATCGAGAAGGACGACTTCGCCGCCGCCAGCATCGGCAAGATTGGTGACAACCTCTATCGCGCACGTCTCGGCAAGAGCGCGCGGCTCCTGTTCTCGTTCTACCGCGACGCCGAGCGTGTCGAATGCCTGGTGCTCGAGCACCTGCCGAATCACGAGTACGAGAAGTCGCGCTTTCTCGCTCGCGGCGTCACCGTCGATGAGTCGCGGCTGCAGCCACTCGCCACGCCGGGTGACGTCGAGCCCGAGCCGCTGGTGTACCTCAACCCCGCCACCGAGCGCTTCCACGTGCTCGACAAGGTGCTCTCGTTCGACGACGAGCAGCAGACGATCTTCGAGCTGCCGCCGCCGCTGGTCGTCGTCGGCTCGGCCGGCAGCGGCAAGACGGCACTGACCCTCGAGAAGATGAAGCAGGCACTCGGCGACGTGCTTTACGTGAGCCTCTCGCCCTATCTCGTGGAGAGCGCCCGCGCCCTCTACCACGCCAACGGCTACGTCAATGAGGACCAGCAAGTCGACTTCCTATCGTTCGAGGAATTTCTCGAAAGCGTGCGTGTGCCGCCCGGGCGCGAGGCAGTCTACGCCGACTTCGAGCGTTGGTTCGTCCGCAACCGTTCGGGAACGGGGCCGAAGGATCCGCACGCGCTGTTCGAGGAGTTCCGCGGTGTCATCACCGGCGCCGTCGGCGAACAGGCCTGGCTGCCTGTCGAGGCCTACGTCGCGCTCGGGGTGCGCCAGTCGATCTTTCCCGCTGCCGAGCGCGCAGCGGTGCATGCGCTGTTCCTGCGCTACGTGCGCCATCTCGAGGAGGCGGGTCTGCACGACTCCAATCTCCTCGCCCACGACTACCGCGCCCTCGTGCAGCCCGCGCGTGACTTCGTCGTCGTCGACGAGGTGCAGGACTTCACCAACGTGCAGCTCCGTCTCGTGCTGCAAGTGCTCCACCAACCGGGCGACTTCCTGCTCTGTGGCGACGCCAACCAGATCGTGCATCCGAACTTCTTCAGCTGGTCGAAGCTGAAGTCGCTGTTCTTTGCAGAGCGCGGGCTGGCGGGTGAGGGCGAGACGCTGCGCATCCTGCACGCAAACTACCGGAATTCGCCTCTCGTCACCGCTGTCGCCAACCGCATACTCAAGCTCAAGCAGGCGCGCTTCGGTTCGGTCGATCGCGAGAGCAACCATCTTGTGGAGAGCCGCGGCGCTCACGAGGGAACGCTTCAGCTCCTTGCTGACGACGACGCGATGCGCCGCGAACTCGACGCCAAGACGCGCCGCTCGACGCGCTTTGCGGTGCTGGTCATGCACGCGGCGGACAAGGCGGCCGCGCGGGCGGTGTTCGACACCCCGCTGGTGTTCTCGATCCAGGAGGCGAAGGGGCTCGAGTACGAGAACATCGTCCTGTTCGGCTTTGTCGGTGGCGAGGAGCGCGTCTTTCGCGAGATCGCCGCGGGGGTCGATGCGCGCGATCTCGAGGGCGACACGCTCGACTACGCTCGTGCGAAGGACAAGCGTGACAAGTCGCTCGAAATCTACAAGTTCTATATCAATGCCCTCTACGTCGCGGTCACCCGCGCAGTCAGAAACCTCTACCTCGTCGAACGGCGGGCCGATCACCCGCTCCTCAGGCTGCTCGATCTCGAGCGCTTTGCCGGAACGCTCGCCCTCGAGACGGCGGAATCGAGCGTCGAGGAGTGGCAGCGGGAAGCGCGTCGGCTCGAGCTTCAGGGCAAGCGCGAGCAGGCGGAGGCGATCCACGAGCGCATCCTCGAGAGGAAGCCCGTTCCCTGGCCCGTGCTCGATCGGGTGTGGTTCGAGGCGTTGCGCGAACGCGTGCTCGGCACGGGGGGCGGCACGGAGGGCGGCACGGGTGGCGGCATGTCGGCTGCCAGGCCAGGCGGAGTGACAGGAGGCGCGACGGGCGGCGTCAGCAAGAAGGACCGTCTTCGACTGTTCGAGTACGCCCTTCTGCACCATCATGCGCCGACGCTCGACGCACTCGCGCAAAGTGGCTTCCGTCCGGCGATGCAGCCCGAGGAGAAGTCGCTCAAGCAGCTCTACCGCAATCACTTCATGGTTTACGAGCTGTCAAGCCCGAGCGCGATCCTGAAGGACACCGAGCGCTACGGCGTCGATCACCGGACCGTGTTCGGCTGGACGCCGCTGATGGTTGCGGCGAAGCTCGCGAACGCGCCGCTCGTGAAGGCGCTGCTCGAGCGTGGCGCCGAGCCGACACTCGTCGCCAACCACGGATTGAACGCCGCGCAAATCCTGCTCGAGGTGGCGACGGGCGACTCGAAGCTCGCCCGGCGCGCAGGCTCAGTCTGGCCTGCGCTCGCCCCCGAAAGTCTCTCGATCCAGGTTGACGGGCGTCTGATAAAACTCGCCGGACATCTGATGGGACTGTTCCTGCTGAATCTGATGTTCGCCCGCTTCCACCGCGATGTCGGCCCCTTCGCGAGCGAGGGTTGGGCGATCGACGCGATCCGCCTCGAGGAATGGGTCGCTGAACTGCCCGAGACGATCCTCCCCGCCCGGCGCAAGCGCCGCGCCTACATCAGTTCGGTGCTCTCGGGCAACGAGGTCGATCGTGACGCGCCCTACAACCGAAAGCTCTTCAAGCGCGTCTCGCGCGGCAACTACATCATCAACCCGGCGCTGAAGCTCCGCCTCGGCGGCGTACGGGCAGTTGGCAAGGACGACAGCCCCGAAGGTGGCTCGGGCGGCGGATGGCTCGGCGTGCACGAGCTCCTGCGCCTCGAGGATCTCGGCATCGAGCCGGTGACGGCTGGCGACATTCCAGCCCACTCGGAGGAGCAGCGGCGTTTGCGCGGGGGTTGGCTGGAGCAGCGGCGCATGCTGCGCGAGCGACGCCTCGAGGGCTTTCGCGAGCAGGTACGCACGCTCATCGGCGGGCACGGTGAATGATCGCTCGTCGCGGTGGCGCTATTGCTCACGCACGACATCGAGACTCTGGAGCACTTGGGGTGGAACTCCCACATGTGATTGATTTTTGCAGGCCGTGCCATGTCCTTCGGTGAACTTTCCGAAACACGGCGAAAAGGAGTGCGACTTTCTCGGCTCACGGTCGTCGACCGGTTTCACCGCGCCGATGTCGCGCAGCCAGGTGTAGCCGGGGGCGGGCTCCCATCATTCGGGAACGCATGGATGGTGTTGCGCGTCGACGATGTCCATCGATCCGGTGTGAGTGTTCCTGCAAGTACGAGATGCGGAGAAGAACCGAACACGACCGATAGCTTGATTGTCGCCACAATAAACCGGCCTGCGAGCCTCGATCTGGCGCTTGGCAGTTGGTCCGATCAAATGCTGCGCTACGCGCCGCCATCACCGGAAGAAGCACACGAGGTGCTTGAGCGTCATCTTGGCCGTTTCGTACCCCGCTCCGGTGTGACGTCAAGAGCGGTCGATTTGACCTTAGGGAGGATGGCATCCGAGATCGTCGCCTCGCCGATGTAGTCTTGCCAGTGCTTGACCGGCAGCTGACTTGCAATGGGCGACGATGGATTCGTCGATGACAAAGGCGACGTTTTGCCTGGTCTGCGCTGGCGATCAGCTTACTCGCACCGCCTACATCGCGCCGGCCAGCTTCATAGCCGACCTCAACCTCAAGCGTTAGGAAACCCGGCGCCAGGACGAGGTAATCCACTTGGTCCAGAACGTGACAGAGGTAGTCGGCCGTGCTGATTCAGGTTCACAGGGTCGACCGTACCTCGAAGTGCCAGGACGCCATTCTTGCGCCCGAGCCGTTTCGGTTCGCTGGCATGGTGGGCAGCGGGATTGTAAATCCCCGTGTCGGCAGGCTGCGTGCCCGGCTGGACGCCCCCGTTCGAATCTGTCCCCGGCCACCATTTGAATCAGTGACTTGACCGTGTTCTGTTCGCGGTGTGTTGCCTTGGTCTCGGGGTTCGATTTCGGTTCAGACCTGGTACCACTTCGCGCCGCGCCCCTTGCCGGTTGGCGCAATCAATCTCTCGTCCTTCATCGTGCGCAAGACCAGTCGCAGAGTGTCGCGGAAAAAAAATTCCTGGACAGGCGCTTTCGAGTTTCGAGATCGAAAAAGGTCGTGTCCGCACCAGCACCTCTCGCCGCCCGCGCTCGCTCTAGCTGCCACGTCCCCGTTCGATCGTGCCTACGCGCTCGACGAACTCCGCATAGGCTCGTGGCAGCACACCCCAGAAGTAGTCGAGCCACGGCATGACGACGTACTCACAATCGTGCCAGCCCTGCGAGCTCGCCTCCAGCGTTTCGTTATAGCTCTTCTTCATGTCCTCGAAGATCCGCTCGAGACTGATGTAACGACCGACTCGGTGGTCGTGGTGAAAAAGCAGCTGCAGGGTCAGCAGTCGAGCCGGGTAAAGGACTCTGTGGATTCGATGACGGCGGCGCGGGTGGTGCTGTCGGGACGGACGATCGATCGTTGCCCGGCTCGCGGCGAGTATTCAACTGCGCCGGATCCTGACCACCTTCATGTACTCGAACTCGAGGCGCGCGACGACGTCGGTGTCCGGGTAGAAGGCGACGTTGACCAGCGCTCCCTCGAGGCTTCGATATCGCTTGGTCCGGCTGTATTTGAAGGCCACTGTGTAGCTTTCGAGCATCAGCGTGTCGAGGAACCGGTCGCCACGTTCGCGCTGCACACGGCTGGTCACCTTGACCGAGTCCAGCTGGTAGAGCCGAGCGTGCTTCCTCAGCAGTTTGTCCGCGTCGGATTTCAAGAACCTGGTTCTGATCGGTGCATCATTTGGTGCCCTGCCTGGTGCCCTGCCTGGTGCCCTGCCTGGTGCCCTGCCTGATGTCTTGCTTGGTGTCTTGCTTGGTGTCTTGCTCGTTGCCTTGCTGCCGATATGTCCGACGCGTGCGGGTCGTCGGCTGTGCGTTGACCGGGTCGTCGGGCCAGACATGCTTCGGGTATCGTCCTGCCATGTCCTTCTTGATGGCAGGGTAGCTGTTGCTCCAGAAGTTCTTGAGGTCGGTCGTTATCTGTACCGGCCGATGTGCCGGTGACAACAGTTCAACCTTCAACGTAAGCTGCCCGTTTGCCACGGTGGGGTTTTCAGCACAGCCGAGCATCTCCTGAAGGCGGACAGAGAGAACGGGAGCGCCGGGCTGCAGATAGCTCAAGGCGATGCTCGAGCCACTGGGCACCGTGTAGCGCGTAGGCAGCCATTCGTCCAGGTGCTGTTGCTGATGATAATCGAGCAGGGCATTCAGCACCTGCTGCAGGTTCAGCTGCTGAAGCGCCTTGATCGACCCGACACCGCTCAGCCACGGTAGCAGCCAGTCGGCAAGCGTTACCATCAAGGCATCGTCGTCGACGGCGGGCCACGCAGGCTCTTGCCCATCGGTGGACAGCGTGCTCATGAGACTGACGCGTGCTTGCCACTCCCGGCACGTGGCGTCCCAGGGCAGACAGGCCAGGCCAAGTCGGCGGATGCCCATCAACAGGCTGGTCGCGCGATCATCACCGGAGATGTCTTGCAGGGGTCGCGCGTCGATGACCAGCTGGCCGAGCATCCGGCGATGCTCGGCGACCACGCGCTGTTGCTTGTCGTCCCAGTCGACGTGCTTGACGGAGTTGACGCATTCTGGCGAGTAGTGCTGAAACTCGTCGATGTCCAGCGCCAGCGCCTTGAAGATACGCAGCTGCTGACCACCGCCTCCGAGCTCTGCCACCACCAGCCAGGGAGCGTGAGCCAGTGCATCGTCGGCCGACATGACAACACCTGCACCGCAGGCTAGCCGGTAGCTCGGCGTGTTGCCGGGCCTTCGCTGCGCAATCCAGTCCGGATAGGCCTGAGCCAGCAGCACGGCGGCAGGCACCGATTGCCGGTGCGTTTTGCCACGCTCAAGCAAACGCTCGAGTTGACGTGCTCGCCGATCCTGGTTCGCGGTCAGTGTGCCGTTCAACATAGGTTCCAGATCTACCGAGCTCATGCCACGCGTCTGATCGTCGAGTACCGCGGCAATACGGCAGGCAAGGTGGCTGGCCCCATGGTTGGCGCCCCAGACAAGCATGTTTCCCAGTCTCGGGTGCACCGGCAAGGCCGCTACCGTTCGTCCAGCCGTAGTCAGATGTCCCTCGCACCACAAACCCAGCTGACTCAGCAGGTCTTGTGCCCTGGCGATGCTCGCCCGCGGTGGTGCTTCCAGCCAGGCCAGGTCGTCGGCACCGGCTGCGCCCCACAGGCCAAGTTCAAGGACCAGCGGTGCGAGATCCGCGCGATGGATTTCCGCTTGCCAATGTGCCGCCCGGCGCGTGTGTCCAGATTCGCTCCACAATCGATAACACAAGCCTGGTGACGTACGGCCAGCACGCCCTGCGCGTTGTGTGGCACTCGCCTGGCTGGCCATCACGGTCTCCAGACGTTGACCACCGGTGCCGGTGTCGATCGTGCCGCGTCTTTCAAGGCCCGAATCCACCACGATCCGTACGCCGTCAATGGTGATGGAGGTTTCTGCAAGGCTTGTGGACAGGATGACCCGGCGGCGCGCGGGCACTGCGGGCGCGGTGGCCCGTCGTTGCTCAGCTGCACTGACCCCGCTGTGCAGCACGTGCACGTCGACGGCGACCGGGAGTCGCGGTTTCAGCAGTCGGGCGCAACGCATGATCTCCGCCACGCCCGGCAAGAACACCAGAACATCGCCGTCATGCTGATCCAGTGCGTTCAGAACCGTGTTCTGTACACGTATTTCGAGTGTATCTGATGACTCACCTGTCCACAGGATATCGACCGGGTGCTGGCGAACGGCGCACTGGAAGTGAGCGACGTCCGACAGTCGCGCCGACAGGGGAGCGGCGTCCAGCGTGGCTGACATCAACAGCAGTCGCAAATCACTGCGCAAGGCCTGCTGCACCTCGAGCGTCAACGCCAGGCCGACATCCGCATGCAGGCTACGCTCGTGGAACTCATCGAAAATGACCAGTGCAACACCGCTGAGTTCGGGGTCGTCCTGCAGAATCCGAGTCAGTACCCCTTCCGTGACCACGGTCAGTCTGGTGTGTTCGGATACCCGCGTGTCGTCACGCATGCGCAGTCCGATGCGCTGTCCCGTTTTCTCGCCGAGGTGGGCGGCCAGGCGAGCGGCTACCAGTCGAGCCGCCAGACGGCGGGGTTCGAGCAGAAGGATCTCGCCGGCGAGGGTATCGCCCAGCAGAAGTGCCAGAGGCAAGCCGGTACTCTTGCCGGCGCCGGGTTCGGCGCGGAGCAATACGTCCCGCGTCGACAAGGCCTCGGCAATGTCATTCGCGAGCGCCATGACGGGTAGCTCGGTGACAGCGTCGGGAAGGGCGTGGGTAGGGCACTGTCCCATGGTATGCGAGGGTAATCGTTTAGCGGGGTGCGTTGCACCCGGTGCGGTGTATCCAGTTACAGTCGTTGATCGAATCCGGGCGTGTCTTGGCATGGCCGAATTCGACCTGAAGAAATGAAATTACGGGTAGAGCTTGACCGAAATACCGTTGTCATCAAGGCCCTGCAATGAGCACCTACGAATACTTCGAATTCATCGCCGTGGAACGGCCGCTGAGCAATGCCGAGGTAGCGGAGATTCGAGCCGCATCGTCTCGCGCGACAATCACGTCGAACGCATTCGTCAACGAGTACCACTACGGCAACTTCAAGGGCAATGCGCGCGACTGGCTCGGTCGGTTCTTCGATGCGCATGTGCACTCGGCGAGCTGGGGCGCATGCGATCTTACGCTCGCGCTGCCTGGCGAGACGTGGTCCGACGAGGTGCTTGCGCCCTTCGTCGAAGGTGGCATCGGAACCGGATGGACGCCCGCGTTCCGGATCGAGCGCCGTGGTGACAAGTTGCTGCTGACCTGGGCGTTCGCCGAGGACGATGTCGACGACGAGCGATTCTGGAACGAAGGCGATGGACCGGGCTGGGCGGCGCGGCTGTTGCCGTTACGAGACGAACTGCTGCGCGGCGATCCGCGCCCGTTGTACCTCGGCTGGCTGGCTCGCTGGAGCCGTGGGGAGATCGAGACCGCGACCGGCGAAGCGGACGATGTGTGTGAACCACCGCGGCCGGCCGGGCTCGGCGCGCTCACGGCGGCCCAGGAAGCGTTGGTCGAGTTCGCCATGATCGATGTGGACCTGCTCGGCTCGGCCGCCGCGGCCAGCGCACCGTTGCCTCGGGCCGGGGGCGAGGACCGGGCGCTTGAGCACTGGCTGGAACAGCGCTCGGCCGATGAATTGCGGGATGTCGCGCGGCTTCTGCTTGCTGGGCGCGGTGCGGAGGCCGAGCGTTCGCTACGTCGTGCCTGGCTTGCGTCGGTGGATGAACCGGATGCCTCTGCGACTCCACTGCGCCGCACCGTCTCGATGATCGAGGCGGGGGTCGGGGCGATCCGTGACGAGCGAATCGATGCCGAGCGGCGGGAGCGCGAACGCATCGAGCAAAGAGGCGCTGCCGAGCGTGCGCGGTACCTGGTAAGCGTCGCCAAGCGTGCGGATGCACAGTGGACGTCGATCGATGCCGAACTCGAACGGGGTATCGCCAGCGCCTACGACACCGCGCTCGTCAGTCTCCGCGATCTTCACGATGCGCTCGAGGTGGCGTCTCGCGGTGCCGAGTACCGCGCCCGCTTCGATGCCTTGATGGAGCGACACGGTCAGCGACCGGCGTGGCTGAGGCGGTTGCGGGATGCGGGTTTGATCGCAGCGCGGTGACAGGAGTGGGTTCCGCCGACCTTGGTGGAGTCAGCCGTGGCGCAGCCCTGCCGCATCGATCCGAGGCCGCGCCAAGGAGCGGATGTCGCCTGGAACCATCAGCGGGCGAGCGCACCGTACGCGTTCGGATCGGCACGAGCGTGCACCTTGGCTGCCAGATGGCCGAGTTCGTGCGCCGTGCTCGAGTAGTAGAGCCATAGCGTGAGTGCGGGTACGAACGGAAGGCCGATCCCGGTCAGGGCGAGCAACGTGCCGGCAAAGGCGATGGCCAGGCCGAGCACCAGCCAGTTGAAGTAGAAGCGGCCAAAGGCCGGGGCCTCGCGAAGGAACAGCGCGAGGTTGGCGGGCACGTTGAGCATCGTTCGCCACGAGTCGCCGAGCGAGTAGCGCACGACGCCTGCCTGGTAGACCGGTAGCGAGATCACGGCCCAGACAAGGTAAACCAGAAGACTCCATGCCCAGTCGCTCGGCTCGTTCTGCGCCCATTGTTGTACGCCACCCGTGCCGATCTGAAACAGATCGGCCACGAAGCCGAACGGCCCGCCGATGCCCAGTACCGCACAGACGAGACCAGGGACGAACAGGTAGAGGAACGTGAAGGCCCAGAGCACTGCTCCCTGGCGCAGGAAGCGCACGAGATCGAGCTCCGGCAACGACTCGTCACCTCGTGCGAGCCGGGCGGTCATCGCCAGGCGCCAGCCCTTGAACAGCACGACAGCGAGCAGAGCGACGACCGGGATCAGCGCTATCAACGGTAGCGGCCACATCTTCGCGAGCCAATGTCGGTCGCGGAACGGATAGACGATGCTGTCCTTCAGGCTTTCGATCCATGGGAACACGATGCTGGACTCCACGCTTGTCGACAGGGTTCGATGGTGTCACACCCTGTCCGAATTTCTGCCGGATAGTTTCGAGAGGTAGTTTGCTCCATGACAGGCTGCTACGGAGGGCGGTGACAGGAGTGGGTTTCGCACGATAGCGATCAGAACAGCGAGCCCCCGACGTCTTCGCGCCAGCCGAGCGCGCGGTAGCCTGTCGCGCGTTTTCTCGCCATCGATACCAGTATCGGGTGGCCCGTGTCGCGCACATCTATCACGCGTGCATTCTCCTTGCCGGGCGCCGGGCGGGACAGGCGGCCGACGTATTGGGCGAGTGTTCCGCGCCACGCGAACGGCATCGCGAAAACCAGGGCGTCGAGTGCCGGATGGTCGAACCCCTCACCGACCAGCCGGCCGGTGGCCACCACGCAACGCGGTGTGTCGGAGCCGAGCGCATCGAGCGTCGCGAAGGCCTCGCGCCGTGCCTTTGCCGTCAGCTGTCCGTGCAGCACGATCGGCAGCGGTGCGGCCTTGTCGGCCACGATAGCCAGCGCCGCGACGAGCGCGTCCACGTGAGCACGTCGCTCGGTCAAGACGAGCACCTTGCGTCCGGTGCGCAAGGCCTGCGCAACCGTCTTTGCGATGAACGCCGTTCGCTCGGTGTCCTTGGCGACCGCCGAGAGCAAGGTCTGAACCGGGGCGTTCTCCGCGACATCCGGAATCCGCGCCCAATCAAGCATCTCGACCGAGCGATCCACCGGTGCCTCGACGGGAACCTTCGCCCGATGACGGACCGGACCGCAGAGCAGGTACACGAGCGGCTCGAGCCCATCGCGGCGTTCGGGCGTGGCCGACAGCCCCAGTACGTACTGGGCGCGCGTCAATCCGAGTACGCGTGTGCACGAGGCTGAACCTGCGTGGTGGCACTCGTCGACGATCACCTGCCCATAGCCACGCAGCAACGTGTCAAGGGCTTCGTCGTCAAGCCGCGCAAGTGCCTGGATGCTCACGATGTCGATCTCGCCAGTTGCGGAGTGCTTGCCGGGGCCGCCGATGCGTCCGACCGTCTTCAATGGGCGAGCGTGGTAGTTCGACAGACTCCGCCGCCATTGGGTGAGCAGGGCCATGGTGTGCACGATGACCAGTGTGGAGGTGGCGCGCTCGGCGATCAGCCACGCAGCGGTCACGGTCTTGCCGAAGCCCGGCGGTGCGTGCAGCACGCCGGTGTCGTGGGCGAGGAGATCGCGGGCGGCGGCGCGCTGATCCGGTCGCAACTTGCCCTGGAAGTGGAGGTCGAGCGAGGATCCGCGCTCGCGCTCGTCGGCCAGGTCGACCGCGGTTCCCGCCGCTTCGAGAACGGAGGTGACCGCATCGATGCAGCCGCGCGGCACCCGTACGTGTTTCGGCAGCGCCTCGGCCTTTTCGACGAATCGAGGCGTGTTCCAGGTCGAGCGGTTCGCTCGCGTCAGCTCGAACCAGTGTGGATTGGCGAAGGCGGCAAGTCGGGCGATGGCATATACGGCGGGCTGGGGTAGGGTGGCACGCTCGACGTATACGCCGTCGGCCAGTGTGACGCGGACCGATGACGGCATCTCGTCTGCCGGGACCTGCACGACGGGCGGGCGTCCCGCGCGTGCATTCCATGGCGAATCCTCGGTTGCCGGATCGCGGAGGATGGCGGCGAGTCCCGGGTGGCCTTCCTCGACGCGCGCCGTCAGCGCCACGAGCGCGTCTGCATCAATTGCCGGCGTGGACGCAAGCGCTGACCATTGATCGACAACCGGCTCGAACGCATCGTCCACGAAGATACTCGCTCCGCGAGTCCTGGGCTCCTGTTGCAGCGGTAGCGCGACAAGCGAGCCGAAACCTGCGCCCGAGAGCGCATCCTGCCCCGGAATCAGACGGTCGTGGCTCACGAGTGACAGTAGTCGCTCCTCACGACAGGTGCGCTCGATCAGCGCCGTCGCCAGACGCCGCGCGTGTGCGGCCGGCACCGGTGCGTCGAAGAAGAACCACACGTGAGCGCCGTCGCCGGAGCGCGAGATCTCGGCAAGCGCGGGCACGTCCAGACGACGGCAAACGCGCAAAATCGCGCCTGCGTCATCCTGCCAGCCGTCGTGATCGAAGTCCGCGACCACGAAGCGACAGCAGCTCGCCGCATCGAGTACGTAGCGGCCGATCGTTCTCGCCCCCGTCAGGTGTTCGCGTATCACCTGGTCGCTCACAGGGATGAAGTCCCGGTGCCGACACTCGTGACACTTCACCTGAGGCTTCTCGCAGATACCGGCACGCCATTCGTTGGCACACGCGGGGGCGTAGCCGGCCCGACTGCCGTCGCGGCTTTCCCAACGCTGGGCGAACAGATCGTCCCTGCCGGCGAAGCGTGTGCGGAAGAGAGTGATCTTGTCGGCGGGAGAGAGAACGACGGGGAGCGGAGGTTGCGTCGGTGCGGTTGCGGTGCGCGGCGTGGGGTCAGGGTGCTTTTTCGGGGCGATGTCGGAGTTGCAGTTCAACGGTATCGCAAGCGTGGTATCCGGCTCACTCTCACGCAAATCCTGGAGCTCGATGCGCAGTGCCTTTCGCTCGGTTTCGATGGCGGCGAGACGAGCCTCTATGCGGGCGATTCGGTCGGTGTTCACGGCTGGACTCTCGAGGTGCGGAGAAAGCTCAGCAGCATGCGTCGACAATCGTCGGGCGATTGGCTGAGAACAGGCCGCTCCTGCGTGCGTTCGCCTTCACTGATGTACGGTATCATCGCCCCTCCCCCCGGGACCGGTCACCAGAACCGTTCGACTGGTATCGGTTGCGTGCTTGATCACCCGTTCGGGTTTGACGTCGAGATTGGCCACAGAGATGGCGTCCTCGGAGTATCGATTACTCACTTTACCCGGCAGTGGCCTCGGGCGGCGCTTACCGGTAGCTGCGACCAGCGGGACTTAGCCGTTGGCACCCTCCCTGACAGTCGGTGCAAGAGTGCGATGTCGATCTGCTGGTCGAGCTACCACCGGCGCCAACCCGAGCTGGAGGCGGCTGCAGGTTCTGGCGTAGCCAGGTCCTGTAGTCGGGTCCAGCTACGGGTTCAGCGTTTAGTTATACATTGCATCCTTAGGTGACGCGCACAAGTACTCACCGAAGCTCTGTAAGACGCCCTTTTTCAGAATGTATGAGCGATTGAGTATTTAAATCACTTGAGAGATAGCTTCGTAGAGAAATGATTTCGATCTCTTCGTACATACTCACCCTCAGCATGGCTTTGTCACCTGTGACAATTTTGTCAGCATCACCTTCCACAGCACACTCAAGGATTCGATTGTCAGGATCATCCGATAGAACCGTTATCTGTTTATTAGGTACGACAGTTACTGCTATTTCTGAAAGGAACACCGCAGTGCGGGAAAGCTCCTCTATATTGCGTTCAAATTTGTCTGCTAGAATTCTCAGAGTTTCCTCGATGATTGGTTTTGATATGATAAAAATATCTTGATTATTAAGAACTCTCCGTATAGCATTTTCAGCGGAACTACCTCTAAATACAAAGGCTGAAATGTATATATTCGTGTCGAATACAACTCTCATTTTCCAATGAGTCTATCCAAGTCCTTCTGGGTCAATATTCCAGCCTCTCTAGCTTTCTTGCTCCAGAATCCTTGAATATCACTGAACTCATTTTTCAATCTTTCAGTTCGTGCTAGTCGCAATGCATCCTGCACGATAGAACTTACCGATCGTCCTTCATTCTTAGAAATTTCGTCGATCTCCTGCGCGAGATCGGATGGTAAGGAGATTGTTCGTTTGACCGCGCTTCCCATGATGCCTCCCATAGTCAAAGTATGAAATATTCACACCACGCGGTAGAGCTTCTGTCAACCCGGTGATGTTTCCTGCTTGCTGTGCATAGCGTTGTGCATCTGAACAGTGAGCAGTCACTACCGAGGGCATAGGCGTAGATCCAGCGTAGAGGTGACAGCAAGGTATAACACGTGGCTACGACATGTTCGAGCAACGGCTCGCGCCGAGCGATGCACTGGAGCGCGCACTGTCCCGAAAAATCGACCTGATTCCGGAGCATGAGCTGAATCGGCATCTCAAGGATCGTGTGCTGCCGAGTCGATCGCGTTGTGAAGGACTGGACGGTATACGCACATCATGTTCTGGATGCGTGTGACAAGCTTCGGCATATACGCGAGGAGATCCCGACACGGGCGATATTTTTTATGACGGTTCTCGATCAAGGGCACGCTGAAGTAAATCTGGAATGGAACGACGTTGGCATGGGTTATGGAGTGCTTTGACCGCGGTGCATGTGTCATCCGCACGATTTTCACCGACGAGATAATCCACTTCGTCCAGCACGTGGTGGAGGTACTCAGGCAGCCTCGGTGACATACTCGGTGGACTCCAGAACGGCTTTTCCGACGTGCGGGCTCAACGCTTCGACGATGACAAGTTCGATTGGTCGTGGCAGCGCGACTTCCAGCAGTTCTGACAATTGCATCAAGCTGTCGAAATTCTTGCGTCCCTTTTCGAACTCGACCAGCAGGTCCACATCGCTGTCGGGGCCCGCCTCGTCGTGCACGAAAGAGCTGAAGAGCCCGAAGCGCCGGATCGACGTTTGTGCGCGGAGCAAGCTCTCGTGGAGAGATCATGTAAACGTCGCGTTGAATGCCGCTTAAAGGCTCGTTGATTCAGACGCCTTCAACGTCATGTGATTCAATGCAAGGCGCGCTCGTCGCCCGATAGCGTGGCGGCCGTGTGCGCTACGTTGCGTGCCGAACCTGCAATACGTTGCGAGCTTGAGCTCGCCGATGTCCTCGATGCGCGATCTGACGTGCTGACTCGCCCGAGCGCGTTGTCAGCCGACGTGCCCTTGCATGTGCACGCGACCTAGGGGGTTGGCGATCGAGATCCACCGAGCGCTTGATCGCGCGAAGGATCCGTGGCGCGCGCTGGACCTCGTCGATCGTTACCTGCCTGGGCAAGCTAAGCACGAATCCGTCGGGATCGTTCAGCGCGGTGTCGAGATACCGGCTTTAGTCGAGACTGACGAACAGTCGCTCGGGATCCACTCGCATCGCGAGTGTGCTCTTGCCGCACTGACGCGGACCCAGCGGACAGACGACGGGAGTATCGCTCATCGCTTCCACGATCGACAGGCGAGCGAACGCGGGATGTAGTCTTCACGATTGCTGCCAAATTGTAGCGAGCGCCAGAGCATCGAACTTCCTCTGGCAGACGGGTCATTCGGCGCAAGATCTTTACTGTATTAACGTCTAGTTCGCTGGTATTGCACCACCGTAATCGGTGATTCTCGGATAACCATTCGTCGCTTGGCCGTCGACAGGCGCGCCGAAACCGGATCGTTTCAAGAGGACACCCGCATGCGTGAGTTCACAAGGGTCGATGGCGTTGATGTTCTTCGCCATGCCGAACAGTTCGCTCTCCGCGATTCCCGCAACGTGGACGTCGTACACCTTCACCACACCTTCCGTCCAACCGTCGAGCAGTTTCATTCTCTTGTCGCCCGACTCGGTTCGAATGAAGCGGCTGGAATCGAACTTTGTCGGCGCCTGTGGCGCGTACACACCGAAATCCACGGTTGGCGCGACATCGCGCAGCACATCACCATCGACCCGGCCGGAGGTATCTGGCTGTGCAGACCGTGGGCGCTACCGCCTGCCAGCGCGCGGGGATTCAACGGCAACGAGACGACCGGTCCGTTGATGATCGTGATGATGGGTGATTTCGATGAGAGCTTGGAGACGATGTCGACTGCGCAGCGCGACGCGATGCTCCGCACCATCGGCTCCGTACAGATCGCTTTCGATCTGGATCGAGAAGCGGTGCGCTTTCACAGCGAGTTGAACAGCGGGAAGGCGTGTCCGGGCGCAACGTTCGACAAGGCCGACTTGCTGGCAGGTCTTGACCGAGAGCGAGATGCGATCGGGGCGTCTACGTCGTTCGCCCAGGAGCGCGCGCGACCCTTTGGAGACCTTGGTATTGCCTCGAGTGACGTGCATACGCGAGGAAAGGCGGCCCCGCTGTCCGATACTGAACTTGCCGCCGAGCTCGATGAGTCGTCGATGAGCCCGCGAGCGCTTTCGCTGCTCACTGGACTGCCTGGGGCACGTGCTGAAGCCTCCGACTCGGCGCAACGGGGTTTGTCGTTAGGGATCACCGACGCAATGAAGAAGGCGGTGCGTCCACATGTCGTCAATCTGCGAAAGGGCAGGCTATCGGATAGTGGTGCAATCAGCACGAGCAAGGCCGATCTCAAGGTGCTTGTCCGTACGCACCTGAGCGACTGGGTCGCCAAGCAGGTTGCCAGGGGCATCACGCCGAGAGTGATGATCTATGCGCATGGGGGGCTCAACAAGGAGCGTTCCGGTATCAGGTATGTGCATGCCACGTTCAAGTGGTGGAAGTCGCGTGGTGTGTACCCGATCTACTTCGTCTGGGAAACCGGCGCGCTCGACAGCTTTCTTCAAGTGACCGAACAGGCAATGGAAGAGGAGGCCTCCCGAGGTCTGCTGGACGATCTTGGAAGCTGGTTGGTGGAGCGCACCGACGCGGCGCTCGAGGCACTGGCGCGAAATTTCAAGCCCAATCCTTGGGATGTGATGAAGGATGCTGCAGTGATTGCGGCGAGCGATATTCCGGATGCGGGCGCTCGCCTGCTGGCCAGGGAGCTCAAGAGACTCGTCAAGGCACACAAGACCCCGATCGAATTCAATGCGATCGGACACAGTGCAGGAGCGATCCTGCAGGCGTATTTCCTGGACCGCTGTTTGCGCGGCAAGAATCGGCTGCACATTCACACGCTCAGTCTCCTCGCGCCGGCATGCACGGTGGATCTGTTCAACGACTTACTAGCCGGCAAATTGCACACCGGAACGATCGACCACCTGAATCTGTTCTGTCTGAGCCGCGAGGCCGAGCTTGACGACAAGAGCCTGCGGATCTACCGAAAGTCGCTTCTCCATCTTGTCAGCAAGGGGTTCGAGAAACACAAGCGAGGTGTAGCTTTGCTTGGTATGCAGGAAGCGCACGATGAGGACGGAGCGCTCAAGCGGCAGCTTGGGCTCAGTGGCCCTGAGCGAACCGACATCTCTGTGATTTATGCGCCGACGGCGAGTAGCGCCGAACCGTTGCACGCATCGACTGCTGAAGTTCACGGTGCGTTCGACAACGACGAGCCGACGATGTTGTCTATCGCCCGTCGGATCGTCAGATCAGCAAGCGTCGAGGGAACTCCCTGGCCGGTGGGCGCTTCGTGGACCGCTGCGCGCGGCGGTGGCGACGAAGGCGTGTTACCGCTGTCCCGGGCGCTTGAATCGGATACGTACCGTGCGCTGTTCGATCGAACGCAGAACAGGCTGAACTCGAGTTTCATTCCCTCGGCTGCTCCGCTGAACAATGTGTCTTGGCCTCGAGGGGTGATGCGCGCGTTGTGCGTTGGCGTCGACGACTATCCAGGCGGCAATGCACTGACCGGTTGTCAGAACGATGCTAGAGCCTGGACTTCGACACTCCGGAAGCTCGGCTTCCAGACCGAGTGCCTGCTGGATCCGCAAACCAGCTTCGATGGCATTCTCGATGCGCTGCGAACGCTTGTCAGCGGTGCGAGCAAGGGCGATCTGCTGGTGTTTCAATACGCCGGACACGGGGTGCAGTTCGCCGATACCGATGGCGACGAAGAGGATCGGGCGGATGAAGCGATCGTGCCGCGAGAGCTCTCCGGCGAGCGCCTGATCTCCGATGATGAATTGTGGGAACTGCTCGAGTCCGTCCCCGACGGTGTCGGTTTGTCTGTCTTCATGGATTGCTGTCACTCGTTCTCGAATACACGCATGTACGGACTGCGTTCCGGGCAGCGGCGTCGAGTCATCAAGCCAAGCGCGGCGATGCGTGCGGCGCATCGCGCTCGGCTCGATGCACGCAGGAGCGGCTCGGCATCGGAACCGCGTAGCAACCGGAACCAACGCCACATCAAGTTCGCGGCGTGCAAGGACACCGAGTACGCGATCGAAGAGAACGGTCAGGGCAAGTTCACTGGGGCGGCGCTCTCGGTACTGTCGAACCTGACCTCGCCGATATCGAATGCAGAGTTCCTTGACCGCGTTGCCGTGTCGTTCACGCCCGGGGCTGATCAGACGCCAGGTATCGACTGCCGTCCCGAGTTTCGCTCGCGCCCCTTCCTTGGCGGGCTGGTGATGCAAAACTGACCACGGCAGGGCGAAGAACATGAGCGGTCGTCGCTTTACATTGCACGAGGGCGTGGGGCGGGGTGCCTGGAAGCCGCCGTATGCGGTACCTTCAAACGAGCCCGCCGGTATCCGTCTGCTACAGATCCTGTCGCTCGATCCGTCGATCTCGCGTGCCGATGGCTCGGTGGCGAAGGTGTCCGTTCCGGTGGAGGAGCAGAAGGATATCGGCCCGCGAACCCAGCTCTTCCTGATCGATCTCGACGATCCGGAATCGCAACGGTGCTACTCCGGCCTGGATCTCGAGGACCTGTCACTGTTGCGCTCCGGAACGGGTGGTCGTGCGCCCGATGCCGCGGATCCGCAGTTCCACGCCCAGATGGTCTATGCGGTGAGCCTGCTTACCTACGAGTTGTTTCGCCAGGCACTGGGGCGACACCCGACGTGGGCATTTCATGGCGCGACGCCATCGACACCGGCACCGTTGCGATTGCGGCCGTTCGCAATGCGCCGATTGAACGCCTTCTACTCGCGAGCTGATCGTGGCATCAGCTTCGGCTACAAGCCACCGGTCGAGCGCTCGGCGGGTGTCGCGCAGCGACAAACCGTGTTCACGTCCTTGTCCAGCGACATCGTGGCACACGAAGTCGCCCACGCGTTGCTTGACGGAATGCGTCCCTATTTCGATGAGCCGACCAACCCTTTTGTCGATGCATTGCACGAAGCCGTGGCGGACCTGGTCGCACTGTTCCAGCGCTTCACCTACACCGAACTGGTTACGGTGCAGCTTGGCAAGCTGCGTGGCCGGCTGACTGGGCCGACGCTGTTGCGGGTCATCGCGCCGCAGCTTGGAGAGGCGACAGGTACGGGCCGGGCGCTACGCACCTTTGAAGCGTTTTTTGAATCGATGCATGCCGGACGCCATGACCCGGATGTCCCTGAGCCGCAAGTGATGACGCTCGACAAACTGTCCCGGGAGGACCTCGAGCGTCCGCACGACGTGGGCCGGGTTTTGGCCGAGGCGGTCTTCGCAGCGTTTGAACGGGTACTGTCCCGAAAGGTCGAGCCGATCATCGAGCTCGCGACAGAGGGGCGCGGAGTGTTTCAGGAAGGGAAGATTCCGCCGCGCCTGCTCGACATGATCGTACACACCACGTCGCGTACCGCATCGCAATTCTTGACCATGTGCGTCCGCGCGATCGACTATTGTCCGCCGGTACACGTCGACTTCGGTGATTTCCTTCGCGCATTGATCACGGCCGATCACGAGCTTGTTCACGCCGACCCGCTCGGGTATCGCGAAGCCATCGTGGTGGCATGCATGGAGCGGGGCATCAGTCCGGCCTACCTCAATACCCCGTCGGTTCAATCGCTTGTCTGGGCACGGCCGAGGCATCAACTGGCGCGAATGGATGCGCTTGCGCTTTCCGAACAGAATTTCCTTGGTGATCCGGCCATTCCGGCAGGCGCTGGGGAACTCGAGCGTCTGGCACGGGTGTTCGGTCAAGCATTGACCGAACGCCCGGCACTGTGGAACGAGCTTGGGTTACACGAGCCGGATGCACGGTTCGAGCAACCCGAGATCGCCTCGGTCCGGCCTTCTCGGCGTGTCGGTCCGGACGGGCAGGTCTCGTTCGATCTGATCATCGAGGTCGTGCAGGCCTACCCCATCCCGATCAATGGCGACGAATTCATGATGCGCGGTGGCGCGACGGTCGTGCTCGATCACCTCGGCGATATCCGTTTCGTCGTGCGCAAGCGTGTAGACCAGCCGGATCGACGCAACGAGTGTATAGAGTATCTGGCTGATCCTAAACGCCGCGCTCTGCTGCACGACCGGCAACTGCGCGAGCTGAACCGTTGCTGTATCGCGCCTCAGCAACGTGAGTGAATTCCGGTTACTTGTACTTCCGGATTTGGCGTCCAGCCAGGCCTCGTTCAGTAAAGTACAGAGTCCATAGGGCGATACTGGTGCTGCTACTGGTGAAAAACGGTCGCGAGCGACGTGCGACCGCGGCGAAACCTTGAACCGAATTCGCTGAGCAGTACACTGCAAGTCCGTACCGTCGAGCGGCTTGAATCGTCATCAGCTCGCGAAACGGCAAGGAGGCGAGAACGGCCAGCACGATCAAGAGACCTGCCACTGCGACTCGCTGCTGAAGCAGCGATGTCGACAGTGCTCGATCGACCTCTGTTCTCAGTGAGCCGCGCCCGATGCGCATGCCGTGACGTTCTGGTGCGACGACAGTTTGCGGCAGTCGGTTGACGCGAGGTGAATGTCGCTCACGTCCTCCTCGATGAGCGGATGGAGTCGGTGAGGCTCGATGCGCTTGTGAGTGTCACGGGGCGTCCTCATTGCTCCTTGTGCGACCGAACGTGGGTGGCCGTTAGTGGAATACGCTGGCGCGGATGGACTTGCTATTCTGGCCGCGTGGTTCATCTTGTCATTGTGCTGTAGCTTTCGAAGCGATGAACGGTGACATTATTAGCCAGTCCTTCTTTGTCATCGCGGAGGACGAAGTTGTTTCGTTGAGTGTAAGGGGCGATGACTTGACTATTTCTGGGAGAAGTATGTTGGATAAGCGATCAGAACTGTCCTTTGATGAATACGATGAAAGAGTCCATCCACGTCCTGACGAGTGCGAGTTCGACCGGGTCGTGGAGGCGTCACTTTCACGCCGCCAACTTCTCAAGGGTGTGTTGGCGGTGGGCACCGTCGCGACGCTCGGTTCGTTTGCCGTGCCGCAGCAAGCCAGAGCGGCGGCCAGTCGCTTTGCCTTTGCACCGGTGGCTGCCAATACGCTGGATGCCATCACGGTTCCGCAAGGTTATGTCGCGCAGGTTGTCGCTCGCTGGGGCGATCCGCTCTGGAGCGACGGTGTCGAGTTCGATCATGCGACGCGCGGCACGGGCAAGGACCAGGAGATGGCCTTCGGCGACAATATCGACGGGATGGATGTGTTCTCTCACGATGGGCACACACTGCTGGTCGTCAACAACGAGTACACCAACCGGAGCATCATCTGGGGCAACCGTGAAGAGGGCTTGGCGGAGACCGATGACGACGTGTTGAAAGGCAAGATGGCGCACGGCCTTACTGTCGTGGAGATCGCCGACACTGATGGCGTCTGGTCGATCGTCAAGGACAGTCCGTTCAACCGACGGGTCACTCCCGATACCGAGATGGAGATCACCGGCCCGGCTGCCGGTCACGATCTGATGAAGACCGCCGCTGACCCGACCGGCACGGTGGCACTGGGCACCTGGAACAACTGTGGCAACGGGTCAACGCCCTGGGGCACCTATCTCGCCTGTGAAGAGAACTTCAACGGGTACTTCTCGGCGGATGACAAGGAGCACGAAGTGTCGGCGGAATTGCAACGCTATGGTGTCTCCGCGGAAGACTGGGGCTATGGCTGGGCACGTATCGACGACAGGTTCAATGTAGAAAAAAACCCCAACGAGCCCAACCGGGCGGGCTTTGTCGTCGAACTCGATCCGAGTGATCCCGAGTCCACTCCAAAGAAGCGCACGGCCCTGGGGCGCTTCAAGCATGAGAATGCCGAGCTGGTGGTCAACGGTGACGGGCGCGTCGTCGTCTACCTCGGCGATGACGAACGCGGCGAGTTTCTGTATCGCTACGTATCCAACGGGGTCTATGCCCCGGGTGGCGAAACGGATGCGCTGCTTGAAGACGGCAAGTTGTACGCCGCGAAGTTCCACGACACCGGGGCTGGAGAGTGGCTCGAGTTGTCGCCTGATAATACCGGTATGGCCAGCATGAGTGAGGTGTGTATTCACACGCGAATCGCTGCGTCGGCAGTGGGTGCCACGACCATGGACCGCCCTGAATGGGTCGCGGCCAATCCGAGTGCGCCGGAGGTCTACGTCGCACTGACCAACAACAAGAACCGTGGTATCGAGCCGAATGCAGGCGGGGACCTGACGCCGGTTGGTGGTCCGAACCCGCGGGAGGCCAATGTCTATGGCCAAGTGGTGCGCTGGCGTCCCAACGGGGGTGACCACACGTCGGCTGGCTTTGCCTGGGATATCTATGTGCTTGCCGGTAACCCGACCGTGGCAACGGGTCTGAATGCCGGGTCTGACAATCTCTCCGAAGAAAACATGTTCAATTCACCGGACGGGCTCAAGTTCGACTCGAACGGCATGTTGTGGATTCAGACCGATGGCAACTACTCCAATGCGGAAGAGTTTGCTGGCCATGGCAACAACCAGATGCTTGCGGCAGATCCGCGCACCGGTGAGATCCAGCGCTTTCTCGTCGGACCGAAC
>Ga0209186_1000857_pt1 | contig 23460 bp, 17 predicted proteins | sample SidtaG_FD_187426 | JGI IMG/M metagenome (GOLD analysis project Ga0209186, IMG submission 187426) | Marine algal microbial communities from Sidmouth, United Kingdom - Sidmouth_Male2 metaG (SPAdes) (version 2) | ecosystem: Host-associated > Algae > Red algae > Unclassified | place: Sidmouth...
GCGGTAATTTGGGACTTATTCAAGTAGGAATTTACACTTCCCAAGATACGGACAATGTGCTTGGATAGTTCAAGAGGTTTACTTGAATATTTCTGTAATAATAGTGGTGTCATTAGCATTTCTCCAGCGAGTTTGACCAATTCATCTTCTGATAATTTTGCTAAATCAATCAATTCCAGATCAAATTTGGGAAGAAACTTATGCAAGGAAGAGGGATAATCGGTGAAGAGTTCTTCGATTCCTTTCAATTCCCATGTTTCTTTGCCGTGATAATAGACTACTGGTAAAATTAAGGTAAGCGGCTCGTTATTTTTTACTTGATCGAAATAAGCATTTGCTAGATACGCTAGTAGTTGAATATGGATATGCTTGTCTTTATAACTTTTATGCTCTAGTAAAATACACACATAACAATCCCTGCCGTTCTTCAATTTTGCTTTAAAAACGACATCTGTCACATACTCTACGAGGCTCTCGGATACAAAAGACCCATTCTTATGAACTAAAGTTTCAAATTGTATTAGTTTACTTAAACCCTTGTGGAGAAATTTCTGCAATATCTCCTTTGCAATATCAATATCTGACATTGTTGATTTAAAAAACCTATCGTGTGGATTATTGAGATCAACCATAAAATTTATACTTGTGTTGTTGGTAAAATTGTTCATTGAAAACCGTAGATAAAATCAGAGTTCCTCTACTTATATAGAGACAAGAATTGAAAAATTCCATAAGGTCAGAAATGTTAAAGTTTTAGCTGTTGCAACTAACTAACTCACTTACAATAACTTATCGAAGTTGTTTTTATAAATAAAAAATGAAGTGTCGCATTTATTTTCTAGTAAAACGATCCAATTCCTTGACCAGAAACGAACAACTTTCAAAAATGATTTAACTGGAAGTGATTCATTTATACTATCTGAATCACAATAATCACAATGAAATAGCCCCTCGCATTATTAGTAACTATGTTCTTATTGAAGACACCAGTGCGGTGGGAGGAGCAGGTAGGTTATCCAAAATAAAATCACATTACCGTAGTTTTCTTATATTTACTTAAGCGCGGATTATTAATAGCGGTAGGCTATTACTCGGGTTATACATTGGGAATATTGTCCTGTCCGTCAATAATTAAACATTAATCACTAATTTTTATCGTACGTTCCCGCCTTTTTCATTTAGTTTTGCAACAAAGGATTGATACCGTTTTGAGTTGATATCCACAGGGCATCCTTTCAAATTTACAAACCGGAGATGCGGCAAGCGGAATAATAATCCCGTATCATTAAAAGTAGAGTGGCTGAGATCAATTGTTTTTAGGCCTGTCAATGTAGGCAGTACCTCCCAAGATCTTGGTGCGAGTTCTGAGAGATTAAGCTCCTCTATGCTTGTCATACCGCTTAGTGGCGACAAATCACTAACACGAGTTTCGCCGATCCAAAGTGACTGGAGCGAAGATATTTGGTCAACTCCTTCAATAGAAATCAGTGTTGATTTTTCCGCAATCAGTTCTTTCAACCGTTTGCAACCGCTAAGTTCGCTGATACCACTAATTTTTGTTCCTCTAACCTTTAGTGTTTCAAGGGTAGGGTGGCCTGCTAGTGCCTTAAGATTCTCAATTGCTGACAGGTTGATCTCTAAAGTCTTCAATTGCTTGAAGTATTTTGCTTGATCGATATTGCCTAACGCTTTAGGATGGTCGAGTTCGAGGAATTGGATGTTTGGAAATATCTTTAGGGAATCCAATGAAGTCAGGGCGCAACTACTTTTCCCAAGACTGACTCTCTGAACGGAAGGAGAGACATTCCAATTCGGAATATTAGTAACACTATTGAAGTGCATGGTAAGGCTTAAAATATTTGACGGCAACACCGCTATTGATGCGTAATTTTTAGGACCTAAACTCAACCATAAAAGCTGATCCAGTGATTGAAGCAGATCTGCAGGAACAGGATGATTAACATGGAATAACCCCAATCGTTTCAACTGTTTTAGGTGGCCTATTGCTGTTATCCCATTGCGAATGATAGTAGGAGCGTTAAATGAAAGACCCTCTAATAACGTAGCTTCTTCAAGACCAACAAGCGTAGAAAAGTCCATTGACCGAACCAACCGATCTCCAAAGAATAAAACAGTTAATGCTTTAAATTTCTTGAGGGGTTCGAATGTAGTAATATCCGAAACATCAGTCAGCTTGAGTTTAGTCAGATCGTAGGGCGAATTTGGTACTTGAAACCATGAAGCGTTACTATTTGCCTCGATATATTGATTTGCATTTTTGATAATCGCCTCTGCTGATTGCTGATAACTCATTCTTAATGATTTTTGGAAAGTTACAGACTACGTATATAAAATTAAAAGAATTTGGGGTCTAATTTGAAAATAGCGGTTTGTTATCTTCTACCTTTTTATTAATAAAAAAGTGGGTTAAGTACAAACTCAACCCACTTTTTACTTATCGTTATACCTTGTTATTTTACTATGGTAAACTGTTATACCTTGTTATTTTACTATGGTAAACTGTTATACCTTGTTATTTTACCATGGTCAACTGTTATTCCTTGTTACCTTAGGATGATAAACTGTTATTCCTTATTGTCTAACTATGGAAAATTTCTTAGTCTTGCTACCTTAGTATTGTAAACTTCTCTGTGCCATTAAATCCAGTATCCATCCCCTTGATATGAACGAAGTAGACACCGTTGGCAAGCGTTGCTGTGCTTAGTTGGATTTGTTGTAATCCTGGGTCAAGTGTTACTCTCTTTTCTGCAAGCACGATTTGTCCAGCGGCATTGACAACTTGAACAGAAAGTTGTTCAGATTTCTGAGCAGCAATACCAATGTTTAACTCGTTTTCCGCAGGATTTGGAAACAGACGTATACCAGTTAGATTTTCAGGTGTTGGCTCAATGGTTGTTTGCAAAGGATAGCAAATTTCTAATCCCCAGCCACTCAATGGCCCATAATCAAAGTTTTTGTGGTCTGTGAGTTTAAGAATCCATGTTCCAGTAGACATTTCATTATTGAAATCTTGAAGATTACCTGCTGGTGTTTTATAAGCTATTCCACCAGAATATGGGCAAGGCAATGCAATTGAAGATTCGCTATCAAACTTTAAGTTATAGTTAGCTGTTCCATCACATTCACGATCTACTAGATCAACATTAGTGCCCGCAGGACTTTCAAGAGTGAATGTGATGTCTCCAAGGTTAGGATGAGTGCCAAATAAACCGATGACATTTACATCACGCACTTGGTTGTTGTCGGTGATAATCAACTCAGAAGGATAAGTTCCAGCCTGGTAAGGTAGTATAAGTGGAACATCAACAGACATATATTGAGAGCATTGTAACACTTCTGTCGTAAATGAGAACGGGGTAGACCAAGTTCCAACACCACAAACAGTATTCGCTCCGCGAACTCTCCAAAAGAATTGGGTGTTTGCTGCTAATGTGGTTGTCGCTTGAAATGGCAAAGTCGTAATGGAAGACTCATTGAAAACTACATTAGTAAAGTTAGCATCAGTCGCAATTTCAAGATCATATGTTGCAGCATCTGCCAACAGCGCCCAGTCAAGCGTAGGAGAGTTTGGGATATTGGTGCTCATATCCGCTGGAGTCGTTAGGGTAGTCGCAGTTGGTGCATTGGCAAAAACTTCTAAACTAATTGGCTGTGATTGTGTGCCAGATGCGCTCGTTGCATCTACTGTGAAATTGTAGATGCCCGTTGCAAGACTTCCTGTATTTGTTACGATTACTTTCGAAGCTCCAGCTGGATTTACAGTTGCAGAAGAAAGTGTCGCATTAACTCCAGCAGGAACGCCCGAAAGAGAAAAGTTAACAACACTATTGTAGCCATTTTGAGAACTGACCAAAATATCAAATTCAGCATCTAGTCCACCACAAATTGTTCTAGTAGCGTTATCTACTACAAACTCATATCCTGTAGTAGCTGGGGTAGAAACCTGAAAGAAAGAATTGGTGACATTAAAAAACACATTGTTAGCACATTTTACTTTCAAGCGCTTCCCGTTACCAAGGCTATTCGGCATTAGGAAGTAATGCTCACCATCGTTTGGCGTACTCGTTTCTACAGTTACTGGCCAATCAACACCTGCATTATTAGAAAAATATATTGCAACATCAGAGCAGTTTACAGGACTTTGATCTGTATTGGCGACATCCCATTCTAGTTTTACCCACTGTCCCGGGTAATAGGTGTTTCCGCTATTCGCTTGAGATAGTACTGTAAACGGACCAGCAGCATCAGTGACATCCATAGTCATCTGATCCCAATCAACACCACCTGCCGCTGGATTGTGATCACGAACCGTTAATCTAAAATTAAGGGCACGAGCGTAATCAGGTAAGATTTCAGCATCATTTGGATTATTGAAAATAATATCTTGGATTTTAGGGAATACTCTTGTTGGATGAGTGACAGCAATATAAGGTCTGAATAATGGAGCAGAACCGCCATATTGACCTAATGTGAAGGCAGCACCTCTGTCAAACTGTTCCCAAGTATAAGAGAGAGAATCTCCGTCAGCGTCTGTTGCAGAACCAGTTAGTTCAAAAGGTGTACTCATTGGAATGGTTTGTCCAGTTGGACCAGCATCAACGACTGGTGGTGTATTTCCAGAAGCAGTAAAATTAGCACAAGCCCCTCCAGGTCCTGCTACAAAATTTGCCATTTGATCAAAAGAAGAAGAGTGAAACTGTTCTATTGTAGAGTTTGAAAAGTTACTAGGAGAACAAAGTCCAGCGTAGGCCATAATAGTTACCCCACTTCCCGGCTCATAGGCTGTAGATCCAGTACGATTTCCAGAACATCCACCATCATTTGTGTTAAAGGTATGTGTAGCCCCAAACTGATGTCCCATTTCGTGACATACATAGTCTACTGCAAATGGATCACCGATAGGGTTTGACAGTGCAGAGAATCCTCTTGCCTTACTTCCTGAAGTACAAACACACTGTAACTGTGCCAGACCACCTCCAATAGTATGAAAGACATGACCGATATCATAATTGGAATTTCCGATATTAGAATCCATTACCTGTTGATTGACACTCATGTTGAACCCATCATTTGATGCTTGGTAGGGATCAGTTGCGGGATTTAGGAAGGTCACAACACTGTTGTTGGCTACGAGTACAAAGCTAATCGATACTTCGCGTTCAAATACGCTGTTGATCCTATTTACGGCGGTTACTATAGCTGATTGAACAAGTGGTACAGTACCACCATGATAGGTTGAATACTCACCAGTTGCTGCAACTGCAAGTCTATAGGTTCTCAACTGTGTACCCACTGGATTTGGGCCACTTTTGGCACTGATTGTTTCTAATCCTGTGTGGCTATCGTCATTGACACCACAAGTGAATTTGGTTTTTGGATAATCTTTTTTGTAATAACTAAGGTAATGTCCATCATTAACTTTATGGTAAGGATCAATATAGATTGAACCCGAAATTGCATGAATGATTGCATGAAACCCTTGGTGGGTGAAATCCATTTTAATGGAAGTGGATTTATCGTTTTTCGCCCATCCTGTGTAAGTTTTTATCCCAGGAAATTGCTGATGAAAAGCGGGTTCTCCAATCTTATATTCTTGAATTTGAAAGATTTGTGAGGCGCCATCTGGCATCGGTATACTAATTTCTAATGGCTGCTGTTTGCTTCCTTTAAGTGGCGCTGTTGCGAGTAGCCCTTTCATACTGATTTGGTCAAGAGAGAGTGTTCTGTATTTGTTTGGAACAGTGGCCCGTTCGCTTTTATTAGTGATTGAGGATTCCGAAATATCTTGCCACAACGCCGTGTTTTCTGTAGCGGATAGGCACGGGGCGATAAACAAGAATGTAGCGATAATAATAAGGAAACGCTTCATGTAAGTGATTTTGTTTGTTGTAAAATAAGTTGTAAAAATCTAAGCAATGTGTAGGAGAGAGATTTACTACACGGTCTTTCATATAGTATCAAAAATACTTGTTCTACATTATTATTCCTAATTATTGGGGTATTTAGAAGTTAAACCGTCTTATTATTGACAAAAAACTGATATTTCGTAAAGCGGATAAACTTTTTATTGCTGGCTTTATAAACGCCAATCTATCTCTTGTTTACCTTGTGTTTTTAATATAGCATTAGATTTCGAAAAATGCTTGTTACCTAGAAAACCGTTACCAGCAAGAGGCGAGGGATGAATGGCCTCCAATACATGGTGTTTAGTGGTGTCGATCAATTCCTTTTTTGCCTTTGCGAAGTTGCCCCACAATAAGAAAATTAGTCCTTCCCGCTTTTCTGATAAATTTTGAATCACGGCGTCTGTAAACTGTTGCCAGCCTATCTTTTTATGAGAACCCGCTTTAGCTTGCTCTACAGTCAATATAGCATTGAGAAGGAAAACCCCTTGCTTTGACCAAGCCTCCAGATTGCCATGGCTAGGGGATTGAAAACCAGAAATGTCTGTAGTGAGTTCCTTATAAATATTGCGAAGTGATGCTGGGATTTTTTGTCCCATCGGTACGGAGAAAGAAAGTCCATGCGCCTGGCCATGACGGTGGTAAGGATCCTGTCCCAGTATTACTATTTTAACTTGATCAAAGGGCGTACTGTTGAACGCATTGAAAATGAGAGATCCAGGAGGGAATATTGTCTTTCCTGCTTCTTTTTCTTGGACCAGAAAGGTTTTGATTGCAGAAAAATAGGGCTTTTCGAATTCCTTTGAAAGGGCTTCTTTCCAGCTTTTTTCTATTTGAACATCAGTTATTTTTGTCATAATATAGATAAAGTTAATTCGATCTAAAAAATGGGAATAATATTGCGTTTCACAAAAAATATCCTGTTATTTGTTCTTGCTAGTATCTGAATTTTTGATTTTAGCAACAAACAAATAACCACAATAATGATCAATCCCTTAGCCTGGTATATTGCCGGGCCACTGCTAGCCATGATTATGGTTGGAATGCTCCTGCTAGGAAGACACTTTGGAATATCTTCTAGTCTCGATACTATTTGTGCGATGACTGGCGTCGGCAAAAAGATATCTTACTTTAATTTTGATTGGAGAAGCAAGTCATGGAGCCTCCTATTTGTTTTAGGAACTATACTAGGAGGGTTCTTGTCTGCACTCTTTTGGGATACAGGTGTTGGTGCTATCAATCCAGCAACAATTGAACACTTGGCAGCAATAGGAATCAGTGCACCTGTTGACGGATATCTTCCACCCGAATTATATGAATTGAGCAAAACAACGGTTCCGAAAATACTATTATTGCTTGGAGGTGGTTTCCTTGTCGGTTTCGGGGCACGGTATGCTGGAGGATGTACCTCTGGACACGCAATAAGCGGTTTAAGCAATCTTCAAGTGGGATCACTAGTGGCTGTTATTGGTTTTTTTATTGGTGGTTTAATAATGACTCACCTTGTCTTACCTATATTAATATGAAGCAGTTCCCATTTCTATTAGCAGGTGTCGCTTTGGGCATCGTACTCACCAAGTCAGAAGCTATTTCCTGGTATCGGATTCAGGAAATGTTTCATTTTCATTCGTTTCACATGTATGGTATCATTGGAAGTGCTGTAATTTTGGGAATTCTATTGTTGCAGATCATGAAACGAAGAGCGCAATCAAACTTTGCAGGATATGCCATCACGTATACAGAAAAGCCATTACGGTTTAAGGCCAATTTTATTGGTGGGGTGATTTTTGGATTGGGTTGGGCGCTCACAGGAGCTTGTCCTGGACCACTCTACACCTTGCTTGGAAATGGTTATTTTTCGATTATAATCGTAATAATAGGCGCCTTATTGGGTTCATTCGTTTATGGAATGACAAAAGACCGATTGCCTCACTAGGGACCCCTTAGAGACGCTCCTCTTTTTAAAACTATTCGTAATACTGCTGAAAATAGAGTTCGGAGTGCACTCAGTTGTTATTGTTCAAATAATAAGAATAACACTAGATTTTTAATTGAAATATGATAACAATTTTGTTAAATTGCCGAACCTAATGCAATAAAAGCAAAGAAGGAATATTAGATTTGGTCTGTATTCTTTTATAATGCTTGCTGTAATAGCTTTGTAAACACATAAATTCTTTCTAATTTTACACGTTTTAAACCAAATTAGTTCATTATAAACCAATCTTGTTTTATGTCCAATAAAATATTTCTAGCGATTATCGCATTATTAGTTACATTCCACTTTGGGTGTGGTGGTGACAGTGCTTCCCAAGGAGGCAGTTCAGGAACGAAAGCCTCAACAGAAAATAGGGCGATACTTCATTCCTTAGCAGATCCTGAGATGCTAACACCATTCAATTCAAGTGATAACGGTGCGACACTTATACATAACAATACTCACCAATCGCTATTGTCTGTTGACTATAAAACAAATATCATAATACCTGTTCTAGTGACAAGTAGACCGAATTTTGTTGCTGATGGAAAGGGAGGGTTTGTTACGGATTTTGAAATAAGAAAAGAAGCAAAATGGGATGATGGAACACCAATCACCGGTCATGATGTTGCATTCGCTTTAAAAGTGGTTAAAAACCCTGAGACGAACTCTAAACATCTCAAACCTTACTTTGAGAAGTTTAGCGATGTGACTGTTGATAAGGAAAATCCAAAGAAATTTAAGCTTTCATTAGGAGAAGCCTACCATGGTAGTGAAACTGCTCTTACTGGATTAATGCTGATCCCTAAAAAGGTATATGATCCAGAGGGAATCATGGATGAGTTTACGGTCAATCAAATGTACAAAGATGCTAAAGGACCAAAGAAATTAGCAAAAAATGCCAATATCAAGAAATTTGCTGATTTTTACAATGGTAACAATTTTCAACGCGAAGTGATTGCCGGATCGGGACCTTATAAGTTTAAAGAATGGCAGACTAACCAAAGAGTGAAATTAGAATTGAAGAAGGATTGGTGGGGACATGCCTTAGCTGGAGAAAGCCACCATTTTGAAGCTTTTGTAGACGAACTTGTTTTTGAGAGTATCAATGATTTATCTACTGCTGTAGTGGCACTAAAAGGCCAAAAAGTAGATGCGATGCAAGGAATTCCTCCTAAGGATTTTCAAACTGACTTGAGAAAATCAACAAATTTTACCAATCAGTTTAATACTTATACACCACCATTGTTTTCATACGATTACATGGCATTTAATACAAGATTACCTAAGTTTAGTGATGTAAAAGTAAGACGTGCCCTATCTCATGCTATGAATGTCGAGCAGCTGATTAAAACATATTGCTACGGACTTGGCGTACAAGTTGCAAGTTTTGTGCACCCAGATATTAAGGATCGGTTGAATGAAAATGTAAAACCTTATGAGTACGACTTGAATAAAGCCAAACAATTATTGGCAGAAGCAGGTTGGAAAGATTCTAATGGAAACGGGACGGTTGATAAAATGATTGAAGGAGAATTGGAAGAGTTTGAAATTAAGTTGAACTTTAATAACGGTAACAAAAGAAGAGAAACCGCTTGTTTGATCTTCCAAGAGGCCGCCAAAAAAATTGGTATTAAGGTATCCATCATTCCTTTAGAGTGGGCGGTATTACTAGAAAAAACTAAAACACAGAACTTCGAAATGTTTGTTTTGGGTTGGATTTCGTCTCCATTAGAAACTGATCCTAAGCAAATCTGGCATACAGATGCTTCTAAGGATGGTGGTTCTAACTACACCAATTTTGGATCACCTAAAAGTGATAAAATCATTGAAGACTTAAGATCTGAGATGAATGCAGCCAAGCGTATTCCATATTACAAGGAACTACAACAGGTTATTCATGATGAGGCACCGTATATCTTCCTTTTAGCGCAAAAAGAACGGATTGCTATCAATAAGCGATTTGGTAATACTTACGGTTCAGGAATCAGACCAGGATATTGGGCACCAGGATTTAAGCTCGTTACGTCTACTCCAAACTAATCGAAACTATAAATAATTTTCCAAGTCTGTTAAGACTTGGAAAATTCCTTTGGTTGCCATTTAAATTAAGCTGCACACTATGCTCATTTATATTCTAAAAAGGATCTTAATCTTTATTCCGACACTCATTACTATTTCTATTCTGATCTTCATGTTGAGTATTTTAGCACCTGGAGATCCCGTTGAAAAAATGCTTGGTGCTACACCTGAAGGAGACCCCATCCCACCTGTTGCCTACAACGCAATGCGTAAGGAATTAGGTATGGATTTACCAACATTCTACTTCTCTATGAGCTCTAAAGCTTATCCGGATACACTATATCGGATTCCTAAACAAGCACATCGGGAAAATTTAGCACGATTAATTGGTGAGCATGGCAACTGGCCTGAGATTGACAAATATTTCAAAAAATCTGATCTACTATTTAATTCAGCCTATAAGATCGAGCGAGACTCACTCAATGGGAAAGCACTGATTAAGATTAAGGAGTTCGCTGAGCTTTTGTTGATCAGATACAGGGATAGAGATATCAAAAGAGCGTTTGATAAGTTGAAGCCACAAATAGAGTCAACACCCTCTACCGCTGCCTTAATGCCGTTGTACAATGAAACAATGCAGTCGTATAATAATGTAACGTCCAATCAATCAAAATGGAAAAATTTGGTACCCGCCTTCATATGGTATGGTAAAGATAATCAGTATCATCGTTGGGCTAGTAAATTTGTTGTTGGAGATTTCGGTCGGTCCTATCAAGATAAGCGACCCATAGCAGATAAAATTGGAGACTACCTCTACTGGACAGTGATTTTGACCTTCATCTCGATTTTGATGACTTACCTGATTGCGGTACCGCTTGGTGTATTCTCTGCAAGGATGAAAGATACCACTCAAGACGGAGTGTTAACTACCATTCTCTTTATTCTGTATTCCCTTCCTAGTTTCTGGATTGCAACGTTATTGATTACATTCCTTTGTCAGCCTGATTATCTCAATTGGTTTCCACCATACGGGATTGGTGAAGTAGGACCAGATGCAGGATTTTTTGAAACGATAAGGATTAGAGGGTATCACATGATATTACCATTATTCTGTTGGACTTATGCTAGTTTAGCCTTTTTATCTCGTCAGATGCGAGGTGGTATGTTATCTGTGCTTCAACAGGACTACATCCGTACAGCACGAGCCAAAGGTCTTTCAGAGAAAAAAGTAATTTGGAAACACGCATTCCGTAATTCCTTGCTCCCAATTATTACGCTATTTGCGAATATTTTTCCTAGGATGATTGCTGGCTCTATTGTTATTGAGCTGATCTTCACTATACCTGGAATGGGACGACTGTTATTTGAAGCAATTAAATATCCTGATCACCCAATGGTATTTACGATTGTGATGTTGGCAGCCTTTCTGACCATGATCGGATATCTGGTTGCAGATATTTTATACGCAGTAGTTGATCCTCGAATTACTTACAAATAATCAATAGCACAAAAGAGAACATTATGTTTTGGAGAAAGAAACTAACTGCTAAAGAACTAGAAGAAAAAGAAAAGAGCTATTGGGCGTACGTAAAACGTCAATTTAAAAAGAATAAACGAGCTTTGTTTTCACTATATTTTGTATTCTTCCTTGGTCTTATAGCTATTTTTGCTGATTTTTTGGCCAATGATAAACCTATTCTTGCTTCTTATAAGGGAACTATTTCCTCCCCTGTTCTAAAGAGTTACGTGGTAGGACTCGGACTTGGTAAATGGCCAGTACACTTCCAAAATGTAGATTGGAAAAAAGATGTGGATTTCGATTGGACAGTATACCCTCCAATTCCATATTATCCTTCCAATTTGGATTTCGAATGTCAGTATTGTAGTCCTACTAAAGAGCAACAAGGTAAGACGATGCGATTCCGCCACTGGCTAGGTACAGATGATATTGGAAGAGATGTGACGGCAGGGATGATTCATGGTACTCGTATCGCTTTTATGGTTGGTATTGTAGCCATGGGGCTCGCATGTATTATTGGAATCTTCCTAGGATCGTTTGCTGGGTTTTTCGGAGATACAGAGTTCAAAATATCTAGAATTCGATTGATATTAACATTGCTAGGATCATTCTTTGCCTTCTTCTATGGGTTCTTTTCACGGTCCTACATCATAGGAGATGCTATTTTAGGAAGTAATTTGACCTTTATTATCCAGATGCTAATCAGTTTTGGAATATTCTTCGGAATCCTTGCTTTGATCAACCTATTGCTAGTGCCACCATTAAAGAAAATACCTGCACTTGGAAAGCGGATAACTGTCCCTCTTGATCTCATTCTTACTCGAATGATTGAGGTGATCGTATCCATCCCAACACTTGTTTTAATTCTAGCAGTTGTGGCCATCGTAGAACCTTCTATCATGTGGGTGATGATTATTATTGGATTGGTAGGCTGGACAGGAATTGCTCGTTTCATTCGTGCAGAATTACTGCGTATTCGTAATCTGGAGTATATAGAAGCTTCCACGGCGCTAGGGTTCTCTCGTTTCCGTGCGATGATGAAACACGCCATTCCAAACGCACTGTCGCCTGTTCTCATCGCTATAGCCTTCGGTGTGGCTTCCGCAATACTTACAGAGTCATTACTGTCCTTTTTGGGGATTGGGGTGCCTACAGAGGTTATTACATGGGGTAAACTATTGTCTCTTGCACGAACGGCGCCTCAAGCGTGGTGGCTGGCGATCTTCCCTGGGTTTGCGATTTTCATCACCGTTACCTTGTTTAACTTGATCGGTGAAGGACTTACAGACGCATTAGATCCTAGGTTGAAGCAGTAAACCTGTTTCTTCATTGGCAGTACTAAATTCTGGTGTAACTTAGATTTTTCTAATTATTGGGGGCATCCCTTTGCTATTACCATACGCAACGGGCGGGCCCTTACAAGCTCGCAAGTCTGCTCGGTGCTACGCACTGCGCTCTACGATCGCCCTTTCCAGGCACCTATGCCGCACCTCTATATACTGTACTTTAGTAAGATGTATTCAAGTGATAGTGATCGCAGGTTTCATCCCCTTCTGAATACAGATTTTCGTTTTTTTGCCTTAATATTACATACAAGTAGGAAAAAAGCTTAATTTATATTATAATGTAATCCTTAAAATTAGGATATTGGTCATTGAATAATAAAGAGAAACACCAAATGGGCATTAGAAGAGCATTATTTGTATTAGTAGACGAAGAAAATGAAGCGGGATCTAAACTGAATAGCATTTTTGGTATGACAATCATTGTCATAATCATTTTTAATGTAATTGGGATCATCGCTGAATCATTCGAAACATTCGAAAAAGCCTACCGTAATGAGTTAGTTCTGTTTGAATTGATTTCGGTCATCGTCTTTACATTCGAGTATATCGCAAGAATATTAACTGCGGATATGCGCCGTCCAGACCTTTCTAAACCAAAAGCAGTGGGTAATTTTGTGTCATCCCCTATGGCGATTATTGATGTACTAGCCATCGCACCGTTTTTCATAGAACTAGCATTGAAGTCCATGTCCATCGACCTACGTTCGGTAAGAGCCTTGCGTTTACTGCGCCTCTTGCGATTATTTAAACTCGGTAGATACTCTAAGTCTATTCAAATGATGGCAGACGTGATGCGGGAAAAGGCTGCAGAGATGGGTGTTGCCTTATTCGTCACTGGCATCCTGTTGACGATTGCCTCGGTACTGATGTATTACCTGGAGCATGATGTACAACCAGACCAGTTTCCGAATATCCTCGCTACCTTTTGGTGGGCTATCTGTACACTGACCACTGTGGGCTACGGAGATGTGTTTCCTGTGACCGGTTGGGGGCAGTTTGTGGGTGGAATCATTGCCATACTGGGTATCGGCATGGTCGCACTACCAACAGGGATTATCAGTTCTGCATTTGTTGAAAAAATGAATGATGCCAAGGAACTAGACGAAGCGAAAGATCCCTTTAATTTTTGTCCACATTGTGGGGAACGGTTGCCACATCCTTAGTAAGATAGCACTGTAACGTTTCTGTTGGTTTAACTGGAGCAATATTAAAATGACACAGACATTAATTTTGCAGTAAAAAAGTTTATCTTATTGTAATGTAAAATACCGTCTTACCTCAATGAAATCATTTTACCTAATCTTATTGCTATGTCTGCCTGTATTCCTATATAGTCAGATTCCTTCTAACTGTCAGTTTCAAGGGCAAAGGATAGTGATAATGATGGTATTTATGACATCAGCGACATAGATAGAGACAACGATGGGCTGTTGGATATCAATGAAGTTGACCTTTCTGCTTATGATATACTAGTATTTGGAAACAAGCAACTAGTCAATTATTACACTTTGCCCCATCAAGCTACTTCGAAATGTTTCTTACAAAATCACTATTATAATTTTACATATCATCCTAATGGGAACCTATATGGTATTGAATTTGGGAATAATCCATCTTTATTCGAAATAGATGGCTTGTAATGAAACACTTTTAGGTACATTTTCTAATTCTCCGCTTAATGATGGGGTGAAATCTATAGCACTATTACCAGATGGTACCATGTTACTCGGTTCTGCAGCGGCTCTTGGAATATTTCGGAGTGGGATACCTTTTAACCTAACAATATGGAGTAACTCTTTTCTTAATCTAGGTGCTATTTATTATTGGAATGATAAAATTTATGTCCTAGCAATTAATCATCAGGTACCTTATGGTTGGACCTTGTTTGAAGTAACAATTGATGCCAGCTACAGATACCCTGAACAACTGTGTTGCAGACCATTCAATTGAAATCAAGGTAATTAAAAAAAGGAATGTCTACATCCCAAATGTTTTTACACCCAATGGTGATGGTATAAACGATGTGTTTACTGTGTTCGGAGGGCCAGACGTTGCAGCAATCAAAGTGATCGATGTATTCAATAGATGGGGGCAATTGGTCTATCATTCAGATAATAGCTTACCTAACAGTAGAAATGGATGGAATGGGATGATTGATACAGAAGCATTGCCTTCAGGTGTTTTTGTGTATTATATTGAAGTTGAATTTATTGATAGCATAATCATTCCATATAAAGGAAGTATTAGTATTGTACTTTAGAATAAACAACTTAATAAAGGGAACTCTTTGCACCTATTCTCGTGTTGTATAGTTTAGTACATGATAATTCCTACTAATTTCTTTAAATTTGACAATGGAAGACACGAATACTGAAGCCATTCAAGATTTTCTTTCTAGTAATAACCAGCAATTGAACGAAGGGGAGAAAGTCATTTATTTTGCTCAGAACTTTCCAACACCTAGGAATGCAATCGGACGTTTGTCCATGTTACTTGCATTTGGTTTCTGGCTATATGTCATAATGCTTTCTGGAGATAACGAGGAGTTGAACCTAGCGATAAGCCTTGGAATTCTTGGAATATTTGCGATGGTTTTTTTTGCTGGGAAATTGAGGAATGAACAAAGTAAAGACTCAGATTATATTCCCTTCGCAGTAATCACTTCAGAAGGCATTCGAATAGCCGGCAGATTTATACCTTGGGGATTAGTGTTCCATGCTAAGATCCGATACTTGGAGGGTAAACGCTATTTGTTGTTTGATTTAACTTCAAATTTTAATCTGTATGAGTTACAAAATCACAACCTTAATCAATCGTTCTCAACAAAACGATTCATCTTTATTGCAGGAAAATATGATGCTGATTTATTACAACAGAAAATTCTCCCTTATTGGGAACCACAATCCCCTGATCATAAGTTTGGAGACCTCGTAAACCAATTGGGTGAAACCTACAATTTGACTTCTAATACGACTAAAACAAAGCGTCAACTGCTAGGAGATTACCGAAACCTGTCCATCTCGTTCTCATACGACAAGTCATTCCCGATTGCGGCGGTAGCAACCAGTATCCATCTCCCCAAACCGATAACCGTTTATCTGAATATCACTCAAGAGACAAGCATCTCAATCCTCAAACAGCAAATAGGAATCAAGGATGTCCAAGTTGGTGACCAGACATTAGACGACCGGTTTTTGTTTGAGAGCAGCCATCCAACTCAACTCAAACAACTGTTTACAGAAGAAGTGTTGCAGCGATTCAAGCGACTCACCCAACTTGGTACGTTTAGCTGGACATTTGGGAAGCCACTCAAAAGCAAACGTCTCAAAACGGAGCGCTCTGCTTTTGAGGATTCAGAGGATGTGCTAGACACCAGCCTGCTCCAACAAGAAGAACAAACCACCGAATTGGAGCTCACAGACACCGCTACTTACGATCGTCTAGAGTTTAAAGGAATATTGCACCAAGACAGTGAGAATGACCCCGAAAAAGCAATGGAGTTTGTAGAATTGAGCCTGGAGTTGAGCGTTTTATTCGGCGAAAGCTTAAATGAATTTAAAAATGAGTAATTTAGTATTCCCAAAAAGAAACAATATTCAATGGAAGAGCATAATACAATAACACTGCTGAAAAATCAGGGCATTAAGCTTCGAGAAGGGGAACAAGTTGTCAGGGTTATCGAGAATCTAAAAAGTGACCAGTTCAAGAAAATCTCTAAGGTGGTTATTACAGTACTATATTTAGGGGCTTTTATAGCCTACTTTTTCGAGAATTCCTATCTCTTAGCAATTTTTGGTATTCTATTGTTACTTGAGATGATCCCAGGTGTTAACTTTATAGCAAAAGTTTTGGATAAGCTTTTGTCGTTTAACATTAAAGGAATCACTATCTTTACAAACAAAAGAATCTTTCTTCCTTCTAAACGTGTGATTGATTGGAATGAAGTTTATAAGCTAAAAAGACGGGTAAATGGAGTAGACCAATATGTCGTTTTAGATCTTTTGCCAGAAAAAATAGAGTATGATCTCGATGGTGAGCATTTGTATAATACTATTGAAAAAAGCAATTTTATCTTTCTTGGTGGTGAATACGATGTTAATACATTAATCGATACAATTTCACCCTATTGGCTCAAGGAAAGTCCTGTAGCAAAATTGGAAGCCTCCAAGCAGTTATTAATGGATAAGTTCGACATGAGAGTGTCCAGAAAGCAGAACGATTTGGTAATGCTTACCCACAAAAATGAAGACTTTAAGTTAGACCATACCCACAAAAACAGTTTTCCAATTACCTACTATCATGCAACGGTAGAATACAATCAACCGATTCCTGCTTTTTTGACTATAACTATGGAAGGATTAGGCACTCAATTTAAAGGTTTATTGGGTTTCAAGGATATTCAGATAGATAATCTTGCTCTTGATAAAAAGCTGCAAATATTGAGTAGTCATACGGAGCAAACTAAGCAATTGTTTACGAATGAAATAATTAAAAAACTACAGCGAATTTTGCTATACGGATCAATTGAATTAACCTTCGGTACACCAGATAATCGCGTACAACTGAACCCCAATAAAAGCAACAAACAGCAAGACAGTGAAGCGATTTTAGATCTACAATTGGCCACAAAAAATAAAGAGGAGGAGGCGACAGCAATTGATGTAAAAAGACAACACAAGCTATCCATCAAGATAAAGGTAAAGAATTCAGCAGGCATCTCAGAAAATAGGGTAGAGGCAATCGCTGATGACTTCATAGCAATCAGTCTCCACTTTGCTAATGGCTTAAATGAGATTGAGCGATGAAAAAACGGACAAAAGAGATCATCTATAGACACGATATCCAAATTGAAGGTAGCGAACGTGTTATTTTTGCTTCGGAAAAGGAAGTTAATAACCAGTCATTTGGAAGGACAATGCTTATATTAACTGGTTTTGTAATTTGGATAATTAGTATTAATGTTGTTCAAAGTATTGAATTGTTAATTGTGGCTTTGCTGGCCTTCCCAGGAATTATATATTGGAGATACAGGCGAATCCAAAAGGTTTTAGAGCTTTTAGGAACTGAAACCATTAGGTATGTTTTGGTGACCAACAAGCGAATTGTTACCTCCGATCAAACTTACAAATGGAGTCAAATACTTCGAGTTGTTTCAACCAATTATCTTGGGAATGAATGCGTGGTGTTACAACTAAATTCAGGAGAAATAGAGTTTCATTCGAGAATTAGTGATACTGCTTTCATCTTGGAAAATGATTTTATCTTTCTCAATTCTGGGAAGGTAACTAAGAACTTATATAATAAAATTATTCCTGTCTGGGAAGAACAACCTCCGGGTAAAATATTTTTAGGACTTGAGGAATTCCTAGAAACTTCCTACCAATTAACTGAAATTCCAAACAATGAGGAATTGAGACAATTCGAAGGTAGTTACAAGGGATTAGAGCTGCAGTGTTCTTATAAAAATCAATTCCCTTTTAAAGAGTTTAGTGCAACAATCAATTTGCCAGAAGAGGTGACGGCTTATTTAAAAATTGAGAAGCAAAGTAAAACCGATACCTTCAAGCAATTCTTTGGAAAAGAAGATGTCATTGTCTACAATCCAGATATTGATAACCATTATTGGATTGTTGGCAGTCATCAGGAGCAAATCCAAGCGATGTTTACAAAGGCTGTCAAGGACAAAATCTATCATCTGATATCGGCTGGAGTCTGCACTTGGCATTTCGGACAACCTGGAAAGATACAAAAGGCGCTACCGTCCACCTATCAGGACAACGAGGCGGTTCTGGATGCGCTATTGGTTGAAGCGCAATCCGAAAACAGAAATCAGCAAGAGGAGGAATTGATGTGGTCCAAGACATTGACTTTTCAGATCGAAATTGACGAATCCTTTCAAAATGAAATCGACAGTATTAGAGATGTTTTAGATGCGGGATTGGGCTTGTCTATTGAGTTTGCTTTAGCAATTTCCAGGTTTTCAAACGAATAGGTAATGAATGAATTATTGAAGAAGCATGGTATTGTATTGGAACCAGATGAAACCTTAATTTTTGCTAAATCTAATAAGGGGAAATATCTTGCGTATACCAACCATAAACACAAGGATAATTATACAAATTCCTACATCAATCATCCTGAATACGTAGTGATTACAGATCAACGGATTATTATTACTTCTACCACCTTTTATTGGGAAAACATCATTAAAGTTCGCAATGATTATTTTACGTACCTTTTTCTTGGGATTAAGGCAGCAATGCAAAAAGAGATACCAATTGTCAATACATTTAATGGTTCTATTAACATCAATCGGGAGTGCATTTCATTTTTAGCAAATAACAAACAAAAGAAACAAATCGTAAAGGCATGGAAACAAAAGAAACAAATCCTAAAGGCATGGAATGAGAAAGTTCCTCCTGCTAGAATCAATGCGACCAACAATAGATTTATCGATCGGTTTCATTTAAAAAAGGGAAAACACAGAGATGCTTTTACTTTGTATTCTGGTCAGCATCAAGACTATGAAGTGACCTATTCTTGCAGCAGGTCTATTCCGTTTAGTGGAATATCGCTCACATTTACATTTTCAAAACCTATCGCAACCCGCCTTTTGATTGGTCATGAAACAATAATATCAAGTCTTAAAAGTAAACTTGGATTAAAAGACATTCAAACCACTTACACTCAGTTTGATGATCGCTACTTAGTAAAAAGTAATCGCCCACAAGAATTGAAAGAACTCTTAACTGAAGAGTGCATTAATAGATTTAACCTACTTTATCACCTAGGAAAATGTAGCTGGATGCACCAACCATTAAAAACGTCAATTTTTAAGAGGAAATCGCTTAATAGTAAGGACGACGAATCCGTGTTAGATGTTCCTGAACATATTATTGAAGAATCCTCAAGTTCTTTGACTGTCGATCAAAAAAAGTCGAAATTACTGGTTCATTGTGCCTTGAAACCAGTACACGCCTATAACTTTCATAAAATTGACCAGTTGTTAGAGCACACGTTTGTGATAACGGAACTACTAATAAAGGAATTTTTTGGGCTAGGAGATTAAGATAGTTGGATTACAGAATGCATGCTAGTTACAATTCTTTGATCCCTTCCGCCAAGAGCACTGATAATTCCATACCAAGTTCTACAAACTCAATTGTCTTTTGTGGATCGTTCTTAAATTCTGGATGTAGAATACCATTGAATTTCAAGGTTTTTTCAGGTTTAGGGGAATGAGAATCGAGATGGTTAGCCTTAGTTAAGTCTGCATCTAGTATTTCCTCTGTCTCATTGCTGCTAGATTGCATCGTTTTCAAGGATATTCGTTTTGATAGTTTTCCAAAAGAATAGATAACGGTACCAAGCTCATGTAGTTTTGAAAATTGCTCCTTCCTACTATCCGCAAGTAGTTGCTGTACTAACGCTATTTGACTGCAATCAAACTTGTAGCGAGCATCAAATTCAGGGTCGCCAATTTGTAAATCCTTGAAATTACGTACCTGATTTCGCGTGGCAAGGTGTAGAAAGAAGTTTAATTCATCAGGCAAAACGATCATTGTCTTGACTTGTTTAAATGGAAAAGAGTTGTTGAATTCTAAATATAATTCCAATTGACGATAGTCTCCAGAAAGTACGGAATTGGCTTTCCTTGTCTTTTCACTGGAGATTTTATACTTTGTTGCCAACTTTTCGCTCAGTTCTGATAGTTTTTTAATTGGCGCTTTTGATTCCCAGAAGGGTAGTATTTGTTGATGAAGTTGAATGGCGTTATATGTTCCTGGCAATATGATACTATCTACTTCATTTCCAGAATCGAATGAATCCAATAGCTGAAAAACAAGTTGTCTGGAATCACTACTGCCATAAAAACTGATTTTTTGAACTGTGCTCCACGGAATCAATCCTTTTTTTATCCGGATACCGTTTGATGTAATAAGATGGAATTGGTTGGGAGATAAATAGCTAGCGATAAATGCAAAAAAAAAGATAATCGCTATTCCAATCGATGCTGATAACATGATGTGGATTGTCCCTAAAAAGCCTAATATACAAATCGGGATTAAAATAAATAATGACCAATTGATCCAGTTTGAAGTATTTGGTTTTATTTTATCTGAAAAATAGAATACCTCTTCCCCTTTTTCCAAGGTCTGACGATTCTCACTTAGGAATTTGCTGACTGGTTTCGAAATGTTTTCTTTCATTCTTTCATTCTTTAATTCTTGATCTCTTTGATCCTCTCCGCCTTCCATAGTAGCCATCCACCACTTCCACCATTTCGAAAACATGCTCCACAGCCTTCTCTATCAAATCAGCAATCTTCCCACCGTTTTCCTGGATTTCTACACCCAAAGAAGCAGTAAATCGCAAGGGGGAGATGATGATTGCTTCCTCTTCCTCCGTTTGCTGCCGTTCCTTCACCAACATATCATCTAGTAGATCTTCGATATCATTCAGATTACCTTCCGTCGAAAATAGTCGTTCTGAAGTCTCCTTTTTCTGCACGCCATCTCCTAGCAACCACACACAGTCTGCTCGGTTTTGACAATAATGCATCGCTCGTTTTACAGAAGGTGTAAACAGTCGTTTGGATAACTGGACATTGTCTGAAATCAAATAAAACTGATCATCGAATTTCTTGTCTCCTGTCTTGAGTTCTGATCTGCCAAACCAATCTCGCCAGTCTGACAGCATATCTGGTTCCTTAGATAGATTAAAGTGAAGATTATGCGCGTTTTCGATCATCAATTCAATAGAAAATTCACTAATCGGCATCTTAGGTTTTACTTTTATCAATAAAGCGTGATCCTTGTATTGTCCTTCATATTTCTTGTACATTCCTTCAATCTCGCTAAACTTTAGGTCCAACTCACTTGACAACGCAGTCATTCGGTGTTCTAACAACTTGATTTGTTCTGACTTGGACAGCTCATTAATTTCGGGTCGCAACTTCCGCCAATGCTTGAAAATCAATCTATACACCTCTTGAATTTTGGATACATTATTCAAAACGACCGTTTCTTCTGTTAGTACGCCGTCTTTCTTGTCATTAAAAAAGAAAAACAACCGTGATTCTCCTTTTAGGAAATCAGTAATTTCTTCAAATGAAATGCTTTGTAAATCTCTGTCCTTCAATAATACTCGCCGAGTCGTCACGCCAATATATGTTTTTCGAAGCAATCCTACTACGACTTGCGTGTAGAGTAATCGCTCTTCATTTTCTAAGTAGGGTCGTAACTCACTTACGGTTTCCTGAATACTGTTTTTGCTCATTTTCTAGGGCTTAACTCATGGTGTCAAGAATCTTATCACGACATCGAATATATACTTATTCAACATTAAATTAAAACAATAAGTTCTAAAGCTTAAGCACAACAATTGATTTTCTGATTATATTTTGGCGCTTAATCCTGCTATTCACTTGTACTCACTACTTGCAAAACACCGTGCCGCATGGTCGCAGCTTGTCTTCACTCTTCGTTCAGCCATCGCTACTCCCTGCGGCACTGGTGTTTGCAAGCAGCTCATATCGTTGCTATCAGGGCGCGGGGCTAATTGATTGTGATTGTTGTGATTCAGATTATATAAATGAGTCACCTCTTTACTTTGATAATAGTTGAAAGTTGTTCGTTTCTGGACAAGGAATTAGATCGTTTTACTAGAAAATAAATGCGCCACTTCATTTTTTATTTATAAAAACAACTTCGATAAGTTTTTGTAAGTGAGTTAGTTAGTTGCAACAGCTAAAACTTTAACATTTCTGACCTTATGGAATTTTTCAATTCTTGTCTCTATATAAGTAGAGGAACTCTGATTTTATCTACGGTTTTCAATGAACAATTTTACCAACAACACAAGTATAAATTTTATTATGGCTGATCTCAATAATCCACACGATAGGTTTTTTAAATCAACAATGTCAGATATTGATATTGCAAAGGAGATATTGCAGAAATTTCTCCACAAGGGGTTAAGTAAACTAATACAATTTGAAACTTTAGTTCATATGAATGGATCTTTTGTATCTGAGAGCCTCGTAGAATATGTAACAGATGTTGTTTTTAAAGCAAAATTGAAGAACGGCAGGGATTGTTATGTGTGCATTTTACTAGAGCATAAAAGTTATAAAGACAAGCATATCCATATTCAACTATTAGCGTATCTAGCAAATGCTTATTTCGATCAAGTAAAAAATAACGAGCCGCTTACCTTAATTTTACCAGTAGTCTATTATCACGGCAAAGAAACATGGGAATTGAGAGGAATCGAAGAACTCTTCACCGATTATCCCTCTTCCTTGCATAAGTTTCTTCCCAAATTTGATCTGGAATTGATTGATTTAGCAAAATTATCAGAAGATGAATTGGTCAACCTCGCTGGAGAAATGCTTATGACACCACTATTATTACAGAAATATTCAAGTAAACCTCTTGAACTATCCAAGCACATTGTCCGTATCTTGGGAAGTGTAAATTCCTACTTGAATAAGTCCCAAATTACCGCTATATTTGTTTATGCCTCCCAATTGATTGAATTGGAACATAAGGAAATTAAAGAAATATTAAAACAATTGCCTAAACTCGCTAAAAATAGTTTCATGACAACATATGAAAAAATAATTAAGGCAGGAGAGGAAATTGGCCTTCAGAAAGGAGAGGAAATTGG
>Ga0209186_1000862_pt1 | contig 23435 bp, 31 predicted proteins | sample SidtaG_FD_187426 | JGI IMG/M metagenome (GOLD analysis project Ga0209186, IMG submission 187426) | Marine algal microbial communities from Sidmouth, United Kingdom - Sidmouth_Male2 metaG (SPAdes) (version 2) | ecosystem: Host-associated > Algae > Red algae > Unclassified | place: Sidmouth...
GCCGCCCACCGCCGCACAAATCCCGTCGACGCCGCAAAGCCGGATACGCCCAGCCGCTCCCCAATCTCGCGAGCCCGCTGCTGCAAAACCGCCATCGTCAACGGCAGAGTGTCTGGCCCCAGGCCGTCCACTATCTCGTACCAACGACGCAACTCGCGGTCCACGTCCGCCATCGTTGACCGCCGCACCCGTAGGGAGTCCAGCGGCTCCCCGCTTGCGGCACGGCCCTGTAGCGACATCCTCGACTCGACCGAGCACACCGCCCGCACAGCGGCCACCGATGTAGGTTTGGGGAAAACGTTTACCAAATCTTGCGTCCTGCCAAACATCCCCGTGTCCTTGAGACGAATAATCTCCAGCTTGTCCCCGAGTGTTTGTGGCTGGCGCTTCTTCCTGACGCCCGTGTGGCCCGCCGCCGCGCGTGTCGTGCCGTGTGCGGTAGATCTAGTCGGTGTGCTGGTAGCAGGAGCGGCGCCCTCCAAGTGAGCAACAGCGGCGGCAGATGCCGCCGCTGCCGCCACATCAACGGCATGCCGAGTCTCCGGCGACGCCAGCGGGTACACGTGCTGTACAGCAGCATCTGCTGCGGCAGCAGCCACGCGTCGCACGGTTGACGTTGACGAGGTGGCAGGTCCGGCGAGAGGGGAGGATGAGGGGGGGCACCGGCGGCGGGGCGCCATCGTCGCTAGGCAGCGATTGCGTCGACGGGCGCGACCGTGACGATTACCGGGACAATGGTGGTCACCGGGATGGGGACCTAGGTTTCAGAAAATGCGGGCAGCGTCGGGAGATCTCGGCTCTGGAAGCGTTCCAGCTACGGCGGTGCCGGCGTGATCTGGAGGTTGACATTGACACCAGCGTTTAGTTGTCAATGAAATTGACGTTGTTTGAAAAATCATTGATAGTCGATCGAACGGAATACCGACGTCGATCATAGCATGTGATCGGGGCCGATTCCGGCCGAGCACCATGTGATCGAAGCCGATTCCGGTCGACCGCCGCTCACTTATATAGCAGGTGCTATACAACCGGGTGCTTTATGATCGATCGATGACTGTACGTGACACGCTCCAACGATCAGGACACTGAGGCTGAGATGGCACGCTGCCGTAGACGTCTGAGAGGTTTCATCGTCACCGCTTCCCGCACACCCCATCCAAACGCGTTTTGGATGGGGTTGGATGGGCTTTTGGATGGGGACGGATAGGCGCCCAAAGCCCATCCAAGCCCATCCAAATCCATTTTGGATGGGGTCTGGATGGGCCATCGGGACGTTTTTCGATGGGCGTTTCTGGCGGATGGCGTAGTCCCGAGTTCCGCTCTTGAGAAACTTGACTGGCGGGGCCCGCCTGAGGGACAGCGTGTCAACCTCGGCAGGAGCGGCTGTTTCAGATCGCTCACGCTCGATGATTTAAGAAACCCTTTACCATTGGACACAGATCTGTTGGCATTCAACCAATGCCACGCCTGCATGAGGGACAAGACTGTGCTGACACGACAAAGAAAAACACGAAGCGACGAGCACTAGTTCCTTTGTACACGCTACTACTCGGTCTCTAATCACACACTTCGAGCCGCACCACCAGGAGTTTCAAGCACCTCTTTTTCTCTGTCGATCTCATGTACGCAATGGCATAAACAAGCTGCACGACCAGCATGAGTGCGCGCAAAACAAAACCCCTCCAAGAACGCAAGGCAGACCTAGCGGCTGCTATCAACGGATAGGCACCATGTAGCACCGTCAGTGTACCCCGTCCGCCGCCTCCTAGTCGCCGCCCTCGGCCGCAGAACCGTCCTCATTGTCGCTCTCACCATCGGAGCTGCTCAGGCTCGCATTCGAATCACCGGAGTCGCTGGATGACGAGCAGCTGCCTTACCCCGTTGCCTCTCCATCGCTGCTTTCTCCATCACTCCCCTCCCCATCGGTCATCCCTTCGCCCATGGACGCGCCGGTGGCCCCCACCTTGGCGCTCCGTCCGCCCTCGTGTTCCTCATCCATGCCGATAAGCGCCGCCCCCGCGCTGTAGTCGGCGTTGTCGTCGATGCCGATGACGACACTGCCTGTACGCGGCGCCACCGAGATGCCGTCGGTCGCTGTGCCGTCGTCGTCGGCGGCGACGCCACCTTCTTTGACGCTGTCATGCATCGCCCCATCCGTGACGTCGTTGGCGTGCGGGCGATGGTCGGCGCCTGCGCCGAGGCTGGGCGCCCCACCGCGATGGGCGGAGGCGGGGGCGCGGGGGTTGTTTGGCACGGAGGTGGTGGTCTTGGCCGACTTACGAGGGCGGGCCGTCGTTGACGTCACGTTGGGCGCCTTACCCACCGACGCGTGCAATTCCCCATCGGCAGGCGCCGTAAAGACCCACCGGCCAGTATTGGTACGCATGACAATGTCCGGGTCGATCTCGTCGGTGATGCGGTACCCACCGTGCACCTTGTTGTCCTTGTGGTTCTTGGACAGGTGGTTAATGGACGCGGCGAATTCGTCCACCCAACGCATGTACGCGCCCTTGTCGATGCCGCCGCGGCGCCGAGAGCGCCTGCCGAGCGCAATCTCGAACTCGTTGCGTGCAAAGCTGGCGATGAGCGCGTGATGACCGACGACCATTTCGACGTAGCAGCGACTCCCAGCAGTCTTGCGCTTGACAATGCGGTCGTCGCCGCCGACCTTCAAGAACAAGCTCTTAGCGGCTGCCACCACCGATTTCTCGCCCTTCTCGGAGGTGATAAAGCAATCGTTGGCGGACCATTTCTTGGCCTTGGAGACGGGCATCGGGTTGTACGGGAAGCCGAGCACCTTGAAGAACGGCTTGACGATGAATTCACGGACTTGCGCCACGCAGTGGGGGACGGTGGTGTTGATGACCGACATGGGGCGCTTCTTATTCGGGTCGGCGCACACGGTCGAGGACGAAAATTAGATGTGATTCATGAGGTAGCTCTTGGCGGCCTCTGCGTCCATGTTGAACGTGTTCATGACCTGCTCGTGAATGGCTGTTGTCGCCATTTCCGAGTCCATAAGGACGTGACGGGAGTTGGTGGCCGTGGCGACCATGTGCTTGACTGCAGCGCGGATGGGGCGCCGCAACGAGGCGGCATCCATGTCGTTTTTGGGTGCGCGGGCCTTGGCCAAGGCGTTGGAATCGTCCGCAGTGACGACGGGCTTGACGTCTTGGCCACTGCTGCCGTCGCCCTCGCTGCCGCCTCGCCCGTCACCGTCCTGACCGCCGTGCTTCCGACCGTCCTTAGTGCTGCTGCCATGATGCCCCTCCTTTCCCGACCCCGACATGCCGCCTTCCTTCTGCCTTACCAACCGCAAGGACGCGACGGCCATGGCCGTGCGCTCATTACACTGGCCCTGGCCGTCGACGCGGGCCTCCAGGCGGTTGGTGTTGTCGCGTAAAGGCTCGACTTGGGTCATAGACTTGCGCAACGCCGCCCACAGCTCCTTATTGCCCTTTCGCACGGCCTTGGCCACCTGGCCACTCACGAGCTTCCACGCCGCCTCATCCTTCGGCTTCTCGGCGACAGACTCAGTTCCGGAAAACCCGGTGCTGACGCGGCCTCCCGCCGTCTTTGCGGCCGCCGTCTTTTGCTTCTTCGCCGGTGTACCGCCACGGCGGATGAAGCCGCCTTAGCGGGGCTGCGTTTGCTTCCGCCACGAGCGCGCCCACCCGTGGTGCGCCTACGCGAGGCGGGCGGGGTCGGGAACGGGGCGGCGAGGGACGTCTGCTGCGACGTTGGAACCGAATCAATGACAGCCGCCGCGGCCGCCGTTGCCGCCACCTGCGGGTCCATGTCCAATGACGACGGGCCGAAAAACACCGCGCGAGACGGCGCGGCGCCAGCAGAACGACCTGGCGCTGAAGACGCAGCCTCCGGCTGCTTTGGCGTCCAAGAAGTCCCCACCGGCGGCGGTGGCGATGCCGTCCACGGAGCGACTGGTCGGCCTCTGGTAGCCGCCCTGACAGCGTGCGGCGGCTCCGACAACGGCGGTAGGAGCCACGGATGATCGCCTGCAAACGTCGTGCCGTGGGTGGCGATGGATTGGGACCCCGGCAAGTAGCTGTGAAGCTGCGGCAGCTCCGGGGCGGTGGCGGTGGTGGTAGCGGCGCCAGCAGCGTCGGGGGCGGCGGCGGACGGGGCGGCTCCGTCGGGGTAGGCGGCGGACGCGGCGGCTCCGTCGGGGTAGGCGGCGGACGCGGCGGCTCCGTGGGGGTAGGCGGCGGACGCGGCGGCTCCGTCGGGGTAGGCGGCGGACGAGGCGGCTCCGTCGGGGTAGGCGGCGGACGCGGCGGCTCCGTCGTTTGCGCGCGGCACCGTGGGAGGGCACTGGTCGCCTCGCGTTGAGTTCCGGCGGCTGTAGGAATTCCGACCGAGAAACTCGTCCATGCGCCTCACGTGCTCCTCAATAGCCGCGGTCGACTCTGGCGTCCCGGGCAACGTAGACATCCGCGGGGGTAAGGGTTTGGGAAACGGGACCATGATAAAAAAAGACGTCGTAGATTGGGGGATTACACAACGGATGGGACTGGGTCACAACGGCAAGGCAAAGAGGACAGAAATTGGGGTTGGAGCATGGAGGACGAGGGGCCAACGCGGTGTCTTCGAGTCAGCGGTGGTGATGGGGCTGGGTGAAAACAAGGCAACACGCCGGTCACGCTCCCGCACTCGCTCTTACGTACCATTCCGGAGCCTCAAACGGGCCAGCCAGGCGCGTTTGGCCGACCCACGAGAGCTCAGCCCACGCAGCCGTCTGTAGAGGTGCGGCCGAAGCCCTCGGGCGTGATGGTCGCTCGCGGCGCCGCCGCGTGCGGCCCCAGGAGCCTGTTTAAGTGGGCGAAACAGCTCCCATCCGCGCAAAGCAGTAAAGAGCCACAGAAAACGGCGCAGAGGGGCGCGTGGGGAGGGGGCGCATTCGAGCAGTGTATGTGAGTGCCGGGAAAAGGCGCGCGCATCCTTGTGGCGCGGCAAAATAGGAAAGACAAACGACACAGGCAAAGGCGAATCGAGGGAGCGACTGGCGCGCCTCGGGTCGGGACGAACAGAGGCATGTGCAGGGAGGAAGGCCTCAAGCATATCTGTAAGAAGGGGCGCGGAGCGCGCGGATAAAGGACGACCGGAAAACGCAGCGGCAATGTACTCTTCAGACGAGGGGACAGAGGGCCGCATGGTCCGTGCGGGGGGGGTCGGCGGCGTGCCCACAGAAACGCGACCGGAAAACAATGGTAAGCAAAGAGAGGATACCGGATCGTGGCAGATACCTTCCAGCGCGGCTCTGTGGGAGCGCGTAAGAGAGGCAGGCAGGCGTACTAGTGTGGTGGACACTCTGCGGGGCCGTCCCACCCGGTGCAGAGAGCGAGTTAGTTCGCTTCGTGATCCACTTCGGGGGAACTCGGCGTCGTCAGTTTAGAGACCATCACTGGCTGCAGCGTCGGGAGGGCGGAGGGGAGTGGTGGTGCTGTGGGGTCCAAGTCACAGCGTCGCCACACTTAGGTTCCAAAAAGGCCGCCACTCGACACAGTGCGGCGATCGATCGACGAGGAACAGTGTTCCACTCGATTAAATCGATGTACTTGAACCGGCATAAGAAAAGTACTTTCTTGGTCGCGACGCATGGGCGCACGAGATTGCACCTCTGCGTAGGGTTGCGCAGCACGCCTGCGTGATTGGGCGTGCACAAACCTACCTCTGCGGCTGCCTGGGCGCGCACACACTTGCTCCGGCGAACAATTTGTGTGTTGATTTGAACTGTCCGGTCCAGTACTTGCGGCGCTCGATCCGGTGTAGTGCGCCTTGCCACTGTCGGGCCGCGCGCGCTAATCTGATCCCGCGCACTCGACCACGGTCCTTCCCATCCAGATTTCTGTGGATGGGACCTGTCGTCGTCGGCCGCCTCCTGTGCTTGGCGGCTAGTCTCCTAGTCACGTCCTGGCGCGACAGAGACGACCAGCCACCGGCTCTGCCTCTCCGTTTCTTGACTACCCCTGGTTCCCGCCATGACCGTGTCAGCGAATCGCTGGCGTGCGGTTGGCTTTAAGCCAGTTTTTGGGCCTTCGGTTGGTCTGGGGCATGGCCTGTATCCGCCCGGACCAACCCGCGTGCCCGTCCGGACCCACTGTTCTTGCAGTGCATAGCCCGTGCGCTGGCCCTGGTGTGGGCATGCCCCACGTTTGGTCTTACCAGGTGAGTCTTACCAGGTGAGTTTTCTTTAATGCGGCGCGACTTGAGCCAAGGTTGATGCAGTTTGAAGCATGTATCCGGCTGCAGGTGGTTGTGATGTGCGCGCAGCGCCGAACCACTGCTGGGGTATCATGACCAATGGATACGGCTTGGCACAGAATATGGTTGTCTGCGACGTCTGGCTTGGGACGCTGACTGGGATCGTTTTCTTTTCCGCTTAGCTCTCGTGCAATTGAGGCCTGTATGCTGTCAATCGGTCCCTTCGCCACAGGTAGTCCGCCGCATGCAGTTCCCGCGACATACAGCCAGAGGCCGTCTAGAAGTTCGGTTCCCGCCAAGGAGAGGAGCTGGACGATTGCGCAATGCCCTCAGTTTGGCACTAGACAGGAGCTGCGCTGCGGCGTCTCGCACCGTCGGCTGTGTCCCATGCACCGCACTATCGACACGCAAAACCGCACGAACCGTAAACCCTGCCGCATGTACGTTGTCAAGGGTTTGGCTTTGTTGAGTGTTTGTGTTGGTGGCGGGGGATCATGAAGCCGGGCGCGGGCTCCCTGACGTGGCTTGCAGAGGTGCACGCTGATCGCCTTGTGTTGTATTCTGAAGTCCATGTGCTGACTCTCGCGGCTGCTTCCTTTATGGAGCATCTCCACTGCGTGCGCAAATTCAACTCGTTCTCGTGCTCCTCTCCTATTCTTGTTGCAACACCCAGTCGGGCATCATGTCGGACACTCCACCGGCGCTGCCTTTTCTTGTTTGTGATTGTGGGTACAGTACGGACATCCTGGCTACTCTGAGACGGCACCAGTACACCTTTCACGATGGTTTGGTTGGTCACCACACGCAGCTGCCTCGGCGTCGACCCCGAGGCGAGTCGACACGGCGCCGTCGCTGCGTGGGCGTGCGAGAGAGCGGGACCGCGGCTGGTGTGGCCGATGACAACGATGGGGCTCACAGGACGGACGAGTCGTCCGCCCCGCCTTCCCACGGCTCACCAAGTTCGGCAGACTCGGCGTCCACGTCCGACACCGCTGTGGAGTCGCAGCTCCGTACGCTGCTGGAGCTGACCCGTATTTGGGTGCCCCCAACGGACGGCGGTGGAGCCGCCGCAGATGCGATTCCTGAGTACCTACATTCGTCGGTAGGGCTGCACGTACGTGCCCTCTACGAGGCCCTCGGTGACGCGGCCCGCGGTGAGCCGCTCGTCCAAAGACGGAAGCGTGCCAAGGTTGGCCGTCTCAACACGGTCCGCCTCAGAGCGCTGCAGCGGTTTGTCCTGCAAGCTGGCGGAGCGGGTCTTTCCGAGAAAGACCAGGGTTTCTTGTACGAGTTCCTTGACGTTTGGGACCGCACTAAGGCCGGCATGGCGGAGGACGCAGGCCATCAAGCCACTCTTCGGGGCACTTTTCCTTCGGTCACGGCGTTTAAAGATGCGCTGCGGGATGATCTCGACGACGCCGCCCTCTGTGCTGGTTGGAAAAAAGTGAAGCTTGTCGAAGTTGGCGTGACGTACGAGGAGTACTTCCGCGACGTCTTGCAAGTCATCAGGAAGCTCTTCAAGAGGAAGAATAGCAGCATTCAGCTGTGGAGCGGGCCGCTGGGGCCGGCGCCGCTCGAGGACAAGCGCGAGACGCCGATGGACGGGGAGGCCTTCAAGTTGTGCGAACAGCTGGTCACGGGCAGCACAGAGGAGGTCGCATGCGTCCTCGGCCTGCACGTTTATTCCGACCGCAGCCAGCTGTCGTGTTCTGGCGGTATGTTGTATTGCGTGTATGACGGTGTGTTAAATCTGGCTCGCTTTGCTCATGTCATCTTGTTCGTCGCCAATTGAGTGTCGTAAGCTTCGTGCCCTCTGCTCACTGGACTCCCTCCTTTGTTCGCTCCATGGTTTTGTATCCCGTAGCCTACAAGCTGTACCCCATTCGTGTGCGTTTGGTTAAGGACGTGTCAAACTGCGTCGAGTGGGTCACCGTTGCTTACGTCCCCACTGTGCGTAAGCTGCAGGAACCGGGGGGTGATGAAAGGGCCAGAATTAGGCGGTGCGGAATCCTGCAGCGGGTCATTTATGCCGCCTTCACACAAGTCATTGGCCGCAGTCACATTGGCTTTCGAGTGAGCGTCAAAGGCCAGAAAGCTCGAGCTTTCCCTCGCGTGCTGCTGTACCTCTGCGACCAACCGGAGGAGAGAGCAGTGCTGCGGTTAAAGGGCGGCCAATGCGCTCATCCTTGCACGTCGTGCATGGCGAAGATCGAGGTGGTCGGCGCGCCCGAGACGGTCAGTGCGGAGCGCCGTAATGTCATGAATACTGTCAACAACCAGGTACAGGCGTACGAGCACAGGCAGCGCCAACGCCGGAGGCAGCGGCGCTTGGCGCTAGGTGCATTCGACTCGACATCTGGCGGCGTGCCGGCGCTTGCCGGCATGGCCGGCCTCGGCACCGCACCGCTCCTGCTATACAACATGATTGGGTTCGATGTCCTCCATGTACGTGAGCCTCCTTCTCTGGTGACGGGCTTTTGTGATCCACCGCGGTGATCAGTGCATGCCCCTGACTGGTGTATGTCATTGGTTTTTGCTTGTGTATCCGATTTTGCTGTGTACGTCTCTCTCATGTGTCCATCTTTGTGCCACAGGTCATGGACCTCGGAGTCACCCGAATGCTTGTGCACCGCCTGGTCCGGGTTTTTCCGTACTTGTGCAAGGGTAAGAAGCCCCCTGCCGGATCGGGCGCCGCCACACGGCGCGTTGCATTCGAGCGATTGTTGCTCCGCAGTCGACGGAGCAAAGCTTGTAAGACGCCACCAGGGTACGTTACGCCGTGTCTCTCGCCTCTTGCTGTCGGCCCGCGGCCATTCTGTGGACCGCAACCAACAACCGTCGGTTGTGCATCGAGGGCATGGTGATGTCTACCAGTTTGTCTGACCACTCGCTCATTGCAGCTCCTGGCTCTTTTCCAAAGTTTCTTTCTATCCTTTACGTAGATACATCGTTCGAGCCAGCGAAAAACAGGCCGTCTTCACTGGGAAGCAGCAGAGAGACCGCGTCGCCATCCTACCGTTTTTAGTCGCCGGTCTCTTTGGTCCGCTAGGTAATGACAACGGCAGCGGTGCGTTCGAAGCCGAGCTCGCGGCGGAGCGCGCGGTGGCGGGGAGAGCGAAGGACGCGATGGACGCGACGGGATACGACGCCGACTGCGACGAGGAGGCTGCCAAGGTGGGCAAGGACTATGTCTTTGATTGGGAGGCGTACCACAACGAGTGGGGGGACACCCCAGTTAACGTCGCCGTCACATCGATGTTTGCCGAGTATGCTGTGCTTTACACGCGCGTCGCTGGGCGCACTACCTCAGCCGTGCCGCCGCCGATGACAATGACGCGAGGCCTCGACATCGGCCAGCAGGCCACCAACTTCGTGAATAAGTTCGTCACCCCCATTCTTGGTCACATTGCTTCCGTCAAGGTCCACAAGCTGCTTTGCCATGTGGTCGACGCGGTGTGGTGGCACGGCAACTTGCAGAACGGCAACACCGCCGTCAACGAGAGTGGTCACAAGATGGACAAGGATCATTACCTTCGTACAAACAAGGACGTCCGCACGTTCACTCGTCAGTTGGTGCGGCATGCGCATGGCGCTCGGGGAATACTTTCCCGCCACGCCAAGGACGACGGCGACGCGGCCGCGGCCTGGAAGGCCGAGCTGGAGCGGCGTGCGGCTGGCTGCCCAGGGCACCAATCCAACTAATGTGAGACACGACGGGTCATCTGTGGATGGTATGCCACCGGCCGTCGGCGCGACTGCCGGAGCCGAGCGGATGAGGAAGCGGAAGCGCAGGATGTACAACGTCGCCAATATCACCGTCAGGGACTTGGCGGCGCGGCCGGACCTGGCCAACGTCGGAGCCCTTTTACGCTTGGCGGCGCATCGACATGTCCGCGTCACGACGCGCACCTCCATTCAGGCACGCTTTGACTGCGGGACGTCTGTGCGGCAGCACCTACGAGCGACCGAGGAGTACCTCGGTGCGCCGTGGTACGACGCGGTGTTGTATCACCCCGGCGGCGACGAGTCGCGCGTGTGCGTCGGCGAGCTCCGCGCCATTGTTAGGGGCCCCGCGGGTGACGCGGTCGTTCTAGTCGCCATGGAGAGCGTCCCCTCCGAGCATCTGTTTCCGTTTGTGTCGCGCTGGTGCGTGCGCCTCAAGTGGCGCATCGGCGAAGGTGCTTATGACGTGACTTTGCGGCTTGTGCCCGTTGACCACGACAAACGGCTCTCATTCGTCGTCCCCGACTTCGCTGACCTCGCCGCTTCTTGCGGCGTGACTGAGGACCTCCTTTCAATGGAACGACCGCTTCAGGAGCGCTTGGACATGCGCTATTTTCTCAACGTTTTCTTTCCTTGGGACGACGTAGTTGGTCGAGGCCGCTGTGTTGGTGGCATCGGCGGCACGCGCTCCTCTTGGCCGCCACGGGGAGGTCTGGTTGGTAGCGACCGCGGGCACCGCCGTGCCGCAAGCGACGGGGGTGGAAACACGCAGGGAGCGCCCTTCCCGCTACCACGAAACGGCCACCGCCGCCGCTCGGAGCGGACAACACGCCAGGGGCGCTCGCAGCCCCACTGGTCCCGCGGCCGTCGGGGGCTCCGGCCCCACGCGCACGCAGAGCCGTGTGTGCTGTGCCCGCCCGTCCCGCGGCGCCCCGTGGTGCTTGCCGCCGACGCGGCGGAGGCGGCTGCGCCGCTGCCGGTTCGCGCGGCGAGCGACGTCCGCCAGTACGCACTGCCATAAAAACATGCACTGCAGTTCACAAGCAGCTGAGTGCACAGTTTGTGTGCAGAAAGATGGGGATTTTTCTCTCTGAAAGCTACAACACATGAGAGCAGGGTTCGAAAATCACTAAATCTCACAGTCAGAGTGGCCGCATGAGCGTTTCTCGTCCGCTGACGCCGGGCCCAGCCGGAAGTTTTCTTCGAATTGATTGAAAGTCTTGTCGCCACGTTTGAGCCGGATTGTTGGATGGCTCCTGTTTCGGACTCGTGGCGGAGGCACTTCCAAGCACTTGGTCGATGGATGGGATGCCGTCTCTATCCATTCGTACACTGCTATCGTTTAGTCTTTCAAACGCTCACGAAAGGCTGAGCATCGTTTATCACATCCGAACTCTTGTTTGTGCATTGTACCAGGGCCTAGAAAGCCGTCGTGAAGAGCTTTTTTGTTTGAAACAGAGGGGGAGCTGCGAACGAAGTGCGCAAGGGTGCTACACGAGCAAATACTAGTATCAAAGCCAGCAGTTTGGATTTCTCCCGCATACGAATCTCGTTCTACATCGAAGGTGTGCCTCGTCATTTGGTTGAACAGACTATGGCCCGGTCTACATGGCGCGTGCTCAGCACGCTCAGACACGTGCGAGCCACTGCCAAGGCGTCGTTGGCATTGCTCTCGAATCGCTCTAAACAATTTACGTCGTATTCGTGCCATGATAGGATCCCGAACACGAAGTACACAAGAGCCAAAACCGGCTCATTCGTCCCATCCGCGCCGAGCGTGTTCACCGCCACGGCGTCGGCATCGGCCGCCGCCCCGGTGCACTTTCCCTCAGCCCGCGGTGCCCGCAACATGGGGACGCACCCTCACGAAACCGCAAGACCGGTGTGCTTCGCGCACGTCTCTCCCAGCCGCTCTCCCTCGTCGTCTTCCCAGATCAAGAAAGTGTCCTCACGGAGCATGCCGGATGATTTTCGAGCCCAACTGATCATCATCGTTTCTGGCCTATTAAAGAGGGGTACCACCCTACCTCAAAATTCCCCACAGGAGGCGTACTATTTCTCGATTCCCGATCGATCGGGTGTTGTTCGACAGCAGGCCTTGCACTGGGACAGCTGGCATCAATCGCGAGCAGGCCATCCGATGGTGTCATAGCAGTGATCGTGACCGGTTTACATTCTGGGTTGTTCGCCGCCTGCCCTCGGCAGCGGCATCGCAGAATTCGTACCGCTCTCGGCGCTCCATCAGTGCACCACAGGGCCGACACGAGACACCCCCGCGCTTCTCATCTTCGCGTTGTGCACCTCGTGCGGTCTGGTGGTGCCCATCGGTGGTGGCCGCACAGCAAATTGGTCTTCTCCAAAGTCTGGTCCGCCGGCGTCTCGTGGCAGCCGCTCCGCGCCGGCACGTGCCGTTGATCACGTTGTAGCGGTGATGCTCGTAGCACTCCACCGCCAGCGTGATAGCGAGTGTTCGGATTGACCGCGGCCGTGTGCCGTAGCGAGGCCTCCGTCAACCCCGTCCTCCTTGATTGAAAGGGGGCGGAGGGGCGGGCGCGGCGCCCTCGTTCGCGCGCGCTCTTTTTTGGCGCACAATTTTGCGATTGCTCCGTGGGTCGTCATCGTTCGGGGGCGGCTGTGCGAGCAGCTCGGCCCCCGTATCGGAGCCTGATTGGCAACTAAGGCTGTGCGGTTGACAGAGCAGCGGAGGGGTGGCGCTGCTCGTAGCGCGCGCTGCTTTGGGAGTCTTTTTTTTTTTCTGGCACTTTTTTGCCGCCCGTGGGGTCGCCCGCGAGCGGCGGTGGCCCGTGGGCCTTTGTAGCCCGGCCCTGACGCCATGGACTTTGGTGGGTCGGACTCTGAGGAGGCGGGCGGGATTCCCCGCGCGCTACCGACGCCCTCGGCTGGTTGCATAGTGTGGCAGTGCTCCCTGCGGACGGGGCGGCCGATGCTATCCACGTTTCATGGTAAATTCAGCGGGACGTGCCGCAGTAACAGAGACACACGCAAGCGCCGCATGTAGCCATTGACAGTAGTCTACTCGGTTGGGTTGCGGAAAAAACAAAAAAGAGAGAAAAAGGAGTGGAAAGTGCTCGCCCGTGGACAGCACGGGCGCTCCAAAGGCCCTCCGGAAGACGACAGACGTGCGCAGAGAAGCTTGCGCAGGGAGGACGGTGGGGAGCGCGAAAGACGACGGACGTGCCAAGACAGGCGGGGAAAGAGCAGCGGGGAGCGGTGGGTCGCTAAGTGCGGCCCGAAGCCCTCGGCCTCCCCCGCCGCCACCCCGCCCAGGCCGGCCGTCAGTGTCGGGCGCGCCCCCTCTCCCGCGGGGTACAATTGTACCCGCACCGCACACACGACCGAGTCAATCGATCGACAGTTCCAAGGAGAAAAGCAATAATAACACAGCATAACAGAGACAAAAGCAAGCGCCGCATGTAGCCATCAGAGGGAGAACGGGCGTCAAGCCGGGAGGGCAAAGACGCGGGGAATAAGACGGCTGAAAAAGAAGTGGGCCTCCGGGGTCACAGGGGCCAGAGCGTCGTTGTAGCTCTTTGTCAGCGTCTCGACCGACATCCCCGCCCATTGCGCAATGGTGTCCAGGCCGACGCAGATGGTGCGCATGGCGGTGCAGCCACCGCTGCGGCAGGAGTGGCTGGCGTAGACGCAGCCGACGGGAGTGGAGGCCCCAAGAAGGAGGAGGCCAGCGCGCAGCAACGCCGACAGCGCCGAGCCGGGGTCGGAACCCGTCCACCAAAAAAGACGGTCCGACGGGCGCAGATGGCGGTGGTGGACCGCCAGCGCACGACGGAGGAGGAGGATGGGCCGGTCCGGGACGGTAGTGAAGGAAGAGGGGGGGTAGGAGTGCGCCCGGCGCTCGTCACCGGGGCGCTTGGCGTCGGTCTTGGTGCGGAGGATTTGGAACGACAGCCCCCGGGCTGGCGTCAAGGCAATGTCCGCGGCCGCCAGAGCGAGCACGTCCTTGGCGCGGCGGCACATGAAAAAGTGCCTGACCACCGCCGTGAGACGCAGGCGGACCGTCGCGCTCGGGGACGCGTAGGCCAACTGCGCGAGCGTGCAGGCGAACGGCGCGGGGAGGGCGACACGCTGGAGTTTGGCACCGAGAATGCGGAGCCATTCGTTGGAGAAGCCAGCCAGCGCCTTCGACACGACATCTGCCACGCAGGGGTTGGCGTAGCCCGCGGCGATGTGGCGTTTGCGGACAGCGGCGAGGTAGGTGCGCGCGCTCGTCGGCTGCACGGCGCCCTTGAGCCACAGGAAGGCGACATAGCGGCCGTCAGTCGAGGGGGCGGCCGGCAGCGCCCGGTAGGAGCCCTCGGCGCAGAACTCACAGAAGCGCAGCCAGCCGGTGCCGTAGCTGGCCGCCGTCACATCCAGGAAGGACAGGTCCCGGGGCTCAGCGAGGGCAGTGGCGGCAACGCCGCCGCCGCGGGCGTCACTCGCCATGGCAGCGCGTTGGTCGGCGCGCTAGGCGTCGGCCACGAACGCCCGCCGCTCACGAAGCGGAGAGCAGAGGCGCGCCGGTGCGGGTTTGGCGTCGGCCGCTGGGAGCGGCCCGCCTCGAAAAGGCCGGAGCTGCGGAGAGGAGGAGCGCCTCGTTGGCGCGCCCGACCGCCTCCGACCACCAGGCCTGCGCCTGCCACACCGGGAGGATGAGCGTGACGGTCATCGCCTCGGCGACGATCTTGGCCAGCACGAGCGCGATCTTGGAGAAGGGGGGGTTCGCCCACAGGTTCCCCGTCGACCAGACCTGGGCGAATCCGTCGATGGCGTCGCAGCCCGGGGAGGCGGGGAGGGAGTCAAAGCGGGGGCAGTGGGTGTTAAGAGAGGAGGCGAACAGGTCGACCGATTGGGCCCCGTACCGAGCCAAGAGGCGGCGGAAGAGGGCAGGGTGCAGCTGCCAGTCTGTGCGGTCGCGGTCGCGGCTCTGGCGGTCCGCCCACTCGTTGGCCACGGACGCGATCCAAGACACCCGAATGGAGAGCCACAGCGACCGGCAGAGGGCGTGGAGCTTGTGCAGCTCCGCGGAGAGACGGGGGGAACGGGAAAAGAAGTTGTTGATGCACGCCATCGCGACGCGGTTGTCGATGCGCAAGGTCAGTTCGCCGTCGCGGATAGGGAAGTGCGCGTGCAAGGACAGCAACGACAAGCGCACCGCCGCCACTTCCTTGACGTTGATATGTGACGGGCGGTCCACCGCGGAAAAGAAGCCGCGAGCGGGAACCAGCCCGTTCCACGTCCTCCCCCACCCATACTGGGACGCGTCGGTAGTCAGCAGCCCCAGCGGCGGCCGCCACAGGGCGCGGCCGACGATGGAGCCAAGCCTGAGCTGACGCCCCCAAATAAGATCCCGGATGGCGCCATGCGCCCGGCTGACGAGGCGGGAGCGGGAGTGCCCCTTCTGGGCGGCGTACAGCCGCCCCAGGTGGAAGCGGCCAGCGGGGACGGCGAAATGGCACGAGACGGCCTTGCCCGTGAACCGCGGCAGGGACTTGAAAGGCACGCGGCGGGCAGACGAGCAAGCCGCCGCGAGCAAGGCGCCGGCGGCCGCCAGTAGCACGTCCAAGCGCGAGGGCGGCAGCAGGATCAACCGGCGCACCGTGTCGAGCACGTACCCCAATATGGGGAGCGCGGTCGTGCCCGTCACGGCGCCCGAGGATGGGTGCACCGCGAGACCCAGGCTGGAGAAGAAGGCCATTACCCGGACGCGCGACGCCGTCGGGGCGTCGGCAGTCGACGGCGACGGCCCCGAAGGCCGCCCACAAAAGTCGTCCATGTAGGCCAGCACCGCGAGGCCCCTGCTCCGCAGCTCCCCGACCACTGGGCGGAGAACTTTGGTGAAGGCGTAGGGGGACAGCTTCATGCCTAAGGGCAGCACCAGCGGGACGAGTACACGGCCGCCCACCCGGAATGCCAGCCGCCGCTGGTCGACCGGCGCCAGCGGGACGTGGAAGGAGGCCTCCAAGATGTCCCAGCTGAAAAGGTTGTCGCCAGGCGACAGCTGAGCGGCGTAGCGCGGCAGGTTGTCGTACGCAAAGGGTCGGTCCTGCATAGCGGCGTTTGTTGCGGAGAGGTCCGCCACAAGCCGATCCTTGGGGTGCTTCACAACGAACGTCGGCGCCACATGTACAGCCGCCGCCGCCTCCGCCGTTGACAGCTCGTAGACGAAGCCGCTTGCAACCCACGAGTCGGCCGTGGCGTGGCCGAGCCGGAGGTCCGCCGGCGACTGCGGGTAGGCGGGACAGCGGCGCGGGGGGGGGCGTTGGGACCAAGGGATCTTGTAGCCATATTTGAGCACGCGGAGAACCCAGGGAGCGGCTCCAGGCGCAGTCCACAGGGGCAGAAAGGCGCGGACGCGCGCCGCCTGGGCGAAGGGGGGCGTCCGGGCAGCGTCGGCTGCCAGCCGCCGGAAGGCGGCTTGTCGCCCCGACCGGTGAGGTCGGCGGCGACGGGTGCTTGCCTGGGTCGTCGGCCGCCCCCCCACCAAGCGAGGGGGTGAGCCCGACCGCAGCCGCCGATCAGACGGCGGCACGGCCATGCCACGGCGGCGCGCGCTAGGCCGGGGCCGCAGCGGGCGAGGCGCCGCGGGCGCCAACCCCGTCGCCGCCACCGCCTCCGCTGCCGCCAGCGCCGCAGCCGCCGCCCGCGCCGCTCCCGCGTCGCGGGTGACCACCGCCGGCGGCACCTTCGCGGGGGCCGCCCCCACCGCCGCCGCCGCCGATGCCGCCACCTTCTCCGTGAGCGCCGCCGCCGCCGCCTCCGCCGCGACCAAGACTGGGGGAATCGCGAGCCGCGAGGGCGGGGGGCGAACCGACGGCCGCCACTTGGTGCTGACGGAGACGGGATTGACGGCGGCGGGCGCTGGCTGTGAGCCTTCCGGTGTTGGGCGAGGGGGGCGACGTGGGACCCCGGTGCGGGCGCAGCCGCGACTGCACGTGCAGCGCCTGCTCCCGGGAGACAGAAAAGGTGCGGTGGGCCAGCACCGACGACTCGAAGAAGGCGGTCGTCGGGGAGTAGACGCTGTCAGAGTCGGCGGGCGCGGGGAGCAGGTCCTGGAGATTGGCGGACAGCATGGGGATAGCCGACTGCTCGGAGAGGACGCGGTAACGCGTCAAAAAAATAAGGTAGAGCTAGTGGAGCGCGGCACGAGTGTAAATATCCTCGTTCAGAAGCTCCCGGGCCGACAGCTCGCCGCGCAACAGGGCCCCCTCTGTGTCCAGCAAGCGGTTGTGGATGTCCTGCACCCAGGCGCAGCCGTTGTTAGCGGTGCGGGCGTCGTCAACGACGGGAGCGGGGGCCGACGCAAAGGCCTCGGACCAGCGAGAGTCGTTACGCACCTAGACGGGGCGCGGCAACCGTTCGCCGTACTCGTCGGGACAGGCCGGCGGCACGGAAACACCCCAAATGGGCGTGCTGTGGCCGACGGCACCTCGCTCGCCGGCGCGGGAGAAGAAAGACGGCGGTGCAGCCCGCGGGAGGCGAGGGGTCGCGGCGCCCGTGGAGTCGCCCGCCAACACGCCCGTGGAGGAGTAGTCGTAGTCGTCGAGCGGCAGGAAGTCGCCGTCGTCGGCGTCGGCGTCCGCCTCTGCGTCGTCGTGTACTTCGACCAGAAAGGCGGCGCGAGCGCCACGGGGAGGGCTGCGTCGGGGGGGGCCGCCGGGGCCGTCGCCACCACCGCCGGCGGGCGGGTCATGAGGAGGAGAATCAGGAGGAGGGGGGGGGAGGGGGAGGAGGGGGGTTAGCCCCTGCGCCACCGCCGCCGCCGCTGCCGTCCCCCGCGGGCCCAGCCTCGTCCTCTTCGCCTGCACACTGCGCGACGCCGAGCAGGTCTGTCAAGGCAGCACGAAGCCGCCCCAAATCTAGGGCCCAGGCAGAAGACGACGTTGCCACAGCACACAACACCAAAGTCACCCCAGGGACAGAAAGTTCACCAGTACCCACGAGGGATCGGAGAGGGGCGAGGGACCAGCCCCTTGCACCACGGCCCCCCGAAAGGGGCGTCGTTGGCGCAAGCGCCAGCATTGGGCCGCAACAATAGTACCGGCAGCCAAGTGACCCCGAACAGACGCCCCTAGACGTCGTCTGAGCGCGCGAAAGACCAGAGCGCGAAAGACGACGGACGCGCCAAGCCACGCGGGGAAGGAGCAGCGGGGAGCGGCGGGTCGTCAAGTGCGGCACGAGGCCCGCCGCCTCCTCCGCCGCCACCCCGCCCAGGCCGGCCGTCATTGTCGGGCGCTCCCCCTCTCCCGCGGGGTAAAAGTGTACCCGCACCGCACACACGACCGAGTCAAGCGAGCGACAGATACAAGGAGAAAAGTAATAATAACAAAGCATATTATGCCAGTACTGTGGCGGATCTGGAAGACGCTGCCGACGCGCACGAGTGCCACGAGCATGGTCCTTACGACGAGGGGGCGCGCGATGGCAGGGTGCGTGGGTACGAGGATCCGAATCAGCTCACGGACAATGACGTTCCGGATGCCATGGCGCGTCAGTTCGCTACGACCGAGGTTCCGACGGGCGCTTCACGCCGTGTCAGCCGAGGGAACGTTGTCGAGTCTTCCTTTCTGCAGTTGGTCGAAAGCGAGCTTGTGTGGGCACGCCGGCTCGGCGCCGCTGTGTGGTCGTGCCTCAGATTAGCATCCTGCACCGCGGTCGTACCTGTTGCGGGCGGAAGAGCCACTGCCGTTATACAGGGTTTTGACGGCTCCATTACGTGACTCACACAGCGTCTAGGGAGTTTGATCAATTTATGCTCGTGTGGGGGCGTCCACCGGTCGTTGTGCGTCGAGACGCCGCACCGAAGGGCGCGGAGCAGCCTGTGTTGGCAAGCCGAGGAGTTGCAGGCAGGGTTAGCGCGGCTGGCGAGACGGACGGTGGTGGCCTCGCTGACTAACCTGGTGGAGGCGTACCCCGTGCTGTGCGACGACGGCGACGCAGCCCCCATGCCTGAGACGTACATTACGAGTACCCTGCGGAACAACTGCAAGGCTTGGGACGTGCGCGACGACAAGATCTGGACCGCGCTGGTGCAGCCGATTAAGTCGGCGTCCAATCAGATCGCTCTCTGCAAAAGCATCCTCTGCCGCCCACGGAAGCGCTGCGTACCTGTCGCGCCGTAAAGCAGGTACCGGCGCGCCATCGCCGAGACGGCGCCATCGGACGCGAGCGACGCGGAGGTTTACGGACGTGACGGGGTGCTGCTGAAGTGCCGCTCGCCGGAGGGAGACGAGGATGGGGCGGTCACCGCAGAAATCTCCGAGGCCTGCAGCGTCAATTGGTGCGGCCGGAACATGTTGCTGACCGCGGAGGAGGTGCGTTTTGCGAAAGCATTTGACTCATACGGGCGCGCGGGTCGCAACTCCACGACGGGCATGGGATCACTGCCGACAGTGCCTCATGAGAGGCACTGCCTCCATTGCGGGGCGGAAAGACGTGGGCAGCCGCTATACATAAAGCCGGCAGTGCTGTTGACAATGGGCGGCCGCATTGTGGTGCGGACGGGCTCGTGGGTGTGCGGCGGCGAGGCGTGAGGCAAGGACGTTGCCTACGCTGGGTCGGAATCGGGTCTGTTCGCGTTTTCGAGTGCGATGGTCTTCACAGGCGTCTCCTCGGACGTTGTGTTGCACATCGCGTTGTCCTCGCGGAGCAGCGTGACGGCGTCGGCCGCGGCTATGGCCTGTTGTCGTCACGCAACTGCCGGCCTTCCCCTGTCGGCCGGCGGCGTGACGCGGCAACTGCTAAGCTTAGCCGTTGGCGTATTTTATGAGACACCTCTTGTGCCCGCGGCCGCGTACTCATGCATGAAGTGCATGTCCAACGGCAAGTGCTTGTACGAGACGCTCGCTGCCGACGGGCAGACGCTCGGGTACTTTGAGGACAAGGTCGTCCCTCTTGTGCGGCACCTCGTAGACTACCCGGCTCTCGACATCCTCCAGACCGAGGATGCGGCGGTCAAGAATCGCACTGTTTGTGCAGCGCTCCGTAAATGGGCCAACACCAGCATCGGAAAGCCGTCGACGCTCACGGCCAGAGAGGTCAAGGCGCTCGACGATTTTATAATCAAGAGCAGCATGCCCCGACAGATTCGCACACCGGAGAACAGTGCCATTGGCAATTCATTCGCTGGAGAGGCACAGTGGGCGGCTGCGCACATCTACTCCTCGTTCTTCAAGTCTGTCCCGGCCAACGACCCGGCCGCAGAGCCGACCGTCACGTCGGAATCCGACGAGGACAACAGGTCGTCCTCGAGCGACAACAACGGCGACAACGTAGCGGAGCGTGGACAGGGAGGTCAACCGGACGTTGCCGTCGATGATGACAGCGACGAGCGGCGCGTGGGCGGCCAGCGTTTTGTGTGTGTGCGCTTGCCAGGTGTTGTTGGCGAGGAGCACACCCTTGGCGTCCTTGCCCGCGAGCGCTGGCGCGTCGTCCAGCGTTTCGTCTCAACGTTAATGGCCGAGGCCGTGATTGGCATCTTTTTGGGCTGTCACAAGCCGGCCATCGAGTCTCTAGCGCAAGCCCTCGTGGACAGCGAGAAAACAGTCTAGTGGGAGCCCTTGTCGACTGCGGTAAACCAGATATCCCCGGTGTGGCCATTCTTGTATTTGGTGGGTGCCGACCTGGACGCGGACCCGGACCGGGCAAGGGTAATTGGCGAGCTGCTGCTGTTCGAGCTTGACTCCGAGATGCGAATGGAGGACAAGTGGTGGGAGAATGCCAGCGCCGAGCAGAACGCCTTTGCGCAGCGCTTTGCTGTGGGCGACCGCGAGACGTACCTGCGGTGAGAAGCGGAGGTCGGCATCGTCGCGGCGACTTCCAAGCTGGTCACGGACCAGCATTCTAAGGGCCAGGGCGGTGCTGCAAGGGAAAGAACAGAGGAGTAGCAGCATCTTCCCAGGGTTGACGCCGTCAGACCCTTCACTCTCGACAGCCGCGCCAGAACGAAGCGGAAGAAGGCGGAGCAGCGGCGCTTAAAGTCCAAGGCGAGAACGCTCCCCAAGACGGGGCGTATGCCAGCGCCGGGGTTACCTGGAAAGATGCAGAAGGCGGCAGCCGTCGAGAGAAAGAGTAGAAAGGACCAAAGCCCTCCCGAGGACGACTGCCGCCATGCTTTTGAGACGTCCCGTGTCTTCACGCCGGGGATGGTCAACTTCGTGTGCCCCCACGGTATCCTTGTCGTGTTCGAGCTGCTGAAGGGCGCCCAGAGCCTCTCGAGAATCGTTGAGGCGCTGTTGCGCCGGCTTCCTGTCTTTCCGAAGGTTTTCTACTTCGACACGGCGTGCCAGGCCAGCCGCAACGAGGTACGGAGGATGCCCTGGTTGCTGCGTCTTTCGCTGGTGATGTTGTTTCTAGACAGGTTTCATCAACCTAAGAACGTATGCCCGGACGTGTTTGATGCGGAACAGTACCCGGGCATCACAAGCCGCCACATAACGTCGGTGGCGGAGATTCGGCACTCGCTCAGCAAGCCCCTCGCAAACCAGGTCTCCTACATGACTCATGACCTGTTCATCACGCACATGCGACTCTACGCCTCTTTCAAAAACCTCCGTGTGTCGCAGAAGGTGGCCATGCAGCCTGATGAAGACAAGCCCCGTCCAGAATTCAGGCAATTCCCGCTGCCGTACATTTTCCAACAGACGGTCGTATCGCACTGCGAGCGGCGCTCGTGTTGCTGCCGCACACTGCCGGTGCAGCCCGAGGGTGCGATTTCCGACAATGGTGGTGGCGGTGTTGGTGGAAGCGCTGCTGATGGTCGGGACGGTGACCCGGGTGATGGAGATGTCGGCGGTGACTGGGGCGATCGGGGTAGCTGTGGGGGTACTGGTGGAGGTGAACGTGGTGTCAAGCCAGTCGCTGTAGAACCCGTCCAGCGTCGGAGTGGTCGACCTCCCGGTACTGATGTGCCCGCTTCGGTTCCTCTTGCGTCGGGGACGGACGAGGGCGGGCGTGCTGCTGAGCGGGACCGGGACGATGGGGATGTTCGCATCGACGCCATCATCATACCAGCTTGCTCTTGATGGTATTGCTGATCCCCGCCTTTTGTCCCGGGGGACAGAGACAGAGACTGACTGTGAATAAGAGAATTCTATTGGTCTAGAACGACAGCAAGAGGGCATCGAAGCCAATAGAAAGCCCGCAGTTGGTTCCGGGACCTTGCCTTCAGCAGAACTCACTGTTCGTTGCCGCTTGATCCGCTTTTCTTGGCACGGAGCAAGCTGCCCAGTCGAGATCTTGAGATTTTCTACTGTTTCCTTGCCAGAAGTGCGGAGAAAAAGAGAAGCTGATGTCAATTTCCAGGCCGTATGGGCACATGTAAGCGATCCGAAGCTACAAGTCAGTCCCAGGGGCGCATCTGATTGGTGGAGACGGTTGGTCCGCAAGTCAGTCTCGGTCCATCAGGACAAAATTCGGGGATCAGCAATAGCGGCACAGGACAGGGCAGCACGCTCTTTACTCCTTCCCTATTGCAGCTCGTGCGAGTGAGGCGGAGGTGAACAATGGCTGGTCGCACGTGATGGCGGCCATGCAATGCAGGTGGTGTGGTGTCCAAAAAGCGGCCGTTGTCATGGGCGTTGACAAAAAGAAGTATTAGTGAGACAAAAGCGGCACTGGTGGAGCGGTCCCTAGCTCTGGGGTGCTCGTGACCTGCAGCGTGCAATGGGAGAAGAGCAGTGCCAAGCCAGAGATGTGGGGGCGATCCTGGGGGGGTGGGGCACAGAAGTGAAGGCGGGGCAGGGGGAGTGAAGCGACAGTGGCGAGCAGTGGCGACAGAGGAGTGGTCCTGGGGCACGGGGCAACAGCATAGGAGGTCGGGCGGGGCGCGCCAAGCCGAAGGCGCCAGCGGTGGCCCAGAGTGGCGGTAATGGGCTGGGGGGGCACAGCAGAGAGGGTGGGGTCGAGGTGAGCAAGCGACAGTGGCTAGCGATGGTGAAGGAGTCGTGGTTGTGGGGCGGGGGGGATCAGCAGCGGAGGTGGTGCGTGGGGGGTGAAACGACCGTCGCCATCGGTGGCGCCAGAGGTCTGGTAGTGGGGACAGGGGCACCAGAAGAAAAGCTGGGGCGGGAGGGAGCACGTGACAGCGGCGAGCGGTGACGCCAGAAGCGTGGTCGTCAGAAAAGAGGCACCATCAGATGAGGTGGGGCGGAGGGGGGGGCGCGACAGCGGCGAGCGGTGGAGCGAGGGTCGTGGTCGTGTGTGGGGGGGGTGACAGCAGAGAACGAGGCGCAGGGGGGGGAAAGTGACATCTGTATGCGGTAGCCCCAAAATGGCGGTCGTGGAGTCGGGCGCGTCAGCAATAGAGGCGGGGCGGGGGGTGCCAAGCGACTTTGTCGAGGACCAACGCGGGACGCGCGCGGGATCCGCCCCCGCCGACGCTGCGCGCCGCCGCGCCGCCCGCGGCGGCTTTGTCGGCCGCACCGCCGCGGCCAGGGCGCCATGCTCCTTGCGGTGCACCGCCCCACCCGCTT
>Ga0209186_1000867_pt1 | contig 23346 bp, 16 predicted proteins | sample SidtaG_FD_187426 | JGI IMG/M metagenome (GOLD analysis project Ga0209186, IMG submission 187426) | Marine algal microbial communities from Sidmouth, United Kingdom - Sidmouth_Male2 metaG (SPAdes) (version 2) | ecosystem: Host-associated > Algae > Red algae > Unclassified | place: Sidmouth...
TGCTTCTCCACATACGGGCGCACAAGCGCAGCCAAATCTGCCGCCTCCGTCTGCATGATATATTGCTGATTAAACCACTTAGCTTTCTGAATATCGAATCGCGCACCCGATTTATTGACCCGCTTCAAATCAAAAGCATCAATCAAACCCTGTGGCGTAAAAATCTCCTGCTCCGTACCCGGATTCCAACCCAAAAACGCCAAGAAATTTATCATCGCCTGCGGCAAAAAACCCTGCTCGCGAAAACCCATAAACATCACACCCTCTTTCTTATCCAACCAATCCGTCGGGAAAACAGGAATACCCATTTTCGCGCCGTAGCGTTTCGAGAGTTTGCCTTTACCGTCGGGTTTGAGCAGTAGCGGTAGGTGACAAAATTGCGGCATCGTATCCTCCCAGCCCAAACCACGATACAACAACACATGCAAGGGCGTACTCGACAACCATTCTTCCCCGCGAATGACATGCGAGATTTCCATAAAGTGGTCGTCCACGATATTTGCCATGTGGTAGGTCGGCATCCCGTCGGTTTTCAACAAAACTTTATCATCAATTTCTTTACTATCGAATGTCACCTCACCACGCACGATGTCATTAAATGTGATTTGCGCTCCCGGCTCTACTTTCAGCCGAATGATACGCGGCGTACCCGCATCGTCCAATGCCTTGATGTCACTTTCCGATAGGCTCAATGTATTCTTCATCTTGCCCCGCGAAGCATAATTATACTTGGGGTTCGGGTCTTCCGGCGTTTTGAGGGCTTCGCGCATTTCGTTGATTTCGTCCGGTGTATCGTAGGCGTAGTAGGCATGTCCGTTGGCGACGAGTTGCTCGGCGTATTTGGCATACATCGGTTTGCGGTCTGATTGGCGGTAAGGTCCATAATCGCCGCCTTTTACTATATTTTCATCCGTCTCCATACCACACCATTTGAGGGCATTCATAATGTATTCCTCTGCCCCTTCCACGTAGCGTGTACGGTCGGTATCTTCAATTCGAAGGATGAATGTGCCGCCCATTTTTCGGGCAAATAAATAATTGTACAAGGCAGTACGAACACCACCAATGTGTAACGGTCCCGTAGGACTCGGCGCAAAACGAACTCTTACTTTTTTCATTTATAATGAGTGAATTTTGAATGAGTGAATGAGTGAATTTTTGAATGTGACAATGCGACAATGATGCAATGCGACAATGTTTTTTTAGTCGCGCAAAAATAGGGATAATATCTGTGTAAATCCGTTCAATCCGTTAAATCTGCGTTCTATCACGTATGCTTTGATTTTAATTGAACAAAAAAGCGTATTTTTGTGTATTGTTTTGGAGAATTAGAATAACAAATGCGTTGAAAACGCTTGTTATTCAAAATTAGTTCCTCATAAATTTAATTTTGAATGTTGAATGAATGAATTTTGAATGATTAAAATTCATTCATTCAGAATAATTTGTAAACATTTGTTCAAATTTAATTTGGTTTATTTCATATAAATAAAAACACACAAATTATTTATAATGATTTTTTTGCAAAAAAAAATCACGAATTTAAACTTAAACTTAAACTTGAACTTGAACTTAAAAAATATGTATCCGGCAGAATTAGTTGCTCCCATGCAAAGCGATTTGACCGACCACGGTTTCGAAGCATTAAATACGACAGACTCCGTAAAGGAAGTATTGGACAGTAAGGAAGGAACGGTCTTGGTCGTTGTCAATTCCGTATGCGGCTGTGCGGCTGCGAACGCTCGTCCGGGCGCGAAGCTCGCCCTTCAACATGAGAAAAAACCTGACAAAGCCGTTACCGTTTTTGCAGGTGTGGATAAAGATGCAGTGAATACGGTACGTATGTATATGTTGCCTTATCCGCCGTCGTCACCGTCGATTGCCTTGTTCAAAGATGGTAAATTGGTGCATTTCATTGAGCGTCATCAGATAGAAGGTCGTATGGCAGAGCATATCGCCGAAAACCTGAAAATGGCGTTTGACCAACATTGCTAAAGAAATTCCAAACACCAAATCCCAAATTCCAAAACGTGTAGGACGTAAACACGGGCTGGAAGCACCGTGCTACATTGCATTGGAATTTGGGTTTTGGTACTTGGAATTTTAAAAATCCTCTGCCGTATAGGTAATCATAAATTCCGCTTGCCCGATATCCGTCCGTTCAAATCGGACACCTTCACCATTCCATTTTATTTTACTGGGAATGTCGTCTTTAAACGCATTAACATAATCCGCTACGAGGTGGCTATGTTCGGCGGTGGTACGTCCGGTGTCTTCTGCTTCCGATACCTTGAGGTCTTTCGTCCAGATGACCATTTTTCCTTCTCCATCTCTCAATGTTACCGCTTCTTCTACGATACCTTTGACATCCGTCGAACTTTTATAGGCAACCTTCAAATCTTCTCCCGTTTCATTTTTTACATATACACCATATTGATAGGTAGAATTGCAAGAACTCAATAAAATGAGGGATAAACTGAAAACTAAAATTTGTTTGAACATAATTATATTTTTAAAAGTACTTTTATTTACAAAGTAAGTATTTTTACTCGAAAAAAGCAAAAAAATGAGCAAAAAATAGCCATAGAAAATTTTTTGCTCAAAATAATACTTTGCTATTTCTTCATTATTCCTAATAAAATTCATTATCCACATCATTCTGCATAATTGGGGAAAAGTTTTGTGTACGAATCAAGCATCGTATTCAATAAAAGCCTATTTTTGCCGTCTTGTTTAAATAACAAATTTTGGAAAATACGCAAACACTTAGAGGACTTCAGGCAGATTTGCGGTCGGGAAAAACGACGGCTGCTGCTACGGTAGAAAATTATCTGAAAAATATTGAGGCGACAAAGCAGCTCAATATTTACGTAGAAGTATATACAGACGAAGCACGCCAAAGGGCGGCAGAATTGGACAAAAAAATCAAGTCGCAGCCGGATGATTTGGGGGATTTGTTTGGGATGGTCGTGTCGATAAAAGATGTGATTTGCCAAACGGGAAAAGGCGTGACGGCTGCCTCGAAGATTTTGGAAGGTTTTGAGTCGCTTTATTCAGCTACGGCGGTAGAGCGCATTTTGGCAGAAGATGTCATTATTATTGGGCGCACAAACTGCGACCAATTTGCAATGGGTTCGACGAATGAAAACTCCGTATATGGTCCTACGCTCAATGCGGCTGACCCGACCAAAGTTCCCGGCGGTTCGTCGGGCGGTGCAGCGGTGGCGGTGCAGGCGGATACTTGTTTGGCGGCATTGGGGTCAGATACGGGCGGTTCGGTCAGGCAACCTGCAGCATTTTGCGGCGTAGTGGGCATGAAGCCAACTTATGGGCGTATTTCGCGTTATGGTTTGTTGGCTTATGCGTCTTCATTTGACCAAATCGGGGTGCTGAGTAGAAGTGTGGCGGATGTGGCGTGTCTGTTGAAGGTGATGTCGGGCGAAGATGCGATGGACAGCACAACGAGCCGACAAGATGTGCCGGATTATGAGGCGGTTTTGAAAAAAGATTTTTCAGAAAAGAAAAAAATAGCGTACTTTGATGCTGCAGTAAATCATGCGAGTATTGATGCAGATATTCGCCAACAAACGTTGGATTTGATGGCACGTCTGAAAGCGGATGGGCATACCGTAGAAGCAGTGGATTTTGATTATTTGGATTACATCATTCCGGCATATTATGTGCTGACTACGGCAGAGGCTTCGTCGAATTTGTCGCGTTATGATGGGATTCGATATGGCTACCGTCACCCGGATGCGCGTAATTTGCAAGAGACTTATGAGATGTCGCGCACGGAGGGATTTAGTAAGGAAGTGAAGCGGCGGATTATGTTGGGAACTTTTGTGTTGAGTGCGGGTTATTACGATGCTTATTACTCGAAAGCACAAAAAGTGCGGCGATTGATTCAGGATAGAACCTTGGAAATCCTCGCGGAGTACGATTTTATTTTGATGCCGACCAGCCCTGCTCCGGCATTTAATTTAGGCGAAAAAACGAGCGATCCCGTAGAGATGTATTTAGCAGACATCTACACGGTACAGGCAAATATGGTTGGGATTCCGGCGATTAATTTGCCGCTTGGTACGCACGAAAGCGGTTTACCGATAGGCGTACAATTTATGGCAAAACATTTCCAAGAAGCGGATTTATTGTCATTTTCAAATTATGTGTTGAAAGAAATTCTTTAGAATTTCGTCCGTAGTCCGCAGTTTTTATGTTTATTAATTTTTCAGAAAAACAAAAAACATATAAAACGGAACAAATTACGTTTAGCTACGTAACACAGACATTCTTGTCTGTGACGACTCAAAAGAATAATTACAAATAGTTGTATTTGTATTAAGGCGAGAACAGACAGGAATGTCTGCGTTACGCTAATTTATTCACGAAATACCTTGTTATGAGTCTGAAAACTTTATTTTTAATAACGTTTTCTTCATTATTTTTAATCCTTGCTCCGGCGAATTTTGGTGTCTTATTGGGCAGCACTCAAAGCTCGAAAGGGCTTGCGGTAAATTACATTGAATTTGCCCCGCCTACCTATACCGACCAAGAATATAAAGAGCGGGTGATGTCTCTTTCGGGCGCGAAAGTACTCAATTTTACCTACAACAAACATGTACGTAGTGGCATCGAAGCCTATACCGTCATTCACCGTAATACGTCGGAAAGTGTCTTGGGTTTGCAGTCGGTGTATTTTCCGATTTTTGAGGAAGCTCTTGCAAGACGCGGCGTACCCAAAGAACTCCGCTACCTTGCAGTGATTGAATCGGCTTTGAAGCCTACGGCAAAATCTCCGGCAGGTGCGGCGGGTTTGTGGCAATTTATTTCTTCTACAGGAAAATATTACGGCTTACGTATTGATAGCGAGGTAGATGAGCGTCATGATCCTTATTTGGCGAGTGATGCGGCAGCGCGTTTTTTGGCAAAATTACACAGTCGGTTTGGCGATTGGATGTTGGTCATCGCAGCATACAATTGCGGTCCGGGAAGGGTCAATAGTGCCATAAAAAAAGCAGGTAGTCGAGACATTTGGAAAATATATAAATACCTTCCAAGAGAAACACGGGGTTATGTACCTTTATTTATCGGCTCTACGTACATGATGAATTATTATCACCTCCACCAACTCAATCCACTCTATCCCGAAGCTGCTTATCAGGATGTAGAAACAGTAACGATATACGACAAACTGACCTTCAAACATATCAGCGAAATGAGTGGTACGCCAATGTATCAGGTCGAATTTTTGAATCCGAGTTATAAGAAAAAATATATCCCCCGAAATACTAAAGGTTACACGCTTACGCTCCCGCGTATGGGTATGGCAATGTGGCGTGGTGATTACAGCGCGACTCCTGTGGTAATGACTTACACACCGGCTACGAATACCTATGTGCCACCTGCCGCCAACCAAAATACACCTTCGATAGCTACGGCACCCCCTCCAATGCCTATCGTTACTACCAAAAAATATTCGTCTAGACCTAAGCCCGCTGCACCTGCTCCCAAGAAAAAGGAAAAATACGTGAATGATCGCGTAGAAACACCAACAGGCGAACGTGAGAAAATCAAAATCAAAGTAGGAGATGAGGAAAAAGAAGTGGTGATTTATGAAATGAAACGCGGTGATAATCTTTCGGTTATTGCTTCACGCTATCCGGGTGTGACGGTGAAGGACATCATTCGCTTGAATAATATCAAAGATTATCGAAAATTGAGACGTGGAACGCGATTGTATATTGGGTCATAATGTCTAAGTAACTTAAGTTGGGGATAAACCGCAGACTTGAGCAAATCCCAAAATACAAGTACCAATTCCAATTCAAACGTGGGGTACACGGTATTTTGTTGGAATTTGTCCGCGATAGCTATTGGGATTGTATTTTGGAATTTGCAATTTGTAGTCCGCCGCCAAACGTGAAACATACTCGCGTTTGGCAGCGGACTATTTTTTTCGTATTCCCTAACCTCTAAGTCCATAGGGATGAAATATCACGCGACCTCCGCCTCCACGTATAGATGCTTGCTGATTTCGCGGTATAATGCCCGTAATTGAAGCATTATTCTTCTCGGCGGTTCACCTGCCAAGCCTTGTGCGAATAACTTTTCTGCTTCACGATATTTTTTGCAATTCATAGCAAGGCTACCCGCGCTTCTGAATAATACACTTCAGGTAGGTTCATTATCAAAATCATTTATCAACATGAGTGCGGCTTGCTTTTCGAACTCAAAAGCCTTCTCGAATAATTGAATAGCATCTTCATTGCCCTTTGCTTGTGCAACTATCGCTTCTTGTATGACAAATGACGCCTGCTGACGTATTTGTTTAAAATTCATTTTAATGAAATATATAATGATTCAGGTTTACTAAACTCAACGATGGCAATATACGTTTGTTTCGTTTCTTCAAGTTAATATAAAAACACTTGAATCACAAGTTACGCTTCGGCTTTGTTATATTTGTATGTCAAAACGAAATATTAAAATACATGCAAAAAATCAACAACACAATCGTTTTTTGCAACTGTTTTCCATATCCCGAATCACCGATTTCACCATATTCATTTTGGAAAGATTGCCGTGTGAAAGAAACTTTATGTATCGGTTTTCTTTAAAATTTAACTGCTTAAAAATCTGCTTGGGGGTATAGCCTTTCTCATGCAATTCAGACACTTCCGCATAGAAATTCTGAAAGAAAACCAACTTCTTTTCCAATAAGGTTTTTACATCCGAAAATTGCGGATTGTGGGCGCAAAACAGTACCTCAATATCCAATTCCAATATTCTTTTTATCGAATTGATTTGCTGTATGACGCTTTCATTTCTCATGAAATATTTGATATAATGATATACGTACAGGTCAGCAGAAAAGAGCCATTTTTTGTGGGGTTCGTAAAGTGCCACCATGTCGATAGCGTGTCCGGGAATGGGAATGATTTGGAACGTATAATTATCGGTACGAATAGATTCGCGAAGCGGAATGAGTTGGTGACTCGGCGGACGGTTGCCCCAGAAAAGATGTTGGGCAAGGCTGATTTTTGGCGGTTTTTTCATCAATTCACAACACCTTTCAGAAGCGTAAGCAGAGCAGTTAAAATGTTGTTGCAAACGATTCAGATTCCCGGTATGGTCTTCATGGTGATGTGTGACGAATATCTCGCGCACCTCCAATTCGCCGATATGTCCCATCACTTCCCGCGATGCGTGGCTTTGCCCCGTATCAATCAACAAGCCGTCAATGTAGTACAAATGCACATACAATTTGGGTTTCCCGAATGGGCTGTACCCAATTTTATAGGCTTTGACGGCTTCATGTTGGAAGGTGTGCGTGACGGTCATGGAAATGAGGGTAGTGCTACAAATGTAAAATTCAAAATAATAAATGTAAAAGTGCTTGTAGTACGTACACGATTTTTTTTCCTTTTTAATAATTTTTAAATCAATAAAACACGAAAGAATTACGTTAGTCTCGCGTCCTACAACTTTTACATTTTACATTTATTATTTTACATTTTACATTCATTTATCTGCCTTTTTGATGTTTTTTTAAGCCTGTATTTCCTATTGCTGTCCACTATCTGCACCAATTTTTTTCCTTTTACCTTGAATTTTGTATTGTGAAAAGTTGCGGGATCAGTATAGGGTATATCAGCGTAAATACTCCACCAATTTGTCGGTGAATTTAAGATAATGATGCCGTCAATAATTTCCCAAATACCGATTCCGATTTTATATTCAGAAGTCAATGACACTTCCTGCGGTGGATTGTGAACTTCAACTAAGAAGGTATGGTCTTCGTAAAAAGTATAAACCGAATGATGCCCGAATAGCTTATTTCGTCTGTCTTTTTGTGTGCGTTGATACTCATATTTTGCCAATATTTTATCGGAATTTCCGCTCAAAAGTCCATTGTTTTTATAGATAAATTTTCCTGAAGCACTATTTGGGGAGGCTCTAAAAAAGTGCTGCACATCCAAGTCGTAATAGTAATCGTGAAACCGCTTGTCTTGCGTTTTTTTCCACGAATAAGGCATCAATCCATTGCGTTTTCTCAAGCCAAAATCATTTACTTTCACCTCAAAATTAGAATTTTTATCCTTCTTGATGTCGCATTGTTTCCATACCATTTCGGACGTGTCAGACTGCTTCATCAAGTCAAAAATTTCGCGCATATCAAAGTACACCGCCCCATATAAATCCTTGTCGGCATAAAATTCCTTTAAATCAAATTGATAAAATGTATGATAAAAAATACCACAAACGACCACCTTCATTTTTTTATTGGTCAATATATTTATCAAATCAAAAGCTAAAGTATCGCTCTCCTCTACATCAACAGAAAAACGCAAAGTATCGTCTTTAAAATCTGATTTCCGAAATTCTCTGGTATAATAAAAAACCTGATTCGTACCTGTGATTGTTTTCAATCGGAAATTGCTTTTTCCTTTTTTGAAGACAAGGCTATCTACCTTTATTTTGAAATTTAATGTGGAAGTTGGTGAGGGTTGGGCATTCGCTTGGAATGTCCATAGAGATAGGAAAATTGTTATTGTTAGGAAATATCTCATTGAAAATATTGTGTTCGTAAAACGATTTTGCAAATCGTTCTTTCGCAGGACGATTTGCAAAATCGTTTTACGTTTGCCAAAACGCAAGAAAGAACCAAAGTTACCAAATATTGTTCTCATTAAAATTTAAATACGAAATTAAGTGAACAGAGTGCATCGTTACAAGTCGTAACTCGATAACTCGCAACTCGCAACTTTAATATGAATAAACAACAAATAATCAAGAGTTTAATTATCGTTCCTACGCTCGCTTTGCTCGTGGGGTTGGCGGGGGCGCATAATGGTCAGCAGGTTGCTAGTATTCCGATTTTTATGATTTGTGTGGGCTTGGCATTTCTGATAAATTGGCTGGCGTTCATTCCGGCTTATCGCGCTCAGACGGAGAAGTACTATGATTTGACGGGAAGTTTTACCTATATCACGGTGACGATTGTTGCGCTAATGTTGAGTGGAAATTTTGATGCGCGGTCTGTTTTATTGGTAGCTTTGGTAATGGTTTGGGCGACGCGTTTGGGAACGTTTCTCTATCGCCGCATACAGCAATCAGGCAAAGATGACCGCTTTGATAAAATTAAACCCGATTTTCTGCGCTTCCTCAATGCTTGGGGTATTCAAGCCCTGTGGGTGACGCTGACTTCCGCGCCGGCTATCATCGCAATTACGGCTACGAAGCAGGTGGAGATTGGTGCTTTTGCGATTGTTGGTTTGTTGGTTTGGGTCGTGGGCTTCACGATTGAAGTAGTAGCGGATTATCAAAAGACGCAATTCCGAAAAAATCCGGCGAATAAAGGGAAATTCATACAGACGGGTCTGTGGTCGCGCTCGCGGCATCCGAATTACTTTGGAGAGATTGTGCTTTGGCTTGGCGTGACGATTATCGCTGTACCTGTACTACAAGGCTGGCAATGGGTGGCGTTGATTTCGCCTGTGTTTGTTACGCTGCTACTTACGCGGGTGAGTGGCGTGCCGATGCTCGAAGCAAAGGCGGAAAAGAAGTGGGGCGGTCAGGCGGATTATGAAGCGTATAAGGCAGAGACGCCTGTGTTGGTGCCTAAGATTTGAACGGTCTGTACAATGCAATGGGTTAAAACCACACTGGATAATTAAAAAACGCTAAGAAATTTAGGTTCTTTGACAGTGTACTAAGTTACGTCCAGCCACGGTTATACTTGTAAATAATTGACGATGTGGAAAATGAAGGTAGTTGAGCGTGTTTTTGATAAAACTATTAGTGTATGACCTTTCGGATAGGGTGTCAGATAGGGTTTTTGACCTTCAGATACTAATTTTCTTGTGTTTTTTCTATAAACGTATTAAATAAAGATGTTTCAGTCGTCTTTCTGTGACAAAAAAATATCGTTGTTTTCCCAGATAGGGTGTCGGATAGGGCGTCATATAGGGTAAGAGGGGCTATATACTACCTATCCCACGATAACGGATGATCACGCTCTGATAATACCTAACCATAATTCATATCACGCTGGATGAAATAGTCGGCTATATCCAAACCGTTCTTTTTATCGTTTTCGGTGGCGTGTTGTTCGAGTAGGTTGGATATTTTGAAGGAATGGGTGAGGGCTTGTAAGAGTTTGGATTTGTCTTGCCATTTTTCATAACAGCCTAAATCCGGGTAGAGTATCACATCACGTGCGGTGAGGATGTTACCTGCAAAATAAATTTTGGCTGTACCGGGCTTTGGGTGTTGGTCGTTTTTGATGCGTCTGCCTGTATGTGGGTTGTACAGCATGACTTTTGCTTGGCGGAACGCCTAACATTTTGAAATGCTCGACGAGTGAGGGCAATTCGCGGTGACTCGTCAAACATCAACAGATAGGGCGACGAGGACGGCACATCAACCCCCATAAGACTCATACGCCTCCCGACTCATGCCAAAGCCCGGCTCTACGATACACACCTCGTCATACGTCAAACCATACAGCTTATATACCCGTAAGTCTATCTCGGATTTCTCCGACTGCGTAGGTAAGCCCTCCGATTTCTTTTGTAGGATGGTTTCGACAAGTGAACATATAATGTCTTCGATACTCTTTATAGGCATTGCGAAGGGTAGTTTTTTCAGATTGTTAGGGTACACATCTATAAAACCACCATAGGTGTTTTCATAATAAAAATCAATCAGTTTAGAGTTTAAAATTGACAGACAGAATAGAATATTGGGTGCTTTACTTTTTAAATAAGATGAATGTGTTTTAGGTAAATTATTTTTATCTACGACCAAAGTACATTTATGGGAGGTATGAATTCTATTATTATCATATATTGCAAGTATTCTTAATAGTCCTGAACTTCCTCTAATGATTATCTTTTCTGATTCAAATAATTCTTTAAATTTTGGAGATCTCATTAAATCCGGTCTACTGAAATCAATATACTTTATTGGCTTAGGAATTGAGTATCTACCATTTTTTGATTTTTCTATAGCAGAGCCTTCTATATATTTTTCATATCCATCTTTGTAGGTATCTGAAAGTATTTCAAATTTACTCCTACCAGAGATTAGAGTTCCATCCTGTAATCTTGTTTCTTTACCATGAATTTCTGCGCCTGTAGATATATAGTATAAATCTCCGAGCATAATTTTATCATGTTTAATTTTATTTGAAACAGGAAATGTGATGGTCAGGTTTTCTGTCCTGAACATATTATCAGGTGTTTTCTCATATAGCTTTTGAGGAATACTGTAAACCTTTTCTACTTTTTTATCAATCAATTTATTTATAGTTATATCTCCCTTTTTACTTAAGTTAGTTATATGAGGAATACAGGCTGGTACAGTAGCACTTTCAAAAACTTTAATGTTATGTAAATCTAAAATTGATTCGATTGACTTATTTTTCAATACATGATTTCTTAAACTCTTAGCAAATGGTTGGTTTAAAAACCCATATGGTAATATGAAAATGAATGAAGCATTCTCTGAAAGTAATTTTAAAGATTTTTCTACAAATACTATATACAAATCCCATTTACCAGTAAGGTGTTTGTAATACTTCAAATTAGATAAAAACTTTCTGTCCTCTAACTTCATATTGTTTGCACTCACATACGGCGGATTCCCAATAACAATATCAAAGCCTTTTTCGACATTCATCATATATTTGGCATCGAACCAATTGGCGGCTTTATTTTGGTTATAGGGTTGCCAGTCGGCTACTTTTTGGGCGGCATCGGCTGGAAATCCTAAGTTTTCGAGTTCGATTTTTATTTGTTGTCGTAGTGCTTTGTCTTGCTTTTGAATCTTTATTTTTTTGGTGCGGGTTTTGGTGGAGAAGTGTTCGCTACGGAGTTTTTTGTATGCTTTGTTGAGTTCTCGGAGTTTTGCGGATTCGAGGGTAAGTTGTTGGTCGGGCTGTAGGCTAATGAGGGTATTTGCAGCGACAAATTTGGTTTCGAGGTTGGGTAGAGCGCGTATGCCGTAGTTTTGGTCGGCTTGTGATTGTTGGTTTTGGTGGACAACGAGGGAGATGAAGAAGCGAAGTTTGCTGATTTGTACGGCAATGGGTTGTATATCTACGCCATAGATGCAGTTTTCGATAAGGTATAATTTTCGTCCGTAGTCGAGTTCGTTATTGTCAAAGGCGGTTTCGATGTCGGCTTTACTTTGCTCTAAATCCTTTAGTATTTTGTCGCGGTTGTCAATGTCTTCTATTTGCTCAATGTTTTTTATGGCTTTATTGACTTTTTCGATTTGTCGGTTTTTCCATTGTTCATTGTCGGGGTCGAGTTTGGTGAGTACAAAGACCATGCGCTGCAATACGCCCATCGGGAATGCACCTGAACCGCAAGCGGGGTCGAGGATTTTGCACTTGTCGAGTGCTTTGATGAGTAGCTTTACTTGGTTGGGGGTGAATGGGTGGGCTTGGTCGTTTTCGTAGTTGATGAGTTGGCGGAGTTGGGTTTCGAGTAGTTCATGGTCGATTTGAGGTGTATGGCTGATTTGTAGGGTGGCTTGTCCTGTGAGGTCTTCATTGGCAAACATACTGGTTTGGGTTTTGCCGATTTCGGTGCGGGTATCAGGCTGTTGGAGATAGGTCAGGAGGTATTGCAAAAGGCTTTCACCGACCATATAATCCACTATCTCACGCGGGGTGTAGAACGAGCCTGTTTGTTTTCGGGCGGTGGTTTGGGTTTCGGGATTGTAGGAGGCGAGTAGGTTTTCAAATACCCTTCCGAGTAGTTCGGGGTCGAGGGCAATTTCTTGGTCGAGGGGAGTATTTTCGGTGACGGTAAATTTGTAGCGGTTGAGGATGTTGATGAGTCCGCTAATTTTGTATTTTTTAGCTTTTTTGGCTTTTGGGTCGTAAAAGCTGTTCAAGTCGGCTTCAAATTCGGGGCTAAAAAAGAGGTGGTCGGGTACTTTTGCGCGTTTCTTTTCATTGCGCGAAAAACCATCGACATAGACTTTTTTCTTAGCTTCGTTTTCGTAGTCCAAGCAATCAAATAAGCCACCATTAAGGAAGGGAACAGGCTTGAAAATCTTAATAATTTCATCCTCGCTGTCAAGTTTCCAGAGGTGTTTACATCGGAATAGGTTGTTTACACCGTATTCCTTTTGTTGTTCTCTAAATTTTCCTTCTTTGGCAAATTTTCGTTCATGTATATTTTGATTGAGTGTACCAAAAAAGAGATTTTGCAGGACGGTGTTGTAGTAGTTGTGGCTATCGGCTTTCTTGAAATCGACTATCCAATTTTCCAATTTACGCTCGTCAAAAAGGTCGTATGGTACTAAGTTTTTTTCTTTGATAAACCAAATAAAAATGACTCGCGTAATGAGCCTTATGAGGTTGGTGGAGTTGCGGAAGTCGGTATCTTTCATTTCGGGGGCTTCATCAGGAAATTGTATGTGATTGAGGGCGTAGGCGTACCAGTTGGAGAGTTCGCGGTAGAATTTTTTGTTGAGTTCTTTGGTGTCGAGTACCTTTTGCCATGCTTGATGTAGTTGCTCAAAGCTATTGACAGTGAGATTGTGCAAGCTAAGGTCGTAGAGGATTTCGACATTGGCGCGGTGTGGCTTGGGGCAGTTGATGTCTTTGATGAGGGTGACTTTTTCGAGTACGGTCAGGCTGTCGTCTCGCTTGTGTAGTCGGCGGTGAATAATGGCAAGGCTGACGTGCGTACCATAACTGAAAACAAGCATTACGGGCATGGCAAAGAGCTTGTTGACATCGCGGGTGAGTTGGTTGAGTTGGGTGCGGGTGTAGGTCTTATCTTCGAGCCGTACACCGATAAAGAGATAGGATTGGTAGAGGTCTAAATCGGGGCGTTCACTCACCGAAGCAAAGTGCTTAAAATCGCTGTCTTGCAACTGAAAAAGTAGTTGGATAGTTTGGACACTTTCGGCTATCGGGTTGTTGCGTAGTTTTTCGGTATCGGTCAAGTTTGTGCAAAATTCGGATAGGCTTTGAGGGGCGTCTTCCGCCACCGCCTTCGGTTGGTAGCCCAATACTTCAAATAGTGTCAACGAACTTTGGTGTAAGCTATTGGCATGAAACTGATTGAGTCGGTTTTGTATTTGTTCAAGTTGTGCTGGTTTAGGCATGGTTTGAATTTTGTTTGGTTTTTATCGAATGATGAGCCACGTTATCAGTTCAAAATTATTTTCCTCAAAAAGTGATTTTTGAATACCACCGATGAGCATACTGTCACGCTTGTTTTGCATTTGTTTGAGGTTGCCGGCTTTGATTTGTCTCTCGATGGCGTTTTGTGCCTTGACGAGCAAGTGATTGTAGGCTTGCATATTTTCGCCGTTGTCGGTGGCTTTGTCGAAGCTATGGCAGAGTGTTTCGATAGCTTCGGTTTCGCCTTGACAAAGTAATCGGTACAAATCCAGTATTTGTTTGACCGATGGATAATTGTAGCGAATTTCGCCGTCATCGCGTACATACACCAAAAAGTAAGGTGATAAGGGATTGACTTCTTTGTAGTCATTTTTGGGGCGAAGGGTTCTGAGACAAAAAATCACACCGGGCTTTACCACTTGTTTGGCAGTTGGGTTGTCTTGCCAAAGTTGTTGTTTTGTGTTGGTATTATGTTCGCTTAGTGGTGATGGTACGATGGCATACATTCCAAGTGGTGCATCGGCTAATTGCTTTTTGTTTTTCTCAATGAAGTTGAGTAATTGGGTTCTGAAATCATCGAGTGTAAAGTCAGAAAGTGAGATATTTTCGTCCAAATCTTCAAGGTCAAGGACTTCATCTTTGAGGCGTTTGAGTTGTTTGTTTCTAAATTTGAGGTCGTCCTCAATGAGGTCTTTGACTTGCTCCGGTTCGAGTAAGTTTTCTTCTCCTGTGGCGGTTACGTCCACCAATGCCATACGTGCTTCTACGCGGTCTTTGAGGTTGATGTATTGGTTGAGGTCGTCGGTTGCCCAAAAATTGACAAGTTGGATGTATTGGTTGGTGCTTCCCAAGCGGTCAATCCGCCCAAAACGCTGAATGATGCGTACCGGATTCCAGTGAATATCGTAGTTGATGAGGTAGTCGCAATCTTGTAAATTTTGCCCTTCGGAGATGCAATCAGTAGCAATCAAAATATCAATTTCGCCATTTTGGGGCATGGCTTCCTCCATTTTTTTGCGGTGCTTTGATTTGGGTGAAAAGTTAATCAGAATATTGTTGAAGTGGGTTTGTCGGGTAAAACCTTTTGGTGCGAAGGTGCTGCGGTTCTCGCGTTGTCCGCCTTGCACCACTGCGGTATGCAAGCCGAAGGTGTCTGTTATCCATTGGTGCATATTATCGTAGAGGTAATTGGCAGTATCGGCAAAGGCGGTAAAAATGACGACTTTTTGGTTGTTTTCGTTGATGGGTTCGTTCATTTTTTTTGTGATGAGTTCTTTTAGTTTGGCTAATTTTTCATCGTGTTCGGGCTTTACGTTTTGGGCTGAAAGGTACAAGGGATAAAGTTGGTCACGGTCATCTTTTAGGTCTTTTTTCCATCGTTCTAAATCAAGTTCGTTTAGTTTGAAAATGGTTTTTTTACCGACTTCCCGACTATCAATTTTTTCTATTAATGCGGTTAATTCCTCATCGTCTTCGTCTGTTTTTTCGGATAGGGCAGTTTGTATTTTTTCGTTTATTTTATTTTTGTCGCTTTCATAATCCTTTATCTTTTGTTGCAAATTATCAATTCTATCAATGGTTCTTTTTAGGGTGATTTCAAAGGCTTTAATAGAACTTTCCAAGCGTTTCAGAAAATTCACTTTCATCATTCCGATTAAGAAATGTTCGCGGGTGGCTTGGTCGTCAAAGGACTCCTTTTTTTCACTTTTTTCAATACCATATTTCTCCTTAAAATTTTCTAAGACGTATTCAGATGGATTATAAACAGAAAGCTGATAAGCTGAAATTTCCTTATTCAACTTGTCATAACTTGGAAAATTACCCCGTAAGTCAATATCCGGCGCAACTGAAATTACTCTATTTCTTTTCGGAAATTCTAAATTAGATTCGGGGTCGTAAAACTTCTTGATGTGCTTGCGTGAACGTGCAATCGTGAGCGTATCAAGCAACTTAAAAAAGGAACTGTCTAAATTGTCGGTGAGGTTTTTTACGGTTCTTTGTTCGTTTGATTTTTTTGACCAGTTGGTGAAAGTTTTTTGGGCTGTTTTCAAGGTATTCCCGATGTGGGCAACGTTGGTTTCATCATTTAAGGCTCTGTCATTCCCTTCGGTGATAAGATAAATTTGGTTGCGAAGGTCTTTCAGATTGTTGTTTACGGGTGTAGCGGAAAGTAGTAGCACTTTTGTATTCACTCCGGCTTTGATTACTTTTTTCATTAACCATCCGTAGCGAGTAATTTTTGTTGTGCCGTCTTTCTGTTTTTTTTCGGCTTTATTATTTCTGAAATTATGCGATTCATCAATCACAATCAGGTCGTAATTACCCCAATTAACTGTCTGTAAGTTGATGTTGTTCCCGGACTTTCCAGCTTCTCTGCCCATATCCGTATGGTACAAAACATCAAAATTTAAGCGGTCATCGGTCAAAGGGTTTAGTTTGTCATTTCTTCTGTAAGTCAGCCAATTTTCGGCTAATTTTTTGGGGCAAATCACCAATACTCTGTCATTTCTCAACTCAAAGTATTTGATAACGGCAAGGGCTTCAAAGGTCTTACCCAAACCCACGCTATCGGCAATAATACAACCGTTAAATTTGTTTATTTTATTGATAGCACCTTTCACGCCGTCTTTTTGAAAATTATAGAGCATATTCCAAACAACGGTATCATGGAAACCAATTTTATCATCAAAAAAAGAACGCTCGGTTTCATTCAAATACTGTTCAAAAATATGATAGAGTGTTTTGTAGTAAATAAACTCCGGTGCATTTTCGGCATATAGTCGATTGATGTATTCCAAGACCTTTTCTTTCACATCTTCTACCAAGCCCGTATTATCATTCCAGATGTCATCAAACCAATTTTTGAGGTCGTTGAGTTGGCTTCTACTGTCAATAATTAAATTGAGTTCCATATTAGGTTTATTGCCAAGCCCTAAACCGTTTACAGTAAAATTGGAACTTCCCGCCACAGCATCTTGAAGCCCGTTTTGCTGTTGTATATGGTATAATTTTCCATGTAAAAAATTGGGTTTCACCATTGATTTAATGGATACTTTTTCTTTAATCCAATCCGCACATTCTTTGGCTATTTTCTTTTGACTAACAACACTTTCCGATGGGATAACTAAAGCATTATCGGTAATGCTAAATTGCTTTTTATTGATATTTTGGCTATCAATTTTATCCTGTGAAATAAAGGTAGGTTCACCGAATAAGAAATTGAGGTGTTCAATATTTTTTAATTCATCTTTGAGTTTTTGAAAAGCATAAATAGTAAAGAAAGCGGAGACGATTGATAGCTTTGATTCTGGTTTTATCTTATCTTTTAGAAACTCTCCTACACTTCCGTTATTCCTATTGTCGCGGATAAATTGGTAGTTCCTTTTGTCTGGCATATTTGGATTTGTTGAAGATGAATATTGTTTGGTCATTGAAAGCGAGCAAGATAGGGAAATGTAGGGAAATGAGGTAAGGGAAAGGGCGATTTTTCGTACTTGAGGAAATGTTTGGTAAATCTGATTTATTGGGTTTTACCTTCACATTTTCCCAAAAATCTCCCTCGCAATTCTCTCATTCGATTTCATTTTTCCATTATCAAAAATATCAATAAAAACCATTTTACAAGTATCATATTCGTGGTCTTGCAGATGTTGGAATGTGCCGGAGGTGTCGGACTGACTGATTTGTGGATAGAGTAAGACGCTGTTTGTCGACCAATGCAGATTATAGGCAAACATCTGTTTGAGGTCGTTGATAGCGGGGCGTTTTGAATTTTCGATTTTCCACTTGGTATCTATTACGGTGCGGTGCTTGTCCGGTGTGGTGATGATGATGTCGGGTCTTATGCTTCTGTTTTCCCAAAACTTTTTGCTTCTCTGTGCCTGTACTTGGTGGTTTTGATGGTACTTTTTCAATATGCGATATACGTATTCTTCCCACAGGCTATTCATGTCAAAAAGTAGGGTCAGCATAGCATGATGCCCGGTATGGAGGCTTGGCGAAAAATTGAGGATAAACATTTTGGCGATTTCGAGGGCGTTGGCATATACATACGATTTTCGGTTGAGTGTAATCCGGTCAAAGTGTTGGGCGGTGATGTTGATTTCTTGGAAGCTGTCCAACTCAAATAATATCCGATGCAGCTTGTCACGCAGTCGATAACTGACCAAATTTTCTATGACTTTCAAGCCCTTGAAAATGATGTGATGAATGAGGTGGTGACGGTCATAGACTTGGTGTTCGCAGTAAAAACGCTCTTTGTGTACGAGGTTGTGACGGATGTTTTGAGCAAATAACAACTTGCCTTTCAGTGCTTTTTGATTGCTGCCGACCTTGCGATATTGCTTAATGAGTCCGCGCCGGATAAGTTGCTCAACTTCATTGAGGTACATTTCAAAATATACGTCAAGAATGGAATTGTACCGCCTTTTGAGTTGGGTTTCGGACACCGTATCTACGCTGATTTTGCGGCATACGCTCAACATATTCAATAGTACGCCTTGCCATTTATCTTTCTCCGCCGGGTCGTCGGTGGCTTGTCTGTCTATTTTCGGAAGTATCTCAATGGTCAATCCGCCAATCTGAATCACTCCAACATAACTGCCAAATTTGATGCCTTTGTGAATGGGCGTAAAGTATTTGTTGTCGTTCAATTCGTTGAACTTTACAAGGGCTTCAAAATGGGATTGTTTGAAACCCTTGTCCGCACCGTATTTTAATTTTTGATGCTCAAATACTTGTATGACGCTGCCTTTATTTCTCATCCGGTTTGTTGTAAATTGATGTAAAATCCCATTCGGATTGAGGGGTAAATTCGTATAGGGTTCTGTCTCTCAAAATGTCTCTGTCGTCGTAGTCAAAATCGGCAAATGATATTTTGTTCTTATCTTCTGTTTTCGTCACAAATGAATTGCCCAAAATGAGTCCTATTTTACCAAAATCGCCATAAAAATATTCTTCGAGCAAAGGGATAACTTTATTGGCAAATACGGTTTTTAACTCGTCCAAACTATTGATATTCAAAAAGTAAGAATGACCTATCGTATGGTTTTTGTCGAGCAATAACTCAATGCGCTGATTGATGACTTTGAGTAATTGGGCTACATCAATATCGTCAATCTGTGTGCCTTCTAACAAGTCGGGCTTGGGGAGCATTTCGACAAATGAGAACCTTCGGCGCAAGGCGGTGTCTAAGGCTTCCACGCTTCTGTCGGCGGTGTTCATTGTGCCTATGATGTGGAGGTTGGCGGGAACGCCGAAGTCGCTTTTAGAATAAGGGAGTTCGACCATTATTTCATGTTCTTTTCCCAACCGTTTATCAGGTTCGATTAGTGTGATTAGTTCGCCAAATATTGCTGCGATATTCCCTCTGTTTATTTCGTCAATGAGAATGTAAAAAGGTGGTGCATCGTCAAAGGCTATTTTTCTATTGTCTTTGGTATCATCAATACAGTCGTTCAAATCTTCGTACCCTGCCAATCTTGCGGCTTTATCACAAGCGGTCTTAAAAACTCCGTCCTCAATCGTGTATGAAATATCGGATTCGTCTGTGTTCTCGCCGGATAATGTAGGTTTGATACCTTCGATAAAATCCTCATATCCAAATGATTGATGAAAACTGACGAAGACGTAATTTTTGGGATTTTTTACGACTGTTTCATCTTTGTTTTCTGATAGAATGATGTTTTGATTACTAAGGGCTTCTATCAGCGAGTTCCACCTTTTACCGCCATTCAGATTTGAGAAGGCTGGTAGATTACTCGAATTTAAGAGTTCAGGCTTATCAAATTGCTTTATCCAATCCACTTCAATTGTTTGAAAGTCAAAGGTTGATTTGCCAGACAAAGCAAGGTCATAATCATGTTTAGCTTCTGCAATAGCAAAGAATTTTTTACCGGAAATAATGCAGAAATAATCACCTTTTTTGACCTTAGAAAATCTTGATATGATGCTGTGACTTTCGGTTTGACGGCTAAGTTTTTTCAAATCACCGTAGTCTTTATCACACCATTCATATCCCAAATAATTTTGTTCTTTGAGGTCATTCCACAAAGAAGCACCCGCGCCCGGTGCTAAATGCCAAAAATTCTTGTTTGACTGAATTACAATTGGTTTACTCAAATCATTACTCTCAATTTTTGCGTCAACTGCGTACTTGGTTTGAATAAAGTAGGTTTTGCCAGTTCCGGGAGGTCCGAAAAGGATTTGATTTAATGCCATTGCTTGCTTCGTTTCGTCATTGGATATAATAGTATTCGGAGAGGATTTATCAGATTTCCATAGCTTTTTGACAGCCTCATCGTAGATAATACAAGCGATAATATGAGTACGATTCTTACTATTTTTCGGAGTAAGTGAATAGGGTTTGAATAGCTCTGTTAAATCCTGATTGAATTGCTCCGGTTGGTATTTTTTCTGACATAGATTTTCGATGACTTCTTTTCGATGTTCGCTGGAAAGGATGTTGAAATTGAGGTCGGGATTGTTGGCGTATTTGAGTGCATTTTGGATGTTGTCTGTGGCGCGGTGCTTGCTGTCTTTTTTGAGTTTTAGCAAATGATCTACCCATACATTTTGTCTGACAAATGCTTTTGCAATGGCTCTATTATCCGAGTATTGATTTCTTTGGCGGATACCTGCGGCGTTTTTATCCAAATAGGCAATCAAATCACCCATTAAATCAATAAATTCTTTTGACTGACCGGATAATGAATTTATGAAGTCCTCAAAACTTAACTTGCTGTTTTTACGTAGCTCAATAAGTTCGTCAATCTCATTATCACTTATTTCAAATGCTTCAAATTTCTCCTTTACGTCAAGTAATTTTTGGAAATGAAAAACATCCTCATTCAAAAGGTTTTGTATGTGCGGTTTTCGGATGACTTGTTCTATAATTGCGTTCATTTTGTGCCTTTAAAGTTCTCATTAATGCACTCAAAGTAACGGAATTATATTGAGAAATGGATGCGGTTTTTGGGTTTAATATGGTCATAGGTACAAAGCGCAAACTTTTACCGATAAGGCTGCGTTCATGGGTAAGGAATGCGAAAATTTACGCATGGGGGTTATTCGGCATGAGCCAAAAACTCCGCCTCCACCAAATGCCCCAACACAATATCAAGATGCTTTTCATTCATGGCGAGAGTACGTTTGCGGTCACTCCATTGTTCGAGTTCGGCGATGATGAGGGCTTTATCGGTGCTTTGTTTTTCCTGTATAATGTAGTCCATAGACGAGAGCAATTCCAATGGATAATCGGCATAAAAGCCCGTCAAAAACTCGTCGGTTTTGCGTGTAATTTCCTTTAAGTCGGGGTGTTGGGCGATGTATTCCAAGACTTGTGATTCGCTGTCCGCTACGATATTGAGGGGTTCAAAAGGCTTTTTATCTTTCGCGTCGTAGCCTGTGATGTAGCTGCCATTCAGATAACCCAAGATATGCCGCACCTTGCCGGAGTAGGGACCGTAAAAGTGTTTTTTGTACGCCAATTTAAAGTGTTCCGCAGCACCAAAACGCTGTAAAAAATAGCAAATCTTTTCAGCCGCAAATTCTGACACAAACTCCCCGTTTCGCACCAATCGAAAGAGCATATATACGAGCATGGCACGGGCGGGTGTGAGTTTGACCCGTTCTTTTTTCAGCACTTCTTTTACGCTGTGATTGGGTTCGTAGATGTAAATGTCGGTGTCGAGGTCGGCGAGGTGGTTTTCTATGAGTTGGCGCACATTTTCCCAATGCAAACCGCCGTTGCCGCTACCAAGCGCGGGTATCGCTACCGATGTGATACGGTGGTCGTGAATGGCTTTTTGCAATTCCTCCAAACCCTTTTCGATGTATTCGTATTCAGAGGGTTTGCGCCAATGCGTTTTTGTCGGAAAATTGATAATGAGTTTCTTTCCGGTCAATATATTTTCATCCTCTACAATTAGTAAATCACCGATATTAAGTTGCTTATCCTTGCATTTTTTTTGATATGTTTTGAAGTTCTGCGGAAACATCTTTTTGAATTGCAAAGCAATCCCCTTACCCATTACGCCAACGGTATTGACCGTATTGACGAGAGCTTGTGCAGGGCTTTCCAGTAAATCACCTTTTATATAATGTATCATTTTTCTGCGAAAAAAATTTACAAATCCCAAACACCAAATTCCAATCCAAGCGTTTTTTTGTTGGAATTTGGAATTTGTTTTTTGAGATTTAAAAAAAGAATTGTGGTCGAATACCAATCATTTTTTCGGGTGTATTGAGGTCGATTAATCGTTCTTTTGCCGCTTGATTATATACTGCAAATCCGGTCATCAATTCGGGCGAAATATCCGGCTTTATCAAAAATTCGGCTTCTTTTCGTCGCTTCAAATCCAAGTCTTTGTCGTCCTTCCAATATCGGTTTTGTACGGCTTCAAAATCTACTATGTCGGGGATTTGTGGGGCTGCGTCTTGCGGGTACATCGTTGTGAGGCTATCGGTGGCATGTCCGTCCGAAAAGATAAATTACAAATCTGCCTCTACGATTTTTTGAACATTACACACGCAATATACGATATTTTCCGCTTCGGTTCTTTTGACGGCATTAAATCCGCGTTGAATCACAAACAACATCGGCATCCGCACCCCGAAATAAAAAGGGATGTAATCGCCGAGCGTGATGCGTTTGTCATTCGTCAGCGTCCACGTTTTTTGACTGCGAACATCAATCAAAGTTTCGTCACCTATCGGCGTGTAGTCCGGGTGACGGTTCGCCGAGTCGCGGTGTGTGATACCAAATTGCAAAATGTGTGGCACATTTTCAATATGTGTCATCCTGAAAATGTGTATATCGCTTAAATTCAATGGTCAGGTTTTGCTTTGTGTGGGTAAAGATATGGAAAAAATGTTAATTTTTGGCTTTGAAAAAATCGTGTTCGAGTAGCCTTTTTGCGTTTTCTTCCTTCCCAACGCGGATGTACTTCAAAAAATTTTGTTCGGTGGTGTGTCCGGTAATCATCATCAATGCTATGGGGCTGATACCTGCTTTATAGGCATTAGAGGCAAAAGAACGCCGGGCGGTGTGCGACGAAATCATTTGATATTTCAGTAAGGTTTTAGTGTCTCTTATTCCGCCTTTGGTTCTCGTCTGTTCAACGGGTTCATCTATCTTTGCAAGTCGGGCAACTTCTTTGATTTTGGTATTGTATCTCGCTTTGGAAATAATGGGTATT
>Ga0209186_1000875_pt1 | contig 23262 bp, 31 predicted proteins | sample SidtaG_FD_187426 | JGI IMG/M metagenome (GOLD analysis project Ga0209186, IMG submission 187426) | Marine algal microbial communities from Sidmouth, United Kingdom - Sidmouth_Male2 metaG (SPAdes) (version 2) | ecosystem: Host-associated > Algae > Red algae > Unclassified | place: Sidmouth...
GCGAATAATCGCTGGTGTACTAGTTTGGAAGAACACTGTGGGGAAACGAGGCAAGTAACCCCGCGAATATGTGTACTGGGCCCATTTCACCTCAATCTGAAATGCGACGCGCTGTACTGGTCAGTATGCCCAAGTACAGTGGTACACTTTCCCGACGCTGGGATGGGAGACATCCTCGAAAATATCCCTGGTTGAGCTTCATACAAGCATGGGATCCTCCGAATGAGTAGTCCCATGGAAGATTTTCCTGGCCTTTAGGACAGGGAGCTCTCAAAGTGTAGTGATCCACACATATACTTAGAAGACGAGACTTGATCTCCGTTTCAGAGGTGGCAGTCTGCATTCGTGTCCTCAGGCATCCGAGGCCCTGTCTAAACGGCTCGTGTCTAAGCACGTGTTTGGTCGGACAAGTCCGTGTCTGAGCGAGGGCTGCATGCGGCTGTCTTAACGGGACGCTCAGATGTCAAACTGTGCTTGGTTGTAAAGTAGCCTGCATATTTGATGCGGCCCTCGGTGCCCGCATTGGTCAGCATTGTTGGGCATCCAGATCGAGGAGGGATCATCAGCCGAGCTCTGCCCACTGACAGCCGTCCCCGCCACCACTGACCAAAGATACGACGGAGCAACCTCCCGCCCTACCCCAGTGCCATGCCCTCCCCCCGTGCGCCACGGCCCACCCTGATGGAGCGACGTCGTCACGCCGCGCGAGGTAGGATGGGATTGCGCCGACCGCTCGTTCATACTCGCGCGCAGATGGCCGTCCGGGCGGCACTTCTGGTGAGCATTGTGTCCGTGATCGCCGTTATGAACACCGCAGCATGCGTCACAATGCGCCGCACGCGTGAGCGCGCGCCGGCCATCCGGTCCCGGTTGGGCATGCCGCACAACGTGGCTGCGCTGTCCGAGATGGATTTCCGCCTGTTGTTTCGCATGGAGCGCAGTGACTTTTGGGCGTTGCTGGGTTTGGTGCGTTGTGCGTTGGTGACCAACGACGAAATGGCCATCCTTTCGTCCGGTCAACCTATACCGATTGAGTGTCGCCTCGTGATGACGCTGCGGATCTTGGCGGGCGCGTCATATCTGGACGTCATGCTTGCATTTGGGGTGGGACGCAGCACCGTGTTCCATATGTTTCGACAAGTAAGCATCATGCATATCTTGGCGTGCAGTGAAGACTAGCGGGTAGTTGGCGGTGATTGCATTTTTTCTGTTTTTTTCTTGTTCTTCGTTCACGCTCTGACCGACTTTTTCTTTCCTGTTTATTTTGGATGCAGGTTTTGGCCGCGTTGGATAACGATGCTGAGCTGAAAAATGTTACCTTCCCTACCACTTTGGCAGAGTGCAGGCGGCAAAGCGAGCTCTTCAGGCGAGATGGCCGCAACCCACTCACAGGCTGCGTGTCAGCCCTGGACGGGTTGGCCGTCAAGATCCAACGCCCGCGCCTGTCGGATGTGCCCAATCCTGTCGGCTACTACAATAGGAAGGGGTTCTTTGCCGTGAACGTGCAAGCTGCCGTCGGGGCAGACTCTAAGTTCCAATTCTTGTCAGTGGCCACGGCCGGCTCGTGTCATGATAGCACCGCCTTTGGGGCAAGCGGTCGCGAGGAGCACTTGGACTCAGACGATTTCCTGCCCGACGGGTATTGGGTCGCCGCGGACGACGCGTACTCGGCCGGCAGGCGGGTGGTCAATCCCTGGCCCGGTCGTCGCCTCCTATGGGAACGAGATGCCTTTAACTATTGGCAGTCTTCGTCTCGCATCTTCTTGGAGCAGACTTTTGGCCCGTTGGTTGGGCGCTGGGGTATTCTATGGAGACCTCTGCGCTTTTCTCTGCCTATCATCACGCAGGTGTTGCGCGTGTGCTCCAAGCTGCACAATTTCCTCAAGTTCAGGGGCACCAGCGACGCGGAGGACCTGTTGGAGCACGATGCCGCGGGGGAGAGTGGGGAGGTGCACTTTCAGGGTGATTGTGACTTGGACGAGACGCGTCGAAACCGCAACCGCACGGGGGAGAAGTTCCCGCTGCGCGTGGTCAAGACGAGGGATTTGAAGAGGATGGGCATACGCCGCCCCGCGTAGTCTTTCCATTGTGTTTTTTTTCCATGGTAATAACGACGAAAGAGAGAAAGGGTACGGCCGGCGATGTGAAACGAGCGGGCGAGTGCTGGACGAAGGGTGTCTTGGCAGACTGCACAATGCCACGGGTGGCCGAAATGAAACGCACAGGATAATTTGGCTCGAGGCCAAACGCAGAGAACGAACACACAGTGGAGAAAGAACACACAACAGAGTGAACTAAAGAGATAGTAACATAAAGGATGGCGGCACACGGACAAATATACGGGTCTGGCGCGGTCAGCTTGGCAACCTGAGTCAGCAGATGCTTGAGCACAATACCAGAGGTTGGGTCATCGGGATTGTCCGCCACATCCCGACACGCAGCCCGTACCTGCTCCATGACGGCGCCAAGGGCTTGAGCGTTGTCATGGATGTCCGTCGCCGCCGAGCCGACGGTCGGGCCCAAGGCGGTCGTGAGCGCTGTCGTCAACGCCTCCATACCCTGGATGGCCACCTCGGCTACCTTGGCGCGCTTGGCGCGCCCTTGGCCGGGGGCGCCCACGGCAGGGCTCCCGGGTAATCCGAGCTCGCATTGTGCCGAGCTCGGGATAGTGCGCAGCACGTAGCCCATCACGGGGGTGCCGTACAGCAGGCAGTGTATATACAACAGCCGGCTGTCCCCTCCCACGTAGTTTTTCAGCTCCCCCGGCGCGTTTTTGCCGGTACCCTTGCGGTGCTCAACCGCGACAGTGTGCGCAGAACGCATTGCGCGGTACTGAGTCTCGAGCTTCGAGGCGTCACGTGGCCCGGAATGGCGGCACGGGTCAATCCCTCGCACATCGTCCTCCATCACGCCGTCAACAAGCTTGGCGAGCGTCGGTAAATAAGATGCACTATTGTAGAGGGGGGCCAGGGTGGTGGTCCACAGCACCGCATGCGCACGGTCAAGCTCGGCGCGTGTCAGCGGCAGGTTGGCGCGCTCCACCGCACTACGGCATTGGCGGTCCACCATAACGTGAAATAGGCGCGCACAATCATTCGCAGTGAATTCCGGCGACCGTGAGGAAGAGCCCGGGCTTGCTGCCGCTCGGCGCCCGCGAATTGAAGGGGGGCGCGACCGCGAGGCCGCCGGACTTGGGCTGTCATTCGCCACGGTTGCACCCTCGGGCGGGCCCGATGAGGGTCGTCGGGAACCGGCGCATTGCTGGACAGCCGGGCTCGGATGAGCGTCGACGCACAATGTGGATGAATTCGTGGGTGAGCCCACCGAGAACCTGCGAAAGACACCAGGCGGACTGTCAACCGCGCTCGGGCGGGCGCCGTCAGCGCGCGCGACCGAACCGCCGACGGGATCCGGTTGGGTACCGTCGCCGCATGGGCCGAGTCCGTCGCCAAGAGTGGCAGGATCACTTGGGTGAGCGCCCCCAATGTCCGGGGGCGCACCGGCACGCGAAGGGATGGGGCCAGCGCCTACCAGAATGTCACCGGCACCGCCGGCCTCATGCGAGCCTGTCGCTTGCGGCGGCCCATCATGGGCATGATGCGCCGCGCGAGAGAAAAGCCGTGAGCGAAGCGCGCGACGCGGGGTGTTGCTGCCGTTGAGCGCATGGTCGTCCATCAGCGCTTTTAGGGCCACGTCGCTAACGTCCTCGCGCGCCATTACTTCCAACGCGGCGCGCCTCTTGACAACCATGGTTGCGCCCATCTCGCCGACAACGTCGAGCACCCGCATGACAACACGCAGGTCCATGGAGGAGAGGCACATCAAGAACTTCTCTGCCTTGGCGCGATCAGAGCCCCCGCGCTCAGGGCGCCAGCCATCCCTGGGCGGTTGCGACTCGGGGGAGAGCGCGTCCTCGGCCGAAGGCACGGCTGCCGCAGGGAAAGTGGAGTGAACGGGCATCGAGGGGGATGCAGGGGTAGGGAGGACGACCGGGGCGGCCGAGACGGACGAGGAGCGCCATCAACGACCATCAAGACGGTAGGCTGACGAGTCGGGGGGGGATACGAGGGGTGTGACGAGAACGAACAGGGTAGAGAACAGGGGCAGCGAGGCTGGCAGAGGGAGGGGGAAGATGTGCCGGATGACGTGACGAGGTGGACAAGAAGAACCGGTATGCGGCGAACGCCGGATGGGGTGTGATGCGTCACGTCTGGTGCTGGAGAGTGCCTGCAAGAGTGTGCTGTAGGGCGCATGCAATCGTGTGCCAGTGACGTGCCGGAAGCGCTGGCCAGGGCACACCGCTTGCGGCAGATCGAAGGCCTCGTGCAGATCACGACAGCTCCACGCAGGGGGGCTTCCAATGTGGCCGCCGGGAGTTTTGCAGTGTCTGCACGTGTCTGGCGTGCCCGGGAAAGAGAGAAAAAAACCGGGCACATGGGCCGACGGCGCTTCTAACTTCGCGCAACTGCTTCTCAGACACGAAAAAGTCCGAGTGCCCGGAAGACGCTCTCCGATACTCCAAACACGAATACAGCATTTTCATTGGTCAGACATGACCAGACATGCTGAGACGCGCTCCACCACTCCCCGTTAAGACACCGTCTGAGGGCGTGTCAGCGTTGGAAGGTTCGCGATGACGCTAAAAAGCAAATAGAATTACGTGGCTGAGAAGGACTGTCCTGCCACAAGGGGCACAGGGCCCGGACGGCGTCTGCCCCTCTGCCCCCCCCCACCGCCCCGAGTCGCGCGCGGCGACCGAGCGCAGCGACTTCCGGGATTTGACGCGCCCACGATTACCCGCGGGTGATCGTGCCTGCGCGCCGTCTTCTGTTGCGGCGGCGCGTCGGCGGTTGCTGACGCCATCTACCGGCGCGGATAGAGGCGCCCCGTCGCGCGGCGATCAGTCCCACCCGCCCGCCCGAGCGCCTTGTCGGCGGCCCTGCGCGCCGTGCGCTGGTGCGCTGCGCGGCGGAGTGACGGCCCCTCCTGTGGGCATCGCGCGACGCCGGCGGGCCGCCGCCGCTGCGGTGGCGGCGCCGGAACCCCTTTCCCCGCCCCACGTTCTCCCCGCCACGGCAGCGTGGCTGTACGGGCCCCCGTGCGCGCTCGCGGCTATGGAGCCGGCCGGCGTTCCCGGTGTCGATGCGTCGCCGAGCGCGCTACCGCCCTGAAGGCCAGGGTATTGCACGCACGTGGCTGGAATCCAAACTTGGGATGACGCGATTGCCAGACCATTCTCCGGATGGACTTGCGGACCGAGCACGGAAGCGCTCAATTGCCACATACAGTCAATCCTCGATGATGGCCCACCCCTACGGCACGAATTGCGCCTGCCAGCACTATTGCCACAGCCAGTTTTGAAGGCTACATACTTCATCAACAATCGTGACCAGAAGCTGCCCTCCTGATGCGATCAATGAAGGTCGGTCTCTGAAATGGTGCTCAGAGCCTTGCGCGACGTGAGAATGTGCCTTGGTCGCCTCTCTGGGGGCGATCGTCGGTCGACTCGTTAAAGGCCCACCTGGGCCTCTACCGGGTGTGACAAGGTCGGGGATTGACTGTATTGGATAGACGAGCGAATCATCCACAGGCCTGAGTGCGCGAAGGTAAGAAAACAGGCCTTGGGATGGCCGCCGAGATGGATTGCGGGATAAACGTGTGGAAGGCTGCAGGATAAAACGCCAGATATTTTCCGGAATATTTCCGGTATAGGCCCAAGAATGAGCCTCTGTCGTGTTCTCGGAGAAATCCTGTGCGACGGCAAGTGTGCGAACAAAAAAGACAGTCTCGCCGACTTTTAAAAGGAAAGAAAAAAAGGTGTACTGTCGGATATCTTCGGACACAATCCCCGAGCATGCTCACACAGGGGCGTACACGTGGACATCTGAAGTGATCGACGAAGTGCCTGCAAAGACATACAGTGCATTCTCGTTATAACGTCCACAGATACAAGAGACTTACACGATACAAAATCGAAGTTGGCGTAGATCATATGCGCGCTGGGTAACGAATTGAGGTGCCAGATGCTGTTCAAGAGCCATGGCTTCTGGAGCGGACCGCCTCTGGCAGTTCAAGGTGCGGGGCCTGGTGGTGTGGGACAGTTCGGCTCCATATCAGACAATGTGAGGACGGAGTGAGCCGACAGGTAACGGTCTCAGGATTCTGACCGAAAAAAGGCGCTGGGGCAGTGGGGGACGTTGCCAGATAATTAATTATGATCGTGACAACGCCCTTCACGGTCCAATCGCACGCGACAAGACTGAAAGGAAGCCTCGAAAGCCGAGCCGCCGCAGCATAGTTCGAAGGCTTCAAATCTCTCTAGCGAATCGGATACAAGCGACTTTAAACTTCAATCTGGCAGATTTGTGTGAATCAGGGTGGACGTTTTAACGAGAATGCACTGTATAGGCACCTGAGAGCTAGGCAAGAACAAAAATATTGCAACTCGAATGTTCCTCAACAAAAGCCGGGAACAGTATCTCTTGCGTGCGGGTGGTGGCAGCACCTTACAGCGGGAGATGGCTACGGCAGAGCGGCGAGCACATCTCGCTTGCGATGTCCTAAGTCGCCTTTCCCAGTTTCGGGGTCTGCTAAGGCCAGTGCGCTTGCCTGCGCCTGCGACTGTCTCCAGGTACCTCCTTACCACTCAGTCACTCGCCAGGGCACCATGCCTAGCCATAAGCAACGAAAGCGTCTACCAGCCTACTTCAACTTTAGTGCTGCGCTTCTACCCCACGTCGCTCTCATAGCTTTAGAACGTGGTGCGGGAGCAGTTACTGGGCAGAGTGGTGCTGCAGTCAGTCGTTCGGGCCAGACTCGACCAGCCGAACAATACAGGACAGATCCAACGAACGCCCCAGGCCTTCGCACCCCCGTTGGCGTCCCCTTATTGGGTGGCAGCGACTCGGACTCTGAGGGCGGTGATGACTCTGCCACATCGGCTTTGTCGGACGGCGTGGCTGATTGGAGCGGAGCTGATGACATGGACTTTTCTTCTGACGAGGAACAACCCGCGGGCGGCTTCTCCTTGCGTCGCGAGTTTGTCTGCTTCGGGTATCTCTTTGGTCGCTCCCGCGTTTCTAAAAGACAGTACGACGTCATGCGTGAAGCAGAAACCGCTTTCGAGCCCGTGGAACCGTGGCCTTCACGCTTCCGCCTCCACAAGATCCGAAAGGAGATGATGCGTTTCGCTGCACCCGTTAAAGAGGTGAGAACCTCTCGCTACGTCCCTATAGGGAAAGGCAAAGAGCCCCGCCGGTTACCAGATTGCAGCGTCTTCTACACTCCTTTTTCTGACCACATCAAAAGAGACTTCGCCGAAGGTGTCACCGCATCGTTTTTCCACCAGTCTGGGGACGCACGACTTGGAACGCTCGAGCGCCCGACGGAGTTCTTTCAAACAGTTGTCGCACGAGACCCATCAAAATTTAACGCTAGGAATAGCTTTAGGCTAGGTGGCACTCTGTATACGATCGGTTGTGTGGCGACTGTCGACTGCACAGCATCGCAGCAGAGAACTGCAACACTGCAGAGCACTGGCATCGCGGAGCTTGGTCAAATCACCATCAGCCCGGGCTCGTACGCTTCACCAGATGCGGTTCGAGTTGGTGACTTCATGGCATCTTTCACGCTGAGAGAGAACTCTGTGATCCCTCCTCATCTGCGGGAATGCTTCTCGGAGGGCGGTTTATTCACTCTCCGATTTGTGCATGCAGGAAGTGTGTACATTGCAACTCCAATGGAGCCTGATGGCGAAGAGCGCGGCGCGTGGTACCTGCTGCCAGGTTCAGAGCCTCTTAAGCTGCTACAAGCAGCAGAGAAGCCGTCACTGTCCGTACCGTAAAAGGATGCGTACGCCGTGTATGTATCGTTGTATGGTGACGAGTACGAGGTCCACAGGCGCCGACAAGGAAACGTCATGGGCCTGTACGGTGCGTACGCGTCCAACACTCTGGAGAACAGGAGGCAGTCCGTGTGGCCTTAGACATACCTTCTTCTTGGAGCAGACGCCGGCCCAGTCGTGAAGGCCATTGTGGAAGACTTGATATCTCTCAAAAAAGAAAGTGTCGTTGTGTATGACGCTGTCATCAAGCAAGATGTTCTTGTACACGTTTTTCCGTGCATGGGAGTGTTTGACTTTCTAATGGCTGCGAAATACTCTAGCTCCATTGGAGCGAGTGGTACCGAGCACTGCACTAGCTGTAACAATGTTCAGCCAAAGACGAGGACGGAGCGGCGGGATCGGGCCAAGAGCAGTGTGGATGCGTTCGACGTCAGAGACGTCCGCTTCCCTTGCATACAGGAGCGCATGTCCGCCATCATTTCGAGAGTCAAGGGAACTTCCAACATTTTTACAGCGGCCATGAAGTGCGCCCTTCTACTGAATGGCGTGACAGTTGGTGTTGGCGACGACTTCTTACGGTTGACGGAAGGGAGAGGGCCTGGGTCTTTTGATGTACATGAGCATGTCATCGCAGCGCCATCCCATCTCATAAACTACGGCATGGCGTCGCAGCTTCTTGAGGAGGCTTATCGCGCGCTCTCAGTTGAACAGCGGGACCTCCTGGTGCGGCCGGGACGAGCGTGTGCCGCACACGTACCTACGTACACTGTTTCGACCACTTTCGAGCCCGAGAAGACGGGGGGAACGAAACTCTCAATGTCAGACTACGCCGTCCTACTTACTGAGACTCCGACAGTATTGGAATCCATACTGAGGGGAAGCACTACATTGCCGCACCAAGCGGCACTCCTCCGGGCACTATTGTCGCTACGAGGATGTGCGTCGACTCTGTTCTACCGCCCTAGCATAGCCTCTGACGGAGAGCATGCCGTTAAGACAAAGCCAACTGTGAAGGATCTGCAGCGCCTAGCTAGGAGAGCAGGTGATGCAGGACATTATATCCCTATCAGTGTTTGGGAAAATCTGGGAGAAGCCAACCTTTCATCGTTTCCTCGAGCTCATATATATCGGTTCCTTCCCCTCATACAGCTTGGGCCATCCATGTGCGAGCTCATATTTGAGAAGTTCCATCCGGTGTCTAAGCACGCAGTTCTGCGTAGCACTGCGGACCACTCGATGCACTATTGGCGAGACGCAGAGCTCATCTCGCGTGCCGTGTCACAGCCCGAAAAGCACGGCCTATGCAGGTCGTGGTTCCTCAATCAAAAGGGATCGTTGATGAAGGCAGTAAGTCAGCATCTCTTGGCTGCCGGTGTGTTCGCTGTAGCAGAGCAAGCAATTGTAGGGAGAGCAGGTCGTCAGGTTCATGGATAGGCTCCTGAGTCATTACGGATGGATGTCAGGGCTGGGGTGGACCTTCGCTTCTGGAAGACAGCGAGGAACCAGAAGAAGAAGTTCACTGCGCGCTCGGGAAGTACAGTGTACGTGCGACCAACAGGAGAGAACAATGGAGCTTGGGACCAACAGAAGCGCTTCCTTCACGAACGCTCCATCTGGTATATTGATGACAAGCTGCACTTCTGCTGTGCGGCTTGGTCCTTCAAAAACACAAACACCACAGAACCAAACGGCCAACCATCTGAGGAGTTGAATGCCACGCCAGAGGTTCTGGAGCTCATTCCTGCGGAAGCAGTCATGTGTCTTGCCCGTTGGGACTTGCCGGCTCCTCTTTTCCAAGCGCTCCGGCTTCCTCTTCAAGTGCGGCTAGCGACGAAGGATTTGCAGGCAGACAACACGAGTGCAGGTGCAGTGTTTGCCCTGCTGTCTGGATTGGGTCGTCTAGCAGTAGTATTAAAAACTGTCCTTGTGTGGTTCTCGCAAGGAGGCCAACGATATCATATGCTTGAACACATAATACCCCTTTGCAAGGGGCAGAAAAGTAGACGTACTAAATAGTTCCGAAAAATGAGCCTCCAAGAGAGCTATCGATCAACATGCAGGAAAGGAAGCGGCTCCATGGAAAAAAAGCAGGTGGACAAGAAAAATAATGTGTTCAAAGCAAGTGTATTCCACCTCATCAGCCATACTATCACTGCTCTTGCCCTGCACCTGGCAAAAGGAGCCTCAACCTCGACAGCAGAACATGAGCCGCCCTCCCGGATAGGCGGTACCTCATCAATGGACTGTGTTGGTCCCTTTTCTCAGCAGTGGCAGTCTCTGTGAGGTTCCAATGGCCGGACCAGTACTGTTCGGACGCGCAACGCCAACAGCAGAGGGGCGCAAGGGCTATGCTGCTTGGCTCGTACGTGTCAGCGCATCAAGGGCGCACAACAACGGTCAGGCAGGCTGCAGCGCCGCAGCAGAAGCACAGAGCGCCATCTCCAGTTGTGTCCGTGTGGTAGTCATTGGGATGGCCTTCAAAGTCCGTCTTTGCGGCCCGAGACGCAACGAACTCCTGAACGGGAACTGAAGCTTCCGATAGGCTCACGGCCTCGACGCTGGATCCAAACCAGCTGTGTGCAACAGGTGAGGCTCGCCAAGAAAGAACTTCCACGACGCGCTCAGATAGGAAGGTGACAAGCACGCGCAAGTCTTTCGCAAATGCGTCAGGATGGCACGCCTTCAAGACAGCGGTGCTTCCTCACCACCACTGACCCTCCACAAGCAGGTGCCATGAGATCACAATCAGCTTCTCAAGCGGGAACGGAGCTTGACACTGGTTGCTTCGCGCCTTCGCCGCGTGGGCTATCCCAAACTCGAACCACGCCAGGCATGCGTAGTTGACAGCAGAGGCTCGGCTCACTCCTCGATTGTACCCGCCATGTAGCCCCCCAGGTCCTGTCACCACCATGTCGCCAACGCGCATTTCATGGAAGTAGACGCGGGTTCCATTCTTGAGGAAACATGTTGCGGGAAAAGTGATGGCCTTCTGCTCGAGGACCTTCCAGACGTTCATGTCGGCCGCCTTCTGGAGGCAAGGATCCATCAAGTCGAGCAACAGCTTCTCAACTGCGTTGCATTCACTCTTGGGTACAAACCACCACACCTTGTCGGCATCTCCAGAAAGGAGACGGACAGCAAGTTGCTGTCCTCCTTGTGCCAGTTGAAGACAGACCCAACAGTTCCTTGGTAGCACAGATTGGTGTTGATACCCACATAGGTCGACAAGCTGCGAGCCATGCCCTGCATGTTTAGGACTCGAGGGCTGTCGAGACGGTCGTCGACTGCTAGAGGCGGCCCTTTCATGGTGCAGGCGGGGTCCCCTCGGCTCCTTCCGAGGCCGTCATTGTCCTCCGGAGGGATATTAGTTGCGTAGTAGACCTCAATGGCATTTGAATTCAATCGAGGTAACATCCATGATACCATCCCTTCCGAGTCGCGCAGTACTCGTCTCGTGTCACTTTGGTCATATATGGTAGCCGCTGGAGTCACCTCGAAATATGCCTGCTGAAGGGCTTTCGCGCTGGTGCAGGATTTCCTGGTCAGCTGTCCGAATGACATCCACTTGCCGCCAACCTGAGGGAGGAGCTGATCGAGTCTCCTGGCGGGGCATTTCGGGGCCGCATGGCGGCCGAAAAAGCGCTAACTGACGCAAGTGGGTCTCTGACGGTAGCTCCGCACTCCCAACCAAACTTGTCCTCGTGTTGGGATTGAACTTGGGCGGGATCGAATGCTCGTGGCAATCCGGAACACGTAAGCACCGAAAGTTTTGATCGATGGCATGTTTGTGCGAATTATGTATTGCAGCCCGTAAGTGGGAACGCAATTTACCTCCGTCGCAGGGACTTGCACGGCTGGTGGAGTTGGTGCGATCGTCCAAGACGCGCCCGGGGCCGCTTTGCGATACGATGCTTGCGTCCACCGCCCATGTCGCGCCCACCACCACCATCCCCCTTCCCTGCATCTTCGCCCGGCTCGTGGTCAACCTGCACATTGTCAGATGCCGACGGCGCACCACCCACTTCACAAGCACCATCACGACCCTCTTGCTCGGTGTCACTGACCTGGTGGTTGTCCTGCGCGTCACTGTCTGGCACCGGCTTACCCCCTCGCGGGTCTGGCTTCCGATCACTACCCCGTCCCCTGCTATCGCAAATGCGCTCTTCGTCCACCCCGCCGGACTCCAGCTCCAGCGAAAGGCCACCAATGACGCGTGCATCGTCACGATCGGCATAACACACCTGCTCGCTGCCGTGTCCGCTTTGGTCGGGAGCTGGCGGACCATCGTCTACATCGGCGTCGGCGTAGTCGTCACTGCTTTCCTGCCGGCGCTGTCGCCGCCAACGGCGTACTCGATTACTGTAGTACTACGCCAGAGGCGTTGTACTCGTGGCTGTAGGCGCTGGCGCTTGGAAGCCGGGTGGTCGGTGGTGTGTCGCCTTTGTGGCGTGCCACTGCTGCGCGTGAGCGCCTGTGGCGCACGTGTCCGGGTGAGATCGTCGGATTGTCCGGTGGTGACAGCGGAGCGTGTCAATCCAGATTGGGTAGTGTCATGCATTGGAGGGAATTATCTGCATCGTGGGCCAACTAGTGGCCCCGGTCTCCGCGCAGCGGTTTCCACCCTTTAAGCACAAAGGGCGACGACGGTGGGAGGCACCGTCGTCGCCGGCAAGTAAACCGTGCCTGTTTGTCTTGGCGTTTCGGTCGGCCTGACTTCCTGGACCTTGCGTCCCATAGCGGGTGACGCACGAGCGGCTAGGCCGGCCGGTACTTCCCTCCTCTCCGAGGTGATCGCGATTCATTGTACTACATTTGGCGCTCCGGGTGGGACTCTGGCATTGTTATTGCGGTGCCGGGGACGAACCATGTTGGTGCATCGATCGCGTGACCCCACAGGGGTTGTCTTGGGTGCGAATTTGACGGTCGAGCGAGGACGTCCCGAGGGACCGTGCTTCCTGTTGTCTTCTTGGATTGCGGATCTTCCTCTTCTTCCCCGCTCAACGATGTCGCGTGGTAGATCGACATGAGTGACAAGCATCAAGAGCAACCACGCCATCGGCGGGAGACGACCGCACGCTGGCGCGGCCATCCCGGGACCCGGGTCTTCGGCAGAGGGTCGGCCCCGGCTTGACGGCGGTGGTACGGTGGTAGGTGAGTTGGACTCCCTACCCGAGGACCCCGGCCACACGCAGACTAACGGGACTCTTCCCCCCATCATCCGGAACGGGTGGCGGCGGGCACGGTGTGCCGCGATGGCCGCCAGGGGGCCTCCAACCAACCCCTGGAATCGAGGCTCGCCGGGCTATCGGACGTTGGCCACTTCCCATTGGGGTACGGGTGACGTCAAGCGGTGCGTGGCCGGTGAGCTGTGTCGGTTGTGGTGATGGATCTGAAAAGTTCATCCCGACCGCGCCGCGGTACGATTGAGATGGTATCCTCGGCGCTGCGCTACGCTACTGTGCCGGATCGGCGACCCGGGCGGCGGCGGTTCTCAGCGTTGGAGCGCTCTCCCAGGAATTTCTGGCGGGGAAATCGACGGAGGAGCGTGAGGCGGATGAAGACCAAGATTATTGGCGGGGTCGTCACCATCGGTGTCTTTTCCCGACGCCGCCGGAACTGTGGGTGGGGCTTTGCTCGTGGCAGCCCACCCCGGTGATGACGACCTGTCAAAGTTCTCGAAGAACAACCGGCCCCACGCGGGGTACTTCGGCAGACAGCGCTACTATGTTGCGACAAGGACCGGGCAAAATAAGACGCGACTAGTATCGCACAACGCAAGAAAGAGAGGAAGCAGATAATGGGGCGAGCGCGAGACACAAGGGGGGCTGCTGCGACAACGACGACGAGCCATCGAGAACCGCAATACCGACGCCGAAGATGGCGCGCAGTCACCGGCGGCGCCGCCGCGGTAGGATCCGAAGCCGTAGCCGGCGGTCATCAGCGTGGCCGTCCTCTTCCTCCGACCCGAGATCGAGCCGACGGAAACAGCACTGCCGGCCCGCGTGGCAACCAGCTGCCCCTCTGGGGCGAGCGCTGATTGGTGACCAGCGCTCCGCCCCGCAGGGGGTGGGACGGCTCGCAGCGATGCGTGCCTGGGGCGGCAGAGCCGCCAAGGTCGGCCCTGTCGAGGAGGGGGAGGCTCGACGCCCGAGCCGGGCGTCGGCGCACGCGACCTGTCCGTCCTGGAGGGGGAGGGGCGACGCCCGTGCCGGGCGTCGGCGCACGCGGCCTGTCCGTCACCGTGTTCTGAGGACGACGGCACAAGCCCGGGTACGGCGACGGGTGACGCCCCTGAAAGAGATGGACGCGCATTAGCAGCGCGGGGGCATCCCCGGGGACGGGCGGACATCGACGATGGCACTGGCGCGTCGGCAGCGTCGAAGACTGAGTCGCTGACGGCGACCGATCAAGGGCGTCGTCGACGCGATCGGATTTGGCGGCGCGACGGGCGAACATTGGGGTCGCCGTCCTCTTCCCCCGACCCGAGATCGAGCCGACGGAACCGGCACCGCCGGCACGCGTAGCAACGAGCCGCCCCTCTGGGGTGGGCGCTGATTCGTGACCAGCGCCCTGCCCCGGAGGGGGGAGGCCGGCTCGGAGCGATGCATGCCTGCGGCGGCAAAGCCGCGACGGTCGGCCCCGTTGCGGAGGGGGACAGGCGACGCCCGTGCCGGGCGTCGGCGCGCGCGGCCTGTCCGTCCCCGTGTTCTGGGGACGACAGCGCGGCGCCCGTGCATGGCGACGGGTGACGCCCCTGAAAGAGATGGACGCGCATTCGCAGCGCGGTGGCATCCCCGGGGACGGACGGAAATCGACGATGGCGGTGGCGCGTCGTCGGCGTCGACGACTGAGTCGCTGACGGCGACCGATCAACGGAGTCGTGGACGCGATCGGATTTGGCGGCGCGACGGGCTGACATTGGGGTCGCCGTCCTCTTCCCCCGACCCGAGATCGAGCCGACGGAACCGACACCGCCAGCGCGCGTAGCAACGAGCCGTCCCTCTGGGGTCGGCTCTGATTCGTGACCAGCGCCCTGCCCCGGAGGGGTTGAGACGGCTCTCAGCGATGCGTGCCTGGGGCAACAGATCCGCCACGTTCGGCCCCGTCGAGGAGGGGGACAGGCGACGCCCGTGCCGGGCGTCGGCGCGCGCGGCGTGTCCGTCCCCGTGTTCTGGGGACGACAGCGCGGCGCCCGGGCACGGCGACGGGTGACGTCCCCGAAAGATATGGACGCGCGTTGGCAGCGCGGGGGCATCCCCGGGGACGGGCGGTCATCGACGATGGCAGTGGCGCGTCGGCGGCGTCGACGACTGAGTCGCTGACGGCGAACGATCGAGGGCGCCGTCGACGCCATCGGATTTGGCGGCGCGACGGGCGGACATCGGGGTCGCCGTCCTCTTCCCCCGGCCCGAGATCGAGCCGACGGATCCGGCACCGCCGGCGCGCGTAGCAACGAGCCGTCCCTCTGGGGTGGGCGCTGATTCGTGACCAGCGCCCTGCCCCGGAGGGGGTGGGACGGCTCGCAGCGATGCGTGCCTGGGGCAACAGAGCCGCCACGGTCGGCTACATGGAGAAGGGGACGGGGGGCGACGCCCACGACGGTCGTCGACACACTCGACCAGTCCGCCCTGCGCCGTGGGACGGCGACTGAGTCGGGGCGGCGTCGACGTGGCCTGATTTGGTGGAACCATGGTCGATCATCGACGTCGCCGCCTACCTTCTACCTGACATGGAACCGAACATGGTGCGATGCTGACGCGGTCGGTGCCGGACAGCCCCGCCGGGGCGGGCGCTCATTGGAACGAGCACCTGAACCGAAAGGGGGGTATCCTTTGGGCGTCAGCGACGGTACAAGGCGGCGCCAGTCTCAGGGGCCATCTCGGGTGGTGAACAGGCGGCACCTGTGTCCGGCGCCGGCGTCGGCGGCCATGCCGCCATCGTGGCGTTCATACGTACGCGGGGACGGCGGGCCCGCAGTGCCTCTTTCACCGGGCGTGGCGGTTGCAGAGGTGGCGGCCCGACAAGGGCGTCGACGACGCGGTCCAACTCGTGGTGGGTGACGGCGGTCGCTAACGTAGCCTTCGTCCTCCCCCCGGGACTGAGCGGGAGAGCCCAACGGGAGCAAATGCTGATTGGTGACGGGACGCCGACCCGATTGCGGGAAAGCGTCTGGTCGGCGTCGCGCGCGGCGTGCGCTGCTGGGCTGGGCGTCGCAAATGGACGGCGACGAGGTCGCAATAGGGGCCTGCCGGGTTACCGGCGGCGCAACACCGGGCCCTCACACAATACACGACACCCTCGCGGCCAGCGCACGCCGCGCGTTTTCTTCTGCCCCCGGTCGTCGTCGGCGGGCGCGGTGACGCCGACGGGGGGAGGTCTTCCCGTCGTCCGATTCGCGCCGCGACGACGGCGGCGCGGGCTCCGCGCGGCGCGCTTCCCCCCTGGCGTATGGGGAAGTCGGGGGCCGCAACGCCCTCGGCGTGGGGGCGCGCCGCCCCTGGCGGGCGGCGGCGGTGGCGGCAACGACGGGGTGCTTCCGCCGGCGCGGCGCTGGGGCGCGGCGGCGCCGTTGCAAAATCTTTGGTCCTCTGCGGCGGCGCCGACGGATCAAGCGCGGCCCAATCGGTGGCCGTCTTGCCGCCGGCGCGCGACGCGCGTCTTCGTCTGCCCCCGTCATCGTCGACGGGCGCGGTGACGCCGACTGGGGAAGGTCTTCCCGTCGTCCGATTCGCGCCGCGACGACGGCGACGCGGGCTCCGCGAGGCGCGCTTCCCCCCTGGCGTAGGGGGAAGTCGGGGGCCTCAACGCCCTCGGCGTGGGGGCGCGCCGACCTTGGCGGGCGGCGGCGGCGGCGGCAACGACGGGGTGCTTCCGCCGGCGCGGCGCTGGGGCGCGGCGGCGCCGTTGCAAGATTTTCGGTCCTCTGCGGCGGCGCCGCCGGAGCGAGGCTGCCCCAGTGGGCGGGCGTGTTGCCCGAGGGGCGCGGAGCGGCGCCCTCGTCTTTCTCCGCCGTGGGTGGGCGATGTTCGCCCACCTCGCCGGGGGCCTCCCCGTCGTCGGTTTTTGATGCCGTTGGCCGGGGCAGGTGAGCGACGGCATGGCCTTCCCTCCAGAGCTACGGGGACCTCTGTGGCCGCCCTGTCTTTGGCGGTTCTCCTGTCCCCCTGTCTTGCGCGTCGATGCCCTCTGGACGGTCTTCGTCGTGCGGCGCGGACGCCGCAGTCTCAGATGGGGGAGATGTACTACTACGCCAGAGGCGTTGTACTCGTGGCTGTGGGCGCTGGCGCTTGGAATCCGGGTGGTCGGTGGTGTGTCGCCTTTGAGGCGTGCCACTGCTGCGTGTGAGCGCCTGTTGCGCACGTGTCCGGGTGAGATCGTCGGATTGTCCGGCGCTGACAGCGGAGCGTGTCAATCCAGATTGGGTAGTGTCATGCATTGGAGGAAAATATCTGCATCGTAGGTATTTGGCAGCGCGGGACCGGGCCAACTAGTGGCCCCGGTCTCGGCGCAGCGGTTTCCGACCTTTAAGGACGAAGGGCGACGACGGTGGGAGGCACCGTCGTCGCCGGCAAGTAAACCGTGCCTGTTTGTCTTGGCGTTTCGGTCGGCCTGACTTCCTGGACCTCGAGTCCCATAGCGGGTGACGCACGAGCGGCTAGGACGGCCGGTGTAGCATATCTCTGCTCCCAATTGGCGATTGGCCACGAGTAGCCCCCTTGACTGACCAAAGCCCATGTATTGTGGGAGTTGGCTTGTGGCACGCCCTTTGGGGGGTTACTTCCGCACTGTTCTTTTTTTATTGTTTGTTTGCTTGCCTGTCTTACCTGTCTGTCGGCACTCATTACGATCGCTTGTGATCGGATGGTCGATCGACCGGTGCCCTCGTTTGTATTATATCAACGTGGGTCCGGGGTCGCCGTCGTAGGCGCCACCCGGCTCCCCATCGGATGCCCTTCAACAAAAGGTCTTTCTTCCTCGCCGCGACGGCGATAGAACTCACTTTACTGCTTAGCTACGGTCGGTCTCAGTACACTGGTAATTGAACTAACGTTATTAATACCACATTTGGTGGAGCAGCAGGGGATACCCTCGCCTTCATCGTGCCTCGCGGCACGGTGTCCCCGAGAACTTTCTCGCTGCCTCGTGGCATTGTGACGGTGTCGATACGGTCGCTTGGCGCGCGGGGCGTAAGCCATCGACTTGTGGGCGTGGTGCCGGGGGCATGACGGTTGAGATCTTCGACGTGGGCGCGCAGGGCGTTAGCCAAGTCGGTACACTTTGTTCAGGTCCCAGTATGTCTACTGGTGGTACCGGCGGCACTCGGCGAGCCAGAGACGGCAAGTTGCCAACTGGCTACCGGCCGCCGGGCGGGGGACAAGGCACTCCTGCCGCCTCCGACGCCCCAACGGACGGTGCTCCAACTCCTCCCATCCCTGCGGATCAAGCTGCCTCCGGGCAGATGCGGGTGGTGGAGAGCCTGAAGGCGGCCGTTGAAGCACTTCAGCGACGCCTAACGGCCCAAGAACAGACTAACGAGTCTCTGGCGCGAGCTAATGACAAGTTGGTCGACGACGTCGAGGCCCTGCGCAAGGTCGACTCCCACGAGGAGGAACGCCGTGTGGCTAAGTCTCGCCGCCAGTCGGGCGACAAGACCAAGAATGTCAAGAAGACGAGCAAGGTGACTAAAGACAAGTCCGTCCGCAAGGACGGTCCCGCTAACGTCGCGCCTTCCTCATCTTTCGACGATTCCGCCTCTGGGTCAAGCCCGACGTCGTCAGACGACGACAACCCCAACGCGACGGACACGTCCTCTTCGGACGATGGCCACGGGCCTCCAGGCCCGCCGTCGCCCCCAAGTGGGTCCTCACCGAGCGACAGCTCGAGCGAGTCGGACGCGGCCGCGCGCAAGCGCCCCGCGACCCCCACCAAACGGAAGGAGCGACTTGAAAAAGCCGATAGGATCAAGGTGATCCGCCCGGCTAATAGCCGCTTCAAGACACTCCTGGACTGCAGGACGTACTTCCTGATCCGCCGTCAACTGACGTATACGCCTAAGGAGGCACAACGGTCGCATCGTCTCAACAAACGTTCTCGACGGAGCGTTCCATGGGCAACAGCCATACACGGGAGCCTTGCCCTTGGGCATCTTCACGTTCTTGACGACCTTTCGCCGCGCGTGCGACGCGGCTGGGCTGACGCACGGTCAAGGCTTTCCGCTTATGGTCTTTCGACTAGCCGGCAACGCCAAGATGGCCTTCTCCGGCGCGCTTAACAGCACCCTTGGACGTAAGCGTTATGCCATCCGTACATACGGAGATGCCGTCAACTGGCTTCTTTCGAAGTATGCGACGCACGCGACTATGGCTAACGCCTATCAAGACATCATTACGATGAAGCAACAAGACAAAGAGGCGCCCACGGCCTTTGGTCATCGCATGGAAACGCAATGCGACCTCCTGAACGGTTTGTTTGACATCCAAGACGTTAAGGACGTCTTCATCACTGGTCTTTCGGACTTTGTGCAAGCGCACGTCCGGGTCCTGAACGAGCCGTTCCCCGACCGAACCCTGTCCGAGACGGTCGCCACCGCCCAGATGTACTGGGACGGCACTAGCAAATTGCGTTTGCAACTCAAGATTACTCGCCCAACGGCGATCAAAGTCGCTTACGCGACACAAGACCAGAGGACGACGACGGAACGACCGTTCACACCGGTTCGTACTCCGCCGCCCCGTCGGGCCGCCGCCCCTCAAGCCAATCGGACTGACATCTGTTACAACTGTAACAAACCGGGGCACTTCGCCGCACATTGTGCCGAGCCTTATCGCCCTCGCGAGCGTCGTCAACCGCCTATCGGCGTTCATGCCCTTGCCGACGGTAACGTCGAAGCAGACGACATCTAACATCCGGCCGACGCCGTGGACGACTCGAAAAACGCCTAGGCCGGGTGCCCGACCTAGGGTTGCCCGGCGGAACGCGAAAGCGTACGGTGATAAGACTCTTATGTCGTGCTCTTCGGCACTACGAGATCGCAGCCACGTCAGGCCCATGCCTGCGCGTAATGCGAAGTTGCCGCCCTGTCCTAGACACGGGCGCCGGGGTGAACATAGTGCGAACTAGTGTTCTCCCTGCGAACTGGATGGCTTACGCCGAGGAGTTGACCACGCTTCCGCGCATCCGAGATGCAAACAACAATCGTCTCGTGACGAAGTATGCCATACATCTGTATGTAGACACCGGAGGTGTGCGTCTATTTGACCGAGTCCTCGTTTCCGACAACTTGTCAGTTCCGTGCATTCTTGGCACCGAGTTCATTGAACAAAACATCGAGGGCATCTTGCCGCGCTTGCGCAAGATCGTCTGGCAAGAGCGCGTGCGCTGCACCGTATTTGGTACCGGATTCTATCCGCTGCGGGCCCGCGGGGCAGGCGGCTAGCGCCCATGAAAACTCGGCACCACAGCGACCGCGTGCGGCTGCTGTTGATTTCTATGGGCAATCCAGACTGGGTGGCTAAGACCCACGTGTTGCGCGCCGCGGCAGTGTCAATGGCGAAGCTAAGGGGGGTGAACGAGTTGGACAACAAGGACCACGGCATCTGGTCGGTGCCTATCGGCGGAGGACGGTACGAGAACGTCTTCCACAATGCTCACGTGGTCAAGGCGCTGTCCGGGCGCAGTCCCGCCGATGAGGTCGCGCCCGCTGCCCCCTGCCTGGAAGTGCCCTGTCCCAAGGAGCTGCAGAGAACTTTGTGCCCTTGGTTGGAGGCGGAGGAGCAGGCGCTGAGTGAGAAAGTGGAGTCCAATCCGGATGAGCAGGACGAGGCGCTGAAAGACCTTTTTCGTCTGAATCTCTGGCTCCGTTCGGTCTACTTCCAATCAATGGCCTGGCGGCTCGAGACCACCAGCTTTCCTCCCACCGGCGATATCACCCGCATTCCTCTCCTGCAACATCCCGTGTTCACCACCTAGCACACATGGCCGACCCACTGTCCGCAGCGGGCGAGGTGGCGGCGGATGTAGTGGTGCATGTCATCCCACCGATGGCAAAAGCCGTGCGGGTGGCCGTCGAGGCGGTGGCGGCCGCCAGCATGGCTGAGACGAAAGCCGCTGCGGACCTCTTTTCTGCGCAGATCGACGCTGGCGTTGTGTCCATTAAGGCGCCCACAGGCGCAGGTGTTGGGCGCGTGATGACCCACGCGTCGTCTGTGGGTGCAGGTGTCAAGTCCCACATTGACGCCCGCTTTGACGCGATGGAGACCGAGGTGGTGAGGCAGCGTGAGATTTTTGGCGCGCCTTCTGACTGAAGACGTTCTTCGGGACCCCCGCGCGCGGGCGCTGGTACGTTCGGAGCTGGTACACGCGCCGACCCCCATCGCGCAGCCCAGCGCTGTGGCCCAAGTCTTGCGAATCGCCACGGAGCCGAGCGTTGGCGTCTCCCCCCCCCCCGCTCCCCGCCATCCAATATCCACGCAGCTCTTCGCGGACCGGTGCAAAGTACGAGCCCTGCAGGCGGCAGGTAAGCTGCCAGGCCTTCCTATTTACGAGTCCGCCGCGGATTGCGTGCCGCCCCTGACCTTGGCGGAGCAGCCGAACTGGGGGGTCGTCTTGGACCAGTATGTTAACGGGCTAGACGGCTGCGTCTCCCTTATGGAAGCTCAGCAGCTGTTTGGGAAGCGGTGGCGGCTGTGTCCACGGGAGCCGGCGGCTCGCCGTCACATTATCAATAATTTCTCAGAGAGGAGTCCCATGCACCCCGCGTTTGAAAATGGGTCCGCTCGACGAGGACGCGCCGTTGGAAAGTACCGCATCTTGGGTGATCTGAATGCCAAGTACGCGTTGGAGGCCAACCTCAAGGCCTGGCTGGCGAAAGCCAAGCTCGACTACTCAATAGAGAAGGGTGTGGAAAGAGCATGAGAATAGAGTGTCCCTATTGCTAACCTCCAAAAAATGGCGGTTGCAGAGAGAAGGGAGGCAGAGCCGACGACGGGGCGTATAAATGAAGTCGGATTGGCTGTTCGACAAGCCACGATCGAATTATTGGCTGAGAGTTGCCGCCAGTAATCTTGCAAGCCAATCACCGTGTCTTGCGGGAGTCACGCAGAGCCATTGCAACCCACAATGAGATTTCCTGAGATTTTTGGGCCGCTTGCTCGGGCCTAAAGAGGGCATGGAGAGGGTTCTGAGCCAGACCTGTGATTTCTCATGAGATCAAAAAACTTCTTAAGATTTCTTGAGATCCTGATGTGCGTTTCCAGTGCGCAGAGCTGCATGGGGAGACTCTGTAAGGAACTCAGATGATTCCTAGCTTTTCCATTGGTCCACGTACGCTGTTGAATGATTGCAACCACTCTGCAACCGCCATTCTTTGGAGGTCAGCAATACTTTTGGGGTTTCCGCCACTGTGCTGCCTCTGTTCACTTACCACTCTCCCTACACTCCCAGGTGCAAGAGAGCCCCCGAACCACCTTTTAATGACCGCATGCCGTCGTCGGAAAGGCACAGCTTCCCTCGCGCGCATCATACAACGCCCCACGCTGCACATTTTCATCAGCTCCCCCTCGACTAGCAGGCTCCCGTCCCCTGGAGCCCCGCCCATTGCAGCGGCCGCATACATGCGTAAAACCTCGCGTTATAGGCCACCGCAATGAGACAGGCTGCCGCGGCCAGGAGCAACTGCGAGATGTCGAAGTCGGCCTCCCCATAGCCGCACCCCAACTGGACAAGAACAGACACATGACTGCGACCAGCTCTGACATGAGCAAAAGAACGCAACATCCCCTTCATCAATGCAACGGACTCCCGCAGTCGCCAACACTCCCGTCGCCACAAGACCTTCGCCGCCTCTAACACGGTCTGCCGCAAGAGGACCACCGCCACATTATTCGCACATAGGATTACCACAGCCGCTACGCTGCCCCACCGCCTCACGCTCGCCAACGACGCACACCCGCACCGCCCAACGACGCCGACCGCTGTATAGTGTTGGACTGTGATGCTCGTCGCCGATTCCACTTGCGGTTCGCGGATGGATGATGCTTGGTGACCCCCATGGTACCCCAGATGGTATATTTGCAAGAAGTGGTAAAGTTGCACACATTCGTCTTGGGTCATCTTGGGAAGTTTCTTTTGGCATGTTTGAATTTGATCTTCGCATTGCTCTACACAGCGTTTTGTCCCCGATTCCTTAAAACTGAGAACTGCCAGATTCGAACACGCCCACCGGCGGTACGCAGAACTGTCAAACATTGATCATGGGATCAAATTATACCCACTTGATGTTGATCCTGGAGACTGAGCCCGCAGTGGAGTTCAGAAGAGCTCCAATTCTGTGTGCACCGATATTCAGTGGGAATCATCTTCACACCAGCACTTACAGATTCGGCAATTGTCCGACGAAGTTGCTGCCAAATGCTCATGAA
>Ga0209186_1000878_pt1 | contig 23194 bp, 15 predicted proteins | sample SidtaG_FD_187426 | JGI IMG/M metagenome (GOLD analysis project Ga0209186, IMG submission 187426) | Marine algal microbial communities from Sidmouth, United Kingdom - Sidmouth_Male2 metaG (SPAdes) (version 2) | ecosystem: Host-associated > Algae > Red algae > Unclassified | place: Sidmouth...
TGCAACTCCTGTGGCAGTACAACCATCTACAGGTGCGTTGCCACTTTGGTATCCTTGACTTGTTAAAGTAGGACAAGTTCCATCTGTAATAATAGGCGCAACTCCACATCCTGTTGAAGCCGTTACTGCAATAGCAAAGTTGGCTGGATCTGGATAAACGGTTACTGTTACGCTTCCACTTGCGATATAAGAGTCATCTGCTCCAGTAGGACTTGCAATCCCATCTCCATTTAAATCACATTCTAACCAAGCAGTTAAAACTACTGCTTCTGTAGCACATGTTATATTGGCTAAGGATGTACCTGTTGTTACATTACTTCCGTCTGCTAATGGCATTACTCCATCATTGGTCCAAACCAAATTAACGGCTGTACCATCTGGGTCTGTTGCTATCTCAAAGCCTGTTGTTGCATCTGTTAAATCAGCATCACCACCATTGCAAACATCTTGTGTGCCACTGGCTGCGGTTACTGTTGGACAAACTGTTGTGGTAATACAAGCATAGTCTGCCATAGTGATTGTATCACAAGTAGCTACAGAAACACAATTAGCAGTTGTCAATGTTATATTATCAAGATATACATTTGCAGCAGTTCCTGTTCCTTCTATTCCTTGAAAATTAATCGTTGTAGCACCTGTAGGAAAAGTGCCTGCCGTAAATACTGTTGGTCCTATCGTTCCAGCACCATCTATACAATCAACAGTTCCAAGCAATGTTGCTCCAATATATATCTCTAATACCAATGTATTGCCATTACACTCACCACCATAATCAAAAGTTAGTGATAAGTCACAACCAGCAGGTACATCAATATTTTGTGATATTCCAATCAGAGAACCTCCCCAGCCTCCAAACCAGGCATCACTGGTACCATTTAACGTCTCACCTGAAACACCTATAACTCCAAATGGACTAGGGTTAGTTGTGCCAACGGGAACTTCCTCAAGTTCAGTCCAGTTTGCCGTACCAGCTTCCAAATCTCCATTAAGGACTAATTCAACACCATCATTTCCAGCAACAGTACAACATTCTGGTCCTAAAGGATTACTGACCCAAGTTAAGGTATAAGATGCTGCTCCACTTACTCCACTTGCGACAGGGAAAGCGGGGTTGCCAGCATCTGATGCAATTGTTACATAAGACTCACAGCCTTCGATTGGTGCTACGGTAGGTTCGTTACAAGTATTTTCCCCTGTAATCATTACTAAAGTCGTTAAATCGGCTGGTGGTCCAGGATATACCGTCACTGTATATGTTCCACCATCTAAAGTAGGATTCAATGGTGTCGTACCACAATCTATATTGAGATAAAAAGTTTCTATTGTTACTGTACATCCCGCCGCTGTTATTGCAGCTGCTGGACTTGTTACTGCTACACCACCTGCTGAAAGGTAGCCACCAGTAGACCAAATATAGACAGCATCAGAATCATCATCAAGAACAACTCCTGTTTCATCTAAAGTAATAGGTCCGCTTGTTTCACAAAAATCAGCTGTAGTTGCTAATGGAGTAATAACTTGTGCTGGACAAACAAGAACACAAACTGCTGTTTCATTACCACAAGTAACTAACTCCGTAGCAGGAGAACAAGCAGATGATGAGCCTGAAAATAATTGATCTGCCCAGTAATTCAATACGGCAGCTTGGTCTTCTGTAAACATAGACATACAACCATCATCTGTGTATGCCATAAAATTAGCTGTTGGAACATTTGTTGCACCACAGGCACCACCTGTACCTTGGCTTGCATTTGTTACACAACCTGTAGGACAGCCATAAAATTGATTAGCCATAATTGGCGTATCATTAACATTAAAAGGACCAGGTGCCGCTACATCATTATCGGTACATGATGGGGGCCCATCTACGTGTGTATGGAATAAACCCAAGTAATGTCCTATTTCATGTGTTAGAGTAGCTCCCTCATTATATGTTCCATCATTATCTAATCCAGAACCACAACCTCCTGAAGGTCCTCCTAATCCACCAAAAGCAGCACCACAAACAGTAACACCATCTCCATTAGCAGCACCAGGAATACCATCTGCTACTCCTAAACAACCTCCTGCTGTAATAAAGATGTTTAGTATTCCACCCCATCCAGGTGCTCCATTTCCACCACCATTCAAACCGCCACTGAACTCACCAATCGTAATTGGTAAATCACAATCTTGTAATCCTTCTGCGTTATTGATGGGTGGTGTCGCATAACAGAAAGTAATACAGGTTCCTGTTGAGGCTACACTGTTGCCACTTGCATCTTGGTAAGCAGCAGGACAGAATGCTTCATCCGCAGTACCTGTATTGTTGCCAAATGAAGCATTTAAAATACTTAACTGATCTTCAACTTCTGTCCGAATACAAGCTATATCTGTACAATCAAACCCTGTGTCAAAGTGAAAGGCAATAGGGACATTGATGGTATTGCCTGCATTACAAGGAATTTTCTTCTGTTCGTTATCAGGAAGTTTAGCAATATTGTGTGCCTTTGTATGAAACTTTTCATACAAAGGATCATTTTGAATCCTCCATTCAAGAGCTTGCATTGTTCCACAACGTTCAACACCTTCAATATCTGTAAAATTAGGTGCTACAACATTTTGCACTACATTCTTTTTAGCTGTAGTTTTTTGTACTGCAGAATTAATTTTTACTTCCTCTTTCATGTTTAATTGAAAGTTTGTTTGTGCTGAAAGGCTAAGGTATAGCCAACAACACAGGAAGGAAAGTATGTAACTTTTTTTCATATAATTTCAGTTTAATTAAAATTTCACTATTATTAGTAACACTACCTTACAAAGGTAAAAAAAGCTTACAGTCTTTTTTATAAAACACACATGTAAGTCTTTTTTATTAAAAAATATACTGCTATAACTGTATAAGTAAAGACACAAAATTACATATATGCAATATCAGACACATAACATTACAAATAACATATAAAATAAAGTATTTATGAAGGCATATTTTTTAGTACAAAACGGCTCACCTGAAAAGGCTTTTAATATTCGGGAAACTGACAAACCAGTAATAAATCCCGATGAAGTTTTAATTAAAGTAGAAGGGTTTGGACTGAACTTTGCAGATGTTTTAGCAATGATAGGATTATATCCTGACTGTCCTCCTTTACCTGCTATTCTTGGATATGACGTTGTTGGATTTATTGAGGCTATTGGTTCTGATGTAAAGGATGTTGTGGTTGGGTATCGGGTGACTGCTTTAACTCGTTTTGATGGGTATGCTGAGTACGCTGTAACAAAGGGAAGTGCTGTCGCTAAAATTCCAATAGCGATGGATATGGGTGTTGCTCTTGCTTTAAGCACACAATACTGTACGGCTTATTATTGTGCAGAAGAGTTATTGCGTTTACACGACGGTGATGAGGTTTTGGTTCATGCGGCGGCTGGTGGTGTGGGTACGGCTTTGGTGCAATTGGCAAAATGGCGTGGCTGTGTTGTTGATGGTATGGCTTCTTCGCATTAGAGCTTGTTGGGACTTTCAGATTTAACGGGAACGCCTGCTGGTCAAAATGCGTCTTTTTCGCCTGAATTTTGCCTTTTTTCAGCACCATAGTCCTGCTATGAACTGGGTCGCCAGTCCGACTGGTGTGCCAGCCCAGCCAAAAAACGCTTCATTCAGTCAAAAAATTCATCATTTTTACTTTTAAATTCAAAATCCCAACAAGCTCTAATCTGGAATATTTGCGGGAACAGGGCGTGGATTATCCGATTGATTATCGAAAGGAGGATTTTGTTGAGGTAATTCAGCGTCAAAATGGCGATGGTGGGTTGGATGTTATTTTTGATTCGATTGGACGGTCTTACACATGCTTGATTTCCCTGGGGTCAATCATTTCCTCTCAAAGAGGGAATGGCTCTTGTTATTCAATCTTGAGATGGTGCTATTTGAGGTGTTTTTTTAACGAGTTAAACACACCGTTGATTTTCTTATGGTCAATCATTCTCTTGCGTTTTTGTGCTGAAATTTTATGATGTCGCTTTGGGATTTTGTCGTACAAACAGTGCAAAATAGACCCGATGGTAGCGTTATAGCCTTCTTTTTGTTTAAGTCATTTCAGTCGTTTGAGTTGTTAAGTCGTTGCGGTTTTTTCTTGATAGATTGTTAGGCTATAGTAGCGGACAGCGGGACCGTGCGTGACGACGGAGCTGTGTCCGTTCTCTCCTAAAAAAATAAGCTATAAAATTAATTACCTAAACATGTCTTCATTGTATTTTCCTCCTATACTGCCAATTTTGTTTTCAAGGCTAACGGCTTCTTTCTTTTCGACAAGGCTGTAGTACCAGATGGCTGAACCAACCGTAAAAACGCCATACAACATGGAGGATAAAAAGGTGGTGATGGTTTGTACAATGATGGCGGTGGTAGTGAGTTCTGTACCTCCTAATAAGGCACTTCCTCCAGTTATAATGGTGAGGGGAAAGGATATGATGAGGTTAAAAACCCAAAAGACGACCAAAAGTAAAATCCAAAAACCAAAGGTACGCCACCAATTGTTGCGAACAAGTTCCATTGAACGGCTCATGCTTTCGGAAAAACCTTTTTGTTCGAGAAAATAAACAGCAAATAATAAGGAAGTTGCTACCGCTAAAAAGATGCCTGGAATAAATAAAAACACACTGGCAATCCCTATCATAAGAGACAAAATAAGTGTAAAACCAAATACCCAGGGTACATGGCTCCAAAGTTCACTGGATATATCTTGAACGGTTATTTCTTTTGCTTTTTCTAAACCATTGGTTTCATTGTGAAAGTTTTTTTCGTATAAACGTATAAAAAGAAAAACACAGCTTGTCATGACAGCAGAAGCGAGCAGTTGCAAAAGCATGCCCAAGCCTATACTGAGCCAGGGAAAAGAAGCATATATCTCGAAAATATCGTCGGGATCTATTATGTTATTAATATCACCGATGCTGTCAGCCATTTGGTATTGACTCCATCCAGAAATAAGGCTACCCAATACGTAAAATGGTGCAACAAGGTAGAGCAATATTTTGCCAAAGGATTTGCCATTTTGCCCAATAAAAGAAAACGTATCTGATAGGGCAACACCTACATCTCTGTCTTTTCGTAAATTTAATAATTCTTTCATTTAGTGCTATGATTTTTGAGGTTCGTCGTATAATTGGCTTTGACTATTTCTATTTAAATAAATAGGATAAATAACAAAATAAAAAATAATAAACGTCAAAGATATAAGTATAATGCTTAAATTCAACACCCAATTTTCTTGATAGTGTCGTGTGACAAAGCTTTCTAAAAAGCCTGCTGCAATAAAAATAGGAACTAATCCTACAATAATTTTGAGTCCTTGTTTTGCTCCTTTTTTAAACGATTCTAAACGGGAAAAGGTTCCTGGAAATAAAATGCTATTGCCCATTACAAATCCTGCACAACCAGCAATGACGATGGCGGAAATTTCGAGTGTTCCATGTATCCAGACGGCTAATACGGAGGTGATGAATACGCCTTTTTGATAAAAGAAATACTGAAATGCGCCCAACATAATGCCATTGGTTAGCAAAATAAATCCTGTTCCAAAAGACAACATCGCTCCCATTACAAACGCTAAAAAAGAGACTCGAATATTATTGATGGTAATGTACAAAAACATGGGTGTTTCTTCCTCTCCTTTGTACACTGCCATTGGATCACCTTTGGCAATATTGTCTAAAGTCATATTGACATATTGGTCGCCTAAGATTAAGCGAACAAATGTGCCGTCATTGGCAGCAGATAATGCGCCAATTCCCATAGCAATGGTAAAAATGACAAAAGCAAGTAGCAACTGTTTGTGTGAATGATAAAAAAGCGTGGGTAGCTCTCTGGTCCAAAACTCAACAAAACGGTTGCTGCGTTCTTTGCGATTTTTATAGATGGCTTGGTGTAGTTTTACCGCCAAATTATTGAGGTATTTTGTGGTATTACTTTGTGGATAAAACGTGCGAGAGTATGCCAAATCATCAGTTAATTCAACAAACATATCTGCTTGTGTATCAGGCGTAATTTGATTGAGCTTATCTAAGTCCTTCTCGTATTGCTGCCACTTTTCTTTATTTCGCTTTTGAAATAATGGTTCTCGCATATTTACAGGGGATTTTTACGTCCAAATATAAGCTTTTGTTGGGAGAATTAAATCATCTCACCAATAATTTTTGCAGAAAGCAAACAAAGTGGAATTCCGCCTCCTGGATGAACGCTTCCACCGCAAAAATACAGATTTTTTATTTGGCTCGAAAAATTGGCGTGACGGAAAAATGCTGCCATGCGATTGTTAGAGCTATTGCCATACAATGCGCCTAAATGAGAAGATGTTTTTTTCTCAATAAGTCGAGGGTCTAAAATTTGTTCACATTCAATAAAGTCAGCAATATTTTTACCTAACATTCGACTTAATTTTTTGATAATATTTTGGCGACTTTCCACTATAATTTCGTCCCAATTTTGTCCTGTATTGTTGGGAACATTAATCATTACAAACCAATTTTCACAGCCTTTGGGCGCATCTTTTTTTTGGTGTTTTGAAGAAATATTTAGGTAAATTGTGGAATCAATATAGGCTTCTTTTTTATTGAAAATCGTTTTAAATTCTTCTTCATAATTGTTGCTAAAAAAAATATTGTGCAAACCCAAATGCGGTGTTTCTAACTTCATTCCCCAATAAAAAACAAGCCCTGAACTTGATTTTTCTTGTTCTAATATTTTCGTTGGATGTTTTTCGTTGGGCAGCATTTTTTTGTAGGTGTGAAAAATATCCATATTGCTTATAACTCTATCCGCTTCTATTATTTTTTTGCCTTTGAGTCGAATTGCCTGTGCTTTTTTTTCTTTGACGATAATTTCTTTTACACGTTTATTAAAAACAAATTTCACCCCAATATCTTTTGCCAATTGCACCAAACTTTGTGTAATGGCGTGCATGCCCCCTTTCGGAAAAAATGCCCCAACATTGTGTTCTAAATGCGGAATAACATTGAGTGTGGCAGGTGCTTGGTATGGATTAGAGCCATTGTAGGTTGCAAAGCGATTGAAAAGTTGTGTTATTTTTTCATTTTTAAAAAAGCGTTTATTGTAATTTGCCATGCTTTCCAATGCGTTTAATTTATGCAATTGCAAGGCAGCTTTAAATGTTGTTCCATTAAAAAAAGTACTACTTTTGTGCAACGATTTTTCTAAAAAAACAGACGAAGTTAACGCATATAACTCTGCACTTTTTTTGAGATGTTTCAACACTTTGTCTTTGGCAACATCGGTTTTTTCAGCTATTTCTTTGGCAAATTTTTGGGCATCTGCAAAGCCTTCTATATACGTTCCATCCTCATAAAAATAGCGGCAAATTGTGTCAAGTTTTTCATATTGAAAATAATCTTTAGGATTTTTTTGGGCGAGTACAAATAATTCTTCGACGAGATTTGGCATTGTAAACAAAGAAGGCCCTGCATCAAAGCGATACCCTTCTTGTCTAAAGGCAGTTAGTTTTCCACCTGGATATTCGTTGGCTTCAAAAACGGTGACTTGATCGCCTTTCACTGCCAATCGAATTGCTGTAGCAATACCTGCAATACCTGCGCCTATAATAATGGTTTTCAAGATTGAATTTTGTTTTGTTATTGGTCAACATTTTGAAGGAGAGAAAGGTTTATGCTTCGTCGTGATGCATGGGCCCGCTGTCCGTTCTTATGGTGGCTTGCCGCAAAGATGTAAGGCATCTTAAAGATGCCTTACATCTAATGCCCCTACTCTGCCACCATACCACTACCATCGGGTCTATTTTGCATGGTTACAACGAAATAGTTCTGAAAATATTGAACGATGGCGAAGAATATGTATAACAAATACTTAAAAAATATTTCTTTTAACTATTGGAATTTTTTAATGCAACAAATTGTTATTTTTGGTGTTTATATTAGAGTTTTTTTGAAACAAAAAAACAAGCTAATTTTCAAAACAATTGAGATATGTTAGCGTAAATATAAGAAACAAAAAGGATTTGAAATGGCAAGTAGATGTAACTAATTATTTCATAATCAATTGCTTATATAGTCTTTTAAATTTTAAACAGATTTGCATACTTAACACAATTTCAGATATGCACAATATCGAACCACATTACAATTGGCGAGACCATTATATTGCATCGGAAGATGAACGTTCTCCTTTTTATGGAAGGATGTATAGTGAATTTGAGTATTCCACTAAAATTTACAACTATTTTATCCATCCTCAATGGGACGACATCGGCTCTCCTACCCTATTTGTCAAACTGCTTTTTGCTGAGTACAATCTCGGCTTTGGCGTTATTGAAATATTGGGTGAATGGAATGATTGTTTATATAATGACGTTTCCTTCTTAAAGCAAAACCTTATTGACCCACTAATTAAAAAGGGGATTAATAAGTTTATTTTAATTGGTGAAAATCTACTCAATTTTCATTTTTCGGATGACTGTTACTATGAAGAATGGTATGAGGATATAACTGATGATGGTGGGTGGATTGTTGCCATTAATTTCAGGCAACATGTTTTGGATGAAATGAATAAAATTGGGCTAACAAATTATATTCATTATGGTGGCGTATATAATGACCTGATTTGGCGTCCTTTAAAACCTCAACATTTTTGTTTGGGCATTGAACAATCGCTTTTGCACCAACTGCCTGGTTATCGAAAAGACTGGTGAGTTTAGTTTTTGTGGTTTAAGTAGTTTTTGTGGTTATGAAACTACTAAATTCTATTATTGCCTTGTGTGATTATTGAGTTTTTTTCTGTGCTGTTCCTTTTAATGCAAAGGTGCAAAGGTCACGCAAGGTTCGCAATGAAGTAGAACGATATATAGCAATCTTATCTAAAAATAGAAAAAGTGTATTTCACGCAAAGGTCGCAGAGTTTTCGTAAAGGTCGCAAAGAGGTTGGTTTCTGTGAACTGTTTGCGCTTCTTTGCGTAAAAAAAGCTTTGCGCTCTTTGCGTGAAACAAAATTCTTGAACCGAATTAGGGTTGCTATATCATGATAAAAATCGTGTTGGGCAAAAAAATGGGTTTAAGTCGTTTTAGTAGTTTTTTATCCAACTACAAAAACCACTTAAACCACAAAAACCAAAAAGTTACTCACTCATTTGGATATGATCTTCTTCTAAAAGCTCAAAACGCTTGAATTTCAGCATTAATTGAGCGACAGTAATGACATCTCTTTGGCAATATTCTTTGATTCCTTCTAAATCATCATCCTTCCAGTACATGCCTGCTACTTGATTTGCTTCTAAAAACTCTTCGGGATGCTCTATTTTTAGGGATTTTGCTAAAAGCCGTAAAGAGGTGTAATTTTTGTAGTCACCAAAACGCCAAATTTGGAAGGTATCTACCACATGAGGCTGGCTTGATTTGTTGCCAGAATAGTTAAATTTGTGGGGCAAAATGAAGTCGTTGATTAGCATACGACGACAAAGGAAGGGAATGTCAAAATCCTTTATATTGTGTCCACAAAAAACGTACTTTCGTTGGTTAAAATACGTAACAATGAGTTCTCTAAAGTCTTCTATTACTTGTTTTTCGTCATGTCCATAAAAGGACTTCATTCTCAAATGAAAACGATTGTCCTCCATTCGGAGATATGCTAAAGAAATACAAGAAATTTTTGCAAATTCTGCATATAAACCTGCTTTTTTTTCAAAAGCTTCTGCTGGTTCTAATTCTTCTCTAAAATACTTTGACTTGCGCTCCCATAGTTTCTTATAATCTTCATCTAACTCATCAAATGATTTTACAATTGGCACTGTTTGAATGTCTATAAATAATAAATTCTCTAACCTTGTGTACTGTAACATAATCTATCGCTTTATTTTTGATATTTTTATCCAAAAAACAACTACTTTTTTGTTTAGGAATGCTATAAAAATAAATTTTCATTTTTAGCTGGGTCGCCAGTCCGATGCGATATTTTCCGATATATTTCGTTAAAAAGCCTCGTCGTAGCCGTGCTACGCCTAGGTTTTTCGCCTTATCTATCAAAAAAGCTCTTTCCTAAAATTTGTACCTTCATTTCTATAACATTCCAAAGATAAAAATTTTTGAATAGCCATAAGAATCTTTTGTCAATTTAGTTTCAAGGAATCGAAAAAAAATAAATGTTTATTTTTAATGGATATATTTCGTTGAAAAACTTACCCTTTCTAAAAATTAAGTCAAAAAAACCTCACAGGATTTTCACAAATACCACAAAGAAATTGCTCTCTGTTGAGCACTTTCTGTTAAGAATCTTTATTTTTATCTCTAAAATAATTCTGTATCTATAGCTTTTCTGTAGTGGCTTAAAACAGATACTTGCTGTTGAAACAGTGCAAAATAGACCTGATAGGAGCGGTAGGTCGAAAGCGTAGCCGACCTTTAGCGGATAGCAGGACCAGACGTAACGACGGAGGGTTTCGCCGTTCTCTCCAAAATACATATATAAAATAAGGACTTTTTTAGCAAAAGTTATCCACACGTAAATGTGGATAAGTCCATAAACTTTGTAAAAAAAAGCTCTAAAATTCTCTATAGTGCTTTTATTAAGATGTGTAATTGATTGTTTTAAAGGCTACAAAACACTAAAACATATTTATCCACATTTTTTAGCAAGTTATCCACATTTATACTATTTTGTGGATAAATAGGGGTACATTGTCTATAAGTTTTGTAAGTGACTGATAATCAGCGACTAAACTGTTTGTATCTTATCATGCGTATTTCCAAAAAAAGTCTGGAGTATATGCTATATTTGGTAGCCCTAAAACAATTGCCTAATACTTGCTTATGTCTGATAAAAAATTTACTCAAGATAGAATAAACGCAATAGGGCGTAAAAATCGCCGTGCCAACGATTTATCTAACTATGTTTTTGATAAACTTCAACCACAAGCTACTGATATAGAAAAAGCTGTGTTGGGAGGGATGCTGCTTGATAAAGATGCAGTTACAATAGTAATTGACATTCTCAAACCCCGAAGTTTTTATTTAGAACCACACCAAAAGATTTTTCGGTGTATACAGGATTTATTTAACAACTCTAAACCAATTGACTTGCTTACAGTTACGGATCAATTGCGTAAAAGTGGAACTTTATCAGAAGTAGGTGGGCCATTTTTCATCAGCCAATTGACAAATCAGGTGGGTTCTACCGTAAATGTGGAGCATCATGCACGTATTGTGGCAGAAAAATATATTTTACGGGAGCTAATTCGTACTTCTAATGAGGTCATCAAAGATGCTTATGAAGATACAACAGATGTTTTTCAGCTATTGGATAAAACAGAACAAAATATTTTTGAAATTACTGACCAAAATGTAAGTCGAAGCTTTGAAAAGATGGGGTCTTTGGTGAATAGAGCCATCAAAAATATTGAGGATATAGGTAAAAGGAAAAAAGGTATTGTTGGTGTTCCTTCTGGTTTTGCAGCTTTAGACAAAATTACATCAGGTTGGCAAAAAACGGATCTAATCATCATTGCTGCCCGTCCTGCGATGGGTAAAACGGCTTTTACGTTGGCTTTGGGGCGTAATGCGGCAGTTGATTATAATATGCCTGTTGCTGTTTTCTCTCTGGAGATGTCTGCCCTTCAATTGGTCAATCGTTTGATGTCTGGTGAATCAGAATTGCCCGCAGAAACACTTAAAAAGGGAAAACTCGCCGAACATGAGTGGCAACAATTGAATACAAAGGTAGAAAATCTATCTGCTGCGCCTATTTTCATTGACGATACGCCTGGTATCAATATTTTTGAGTTGCGGGCAAAATGTCGTCGTTTGAAGATGCAATACGATATTCAGATGATTATCATTGACTATTTGCAGTTGATGTCGGGTTCTGCCGAAAAGAAAAATACGAATCGTGAGCAAGAAATTAGTGCGATTTCTCGTGCGTTAAAGGGAATTGCGAAGGAGTTGAATGTCCCTGTAATTGCGCTCTCACAGTTGAGTCGTGCAGTGGAAACCAGAGGTGGTGATAAAAAACCAATGTTGTCGGATTTGAGGGAGTCAGGAGCGATTGAGCAAGATGCCGATATGGTAATGTTCTTATATCGTCCTGAGTATTATGGTTTTGACCAAGATGAGCAGGGCAATCCGACGCAAGGTATAGCGGAGGTCATTATCGCTAAACATAGAAATGGTGCGTTGGGTACAATCAAGACTCGTTTTGTGAGTAATTTTGCGAAGTTTGTGGAGTTTGATGGTTTTCAAATGGTGGATGGTTATATTGCAGTAAATGATATAATTACGAAGGATTCTAAGATGAATGAGGAGGAAAAGGCGTCGGCTTCGTATCAAAAACAGTCTCCTCAGATGAATAAGGCGGCTGATCCGCCTCCTCAAAATTATTCTGCACCGAAGCCACCTGAGCCGCCTATGCCTGATGATGGTGATGCGGAGATTCCGTTTTAATTTGATTTAAACCATATAAGTTTGCAACCATATAAGTTATTTTAGTTCATATAAGTTTGCAGCCATATAAGTTATTTTAGCTCATTTTCTGTTTTCTTATGAAGCTGCTTTTTTTATTCAGGAAGATTTCTATATAATTCATTAACATAGGTTTTTTGTCCTTCATAATAAAGGTTGATAACATTAAAATTAATGAGCAAGCCTTCTGGAATTTTTAAAAGTTTCATATAGGTTAGTAACTGGGCTTCATGTACTGGCTGAATTTGCTCAACAGACTTTAATTCAACAACTAAAGTATTTTCAACAAACAAATCACATCTTAATTCTGCTTTACCTTCTACGCCTTTGTAGAATAATGGTATTTGCATTTCTGACTTGAACTGAATTTTTCTAAGAGTTAATTCATGTTTTAGAAATTTATGATACACACTTTCCAAAAGTCCTGGTCCCAATGCTTTGTGTACTTCTATTGCTGCGCCATTTACTTCATAGACTAAGTTCTTTAATAATGTTTTTGTAATCTGCATTTTACGACACTTTATCTATACAACGTAAAAAACAAAAAATGCAAGTAGCAAAAAACTTACATGGACTCAAAAAAACTTATATCACTTATATGGTTTAAAACATACCCTCCCGACGAATGCGCCCTGTCAATATTTTCTTATAGCGATTGGGTAGGAATCTGGTGAGAAAATCTATCATACCTGAGTTCTCCCCATAGACAATGCGTTGTTTTTTCTTTTTGATGCACTGTACGATATAATTTGCCATATCTGAAGCGGGCGTGACCAACAGTTTATTAAATTCTTGGCTTATTTTTTCGTGTTCTGTTTGTGAGATATTTTTATCAGATTTGCGAGAATTGTTGCTGATGGCGGTGTTGATACCGCCTGGATGAACGCAGTGGATAGTGACGTGTGGATATTCCAACATGGCTTCTTGCATCAAGGATTCTGTGTAACCTCGAATCCCAAATTTTGCGGCACAATACGCTGCTTGATAGGGAATCCCTGCCAATCCAAAAATGCTGGAAATATTGACCAATGCGGCTTCGTTTTGTTTTTTGAGTAGGGGTAAGAAATATTTAGAACCGTAGATCATTCCCCAAAAATTGATGCCCATCAACCATTCAAAATCTTCCATTGGTAAGTCTTCGCCTGTCACTTTTCCGAGTGCGACGCCTGCATTATTAATCATTATATCGGCTCGTCCAAATTCTGCGTTTATCTTTTCTGAGAAGTGTAGCATAGCATCTCTATTTGCGACATCGAAGGGCATTTGTATCACCTTTTGTCCTGTGTTATTGGCGACTTTTCTGATGGTTTCCGCCAAGCTTTCTACCTTATAATCGTTTAGGACTAAATGACAGCCTTCTTGTATAAATGCTTCTGCCAATGCTCGTCCAATTCCTGAACCTGCTCCCGTTATCACGACGACTTTATCCTGTAAGTTATTCATAATTTTATTTTTTGGAGAGAAGGGTTTTATTTAAATTCTAAATCACAATCTAAGCTTTTTTGAAGAGAACAATTTTCTTTAAATTCTAAGTCCTATTTTTTTGGAGAGAACGGTTTGTTGCTCCGTCGTGACGCACGGTCCCGCTGTTCGTTCTTATGGCAAGTAAACAAACGATTCTGAACCGCCACAACCACAAAAACTACAAAAACCAGTTAAACCACAAAAACTACTTGCCATACCACTGCCATCGGGTCTATTTTGGATGGTCTGTACCGCTATCCAAAAAAACTTAAATGGACTTCTATCACGCTACAATATCTTATATCTTTCCAATTTACAAAAGATAATTTCCGCAACTAATCTGTGCTAAAATATAAAAATATATTCTATTTGTGGTAAATTAGGGGATATTATGCATACAAATCTACCATATCAATATGATGTTGCTATTATTGGGGCGGGCTTTGCGGGTGTTGGCTTGGCGATTCGGCTCAAAATGAATGGGCGTCATAACTTTATCATTTTTGAACGAGCGGACACTGTTGGAGGAACTTGGCGAGACAACACTTATCCTGGTTGTGGCTGTGATGTTCCTTCCCTACTCTACTCTTATTCTTTCGATTTAAATCCAAAATGGAGTCGGGCTTTTTCTAAGCAACCCGAAATTTTGGAATACCTTACTCAGTGTAAAGACAAACATGAGGTAGAGCAACATATTCGGTATCAAACAGAAATTATTGAAACCGTTTTTAAGGAGGAACAAGGTTTTTGGACACTAAAAGATCGAGATGGCAATGTATTTACGGCTCGAACTATTGTGTCGGCCATTGGTCCTTTGAACGTTCCCAATATTCCGAAAATACGGGGGCTTGACGATTTTCAAGGTGTGCAGTTTCATTCTTCTAAATGGCGGCATGACCTTGATTTGAAGGGTAAACATGTGGGCGTGATTGGTACGGGAGCGAGTGCCGTTCAATTTGTGCCTGAAGTGGCGAAAGAAGCGAAAAGTTTAGCAGTCTTTCAGCGAACTGCTCCGTGGATTTCGCCAAAACACGATTGGGCTGTATCAAAATTTGCCCAAACACTATTTAAGTACATTCCATTTTATCAACTATTTTGGCGCACACTTCTTTATTGGGTCATTGAATTTAGGGGTTTGGCTTTCTTTGGTAATAAAATACTTCATTCTCTTATTCATTCTCAGGCTACTCGTCATATCAAAAATAGTATTGCTAATCCTGAACTAAGAAAAGCGGTAACGCCTAATTATAAAATTGGGTGTAAACGAATTTTATTATCAGATGAGTATTATCCTGCTTTAACGCAAGACCATGTTTCATTGGTGACGAACCCGATTGAGACGATACAGTCGAATGGGGTGCGAACGAAGGATGGAAAGGAACATCCGATTGATGTCCTTATCTTTGGAACGGGTTTTCTTGTCGCTGACTTTATAAGAGCGTTGCAAGTTTTTGGGCGGAATGGGCGGAGTTTGTTTGGAGAGTGGCAAAAGACTTATGCGAAGGCTTATTATGGGATTACGGCGTCGGGCTTTCCTAATTTGCTGTTTTTGGTAGGGCCGCATACGGGCTTGGGACATAGTTCGATTATCCATATGATTGAGTCCCAAATCAATTATATTTTGGATTATTTGGACTTGTTGGATAAGGAGGGAAAGGATGTGTATTTGGATGTTAAGGCGGAGGTGGAACAGGCATTTTTTGAGGAACATGATAAGGCTTTGCAAGATACGGTTTGGGCGAGTGGTTGTCAAAGTTGGTATCAAAATAAGGATGGTAAAAACACGACTTTGTGGAAGGGTTTGACGTGTTCGTATCGTTGGGAAACGAAGCGGGTGAACCCTTTGGATTATGAGGTGGTGAAAGTGGGAGAACCATATAAGATATAAAAGTATATTTTAGTTCATTTAAGTTTTTTGGGATAGTGGTTCTGTCTGTGCAACATAGACCCGATGGTAGTGGTATGGCAAGTAGTTTTTGTGGTTTAAGTGGTTTTTGTAGTTTTTGTGGTTGTGGCGGTTCAGAATCGTTTGTTTACTTGCCATAGGAACGGACAGCGGGACCGTGCGTCACGACGGAGGATTTTTACCGTTCTCTCCTAAAAAAATAGATTTTAGAAATTGGGATTTTGAATTTAAATAAAAACCGTTCTCTCCTAAAAAATTAGATTTTAGAAATTGGGATTTTGAATTTAACGTAAGATTATGAGTTTAGAAATATTGGAAATGAAGGCGAAAAAGAAGACGGGGTTTCCACCTTTGTTGTTTGTGCATGGGATGTGTCATGCGGCTTGGTGTTGGCAGGAAAATTTTATGCCGTATTTTGTGGAAAGGGGATTTGATTCGTATGCGGTGAGTTTGCGAGGTCACGGAAAGTCGGATTCGGATAAGCCTTTGCACAAATTGTCGATTGCGGACTATGTGGTGGATGTGCAAAAGGTGGTGAACCATATTGGGGAAATGCCGATTTTGGTGGGGCATTCGATGGGCGGATTTATTACGCAGCATTACTTGGTGAATAAGGCTGTGAAAGCGGCAATTTTGCTGACGCCGACGCCACACAATGGGGTGAAGTATGCGAATAAACGACCTGAGATGTATCACCGCATTTCTAAATTCGTGCTTTCTTGGAAAAAGAGTTTTAGGTTTACGCTGAATACGTTGCCTAAAGCTCGACGGGCGATGTATTCTAAGGATTTGCCGAAGGATTTGTTGCAAAAATATTTTGAGCGTTTAGATGATGAATCTATCACTGCTTTTTTTGATATGTATGAGGAACACATTCCAATCAATTATCACACAAAAGTGCCGATGTTGGTCGTGGCTGCGGATAAGGATCGGTTGTTGTCGGTAAAGTGTATTGAGGCGACGGCAAAATATTATAACGCCGATTTTATTTTGGCGAAAAATACGGCGCATAATGTGATGCTCGATACTCGTTGGGAATGGGTGGCGAATCGGGTGTTTGAGTGGGTTTCGGTGAATGTTGGTGTGACTGCTTCTCGCTAGCCTTTTGAATCACGGATTTTTTTGGATTTATCGGATTGCTTGGATTTTTTATTTTTGCACCTTCGGTACTTTGTGGATTTTATTTTTTATAAATCCTCTTCTATCGAAACTTGTAAACGATACATTTTCTGGTAAAATTCGTTGGTTTTTAAAAGGTTTTCTGGTGTGTCAAAGGCATCTAATTTTCCTTTATTCATGACGATTATTTTGTCGGCATGTTGAATGGAGGTAATTCGATGGGCGATGACGATGCTTGTTTTGCTTTGCATTTCATGTTGTAAGGCTGTTTGAATGTCGTGTTCTGTTTCTGTATCTACTGCGGAAGTGGCGTCGTCTAAAATTAAAATATCGGGCTTTTCTAAAATGGTTCGGGCAAGGGCGACTCTTTGTTTTTGACCGCCTGATAAAGATACGCCTTTTTCGCCCACAAAGGTTTCGTAGGCTTTTGGGAAAACGTTCATAACCTTGTGAATGCTTGCAGTTTTGGCTGCTTCAATAATTTCTTCTTCTTCGGCTGCTTCTTTGGTATAGGCAATGTTTCCTTTAATGGTATTGGAGAAAAGGAAGGAACGTTGTAGCGCAACGCCTAAACGATTTCGCAAATCTGATTTACCGTATTTTTCTAAGGGTTGTTCATCTAAAAATATGGTTCCTGTGGTGGGTTCATAAAAACGTATAAGTAGTTTGATAAGCGTAGATTTCCCAGAACCAGTCGGTCCAACCACGGCGATTTTTTCTCCTGCTTTTATGTGGAAAGAAATATCTTTTAAAACTTCTTCGCCTTCGGGATACGCAAAACTTATTTTATCAAAAACAAGATCGCCTTTTAAGGAACTGTCTAATTCGATAGTTCCTTCGTAATTTTCTGTATCAGCCTCTAAGATATTTTCGATACGTTCTATGGCGACGATGAACATGCCGAGTTCAGAAACCAATCGCCCTAAACGCTGCATAGGCCACGTAACCATGGCGGCATAAGTATAAAAACTAATCATCTCTCCTATCGAAATGACGCCATTCAAAGCATAATAACCGCCAAACATAATGGATAGGGCAACTTGTGCATAGACAATAAGATCGGAAAAAGGCCAATAATGAGCGTGTAATCTGGTTTGTTGGATGCCTATTTCTTTGGTGATGGCATTTTGTTTTTCAAACTTTTCGATTTCGACATCTTGTTGGGCAAATGCTTTGACGACTCGAATCCCTGAGAGGTTTTCGGAAATGATAGAGGTTAATTTGTCGGACGCTTCTTCGTGTTTGCTCCAGACTTGTTTTTCTTTTTTGAAGAACCACCAAGAACTGATAAAAATAATGGGTAATAAACAAATTGACCAAAGGGCATAAGATAGATTTACCATCGCCATAAAGCAAAATGCCATTGAGAAAACAGAAAGCAATTTAATGACGTCAAATACTTGATTCATCATAAATTTATAGACAGTACTTACATCTCCTGTACATCGTTGAATCAACTCTCCTGTTTTGTTGGTATCGTGGTAGCTTAGTGGCAGTAGCTGTATGTGTTGAAATAGTCTATCTCTTAGTTTTTTGGTTGCTCCTTCTGTTGCAGAGGATTTGAGAACGCCTCCACCAAAAGAAGTTAATCCCCGTAAAAAAGACACGACTAAGTAGATGAGACTTAAACAAACTAAAATCCAGATTAGGGTATTGCTATCAAAAGAAGGTAATAATCCATAAATCAATGAAGCTGCTTGGTCTGCTCCTTCTTCGGGCAAAACAGTTCCTTTGTTGATGTAGTAAGTCATTGAGTCAATGGTTACTTGCAACACTTTTGGCTCAAATAAACGAATCAATGTTGATAACATCAATAGTAAGGAGGCTAAGACATAATGTCCTTTCCACTCGTCTAATAATTTGAATAGTTTTTTTAGTGTTTTCATTGAACCATATAAGTTTTATAAGATTTTTTTAAGACATATAAGTTTCACCTCTTTCCTTGTAAGCTTTGTGTTGTCCTTTTCCCTTAACCAATTTTTGCTTGAATTAATTCCATCTTATATAAAAAAACCGCAATAATCTGTAATAGACTATTGCGGTTTTTTGTGCGGTTGCTAAAATTTTACTTAGCTTTCTTTATCGCTTACGAATCCTTTTGCTTGTCCTTTCCAATCGTCTCTTTTGACACGACCTGGAAAAAATTCAATAGCCTCGTTTACTAAATCATCGTCTTCTTCGGTAAAGTTAGCGATTTGTTTGAAAGTGTAGATACCTAAAGCGTTTAGTTTGGCTTCGATGAAAGGCCCGATACCTTTGATGTCTTGTAGGTTATCTTTGTGGGCAGCATCAGCACGACCAATGCGATTGAAGTCGATTTTTTGCGCTTTTTCTCGAATACGGTTAAGGACTTCATCTTTCTTAGCATCTCCAGTAGAAACGGGCGCAGCAGCTACTACAGGTGCAGGTTTTGTTTTGAGTGCCTCTATTTCTTTTTGTAATGCAGCGATTTGTGTGTTACAACTTTCGTGTTCTTTTTGTAAAGTAGCGAGTTTTTCATTACAAGCAGCATGCTCTTTTTCTAAAGCAGTAACCTTGTCTCCACAATCACTGTGTTCAGTAACAAGTGCATCATATTTTGCCTTGTAGTCATCACCAGAAGTTTGTGTTTTCAAAAGATTAACTTGTTTGATTAAGTCACCATTGGTTAGTTGTAGCCCTTCGTATGAACCTTTGCTCTTGTTGTACTCTACTTGTAATGCCGCCAGTTTATTGTTGAGTTTCTCTAATTCGGCTTGGTTGTCATTACCTTTTGCTGCTTGTTTGAGTGCAACTATTTCTTCTTGAGCTTTTTCAAGATTTTGAGCGAGTTGATTTTTTTGTCTGTTTACACCATCAACACTTTTGTTGAGTTTGTTGAACTCTAACTCCAATGCATCATTTCTATCTCTTAAAACTTTGAGTTTGCCTTCGTACTCTTTCACCACTTTTTCGTCCATCACCTGCACAATTTTAGGTGCTACTTCTTTTTTAGGTGCATCATCCTTCTTAGGCTCTTCCTTCTTAGACTCTTCTTTTCTCGGCTCTTCTTTTCTTGGCTTCTCTCTTTTTGGTGCAACTTTATTTGCTTCCAAAGCAGCATTCAATTTATCAAGTAAAGCAGCTTTTTCTTTTTCTAGCTCATCATTAGACGCCATCAAATCTTTAATCGTCGCATCCTTACTATTTGTACGCACTTTAAGATCATCAAAACGGTCTCTTGCTTGTTTTAAATCTTTAGAAAGTCCAGCTTGCGCCGCCAACTCACTTTTAGATTTAGAAAGTGCATTTCGAGATTGCTCTAATTTTTTCTCTAATTCAAAGTATTTTTTTTGTGATTTTTCTCTATCATCGCCCAAAGCTTTGTTGCGCTTCTCTAAATCACTTGAATAGGTATTGGCCTCCTTATGTTTTAGTTCTAATTGAGAATAATCTCTTGCTTTTAAATCGTATTTCCCTTCCCACTCTTTGACGAGGTTTCCACCGCCTTTACTTAACAACCGCCCCAGCAAAAAAGCAATTATTGCTGCAACAATCATCGCAAGCAAAATAAAAAATCCGTCACTCATCATATTCTTTATATTTGTAGTTTAGTAAATTTTTTTTTTGTAATGTTTTGTCATTACTTTTTTAAGATGTGTTACCAAAAACAGTGAACAATATCACTTTATCTCCTCTATTGTTACGCCTGTTTCTACATTAGTTTAGTCTAATCTCCACACGACGGTTTTTAGCCTTTCCGTCAGGAGTATTGTTTGTTGCAATTGGCGCAGATTCGCCTTTAGAAGTGGTTGAGATTTGAGCGCCATTGATGCCATTTTGGTTCATATACTTTTTGATACGCTCTGCTCTACTCTGTCCAATCTCCACATTTTTATTTGCAGCACCATCCGTATCTGTATGTCCTGTTAAAGTAATTTTGGCATTAGGCTTACGGCTTAAATAATACTTTAAGTCTCTAAAGTAAGTTCTCATTTCTTGATCCAAAGCAATAACAGAGCTTCCAGAATCAAAATAGAAATTTTTAGGAGCTGCTTTCAAACGTCCTTCAATATCTGTTAATTTTTTGTTGCCTGCTGCTTGTTGAGCCGCTTTATCATTTTTAGAGAAAGCCGTTCTTATGTTTCCGTTGGTTTTATTTCCATTAAACACAAGCCCATTGTCTAATTTTCCTGTTGTTGTGATGCTTGTTCCATCTAAACCAGCAACACCACTTCCTAAAATCTCTTTTTTAATCGCCTCTGCCCGAGCAATACCCAAGTTGTCATACCAAGTATTGTTGGTTTCGTTATTGGCGTAAGATCCAGTAATGGTTAATTGTCGATTTGGACTATTTTTAAGGTGTTGTGCCGTTTGTTTAAACGCATTTTTCAAGTTGGGTGAGACCGCAGCTTGTGCCTTAGAACGATCAAACATTGCCCAATCATTAGAGCTTGCAGAGAAATTGCCATCCTTTAAGACAAAGGCATTTGTTGCAGTTGCAGTAGGTGCTGGCTTAGGTGCAGGCTTAATTGCATTGGTTTTCTTAGGTGTTGTCTTTTTGACTGGCGGCGGTATCTGATTGACAATTGCTGTTTGTGCTTGTCCATAACAATGATTTTTTATGTGACAAACATAACAATAAGTACAACCTATCATCCAAAGTACCAGTGCTATAAAGAGAGTTCTTGCCATAATATTAAAGTTGATTTTTTTAATTTATCAGAACTTTGTTATATTTATTTATAGGTCAAAGACCACAAAAAAGTCCCATTCTTTGTTCTTATTCAGTAAATTAGGCTACAAAGATAAGTAAACATTCTTTTTTTTTTAACAAATTGATATTTCACACGATTGTAATCATCATTTTCCATTGTTTTTAGGTGATTTTGTAGATTATATCATCACTACTTATTATACAAACTTCTTTAAACGACCCATATCAAAACAATACACATACGTATGAAATGTTATACCATCTTTATTTTAGGTTTTTTGTTTGCCTTTTCTTCTTGTCAAAGTCGCCCAAGTGGATTTAGCATTGGCGGAAACTATGAACAGGCCTCTATGGCTTATGACGCTGAGGACACTGAAATCATAGCTCCTCCTCCATCTAAACCTTCTGTTACGCCTACATCTGCCAAAAAGTTACCCGAAAAACTTATAAAAAAGGCTAATTTGACATGTGAAGTCGCAGATTTTGAGAAATCCAAGCAAAATATCCTTCAATCTGTCAAGAAGTGGAATGGCTATATTTCTGACGAGAAACAACGCAACGCCCACCATCGTATATCCAATGACATCACGATTCGAGTCGTCAAAGAAAGTTTTGATGCACTCTTAGAGGAATTAGAAACACATGTTTTCCGCATTGACGAGCGCAATCTCAATACACAAGATGTTTCTGAGCAGTTTTTTGATATAGAGAGCCGCTTGCGTACTAAAAAAGCAATGGAAAAACGCTATTTAGAGATTTTGCAGAAAGCGGATAAGGTCGAAGATATACTCAAAGTAGAAAGAGAATTAAGGCTTTTACGAGAAGAAATTGAAGCGAAAGAGGGCAAATTGAATTTTTTAAGTGATCAGGTCAATTACAGCACCATTCACCTCAAAATTTATCAATCTCTTCAAGTTGCAGAACAAGTTTATCGCCGCCCCTCTTTTTTTGGTAAAATTATTCCTGCGATAAAATCGGGTTGGTATGTTCTTTTAGATTTTATCATAGGTATTCTATATATTTGGCCCTTTCTTCTTTTGGGCATATTCAGTGCTTATTTATTAAGACGGTTTTTGATGCGAAAAAGAAAAAAATAAATCCCACTGTTAAAATTTATATAATTTTTAAATTTATTTTGCGGAGAGAATAGTTTTTAATTAAATTATACATCTCAATTTCTAATTGCTAATATTTTGGAGAGAACGGTTTATCTTTCATCGTGACGCTAAGTCCTGCTGTCCGTTCTTATGATGGCTGGCCAAATTAGGACAACCACAAGGGATTGCCCCTACAAGCCAACGCTCCCCATCATACCACTACCATCAGGTCTATTTTGGATGGTTTGTCCCTCTATCACAGGCCTTGAATCACGGATTTTTATGGATTTCTGGGATGACACGAATTGGAATTTGGTGTATTAGGAAATTAGGCTCTTTTAGTGTATTAGTTGATTAGGAAATTAGGCTCTTCAGAAACGACTCAAACAACAAAAACAACTCAACGATTAAATGATAGAAACAGAAAGATTGCAATTAAAGCCGCTTCAATATGAAGAACTCAAAAAGTATCTTTACCAA
>Ga0209186_1000883_pt1 | contig 23139 bp, 31 predicted proteins | sample SidtaG_FD_187426 | JGI IMG/M metagenome (GOLD analysis project Ga0209186, IMG submission 187426) | Marine algal microbial communities from Sidmouth, United Kingdom - Sidmouth_Male2 metaG (SPAdes) (version 2) | ecosystem: Host-associated > Algae > Red algae > Unclassified | place: Sidmouth...
CCCGTGAGACAGCTCGTCTTTGACACCGCGCTCGTTGCGCAAGCTCTCCCCCGCGGTGTGGAGGCGCCTCCCCCACACACCCCGCCCCTCCTGTTACGAGATATGCGGAGGGTGGAAGGCCACTCCACTGTCCCAGCCCCCGTGGCGGTAGCAGCGACGACGCAGCAGCAGCCTTCAATCGATCCTGGTACACAGGCGCATGCCAGGGCCGACGCAGCCGCTTCATCTGCGTCGGTGCAGGGGTCCGATGAATTGGCGATCCCCACCTGCCAAGCATTCCTCGATGGCCTCATGCCCGGGAATTATGGCGGGGTGCAAGATAAGTTGGTATTTAAGGCCATTGCCAAAGCAATTCTGCTGCGAGGCGAACGCCCGGAGATCCACCTCAAGCACAAGAACGGGCGAGTGCGCGTGTACGCACGCCAGCTGTCGCCGCGCAAGGCTCTGTGAGAAAGAGCCAGCGCAACAAGCGCCGCGCCGCCGCGCTTCGGATCCACGCAAAGGCGCGACGGGAGGTGGCCACAACTCCGCGGGGACGGACGCGGCCCTCGCGCCCTCCCGTGCTCCTCTCTGTGGCAGAGCAGGTGGGCCTCGTGGCGGCGCTGTCGATGAGCCACGTTGGCTTTAACCGTTAGCGACTGGCTCGTGGAGGAGCCCGCAGAGGTCTGGCCAGCCTTCCCACACTGCGTGAAGCCCGCTAGGAGATGTATAGCCTGCCTGGAAAACAGGTGCTCGTCACTGGCTCTGGCGCCCACCTCGCTTCCCTGGCCGCTGACGTCCAGGAGAAGGTCAATGCCCTATGTGACGCGGGCCTGTTCATCGAAATGCCCGTGAGCGGAGCTCTGCTCACGCCCACCCCATCGGAACACGAACCGGCTGTAGGTGGCCTGCGGGGCTCGCCTCCCTCTTCGATGCCGGACATGCAGGTGACGCTTGGGCTGGACAAGGGCGGGGATCCTGGGACGGTGAATATTGTCGCCACAAGAATCAGCCAACCCCACCCGAACAGTCCATCCAATACCATTTTGGAGGGCGTGTGCCCCTGTCTGGATGACAAGTACGATGAGCTGACTTTGATGCTAGAGAGCTACCTTCCCCAGATGGAAGCGCTGCTGTTGGACGGAGTCAGGGTGCGTGGTGTGCGGCGGCCAATGCGACTGTTGCTGGGTAGTGACTACGCTGCGCAGTGCGACGTTCTCGGCCACAAGGGTGCGTCTGCGACGCAACCCTGCCTAGTTTGTATGAGCACTCGGTCACCAAGCGGTGCGCATGCCGTATTGGAAGCGGCCTATGGGACCCTTCAAGACGTGTTCGTCAGTCGGCACCTACGGGAGGCGACCCACTACTCCGATCGTATGGCAGCTGACGGCGGTACGCTACCTGTGGGGGATCCTGGCACTTCCGAGCACCGCTGCTCGGTGGAGCGGAGCCCGCTACTTGCGATCAACCCGAAGCAGATCGTACCAATTCCGCTACATACGACCCAAGGAGTAAGCCATCGGTACTTGCGCCTCGTAATTGAGATGGTCATGGTGTTCCGGACCGCGAGTGACGGAGCTGCTGAGGACGATTCACAATTTCCCCAGATCTCTGTGTGTGTGTGTGTTTGTGTGAAACCGCATTTCTAGGTACTGGAGGAGGGTCGCTTATGTGAGAATCAAAGTCCCGTAAGAGCTGTGCCCAAGAGGAAAGTCCGGCGCTAAATGTTTTCCGGCCCCAAGCCGCAGCTCGCGCACTATTCTCGCCAACTGGCACTGTTCCGACCCAGCGCGCGCCTTCCAACGAGCGCGCCTTTTTCTGGTCGCACGCTGCCTCCCACCAGTCGCTGTGGGGGTGACACTGTTGTTGAACCACCCCGGTTGTACCAATTGTATTTGTACAGAGGACCCTTTTCTTGAGTACAAAAGCGCGTCCCGACGACCGCGTCCCGTCATTTGTACCCCAACGCCGTCCTCCGTCTCGCCCACTGCGTCTCTCCACAGCCACCTCACCACCGCATGAGCCACTCCATCGCTCTGCTCTCCCATCTCCCGGCCGCCCGTGCCTCTTCACCACTACACGATGGCATCTCTGATCCCCCCACCACCGCGGCGGTGCCGACGTCCACCACGGCACCCCCTTCTTCGAAAGTGGCCACCGCGACCAACTCGGTGGCTGAAGGCAGGGGCAAAGGCAATGGGAAGGGCTCTGGGAAGCAAGACGACCGACTCCCCGGCGGCTCGCGCGCCCAACTGGGCAAATGATGAGCTCAAGGGCGCGCTCCGGGTAGCCCCCACTCATTGGTGCGAGTACCGCAGGAGCCGTACGAACGACAAGAGCCGACGCACAAGCGCAGGCTTCCAGGCGGCGTTTGTGGCGGCTGTTGGGCCTGGAAGCCGCACGGTGGCCCAGACACGGACGGCGGTCTCGCTGGACCGCAAGCTCAAGGACACTCGAACGAAGTTCGTGGAGGCCCGAGCCCAATTTAAGCCCACGGAGCTGAGCATCTCTGAGCGGGAGGACATCCTCACTAAGTTTAGCGGGTCGGAGCTGTTCAGCTTGGCCCGGGAAGCGTTTCGCACGTCATCTGTCGCCAACGAGTCCACTGGCAGGGAGCCAGTGGTGTTTGGCGCGCCTGTAACGCTTTCTGCTGGCGCGGTGAACGCCACAGCGGGCGGGGGCGGCGGCAGCCCCGGCCTTGCTAGCCACTCCACAGCGCCTGGCTCGGCGGCTGGGGCGCCGATACCGGCCACTGGTGGTAGAAGCACCCCTCCGAGCGTGGGTGAGGTGGCCGTGGGTGGCGTAGGCGGGGTCGAGGATGTATCGGGCGACAAGGCGGATGACAGCGACAGCATCATGGGCCAGCGCTACGAGGAGGACGCCGCCTACAAGGCCTTTGAGATCCTTTCGGCCCCCGAGGAACACAAGAATCCCAAGAAAGCCAAGAGGGAGAGCACCTCGGCGGCGTTCAACGAGTACCTGCAAGCAAAGAATGGACGAGAACGTGTGCTGTTCTCAGAGATGCACAACGAGCGCGCCTCTGACTCTGGCCAAGCCGTGGTAAGCGACAATGACATTCGCCGCGCTGTGCTTGATATGATTGGGGCGATTTCCGAGAAGGCGTGTCGCCAGTGATTGATTGTCTCGTACACATTTTCTCGTTTGCATTTGTCATGTGTCAAGGAAAAAGAATAGTTCTGCAAGCGCCGCTGCTGAGCGCACTTCAGAAAGCACTGTGAAAAATCCACCGAGTCCTTCATGGCTGGTCCCGGCGACGAGTATTGACAACCATCATCTCGCTCGAGTGGCCACACACTGTTGCCTGTCCGAAAAGAACAGTAAGCACCCCCGACCCACGCCATCCTCCCCTTCCGACAATCCGACCCCCCCACACCCCACCCCCTTGTACAACCGAGACACACGTTCCCACTTACTCAGCGCCATCCACCCATGCCAACCCGAAAGCCTTCACCAGCCGCACGCGGCGTGCGGCACCCGCCGCGCGTCGCGCATCATCGGACTGGACCCCCACCTGTCCATCAGGCGTGACGTCATCGCTCTCCCCCTGCCACTCTTCTTCATACGCCGCATCCCGGGCGTCCAAAAAATTGTGAAACGCCACTGTAACCTCCTGCACATCCGCCGCAAGGACGAGGTGAGTAGCAATGTAACGCAACACGTTCTACCGGCCCTTGAGACGCTCAAAAGCAATCTCAACAACAACCCGCATTTTTGCATGTTGGTGGTTGAACCTCCGCATTGACGCAGCATTGGGGCCGTAGATGTCTACATCCCTGGACGGAGTAATCTGGAAAAGGGAGAAAAAAGCACTGCAAAAAGTGTATGGCAAGAAAAGGTGGTGCAAGAAACAGCTCAACACATGGGTGCTGTGTGGAGGTGTCAGGCGCCTGTTCTGACCGGATGTGATAATTTATGACCGAGGTGCGCTCTCTGCTCATGTGCCAGGCGCGGGGCGCCTCCCGCAATGTCCCCCCGACCGTCCCGATAGTCCTCTTTGCATGGCTGACGGCGACCAAGGCAGAATAGAACGGACAGCAACGTACCAGAACGGGAGTAAGAGCAAAACCCGCATCACCTAAAATATACTCATCCCTGCTCAGGATACAGTGCCATAGCATCGGATCCTCCACATTTTTGTACCACGACCGACTGCGGAAGGCAAGCAAGTCTCCTCGGGAACCGGGGAAGCCGCCGACAAAATATCGGAACCGCCGGGTGTCCGACACAGGGATGAGCAGCAGAGAGCATTGAGCCTTACGGTCCATAAAGTCCTCCTTGTGCTCCCCAAACGGAGTCAGGATAGGAGTAAGGCAATCGTCAACAGCTCCGACACTTCAAAGAAAAGCGAGTACAAAAAGCAGCAGAGCAGAAAGTACAACGACATTCATCTCGGTCGTGAAGCGCAACGTCCATGCATACAAAATGCCACCGGAAAGCAAATGATTGTGAGCGCTTCATTCTCGTGACACATGACACGCGATCAGAGCTACGTGATACAGATACCCTCCTGTTCAACAAACATAACCCACTATCCTGGTACTGGTACCGGATCGGTCCCTCCACCGCACCTGCCCGCTCGCTCACCACGGATAAAACCTCCTGTAGGACAGAAGACAGGGAAAAAAACCACAAACGTACAGACCCTTCCTCCCGGCGGCGTTTCCGCCAGTCATCCGGGCAAAGTCCCGCGAAATCTCCCGCCGCTCCGCGCATTCAGGCCAGTCAGGCTTGGGCAGCCCAGCTAGCATTGCGTCGATGACTGGCGCACAGTGTTTGGAAAAGGTAGACTCAGCGACGTCAACAGCGCGCGCGTTGACGCGCTGCCTACCCCCCTGCGCCAGCGAAAACACAACTGTAAAGATGCGACAGGCGGGAGGTATGGCAGAAGGACCGCAAGAGGACTGAGGGAGATGCGGGATGGAAAGCGCGACGAGCTCATCGAAGTGAGCGGGAGTCATTCTCACGTCCGTAAAAATGCTGCCCTCAGTCACGCTCTTCTTATAGAAACGACAAACTGGGTCATGGACAAAGGGCGCGGCGCGGTTTCTCTGCCCGCAGACATCCACCAGGTCCGCCAAGTCAATCATCTCCAGCAGCTCGGCCGACTCACCGCCCGGCACCCCTGAACCGGTAGTCGCAGTTAGCGACTCCAATGCACTCGTGGCGACGTACCATTTGGTGGCCGCAGATGGCTCAAGCCCAGAGATTAAGTCGATCAAGCCGACCGCCCAAGAAAAGAAGCCGTCTCCAGCCATGGAGGAGGTCTCGAGTTGGGCCGTCCACTGGGCACAATCCAGCGCCAAGATGGCCTCGTCTACGTCCGGATCGATACCGCGCGCGGCAAGAAGCGAATCCATGCCCGTCGTTCGTGCGCTGGCAGACCGTCGAGATGCAGTTCTTCATAGAACGGGGGTGCACACAGCCAATGAGCACAGAAAAGTGGAAAAGAACAGCCGCAAACGCATCGGGAGCAGCAGCCAAGCTGTGAGAACTAAATCACATAAACGTCAAATGTATGGTTCAGGCGGTGGAAGAACTGTGCCACAAACACCGTACAGACAACGCACCCAGAAAATAGCTCACACGCGGTGTTCTTCATGTCGCGAGATTGTCGTGGTGCATACCTCGATGACGAACCACGTGGCTGTACCAGGGATACCTCGGTGGGGGGGGGGGCTCAGTGGATCAACGACAGGCCTTGAAAGGGTGGGGAGCGGTCTGGCGGGTCAGAATTCGCATTCAACGGCGCTTCCGACGCGCCGCGCCGTGCACCGTCGCGGTTCGTCAACCAGCTGGTGGTGGGCTCAGATGGATTGCACGTCGACTGCCAGTAAAAACTGGACATGTCTTCTAACTCACTACACACCTCTGGGAGATTCTCTATGGGATACACACAGATCCTGGGAGACCTCTCGTCCCCGTCGCGACGTCTCTCACAACTTTGTGTGTGATGCCGCTTGAATAGTTCCGGAAGGCTGATTCTCCAAACATAAATCCGGAACTGTGAATAGTCCTCTGCACGCCTAGTTAAGATGGCTCTTTTGGATTTGAAAACGAGGATCGCATTCCAGAAGTTGCCTGAAAGAGACTCGATTCTGGGGTGGCCGGCAGAGGCTGCGATGGCCACTGGTGCGGACAGTGGCAATTGGGCAGAGCGTCTTGCTCTCCAGCTCGTCGGCCGGTTGCAAGAATGCCTCTGGCGCGGCCCATCGTCTCTCTACTGCCACCCCTGCCAAGCTCCCGCCCCTTCCCCCCCCTACCAGCCCCGACACGGGTCCGCCGGAGCCTAAACAATCATCTGACCGAGGAGCACGCCTGTCCAGCCATGCTGCGCGATGGTAGGGACCGGACAGTGCCGCAACGGCCTCTAAGGTACGTATCACAATTACTCTGGGTTCTTTTACTGATGGTCATCTGTCACCCATGGGCTGGGCACGGCATCGTGATCACGGCTCAGAGATGATTCGGATGGTGTGAGGAGAACCCACTCGACCGCTATTGGCTTGTGCTGTAAACGGCAGCAAAGCTAACCGTCTTCATTTCCGTTGCCATCCCACAGTGTGCCATCGTCTGCTAAGCTGCGAGAAGCTTTTCCTATAAAAATACTTGCCTCCTTTTTCCCTCCTTTTCAGCGATCCCATCTTAGCCAGACAGACGAGGCGGCGGCGTGGCACGCTGCCGAACAAGCGACAGATGATGGCAAGAACCAGGCGACGGCAGTCGGGGCGGTGGCGACGGGCCAAGGGCGGCAGCTTCACTGACGATTTTGGCGTTTCTCACCGAGTCTGTGGCCCGTGCGCCTCCACGGAGTACCGCTGGAGCCGGCGGGCTGGCCGTTTCAGCGGTGCGGCGGCGGCGCCGGCTGCGGGCGCGGCGGGGCCTGCCACGCCAGCCTTTCGGCTTCTTGGTGCTGGCACGCCACCCCCCCTGCCGGCCGGCCTCCTCGCGACGGTACGCGGCACGGCATGTGACCCGGACACGTCTTCCGGCACAGGGCTGACACCGCCAGGCCTCGGATTGAGCCTCGGCGTGCCGGTGGACGTGTCAAGTGCCGGTGTGGCTGGCGCTCTCCCTCCCCCGTCCTCCGACAGCACCACACCTGACGGCACGGCGGCTGCCACGGCCGGAAGGCCAGACACTGGGCGGATGCCTGCTCTGGGGGGGATGCCGACCGCCTGGCCGGCAGAGGTGCCGTGCGCCATCTCCGTCGGCCGCCCCTCGTGCCACCACCCATGGAGTGCGATGCCGACGGGTCACCGCTAGCTGTCGGACAGCACGCGTGCGGCGCAGCAGCTCAAGTTGGCCTCTGCGCCGCACAGCGGTGCGCCCTGTGACGCAGACCGAAGCGCCCAGACAGGCGACGAAGCGAAGTCGGGCGACTGGGTCGTGCAAGCACCGGCGCCCGCAATTCTCCGCACCTCCTCTGTGCCACCGCCTGCGCCCAGATCGAGCCCTGACACGGCCACTGGTGGGCTGGCTCTGGGCGCTGCGCCCCCCCCCTCTCCAGCGGCGCGCCGACAGCGCCGCAGATTCCCACTACAGTGGGTGGCGCCGGGCGGGCGGGGCCCTTGGAGGCTCGGACTCTGGAGGGTTTGGCGTCGGTTGAAGGGTCGGGCCCCCCTCCCGTCGTGCCACGCCTCAGTGTACCTGACCTCGTCAGTCCGCTCATTGAGTACCTGGGCGCGGCGCGGACGCCGACAGATATCGCAGCTCTGGAATTGAAACGGGTTTCATCTGCCATCTTGGCAAGAACTTGTCCATCTGCGGTGCCCGTGCGACACGCCAACGGGCGTGTCAGCGTATACACTCGGCAGCCCGCGACTTTGCTGGAAACGCAAGTGCGGACGAGCCAGAGAAACAAACGCTTGGCGGTGGGTGTACGCTCCAATCCGAATGCGACACGCCCACGTGGCAGTCGAAGACTCCCGCCGCGCCCGACTGCCGCGGAGCAGGTCGGGCTGCTGGCATCCATTGGACTGAGCGATGCCAATTTCAAGCGGATACGGGTATTTTTCGTCGGGGCGCTGAGCCCGATGGCTAGTCTACCCGCTCTGCGGGAGGCTCGAGCAGCCCTAATGACACTTCCCGCGATGGAGGTCTCCTTATTGGACGCTGGCGCCCATCTGGCCCACCTCTCGCGGGCAGTGGAAGGGCGGCTCGCCGACCTGTGGTCTGCGGGGCTGTTCATTGAACGCCCCTCATATGATCCGCAGGGCGTGGCCATCCCTCAAACTCGTGATTATGAGATTCTCAGCAATGGGAGACCCTCTTATCGCGATTTCTGCCCTCCAGCCGACATTCGAGATATTTATATCTCCATTGGCTTGGACAGGGGAGGGGCCGCATCTTCTGTGAAGGTTGTGATGGGTCTTCTAACCCAAGAAAACCCGAACAGACTTGGAAATACCCTCCTCGTGGCAGTATGCCCAGAGTCCAAGGACAAGTACCCTAAGGTGGCTGCCATGCTGGCTCGACATGTGGCACAGTTACTACGACTGAGCTACACTGGGGTGGTGTTGGGTGGCCATAGACGGGCGGTGCGCGTGTTTTTCAACAGCGACTTCCCGGCTATAACCAACACGGTTTGTCATAAGGGGCACAGCGCGTCCATGCCTTTCCCCTGCTGCCTTGGCATGAAATGCCCCACAGAGGCCCACTCTCTGTTGCATGAGGCATTTGGGACCCTGCAGGACTTGGACTGCACCCATCCCCCCAGGACGACGGCGCGCTTGAGGGAAATGCAAGAGGCGTATGGGGGCTTGGGACGGACCCCGGCCGAACATGGGTTGGCTACACACATATCGGTGGAGCGGTCACCAGTCATTGTTGTGCCACCTTCCCAAATCGTGCCCCTCCCACTTCATATCACGATTGCTATCACAGCTCGGCTCCTGCGGTGGGCAATTGAAGCTTGAACCCAAGAGCGCGGGCCTGCGGACGGTCCGCAGTTTGCGCACCAACTGGCGGCTATTTTAAGCGTCAACATCGGCGCCGAGCCTGTGCCCTACCACGGGGGCAACTTCATCCGTCGGCACTGCCACACAATCGCTTCTGGGAGCGGTGAGATTGTGGACGCGCTGCGTTCTCTCGTGTCTGCTCCCCGGCTCACCGCCTATGAACGCGCATGGGATCTCTGGCGGGGGGTACTGTCAACCCTCAACCGAGCGGCGCTTATTCCCCCCGCCGAGCAGGCGCGGCCCAAGGCTGGTGCACCGGCGTTCGTCAGACTCCTCCAGGGATCATTCCCTTGGATGAGCACTTCGCCCAAGCTCCATATGCTGTTTGCCCACTCTTGGGAATTCATGGGGCTTTGGGGCAGCACGGGGCTGTACGGGGAGCAAGCCATCGAATCATGGCATGGTTTTTATAACCAAAACCCTCCCCGGTTTACCGCTGAGACGGCTCTGCTGTCCTGTAGAGAGCTGTTGCAGACGATGGCGCTGAGCGGCGTGGCGTCGAAGGCCCTGTGGCGGGCGAAGGCCCCAATTCGCCAGCGCAAGGCGGCGCCCCGCGGCGCGCTGCGGCCTGGGGACCGGCGATTGCGGCAGAACAAGACATGGCGGCGCGAGTGCCTCATGACGCTGTAAAAGAGGATAGATAACAGGGCCAAGTGGGCCAAAGACCAGTTTGAGGAGGGCAATGGCGTGATAGAAGCGTACGCTGAGAAATAGATTTTTTTGCTGTTGGTGGCCTTTCTCATAGGTGGACCGCTGGGTGTGATCTTGGGGCCGGGGCTTCCACCAGATGGGCCTGTTGGATGTCCGATGTCCTGCGAGCCCAAGACGGATCAACAGCCGGGTTCACCACTCTGAATGGAATGAAGCTGGTGTCACATGCTGATTGGTCCACGGGCTCTTCACTCTGAAAAGTGGTCAATGTGGAAGCCGTAAGTGTATGATGTTTGAGCTCTTCCGACAGCTGTTACGATGGCCAATAGAAAGCTATAATTGTTGAACCGAGCCAATGAGGTGACAGCCTGGGCCCTGAAATCCAAAAGAGCCGCTTGAGGCGGTCTTATCTAGGCGTGGCTGCTGGAGGCAGGCTAAAGCCGACTTTTCCCTGGCGCTTGTCGAGCTGCTGCACGACAAAATTAGCTTGCGGCCGACGCCCTACCACGGCGGGCTTTTTATTGGCCGCGACTGCCACACAATCGGCGACAACTACGCCATCGTCTGCGCCGCGTTGAAGGGAAAGGTCTCCGAGACGCAACTGGCAGCGTAAGAGCTAGCATGGTCTCTGTGGAACGGCGTGCGCAAGACGCTTAACCGGGCGGCTGTCATCCCCGCGGACGAGGTCGCTCGGTTCCGGAAGGACACCGCCGCCATGGTTTGTCTGCTCAAAAGCAGCTTCCCGAGGCTCTCTATCTCCCCAAAGCTGCACATTTTAATGTGCCATGCTCTCGAATTTTTGGAGAGCTTTGGGAGCATTGGGCTGTACGGGGAGCAGGGGTTGGAGGCCTGGCACGGTCGCTATGGCCAAAACGCGGTCAAGTACCCCGGCGCCACGGAGCTAGAGCGTGCGGCATGCTTTGTGCGGGCAATGGCGTTGGCACTCGAAGCCAGTTCTGACGTGCTCGCGCGGTACTCGTCATCTCGGCGGCCTTCTGTGGCCAGTGCCCGAAAAGAGGTCCGGGTGGGTGACAAACGTCGGAGAGAGAACAAACAAGAACTACCACCTTGCGCGGCCGAGATGCGGAAGGCATCCAAGAAGAGAAAGCAGTGAGCGGTGGGTATGGCTAGGGAGGCGGGCACAACTGTCGGCGTGCATCTTGGGGGTCAGGGGGCCTAGAGAACGGGACGATAAATCAGCACTGCGACAAACATATGTCTGCACAAGAGCCGCCATACAGACATCTGCCTCCACTGATATCCCAGATTGCTCTCCCAAATGAATCGCATCGTCTGTGGGTCGCAATGGCTCTGTGTGACTCCTGCAAGACACGGTGGTTGGCTTGCAAGAATACAGACGGCAAATCTCAGCTAATAGTTCGATCATGGCTCGTCGAACAGCCAATTCGACTTCATGTCTACGCCCTGTCGTCGGCTTTTCCTTCCTTCTCTCTGCAACCGCCATTTTTTGGAGGTTAGCAATAGAATGTATCTGTCTCGATATCCCAGTCATCAGTACAGTCGTTCCACAAAGAACCTAGCACTCAGCCGAGACCAATAGTACCATCGACATGGCACATGCGCCACATTTGGACTCGAGTCTTCTGCGGCTCGGACTACATCTCTAAAATCGCTCGAGAGGAACCAGACGGATCAGCGATTCTAGGCCCCGAGGGGCGATGGTAGAAGCTCGATGCCAGTCGGTGTTTACAGTTGAAAAGCATGATGGCCGATTCAGCTCAGCTGTGCCGGATTTTCACTCCCGTGGCAGCCTCGTCGGGGCTGTGGCACCATTAAGTCCCCCGCACGCACACGTGGAAGACACTATTGCGGATCGCCGGAAATTGTTGCCTCATATGTTGCCTCTGCGGTGACCTCTGACGTCTGTGCAGGCTCTGAGTGCCCTCTCAGCAAGAGGTTCGACCAATGAGTGGGCTCTTGTGCACCGCGCTTCAGAAAGGGCCCCTTCATAGATGCTCCACTTGTCCCCGGCTCAGAAGAGGCGGACTTGGAGTCCACGGCTCTGTGTCGTGAACGACCTGCCTTTCCCTTCGAAAACAGTGCATGGGTCCATGCGGCCCCTGTCGGTCTTGCACGAGCCAATGCCGCGCGGCGCTGGGCCCAGCGGCCAATTTGGTTACTCCAGGGCCAGGCCCGCACCAGAGACACACAAATTCGACTGCACACCGATCACAAACTTAAGACTAGCTGGCAACTAGCTGAGGACCATGGCACAGCTGAATAACAAGTCAACAGGAATCATGTGCAATCCAGTGATGGACCTCGACTGGAACGTGGACCGGTGCTAAATTATTCAGGACGGATTACGATCAATAGTGGAATCGATCGTCGTGTCGCTATGCAGCCCGGGTCCGCAACGGGTTGCGATCGTCGCTATCCACCACCCTGCTCGAACCTCCGGGGGTGGCTGCGGCGTTCGAATGCCGCAGGCACTCGAACATGTGACGGACTGCGCGTGGGTGGCCGGCTGTTAACACAGTCGACTGGTGACCGCTTGGTGCCGCGCAGCCTCGTAGTAGCGTCGGTATCTCAACGGCAGAAGACCGCCAGGTCACGACAGTTCCCCTCCCCCCCTCATGGATCGGAATTGGCCGTGTTTCCGACGCGCAGGGGATTCCTCAGGCACTGGTCGTGCGCCTCCCTCATAGCCATCCACGTGTCGTGGAGCGGCCTGGTCGGAAGCACGGTTGTGTCCTGCGTTACAGTACGTGCGCAGCGCTTCCTGGCCTCAGTTTGTGTCCGCCGACGATTGGGCCACAGCTCAGTCAACAACATTCGAATTGTCGGGGAATCCCCGTCGCCGTCGTCGCCGCTTTCTATCGCTCGGAGTGACGTGCCACCATCGCCGATCCTTGCTCGCCGTGGCTGTGCCGACGCGTCCGCTACATTTTCCGTCCCCATTCCCGGGCCTCCCTAGTCTTCTCGACCACCCACCCACTACAGAGCTGTAGCACGAGGTACTCTATGGTTCGTGCGTCACCATGCGGCCGTTCCCCGTCGCCAACATTAAGACCGCCGAACACCGCGTGTTTCATGGTCTCCGCGCGTTCTTTATGTTATCTGACAAAGCCACGGCTGCCTTTACGCTTTCCCACTATCTCCTTGCGCATTGTTGTGACCTCATGCTTTTGAATGCTCCGTACTTGTCTTTTCCACCGCGCGTGTACAGAAACGGTCGCGCCGCCATTGTCATTTCGATACGGCGCGGGGGAGGAGAACGATGATCGCAACTTTGCCCGCGCCGCCGTCGCCGGCAAGCGGCGGCGCCAGCCAAGCCGCGTTTCAAAACATCATGTACGCCGAAGTCGCCTGTGGAGTTGAACACTTGGCCTTGGTGTGGCTACATTTCAGCGACTGCTTCAGCTGACTTCTGCGGTTTCTGACGCGACGACCGCTGTCCTCCTTCTGCCGACGTCCTCTTCTTTCGCTTGCTGCGCGTACCTTCCTGTTAATTTTGATGCTCTGGTTCCTTCTCTTCCACGAACTGCTGTGCAACAGCCGTGTCGAACCATCACCGTCAGGTTCATACGGCGTGGGGCGAACAGATGACGGCGAGGAAATCTTCTCTCAGAGATGCGGCCGGTGCACGGCGGCGACGTCGAGACTGCTCTTATAGCAGGCAGGTACGCCAAAATGTGTGATCAGGCGAGTAATGGCAGCCGAGGTGGCTCTGGTTCAGCGTCTCCTCTCGTTGATTATATTTTTCGGCCACTGACACAAACACCGCCACACTACCCCATCGCGGTCGCTGGTGGGCTGCTTTCTCGATGCGCTTTCCGAAATCGTGTGTGCTGTGGGATGCTTTTTGATACACTGTCCCATCCACAGCTGCACGAAACTACGCCCAGAGCTCATCGTGAGCACGGTACGGCGCGGAGGGGGGGGCAAGGACGACGAGGACATTGACGGAGGCGCAGCGGTCGGCGCGCAGCTGCTTGACCGCAGCCGCTTTACCGAATAGCAGGTACGACAAGCTTTGTTGTGCGGTGAATACTGGCAGGTCGTGCAGCTGTTGCCCTTCGTCTTCTCAAGCTACTGTTTCCATTTACTGATACGACCGCTGCTGCCGTCCATCCTTTTTGTGTCCTTCTTTCCGTTTCCTGGTTGCGTTACCTGTTCCAGTGTGTGCTTCTGATTGCTGTGGAACACTTTCTTTCGGAATGAACAGATGTAAAGCAGCTTGTGGAGATGGCGTCATGGAGCGAGGTCGCGTCAGGGGAGGGCCAGCAGTGACGGAGGCGTGTGCCGGCACTGCCTCGCTGTCCGCCGGGCGCTTTTTTGGAGAGCCTCCCAGCAAGCATGGCGTCAGCTCTGCGAGTGCCTGAAGACGAAACCAGAGGAGATGGAGAGTTGCCGTCAAGGCCGATGTTAGGGACCTCTCGTTGAGGTCGTGAGCATCAGTTCTTCGATATGATTGTTATCGCATGACTATTGTCTCCATTGCATCTCTGTGTGTTCCAGTCTGTACATGTAGAACCAAGTGGAAAGCTCTGTACCGAGAAGGGCTCTCCGCGCCTTGCAGTGCAACATATTCAGCTAGCTACCCATCAGGCGTCACATAGCTGTCGCGTGGAAGAGTCGACCGTGCTTCCCTGGGTTGTCACACGCACCACGCCTGTGCTTTGTGCATCCATTCAGGCATCCTTCTGTCCCAGACCGTGTGCAATCCCGTCACTATCTGACTACCGCGTGTTCCCGACACACGCGCCAGAAAAGTTGGAGTCTCCCATGCTGTACGACAACGACGTAACCCAGAGTAAAAGGGACGCAGAGGACATCATGCAGTTTTCCCTTTGGCTGGTCTCTCCAGAGCAACCATGGCACCTGTTGTCTGCGCTCGTCCTAATCACTGCTAAACTCTAAGTAGCGGCTACGATGACTTTGAATAAAACTTCATCCGCTGTCATTTGCCGTTGTCTGAGGGACGCTGCTTCGTGTTGTCGAAACATTTGTCAAGCACGCATGTGAGGCCACTTTCCGCGTGGGCAACGAACACTTGCGGATGCATCTGGTGCAGCGAGTTGCAGTCCTCCACTGTATTCCAAACGGGCCCGTTTATTCCGCCCAGACGCACGACCATCTGGGCTGCTACGTACTTCGTTTCTAGTCTAGTGCAGAACGCCGCTGACCAGGGGAGGTGGCAACGGTCGACGCGAAGCGCTCTTTGCACATGCCGGTGCCGAACCACGCTCTGGCTTCGCTTTCGACCCCGAAATTGCCGGGCGCGACGGCAGGCGTCAGGCTGTCACCGATAGCATGCGCGCCTTGTTTTCGGACGCCTTTGGCAGCAGACAACAATATGCCGCAGTAGATGTTGCGAAGGGGTACCTGGCCGCGAGCGGAGCCACGGGCACGCCCGCCGCTGCCGCAGCGGCGGATTCCCCCTGAGGTCAGGTGACTCATGTGGCACGTTCTATCAGCTACCGCAAACGAAGCTGCGAAAGCCCATGCGGCAGCGTCTGGTCAGATGCCTGAGAGGCCCGCGATTATGGCCGGCGCTCCCTGGTCATCTCTGTGAATTTGTCTCCCCTTGTGACGCTGCTCCCCTCGACGCCCACTGCCGGTGAAGATGAACGCTGGTGCTGTTCTTCATGCACTGATGGCTTCTGCGCGAGACGTGGCTGAGTCCTGGTGCCGCTGTGGATCAGCGCGCGCCGCGCTTCTCTCGTTGCTGCTATCCGTCTCCATATTCTCACGAATCTATCAACTCGCCTGCGTTGGCCCTCCTCCCGCTGTGCCTGACGCCGCGGCCCGGCCGCGCCCGCTGACCGCATCCTGGTCGGACCGTCTGCGGCTTCTGCCACTGCCCGTTCTTGCCATCAGGACATCGCCTCCCCAGCCGGCTGCGGCATACACCCCCTCCTGCTGCCATCGTCCACCACTGCTGCGAGCGGCTGTGGCCGCCGCCCCCCCTTCCACTTTGGCCGCCGCCATCCAGCGCTGGCGGCGGCCACGGCTGGCGCCCCTGTCCGCTGTGGCATGGGCTCTACCGCCCCGCTGCGTTCAACTACCCTGTGTCTCGCGGCTCCAGCCGGCGGCCGCCCCATTCCATGGCGCCGTTTCTCCCTCACGGAAGTCGGCTGCAACCACTGACCTTCACGCTCTGCGGCGACTGACCCTTACTGTTATGGGTGGCGTGCAAGCAGCGGCTGGGCTGGACGCCTGAAAATGTTTCTTACGTCGTGCGCGGTTGCCCCGGACCCCCCGGGATTCTCTTCCAGCCATACAGTACGTAAGTCTTCTGGGGAAGCATGTTGCAGGGGACGTGGCACAAGGTCTGAAGGGCGACCAATCACAAGCCGGTGCTTTCCGCGTGGTCGCCCGTGTCGAGACGTCCGAGGGAAATATTCTCTTTGCTTCTGACGATTTGGGGGTGGACGCGCAGCCACTGCCCTCGGCCCAGTCCGACCACATCGTCTCAGTGGGGGTTGAAAGCACATACGCGGTGCTCCAGCACGCTCGCGCCGAGCGACATTGCGAGGGACCGTGCAGACCGCCCCGGCCCCGACCTCCCCGAAAGAAAGACCGTGACAGTTTCTAGGACCCATGGGACGACGCTGATAATGTGAACACCGCCATAGTGGATACCTGCGGCAGATGTCAGATCGACGCCGATGCGATCGAAGGAAGAGCTTGGGGGGAGGAGGTGGCTGAACCGATATAGGAAGACAGCGACACTATAACCCTGTCACACAGCTGAAGGGAGGGCGTGGGCGAGAGCACGTGATGCACTCAGGATGCCTCGTCTACAGGCAAAGACGCTGTGGGTCGAGTAGAGGGAGACGTGGGGCGGGACCGACTGGGAGAGAGGCTCCAGAACGGTGGCCGCCGCCGCCTCACCCCCCCCCACGGCCGACAGACTCCGGGTAGAGGGGGCGCTCGTGCCCACGACAACATGTGGTCACCCGTACCATCACGTGCAATCACGAAGCGCAGAAGCGAGGGGGGGGGGAGTCAGAGGACGTGCCATACGTAAGCAACTTGTCAGTCAAGGCACACCCATTGCGACTAATTCTCTACCCCACGCACACCGATGCATGACGGATCCGATTTGGAACGCCAGCGGGGGCCCCGTGCCTCCCAGCTGGCATTGAGCACCGCACGCTGCACCCCCCTACTGGACACTGTCAGCCCCCCTCCTACTCCTTGCCTTTCCAAGTAAACCCCTTATCGAGAGACGAACCCTCTATCGGATATTTTACTGGCTTGCGGTGGGCCTGCCGACGGCCAGAGCGGCGGCGAGCGCTACCGGGGGGCGCTCATCAAAGATTTCACCTCCAATGTCAGCGCCCACCAGAAGGCACACGCGACCACGGGCGAAACCATCTGCGTCGATGCGTCCATGACCAAGCGGTACGGTCTCGGCATGTCGTGGAGCTCGATTGGGCTGCGCATGATCTTTTCCACCGATCATTTGCCGGAAAACGGCTGCGAGATCCAGAGCGTCGCGTCTGGACGGAGAGGCATCATGCTGCGGATTGATATCGTGACAACTGCCGCCGACCAACATGCCATACGCTCCGCCGAAGAGAGCCATGTCCTGCACGACACTGCCACTTTATAGCGCCTGGAGCGCCCGTTGGCTGAATCGGACCGCATCTTCTTTGCTGGCTCCTAATTTCCAAGCACGGAGGCCGCTCTGGCACTCAAGGAGGTGGGCGTCCTGCTGGTTCCCGTTGTCATGGCGGCCCACCGACGGTTGCTCACGGCCTCTCTCGCGGCTAGAGCGTCTTGCGCGACTGGAGACTGGGTATTGACGGTGCACACAGGCCCGTCGGGGGCTCCGGACCGCTTGGCCGTGATGTGGGCTGAGCGCCACAGGCGAATATTCATGGCGAACGCTGGGTCTGTGGACTCCAGCGGCTCGTGAGAGCGTCTACGATGGTGTCACCTCGATGGTGGAGACCTCGATGGTGGGGAGTATCGTGTCGCAACGTCGGTGCCCTAGCCGTATGTGGCTCAGATGTACGACGGCTGGTGTGTGCAGATTGATCTCCACCACTGGTGTCGTCAAGTAAACCTGATATTTGACCACAAGCTTGGGAAGCACGACTGGTCCAAGGATGTAAATATCTCCTTGATTGTGTTTGAATCGTCAACGCATGCCTGCTGCACTCGTAGGCGCGACGACTGGCCTCCCTCAAGCATACGACGTTATACAAGGACTTGGCATCCGGTCTCATCGACAGCAATTTCGACTGACCGGGCGTGCGGCCGCGTGCCCCAAGGATGGTGATTGATCCCAAGCTTCTGTCGGGGTATGATGTCGGCCTGCACCTCACCCCTACGAACAAGCCTCTCCATCCATCGGCGGGTGGTCCCGGGTTGCGTTTGGCGCAGCGCCGCTGCTGCGTGTGCACCACCCAGACATGCGCGCTCGTCTGCTTCGCGTGAAATCGACCGGAAGGGGGCGAGATGCTTGTCTGTAGAGCCAAGACCGGGCGCAAGTGCTTTGCATCTCACGTGCTTTCCGTGCACGACTCAGTGCTGTGATGTTGCTTGGGTGCCCTACCTGTCTGAGGTACTTCTGGCGTCGCGGGGGGGGGAGGGAGAGGTGGGTGTAGACGATTCCGTACATCACTGTCTCTGTTTCCATCTTGCACAGACGCATCAAGTCCGACTGTCGAGGAAAGAAGCGTCGGTCGTCTGGTGCAGATAGTCGGCACATGGCAAGAGCGGGTGGGCGGGAGAGGGTGCGTGCTCGAGAAACTAGGGGTGGTCCAGTTCGTGGAGTCGAGGACCAATCTTCCTCGTGTATTTTTGTCCCAGAGCGCATGCAGGGCCGCTCTCGTGGACGGTGCCATCGACTTGATATGGAGTGTGGGCCGGTTGACTCGGTAGAGGGTACCTCGAGAAGCACAGGTGACACCCTGTAACGGCGGCTTTCGTATGTAGGCTGGCCGGAATCGACAACTTCTGGATGAGATCAAGCCAAAACACTGTGATAGACTGATCCCAGGGCGTGGTATGATCGGCACTGGTTGAAGCCTACGGTATCAAGCAGCACTCGTAGAGCCCTGTGCCGACAATTGAACCAGCCTGAAGTTCGTGGCTTGAGTAAGACCTGAGGTGAAGCGCAAGGCACTACCACGTTCTGGAGACCTGTACAGACTCCTGCGTAGCGCAAGCGTCGCGCCGACCCCCTCTCATCACGCTGCTTGTACCGTGGGCACCGTTGACGCCATCATGATGCAGTCAAAAACATGGTCAGTACGGTTCTTTCCACTGTTCTTTCCTGGCCCGGCTGTCAACCACTATGGCTGGAGACCTGTACATAGAGATGGCTGCCGTCTGACCCTTTAGAGCGGATTGAGATGGAAGTCCCTGGTATCTGCCTACCCCTCGAGCGCTGGTTGCTCTGAGCACGACCCTGCCGATGTCTGGCTATCACGCGATCTTGGGTCTGAGCGCCATTAGTTGGACCAGACTCTTTTTGGAGGCCGGAACGAGAGCTGAAGAAATGCGCGCGTCAACGCGACGTTCTGGAGACCTACGCAGACGCATGGGCAGCCTACACGTCGTGCTGGACTGCCCATGCCGCGCCATCTGCACCACTGGCATCGCAGACGCCATAACGGCTGAGTCCTTGACGTGGTCAGTACGGCGCTGTGCAGTGTTGGTCCCGGAAACTTCTGTGGCACACGCAGACAGGTGGCTTGTTAACTGTGCTGACCATTTCTAGGGCTGCCATGTTTGTTTTTAGGCTACGTTGCCGTTGCTGTGGACACCTGAACCGTGGGCAAGGGGCTGCATAAAGCTCAGACGACAATGGAGGTTGCACGGCCCACGGTAACATCACTGAGATCCGCAGATTCTGCATTGTATCGTCTGTGACGGGGTGGCTGCGTGCCAATATGACCAATGAGGGCACTGAGGCATGCATTTCTAATTCCACTGGTGTGCCCTTGCATTGTCAACTGAGTGCCTATTTCAACGTTGCGCTCGCCAGAGACCTGCCAAGAACACGCGGACTACTTTTCTTCCCGTGCGTGCCTATGAAACTCCCGCGCATTCGTCCCATGTCAGCACGGGGGGCCACAACGCTACCGTGAGGCTTATCTAAGTCGATAAGAACTCTGCTAGAGGCGACGTTGGGGTCCGAAGCGACGAGCAGGTGGGAGAAAGACTCCGCGTTCGGCTCGTGTGCAGGACACCATGGTCTTCGATGACACCGCGCGGAAGCTGGCGGTCTCCTGGGTGCTCTTTGAGGGCTTCCCCAAGAAGGAGGCTGCGCGGCGCTCAGCTTGAAACCGCGCGACGGTCCAGATGTGGATTTGCGCCTACGTCGCGTCGGGCGAGTGGTGGCCGGACCCTGTTTTACGCAACCGACACGCCGACAGCGTCACCTACGACTCTCGCTTCCTTCAAGCCGTCAGTTCTGTCATGCTTTCGGACCCCGAGCAGCTGATAGGGGAAATAAAGGACGTTTTTACCCATCTTTCCACTCTCCCTGGCTACCGCGACTCATACAAGGCCTCTATTGGGACGCTCGACCGCATTCTCCGAGCTACCGGCTTCCTCTACAAGAAGCTGTATCGAATGGGTCGGGAGCGGGACCAGGAGCGTCGGGAGGCGCTTGCGCGCGATATGCTGTCAATTTCGCTACGGTGCATCGTCTCAGTTGACGAGACGCACAAGGATGGAGGTGACGTGCGGCGCAGGCGTGGTCGGTGGCTGTGCGGGATGCGATATGACTGCCTTTCGCGCGCCGAAAAGCACATCCTCCGAACTTCCACGATGATGGCCGTGTCCTACCAAACGGGCGTCATCTACTGCGAGACGACACCCACTCCCCCGTCACAAAACTCGGATGACTGGCTCATCTTACTCGCAGGGCTGCTGCCAAGGATGAACAAGTTCGTCCCGGGGCTGCCTTGGGCACTCCAAGCCGATAGGTGTGTCCTCCTATTGGACAACGCACCCATCCACAAGGCGGAAGCGGACGCGTGGATTGTGGCGGCGGGCGTCTTCCCGCTGCGGCTGCCTCCCTACAGCCCAGATTTTCAACCAATCGAAGAGGTCCTCAGTGAGCTGTCCAATCTGCTCAAGACCATGCATCATTCGTTCCCGGAGGAGCCCAACGCCCTCCGCCACGCCTTAGCGATTATCTCTTTGTCGGCGGAAAATATTGGCAAGCACTTTGAGCATTGCCTTCTGGAGGCCGTTCGGAATGTGCCGGAGCTCGCTGGTCCAGAGGGGCCTTGGCAAGATGCCTTTGAGCCGTTGCCAGTGGAGCGAGAGTAGATGATGATGAAGAGTAGGACAGGCAAAGACACATTTATTGACAAAGGTGCGAGACAAACCAAAGGCAGGAAAACGGCTCCCAACACCAACGCTCAACAATGGGAAGACACCCAGCGTGTGAGAGTGTCAGCCAAGCCCGCGGGAAGGTCCTCAATAGATGGATGGTCCTGCCCGGCGCTCCCCCACGTACACAGAATGAGAGCCATCACTGCAGACGCAGACAAGGACGACCCTGAAACCGTGTTTCCACGGACAAATTGGCTCTCCATCCCCGCGCGCGCTTTGCGAACGAAGCTCTCCCGCTCCGCCGAGGAGATTGGTCCATAAATGAACAGTCCAATGCTCTCGGAAAGCTCCACCGGGACAAAGTGATTGAACGCGGCGTTCCCACCGGCAGCGGAAGCGCTGCTGGGTCCCCCGGGCAGGCCCGTGGCCGGCGTTTGTTTCCCGGCCACCTCGTTGGCAGCCGGCGGGACGGCGCGAGACCCAGCAGGCGCTGGCTGGCCGGATGATCCATCTCGGAGGTTGTGAGCGTCCCTGTGAAGCGGATGGGATCGAAACGCAAGAATATGAGGGATGTCGATGGAGCTCGTGTTAGTGTCAAGTTTCAGCTTCCGCTCGCTCAATCGGAATGCGAGAAAGAGGGGGGGGGGAGAGACGACGTAAGAGAGAAGCGATACAGCCAACGTACAGTCTGGATGTCCCGGTAGGGCCACTCAGTGCGCCCAGCAGCTTGCTAATGCGATCGGCCTGGGCTTTTTTCTTTGTCGCACTCGCCTTAGGAATCCGCTTGTGAATCCCGCGCCGAACCACCTCGGAGTTGGGCACTTCCCCAGAAGCCGATTCGCCGAACTCAATACCGGCTTGAGTCGCACCGGCGTACAGCAAGGCGACGTTCTCGGCCATTCCCGAGCCGATGTCACCCGCGTACGCCTTGTGGTAGGCAGCGCCACGCGGATTGGTGACCAGCGCAGCTCGCGCGTGATGACCTGTCATCGCGCCGGCCACGCGGACCATGCTTGCAGCCCGGGCGGCTGGGGGAAGCTTGGTGACATCGGGACAAAGCGCCGCCCGCTTCTGAACCTCGACCGCCTTGCGTCTGTCCGCTTTGAGCGTAGCCGCTCGGCGCGCCGACGCCGCCTGGCGCTCGAGGTGCACAGCCTCGGTCTTGGGACACAGCATAAAACGGGGCTCGAAGCGCGCCTCTTTTTTTGACGTATCGATAGCCGACCATTCTTCGTACGTCCAAGAGTGAAGGCCTTCGTCAAGAACATAGTGTGGGGAAGGTGTCCCTCCTGGAAACACAGCGTGCAACTAAAAAACAACCAGCCAATGACATCGTAGCAAAGTCACACACGAGAGACGCACGAATTAGCATGTGTCATCCAATGATCATACGGCATAGCGAGCACGACGCTGTCATCCCACAAGAAACTTGTGTCACCTCCACAGGAAGACGAAAACGTACGCAGCCGACTTGGGGCATGTTTTTGCCCTCTTAGTCGTGTTAGGGCAAGGGAAAACCTCGGCCCGGAACTCGGCCGGGACGCTTAGACTGGAAGCGCATTCGAGGCTTCTTGCACCGCACGTGCGTGCGTTGTGCTTGTCGTGCGAAAACCGCTTGCGGTACCCGCAAATCGAACACGCCTGGCCCAGACGGGCCTCGTCCTCCTCGTCAGTCCCCTCGGACGACTCATCGTCAGAGGCAGCCGCACCACCCGATTTCTCAGCGGGGCTGGAGCACGAAGGTACCGATCCAGCCGCGCGTCTCGTATCGGCCACCCCATCTTCGGCCGGGCAGGCGCAGTCCGGCGAAATCTCATCACCAGATGACATGGTTGGGTGTGTGGACCAAGCCATCGTTGGGCGAGTCGATGACGCAGGGGGAGGGGGTTCGGGCCTGGGAAGGGGACAGCGTAACGACGGTGGTGCCATCCCGACCGCTCGACGTCGTCGCCGGCACACAAATTAATACGCTTGGCAAACTGGTGATACGCGGCAGACAGTGCGGCCCGCGCACCACAATGATGTCCGCATGGGGCCCGCGCGCCATCGTCAGCAAACGTCACCGGGGGCCAGGCTTCGCCACCCGTGCGGTGTGCTGTACCCACCCGCACAAGCAGGTGACCTACGATGCCCCTCAACAGCACGTGGGTGGCTGTCAGGCTCCAGGAACCGCTTGCGTGCTGGAGACACTGCCGATTTTGGTTCCTATGAAGGGGGGGAGGGGGGGGGTCCCGACCTGTACCTGGCCCCCACAAAAACG
>Ga0209186_1000884_pt1 | contig 23122 bp, 27 predicted proteins | sample SidtaG_FD_187426 | JGI IMG/M metagenome (GOLD analysis project Ga0209186, IMG submission 187426) | Marine algal microbial communities from Sidmouth, United Kingdom - Sidmouth_Male2 metaG (SPAdes) (version 2) | ecosystem: Host-associated > Algae > Red algae > Unclassified | place: Sidmouth...
CCCGCTGACACTCACCCCCCCATCGGTCACAACTTCGCCTCCTCCCTAATACCAGTTACCCCGCCGTGGACCGTCGGGCCCAGTCCCCCCCCAATTGCCTAGCGGGCCTGACCGCATCCTATGGAAACCGACAAATACTGCAGATGCCGTCCCCCCAAGATACTTCCCGTACGAGCAAGACAACAAATCGACGTATGTGCATCTCTCAAAAAAATGCAGATACAAAGCCATCCACCAGACTTGCCATCCGCTACATGGTAGCCCATGTCGGCATGCACCAGGTTGGGCACCGCGCCAGGAATGGAAAGATATGGTTGAAGGAAAGCAACTTTGTAGTAAAATCCCAGCGCATCACTTGCGAAATCGGCGGCCGCAGTCATGACCATGGATCGACCTCCTCGAAATCCTTGGGGGCAGGCACCAACACTCCACCATCTCGTTGCAGCATTCCTAGAATCGGCGCCTCATGGTCGTCAGTGAAAAAGGCACAGAGAACGCTTCCGTGGCGCCAACATCACCGCTCAACGCCGCCACCGCGGCCGCATCCGGCACAGCATCAGCCAGCGGTGCTCTGGAAGCGTTGCGCGATGCAGTGGGATTAGCGGGTGCCGGCGTGGTATACCGGGGCCTTGAAAGAGGAAGGCTTCCAGTCACGCAGCTTGGCGCACCCACGTTCCAGGCGCATGGGGTTGTGCACCTCGCCAGAGTGGTACCCTGGCTCTCAACTGGTTCATCGTTCTTTACCGCGGGCAGGGCGATCCACAAAGAGGCGGGCGTATTCAGCTTGGCCACCGCGGCGTCAGCCGACTCGGTTTCCTTGTTCTGGCGCACTAGCGGGGCCCCATGGGATGAGGCATGCGCCGTAGTCTTGGCCATCGTGGCGGTGTTCGACTGCCTCGGCGTTTTCTGGTGCTCAGGCGAGGCCCCGCGCGACGGGGCAGTCGTCGTGGTCTTGACTGCCGCGGCGGTAGCTGACTTTTAGGAAGTGGTGTCGAGTTTGGGCTGGGCACAGCGCAGCTTGGTCAACGTCGTGACGTCGTGCATCTTGGCGGCGGCCCAGTCCGTCGTCCTCGGCTGTTGGTCGGAAGAGGCGCCATGCGATGGGGCACGCGCCGTGGTCTTGGCCGTCGTGGTGGCGGCCGACGTTTTCTTCTTGTCGTGGTGCTCGGGAGAGTCCGTCGCGATGGGGCTCTCGCGATGGTGCTGACCGCCGTTGTGGTGGCCAACTCCTTAATAAAAATCCTCTTCTTGTTTTTCTCTCGACGGAAAGCGAGCAAAGGGCCTCCGACGCTGTGCGGCCGCTGCAGCCGCTGCCGACTCATTTGTCTTTCCTTGTTTTTTGGCCCTTTCCCGGCGTGAATAGTCAGACGCCATCGTCGCAGTCGCCGCTGCGGCTCCCGAATGGGTCGTCTGATTGATCTTTTCGACCGGGATGCCGTACGACAAGGCGGGCTCTGCTGTCTCGGTCACAGCGGCGGCGGTCGAAGAACTGGTCTTTCTTCGCATCACAGACCGAGCGCCACGCGACGGGACGGTCCAAGTGCTCTTGGGTGCCACGGCGGTGTTTGGCGTTTTGGTCATTCGCGTCCCGTGGTGGGTCACGCGACGGACTGGCCTCAGACATTTTGGCCGCCGTGGAGGTGGCCGGCTGCGTCTTTCTTGCTCTGCTGCTCGGAATGGTACTTGGGTGGCGGGACGGAGTCCATGTTCATGGCCGCTTCGGCGGCGGCCGACTTGTTGATCGGTTACTGCTGCCCGCGCTGAAAACCACCCGACGGGGCGAGCGCCGGGTTCTTGGCTGCCGCGGCAGCGACCTACACATTGGTAATTGTTTTCTTCTTTGGAAAGACCCCGCGCGACGCAGCGTGCGCCTCGACCTTGGCCGCCGTGGCGCTGACCATTTCTTTGGTCTAGCGTTTCTCCGTGTTGCGAGCGCCGCGCCGACGGGCGGGCACCGTTGTCCCAGTCATTGTCAAGGCGGCCTCTTTTTCATTGTCATGCTGGTTGATGCGATCGTTCAGCGAGTGCGGCGCAGCTGGAGCTGCTCTGGGGAATACAGGCGTAACCAGCTCGTTGCAGCCGCTTCCCCTTCGGCCTGGTACCTGCGCTCCAAGCGCGATGTCCTTGGTCGGCAGTGTCGACGACGTGCGGGCGATCGCCACTCTATGAGTCGTTTTGGGAAAAACATACGGTGGTTTCGGGAGCGCCTCTTGCAGCAGGCACCCGAGTAAGACAAGACCACCTTCAGGGCTCCATGGCTGCTGCCCAATCCCGCCCTCACCCTGCCCCCCGCTTCGGAAAATAGCACATGAAGGCAATGGGTCGTCATGATGGCATGAGAAAGCACGAGAAATAAATGGCCGGTGCCTCAGCAGGGGATGCGGCCGGGAACCTCCATGGTACACGTCTGGTTAAAGGAGGACATGGTGTATTCGTGCTACATGTAGCCCCCGATCCAAAACTTTTTGAGGGCGGTCTGTGTCGGCTACAAAATATTCATTCTTTCCGAAACCTCTGCATACCACCAATGGGATCGCGTACAGGTCTGCGAGAGACAAGTGAAGCCAACCAGAAAGCTAGAAGCACCATTTCCGCTTTTGGATGGTCTTCACTCTATGCGGGTAGCCGGCACGAGGACATGATCTCGTCGGCAGGGCCCGCGCACAGATCAAAAAAGCGCCACCAAAAGACCACCTGCCTTTTTCATCTCGCTGGCCACTGGCATGCGCGCGGCCCTGCGGCAGCAGCACAATCTCCGTAATGTGGCCGAAGGCGTTCGAAAGCACGCGACTACCATCCTATGTGTGTGTGGCAAAGACTTCTCGACCCATCTTCAGCTGGTATGCAGGCGCGAAGGCAGGCAGAGCAAGCCACTGGTCATCCCAGAAGATTCCCGTGTGCAACCGATTTTAAAGGGCACGTTGAACCTTCGCGCGTCGGGCCCTCTCTATTGGAGTGGCGCGCTTCAGGCTCTCCAATAGGTGACAGAATGCCAACGCACCCACGAATGGTTAGATACGACTGTTCAGCCGCAACAAACTCCCCTCCCTACAATTATTCAACCTCGTGCATATCATGTGACGAGGATGCTCGTCTTCACCTTCTCGCTGTCGGGGGCTTGGCTGCTCCCATGACTGGACGTCAAGGGCGACTTCTACACCAGGGGTCTTCAAGCGCACGTTTACTCAAGAGCATTCGCGCGTGCTTTTTTGGGTACATACCCGAACATGTGACTTCCGCAGCACACAAAATGATGTACGATACACCCTAGGACATTACCCATTCGAATGTACGCTTGAGGTGACGTCATTCCGGTATACTCTGACTTGCGCAAAGGGCAGCTCCAACAGTACCAGTACGAACCGATACTAGCGCCACGTTGCAGAAGCATGTCTCATATGGCCCTACGCGTCCAGAAAAATGACGTTCGACCAACAGTATGAGGCCGTCCGGTCTGGAAACGCCCCTACAGCCTCTTAGATGTTCATGGTAAGTAAATCTCAGATGAAACGATTCAGAATCCCGATGCAAACTGTGCTTCCGAAGAAACGGCGCGTTCGTTGGCCGTCTGGCGCCGCTTGGGATAGAAAATAGCCCAGTTGAGCCGGTTCGGCGTCGAATGTGAGCCTCTGGCACTCGCGAACCCGTGAAAGGATGATCGCGGGAAGTGCCACATGTGCTCCGAAAGCGAGAGGAGCGGTGGCGGATGACGAGATGTCCCGAGAGCCGCAAAGTTCTTGTGCGCTGGACCCGTACGAGGCGCTGGCCTCTCTGATACTGGCCCAGCTGGCCAGCAGCAGGGGTTGCGGTTAGCGAGATGGTCCGGGCGCTGATCATGCTGTCGGTTGACGCAAGAAAGCAGGGTTCGTCGCTCCGACAGTGCGAGAGGTGGTGGATTTGATTGATGGGCCCATGATGCGATGCCGACGAGGAGGTGGCCTGGAGCGGTCTGAAGCGCCAGTGTGTGGGTGCAACATTGGAACAAATCGTCAGAAAGTGGGGCGAGGGGCGATGGACGAGCCGTCGCGCGGCGAATGTCCTGTGAGATAGCCAGAAAGGGCACGGCGCCCATCCGACACTGCGCTCGAAGGGTTCAGGGCTTCTGTCGGGAGGACTGGCGAGGTGATGTCACCTCCCGCCCTTCCAGATCGGTCTATAAGGCCGGTAGGGCGCCGTCGCCGGCGTCGCTGCCGGCGACGCCCTTTCTGTCGACGCTTCGTGATCGCCGTCTTCATGCCGCACGGTACTGCATCCTGTTCTATGACCTTTCATTTCGGTTTCCAAACGACTTGCATATGTGGTCTGTGCACAACAGACCGCCCTTGAGAACTCTCGATTCGCGGTACGTACGGCAGCGTGCGCTCTAAATTAAAGAAGCATTCTTTGGAAGACAACTGCCACTGCTGAGGAGGTTCTCAAACGGCGAGGGGACAGCGTTTCCTACCCGATAAGGCAGCGGCAGGTTTCCGAACAACTGTCCACGCTGTGTATGGAATGTAATGCATAATTCTCGCCGTTCTCTTTACGCACAGGTGCTTCCGCCAACCTTTTCGAGGCGGCTGCCGAAGGAGACCGATTGGAGCAGCCGTCGCTCCGCGGCCGCCTCATCGGCGTCGCGCCGCTGCCGCCGTGGCTCTGGTGCCCTGTTGCGTACCGGCGTCAGCCTGCTGCGCGGCGCTCGTCAACGCGTTGTGACACGCCCGTGGCGGCGAGAGGAGAGGGCCGCTCCGCGGCCGCCGTCCCACGCGCGCGGTGCACTGGAGCGGTATGAGATGATGGGGTGTGGGTCGACGGCCGAGGCCGCGTGGGGTGTCGCAGCATCTCTGGACGCAGGCGGCTGGCGTCGCTCTCACGCGAGGCCGCCGTGAGGCCGCCGTCAGTCGCCGAAGAATGTGTCGGTCGCATGCCAAAGGAGGGAGTATGGATGGGCGCGCGCGCAGCGGCACGCCCGTGCGCTGCCCAAGCTCTGCGCACACGGCCCGCGAGCGGCGGCTACGGTGGACGTGAAGGAAAGTGGGGTTCTCCGCTGTCAATGAGCTGCATCTCCCGTTGCGTCGGCCGTCTCGCGGCGCAGCGGTGGCAGTGGCTGGATAACCGCTGTTTGCGACGTCGACCGACAGCGCGCAGACATTTCCAGGGATAACGTGCGCGGCCGGTGGGGGGGACGCCCCAAGAGGATGGAGCTGGTGGTGGGCCCTGCTCCGCGAGGATAGAGAAAAGAGCGCCGGCGGAGATGACAATGAAAGGCGGGAAGGAGGATTCTCGCGGGCCCAGCACGTGTGCATGATCGATTACAACATGGACGAGACACTCCCGAACGGGGTGGTTTGTGCTCCGTCGTAGCGCTATTTTGGTCGTAGTTTTTAGTATGGCGTGCTCCCAGGCTGTGAGTTGCCCACATTCCTTCCTTTCGGAGTCCCTGTGGGTTCCGCTTTCTCCTCCAGTCGCTCTCCCCGCCCGCTGCAGCGCGGCGGCCGACACCGCCACTTCGCGAGCTCCGAGAGCTTGCTGCATTGTGCCCAGAGCTCGTAACCAGCTGCTTATAGTTTGCTTGTATCCACTCTTCGCTTAAATCTGATGATCTTCCTCATTTCTGTGTCGCTTGAGAGTCTCATTTCCTGATTTATAAGACGTCAGTGATGCTCTCTACGGACCGCATTGGCTGTCCGCGCGATGCCAAAAAAAGTGCCTGCAGCGGTGCCAGAACAGCACGGCGGGGGTCACAGCGGTACCACCTCTTCGAATGCAGCCGTCATGGGGGATTTGACGAGGGGCGGGAGCCCGCCGCGGCCTCGTTTTCGAGTAGAGGTACGGCCGCGGTTGCCAGCCGGGGCCGCGTTTGCAGGAGGGAGTACGGACACGGGCGCCATGAAGGCGGCGCCAGGGACTGCGTGGGTGGCGGTGATCCCACACCTGCAGCGGCGAATGTATGCGCCACACGTCCCATCCACCACCACGGATGCGCTCCCTGCCTCTGGAGTTTGCTGACCGTGGATACCACGACCACCACGCCTCGTGGTGGCGCTGCAGCCGCCAGTGTAACTCCTAGACCCCCAATGAGTCCGCCCAAGACGCTGGGTGCTCGATGCGCCACGGAATGCCACGGAGCGAAACATCAAATGCATCCTGTGGCCAGGACAGGCTCGTATCTCGACCGAGCTCAGCCATCCATGGACAGGTCACTGATCCGGGTCTCTACGTACGGGTCCGCCAGGGACTAGAAATCTGTGCTGCGGAAGGGCTCACCGTGAGAAAGCGTCGGCCCAAACTCGAAGCCCCGAGTGATATGCGCCACACAATACTCGGGCTTTGTGAAGCTGAGGGCTATTCACAGCTCCGGGTCCTTGTGTTCCGGGAATCGGCTTCCTTGACCTATTCCAGCGGGATCTCACACAAAGTTGTGTGAGATCCTGGAACGCCGACGAGAGGTCATCCCGGATCTGTGTGTGTCCCGCACAGAAACTTTCCAGTCGTGTATTGAGGCGGCAGGCTGGTCAATCCGTTCCTGGCAGTCGATGCGAATTCCTTCCGGACTCGATTGGCGTCTCGCGTCCAAGGAGCTGGCACAGGGTCACGGCCGGGCACGAATCGCGCGGCGGAAAGTTGGAAGCGCCGTCAAATCGCGATCCGCACCGACCGAACGCCCCCTACCTTCACAGCGCCCGGGTTCTAGGAGGCTGCCCACCCCCCTAACCCCCCCCGGATCCGGATATCGTGGCCCCATTGATCCACCGGGCACGCGCACTCTCCAGTCTCATCGAGGTAATCACATTTGGGTTTGAGACACAACATCGGGCGTGAACGCTGTTCGAAGCGCTTCTTTAGAGGCCGATCTGCTCCGCCTTTCTAACGCCATTGTCAGCGTCGCGAATATTCTGTGGACGATTGACTGCCGCCTCCCCTAGTCTGTACACCACCTTTCGGCTGGACACACCCCTCTTTTTTGGTGACGGTCGGCTTATTCAGGTCGAGCCGACGGAAAGACTCTGGATATGGACTCTCCTTTTTCCGCCCGTGGGATGGATCCTATTCTGGATGACGCCATTTCGGCTCTCGTGGTCGCCCAGTCGGCCGTCAAACTCGGGAGCTCGTCCGTTGCAGACGAGGGTTTCCGTGCCTGGGCGGTCGGCTTACTCGATCTGATCGCCGGGCTTGAGCCGGCCGCAGCGACCAACTGGTGTGTTGTTCGTCGTGCTCTTCGCGCACTTGTTTCTGCTGCGGGGGTGGGAGAGGGTCACCGCGACGCCGCCGAACTCCTTCAGTTGGTCGAGTTGGAAGATCTGGTTGATGTATGCGGACAGAAAAACAGCGCCCCACCCTTTTATCGTGACGTCGTCGGCCGGTTCTTCAAGAAGAGCGTGACGCAGGGTAGATTCTTTATGGATGTGGGAATGACCCCTGCACATTTCGATGAGCTCGCTGCCTTGACCTCACCGCACCTCCCCCCCTCTTCTCGTGGCCTTTCCACCATGCCTTCGGCCTATCGCATTTTTTCGTTACTGTTCTGGCTTTCTCAGGGCAGCCGGCAGCGCGTTGTAGCACGGGCGGTCGACGTTGCCGAGTCAACAATTTTCCAAGCACTGTGAGCCGGTGATTGATGCTCTTCTGGCGGGCTTGCCCAAGCCCGACTGTCCTGGACCGGCGGAGCGTCAACAGATTGCGAGAAACTTCGCCCAGCTGAGGGGTGGCAACCCCGTCGGAATGAAGAAGCTGTACGTTTGTGTTCTGGTTCCGTTGCATTTGGCAGAGCGATGGCTGGCTATCGGTGCGCGAGTGCAGGCCGACGGGCCAGTGGGTTTCAGTGCGAACCAAGATAACCACCATGCATCAGGGAAACGTGGGGACGGCATCTTCGTTAGCTAGCCCCACTCTCGTCTTTTGTATTCGAGTACGTGAAGCGCTCACAAATTCTGTCACGTGTCGTCCCGGATGAACTTTGCGCTTCACGACCACGAGGCTCGTCGCTGTGCTTTTGATATCGGTTGCGACATAAATGGTATCTTTTCGACACAGATGCGGAGCTGTCGATGGTTGCTTGACACCCATCCTTACTCCATTCGGGGAGCACAAGGAAGACTTTACCGACCGCAACTCCCAAGGCTCCCTTCTTCTCATCCCTGTGTCTGACACACGACGCTTCCGGTACTTTGTCGGCCGCTTCACTGGCTCTAGGGGAGACTCACTCGCATTCCGCGGTCGTTCGTGACATCAAACTGCGGCGGATCCATTGCTACGAAAAAATATCCTGGGCAACGACGAGTTCGTCCTGAGAGATTCGGGCTTCGCGCTGACGCCCTCCTCGTAAGTTTTTGCTGAATCTCTTTCCGTTGTCAATGTGCTGGTTAGCCGCCAGTCGAAGCGCAAAGAAGGCGCGTGGGGGACAGCCGTGGGGAGCTTTCACGAATCTGGTGGACGGGCAAATGCTGCACCGATCTCAGATACCCCAGTTCCCAGACAGCTACCTAACGTTACCGACATTGCCTCGACGCCGCACCCCACGCCGTCACCTGTTGCCCTGCATTATTAACTTCGCTACAGATTACCCCCTTCAGGGAAGCTGGCATCTCGGGTCCCAACGCGTCCTCCATGCGGAGGTTTAACCAGAATGAGGGTTGTTGTTGAGAACGCATTCGGGCGTCTCAAGGGTAGGTGGAACGTCCTGCGGTTTATTGCCGCACACCCCGTACTTGCGGCGGCGGTGCAAGAGGGCACAGTGGCCCTCCACAACTTCTTAGAGGCGAGGGACTCTGAATACGAGGCGGAGTGGGAGGAGGAGGAGAGCTCTGCGGACACGCCTGTCATTAAGGAGGGGGTTGAGACAGACGATGCGCGACGTACAGCGGGTGCCGCCTGCCGCATGCAACTGGTGAAGGCCCTTGGACTGCCCCGGGTGGACGGCGACGAGTAAGCGACTGCTAGCTTCTGAGTGCATGCGGGGGTGTGGTGCGGAGCAGGGGCTGAGATGTCGATCAATGAAAAAGAAGAGTAAGGGCCACGTCTCAGGCAAAGACGTTGGCGCCACGCTGGAATTTACAGTGACGTGGGACGTCTGCAAAAAAGGTCCTCGGCCACACTTCCGTGCATTGTCCGCTGTTTTTATTCGAAAAACATCAAACACAGCAATGCAACAACGAACACTGTAGCATATCTGCTTAATATTTGGGATATTGGGCCAGGTAGCCCCCCTGACTGGTCAGTATTCTCGTGGAGGATTGAACTGACTTGCTGATCGCTCTTTGGGAGGTTACTTCCGCCTTGTATATCTGTCCTTTCTTTTATCGTCTCTATTTTGGTGCCTATTCGATATTTCCGATCGCTCGGTCGATCGACCCCGCCCCTTTACCGTCTGATAAGAAAAGCTCCATGGGACCGGGGTTCGCCGTGGTCGGCACCCCTGGCTCCCCATCGGATGTTTCACGAACAAAGGTTCTTCTTCCTCGCCTCTTGGGCGATAGCGTCCGCTTTATAGTGCGTCTACGGTCGGTCGCTACTTCCTGGTTCGTTAACCAACGTCATTTATACCACATTTTTTGGAGCAGCGGGGCGTACTCTTGCCTGCCGCGTGCATCTGCACGCGGTTACCAAGAGCTGTCTCTTGTTCCCAAGTGGCACGGTGACGGGTATTGCACCCATTGGCTTGACGCGCAGGGCGAGCTCTTCCACTTGTGTGTGCCACGACGCTGGGCTTCGTGGATGGTGATCTCCAATTGGAGCGCGGGGCGCTTCTGTTGGCACTGTGCCGGTTGAGAAACGACGCCTGGTGGTGCGGATGGGCATCGTGGCAATGGGAAGGCTAAGGGCAACGCCCTGACTTCCGACTACGGCCCGCCAGGAGGCGTTCGTACGAACATGCGAGACACCAGCACCCTAGGTGGTTCCCTCTCGGGATCACCTGCGTTGAACGCGGCGGCCTCGGGCCAACCGCTCGACGAGTAGAGCCCTGAGGCGGAGGTGGAGACACTTCGTCTCCGTCTGACGGCCCAACAAGCGACTAACCGCTCGTTAGCGGAAGCAAGCGACAAGCTGATCGCAAACGTGGAGGCTATGCGCCAGGAGGACATCGAGTCCGATGCCCGGGCAGCAAAGACGCGTCGCAAGACGAAGAGCAAGACTAAGTTCAAGGTCGACCCCAAGGGGGGCGAGTCGTCTTCCTCTCGTCCGGAGCCAGTTGGCCAAGCGACCGAATGCAGAGATCAAGAGCGCAAGCTTCGCAAGAAGTTGCGTAAGATCCACAAGGAGACCAAAGTTGGCCCGCCCGTTATCCTCAGTCGAGAACGCCAACCTGTTGGCCACGAACGAGGCAAGCTCGTCCTGTGGGACAGCTTCCTCTTCATCCTCCGACTCCGGAGAATCCCCGGGTTCCCCGTCTTCCCCGTCGTCGAGATCAAGCTCCGAATCTTCGGACACGTCATCGGACGCCGCGTCTCGACGACCCCGCCCGGGCCCGTACAAGAGTCGCCCCAACTCCAAGAAGTGGTTGGAGAAAGCCGATCGGCAAAAGGTCATTCGACCCTCCAACAGTCGCTTCAAGTCCCTATTGGAAACTCGTACCTACTTCCTGATCCGACGTGATCTGTCTCTGCCCGCCTCCCTCGTGAAGAAAACACATAAGATGAACCGCCGCCTGGATGGCGCATTCCAAAGGCAAGAGCCATTCACGGGCACTAGCCCCCACGGTGTATTCACCTTCCTGACGACCTTTCGGCGCGCCTGTGACGCAGCTGGCGTGACGCATGGGCAAGCCCTTCCTCTCTTGGCCTTTCGCCTGTCCGGATCTGCTAATCGAGCCTTCTCTAGCGCCCTGAACTCGAAATTCGGACACCGCATTTATGCGATCCGAACGTATGGTGCCGCTATTAACTGGATTCTAGCCAAGTAAGCCACCGACGCCGTAATGGCCTCCGCCTACCACAACATTATTAAAATGCGTCAACCCGATATTGAAGCGCCCACAGGCTTTGGGCTCCGCATAGAGACGCAGTGCGACCGCCTGGACGGTCTCTTCCACGCCAAAGACGTGAGGGATGTGTTCATCAATGGCTTGTCCAAGATTATCCAAGCTCATTTCCGGGTACTGGACGGTCATTTCCCCAAGCGCACCCTGGCGGACACTATCTCTGCCGCGCAGATGTATTGGGACAGGACGAACAAGCTTCGCCAATCTATTAAGCTGCCTCGTCTTCAGACGACTAAGGTGGCATACGCCTCGCCCATGCCAACCCGACACACCAATGTCGACCTCCCCTTCCCGGTTACCCAACCACGGGCCCGGTCCAGCTCCCCTCCTCCGAGGGAGTCGCCTCAGGCGAGGACGGATATTCGTTACAACTGAAAAAAGCCCGGCCACTTCGCTGCGCAATGCGCCAAGCCGTATCGGCCACGTGAACGCCACAGCCCTGTTATTGCCGTGAGCTCCGTAACGGAGGATACCAAACCAACCGCTGAAAGCGATAGAAACGAGTCCACCGACTCGAAAAACGAATGAGCCGGGTGCCCCTTGGCGGGTTGCCCGGCGCATCATCACCAACTGGTCAAAGAAGTAAAGAACCACGGATACGAAGCCCGGCACATCGGCACTATGAGATGGCGGCCACTATTGGCCCTTGCCAACGGGCATTTCACAGCTGTCGCCCTGTCTTGTACACTGGGGCCGGCATTAACTTGGTTCGACCTAATGTCTTACCTGCCAGCTGGCAGAGTCATGCTGAACAGCTCGAGCGCACGCCCCACATCAAAGATGCAAACAACAACCGCCTCATAGCAAACTATGCTATACATCTGTACATAGATGTTGGATGCGCCAAGGTCTTCGACCAATTCTTTGTCGCCGAACACCTATCGGTGCCATGTATCCTCGGTACCGAGTTCATGGATATCCATGTCGAAGCCATCTTCACACGCCAAAAGAAGGTTGTGTGGCAAGACCACGTCGGTGATGTCACACGCAACTTAAGTCTAACGCCGATCCTCGCCACCCTACTTGCCAGTAAGTGGGAACGGTCGTGGGAAGACCAACCTGCTAAGGTAAGGGCATGTCGCCAAGTTCGCGTCAAAGGACGAATGGAATAATGTGTTATGGCGACCTGCGCCACACCTGGCCTCGTCACCATCTCGCCCAACATCCGCCTATGTCGGCACAAGTCAGGGGCAGTCGCCCGTGGCGTTGCACTGGTCATGCCCGATGAACCATTTTTGGTTAAGGTCTGCAACTTCCGGCCGGAACAGGCCATAGTTCGTAAGAACAGCATCCTTGGCTTCGCAGAACCAATACAAGGACCCATGCTGGCCGCCATAACAGAGGAGAAGGCAACCCAAGACACACCAACCGGTGAGGACACATCGTTGTACGACGACCCTGTCGAGGATGTGGACCTTAGTGAAGCACCGGAGCAAGTGCACAAGCAAATCCGGGAGATGCTACGCACGCATAACGCGATGTGGGACAGTACCTTCGATACTATACACGCCACTGAGCATGCCATTGTAACCTCAGAGGATGCCGTCCCCATCCGGGCACAACCGTATCGCACGGGCCCATTCAAACGACAGATCATTGCTGATCAATTCCACAAGATGTTGAAGCTCCAGGATATAGAACCTAGCGACAGTGCACGGGCAAGCCCCGTCGTCATCGTACCAAAGAAGAAAGGCAAATCCCGCTCCTGTGTCGATTACCGACGACTCAAGAACATCACTAAGAAGGATGCCTATCCCCTTCCCCGAATGGAGGATTTTCTGGACTCCTTAGGAGATGCGAACGTCTTCACCTCGCTAGACTGTAAGGACGGCTACTGGAAAGTGTCCCTACGCCCGGCTGACAGAGAGAAGACTGCGTTTACAACGCATGCGGGTATTTACCATTGGCTGTCCATGCCATTCAGAGTGACCAACGCCCCCGCTACTTTTCAACGTGCCCTCGACATTATATTGTCCGGCCTCAAGTGGCAGCTTTGCCTCATCTACCTAGATGATGTCATCATCTTCTCTGCATCTGCAGAGCAACACTTCAAGGACGTTGATGTGGACTTAACGCGGTTGCGTGAAGCCGGTGTCACTCTCAATATTGAGAAATGCACCTGGTTCTCCGACGAAGAAGAGTATCTTGGACATATTGTCCGACCGGGTCAACTCCATGTTCATAATAAGAACGTCGGCGCGTTGAAGCACGCTTCGTTCCCGGCCACCAAGACCCAGCCTAAATGCTTCTTGGGGATGCGTAATGTCTATCAACGTTTCTTCAAAGACTTCGCCCAGCTAGCGAAGCCGCTCAACGCAATGACCCGCGCGGAGATCCCCCCGGAGTTACCAAAACCTACCGACGCAGCCCTCGCGGCCTTTGATGACCTCCGCCAAGCGCTTCTCGCACCACCAATTTTGGCCCTGCCAAAGGCCAAAGGCCAAATGATCGTCGATGTCGACGCCTGCGCCGACCAACTCGGATGCACCTTTCTGCAAGAGCAATCTGACGGTACTATATTTCCGGTTGGCTATTGGAGCCGTGGCCTCAGCCCTGCTGAGAAGATCTATTCCACAACGGAACGCGAGTTCCTAGGCGTTGTGTGGAGCGTACTCAAGCTCAGACACTTCCTCGAGGGGCTATCGCTTCCTAATACGGACCGACCACCAAGCTCTACGCTGGATTCACAGCACCACTGACTCAAGTGCTCCGTTGATGCGGTGGCGCCTACGGCTGTCCGAATATACATTCGACATGCATTACAAACCCGGTGCATCGCACCACGCCCCAGACTTCTTGTCCCGAACGGACAATGACGCCGCCGTCGAAGATATCAACGATGCTATCCTATGCCTGGCATTGGCCGAGACGGCTAACGGCTTTCTGACGGGGAGTTACACGGGTACCGACATGCCGGCCCCCGTCGAATACGACGATATCGTGGAAGCCCAACAAACCGACGCGTTTTGCGTCGAGTTGGCCAAACGGGTGGCTCGCAAAACGGCAAAAGCCTTCTTTCAAAATAAAAGCCACGGCCTCTACAGGCGGGCGCCGTACGGCGACCAACTGGTAATCCCGGAAAGCCTGCGCGAGCGTATCATTACGCTGGAGCATCACGCAACGGTGTCAGCCCACCCGGGTATGAACCGAATGTACTATGCCTTGCGGCGTCGGTATTACTGGCCATCCATGGTCACGAATATCTACCACACTGCTACCAAGTGTACCACCTGCGCCCAAACTCGGTTGTCACTACGGCGACACACGTTCCCACTGATGCTGTTCCCAGCTACGGAACCATTGACAGACCGATCGGTCGATATCTTCGGGCCAACCCCCGCTACCAAAGCTGGTAACCGCTTCATCTTGGTCATTACTGACCGCTTCTCCAAGCAGACCAAATGCGTCGCCTTGCGGCGCATAACAGCAATCTCCGTGGCATTAGCCATTATCGACGCATGGGTCGCCTGTTATGGCCCACCCGACCGAATCCTATCGGATCAAGGACCCCAGTTAATTTCGAACTTCCTCATTGCCGTAATGAAAGTGCTGGGCACCGAAACAGTGCGCACCACGGCATACCACCCACAGACCAATGGTCACGTCGAACGGTACAATCGTACCATGGCTACGCAACTCCGACTCTACGTCACAGACGACCCGCGCCGTTGGGATGAAATACTCCCCGTATTGACCATGGCCTATCAAAGCCAGCCGCACCGGTCGACAGGCATTGCGCCATTCGAACTTGTTATCCCGAGACGAATCCCGAGTTTGTCGGTACGCAACCTCCCACCAGGGACTCTAATGAAAAACAAAGGTACCCTGAAGGATGGGTCGCCCCTAGCGCGTAAGCGTGAGTTCATGGCCAAGCTAAGACAGCAAATTCCAGCCGTCGTAGAGGCACTTCAAAAGACCCAACAACGCTGTCAGCGTAACTTCGACTCGAACGTGGATACACGTAACAAACGTGTCCGCGTCGGTGACTACGTCTTTATGATGAACCACCAACAAAAGAACAAGCTGCAAAGCAGGACCGTCGGCCCATTCGTCGTACTCGACGCAGATGATTCTACCTACGTCATAGAAGTGAATGGCAAAGAGCGAAGAGTCAATAGTGACCATGCTACTCCGGCCCCACCGACTTCGACACCAGACGAGACGCCACACCTCCTACTGGATGGACTCGACAAGCATGAGAGCACGCCACCGGTACCCGGCGAATACGTCATTGACCGCCTATTAAAGCTCCGTCGGAGCAATGGCATCTACAGTGCCAAGGTCCGATGGTTTGACAATGGTCCCAAGGACGACTCCTGGGAACCCTTGGAAAACCTTCATCGGAACTTGGTCAGACGATTCCTCCGACGGAGAAAGAAGAAAATTGCGGGATACTCTTGGAGTATTCCCACCCCCCCGTCTCGGGGCACCCGCCGATCACCCGGGCTTAATCAAGCCGAAACGGCGTTGGTAGTAACCCCCCAATGTCCAGAACCAAAGCGGTCCCCGACCATTCTTGGAGTGTTTTCGAATTCCCACGGAGAAATTCGAATCACGCTGAACTGGATTAAGATTAACCAATCTAATTCAGTTCAGGAGACTTTACCGACTTGTCGGGTTCGACTGACATTACCTGAACGGACGCGTAATATCCCCCACGACCCCTGGTTGGCTCTTTGGCGTTTCGCCGAGCTTTCTGAGTGGCACGGGCCGTACACCTACGTATGGCTCTGCCCCCCGTCCTTACAGGGCAGTGACGCGCCACCCGCGCCGGTTACCCAAGGGGTTGGATCCGAGCCCAACGGGCTACTCTTACCCTCGGTCCATGACCTAACGACCACGGTCGAGGACCTGATGTACCAAAGTACAGAGGCGACGCTTATAGTCCCGATATGGAATCGTGCCCCCTGGTACATCGACGCCAAAGCAGCCTGTGTATCGCATGATGTACTGCCTCCCGCGTCAAACGACCATAATGGTGAGACCATATGGGCACTTGTTGCCTTTCACTTTAACAGAAAAACCAACAGCGCTACACAAGCCAAACCCTCTCTTTCTAAATGACAGCGACCCATGAGCGAGAAAGGTGTATACAACACCGCCACAGCATCACCTGCCGACAGGCAGCGGCAGTGAAACAAGCCAAGCAAAACAAAGACACAAGTCGGGCCCGCACCGGTCCCAGACCACCCCGCCTCAGTTACGGACATGCCCCCGGCTACCAGGGTCCACCGACGAACTGCAACGGCTCATATTGCGCGGTGGCTTCTCCTCATCCTCGTCATCACGGCTGAGACGCCGGCCGAGAATGTCGCCAGCGTCAAAACGTACAGGCGAGGGAGGCACCACCACCACTTGCCGCAGACGTGCGACCTCGTGGGAGAACAGGTCGAAGGCAGCCGCCGAGTCCGCCGCCACGCTCATGGCTCGAGCCAAGACCGGCATGGCGTCCTCAAGGACATAGCCATGGGCATCAAGAACCGCCCGGCGCAATGCCTCCGTCTTGCGATTCCACGCCAAAGCCATGGCGGCCGCCCCGACGCCACGAGGCACCCGCTGCCCGTCAATACGACGACTCGGCGCGTCGCCAAACAGGGCTACTGCCGCCTGAAACGCCTCGGGCGAAGTCCAAACGTCCTCCAGCGTCGAACGCCCATGTCCCCCGGACGCGACGGTAACGCGTGTAGAGCGCCCCGGCGATAGCGAGCCCCGACGGCTAGGTGAAGCGGCCCGACGCGAAGGCCCACCGGCCGCCCGCGTCCCTTGGCGGACAAAGCTGCCACTGCCTCGAGCCGCCGCCACGGGCGTATCGCCATCTTCGTCCGAACCTCCGCCGCAGGCGGGAAGAGACGCAAAGTTCAGCATGAGCCTGTAGTCGGCTGACGAGTCCAAATGGACATGTACCTGACGCGCCGCACGCGTCTGCGTGTCCCGTCGGACGACGTCCTTGACCACGATGGTCCACGGAGAGACCTCCGTGGCCTTTTGCATCTTATGAAACGTTTCCAGCATAGCCTGGCCGCCCGGCCCACTGGCCATCAGGTGCAGGTCCAACTGGTACATGCGCCGAAGGGCTGTGGCATCCAGCCAGGCGAAGACCTTGTCAGTCCGCAGGGTGTGCACTTACCCGGCCGCCAAGAAGTAGAAAAACTCCGCATTAACGACATGCCAAGCGGCACTGAACTGGTCAGCGAGCTTGTGAGCCAAATACGACAATGAGTAAGGCATCTCCATCCACACCCGGCGGTTTAACCACCAGCGGGGGTAGCGGGGGATTCACCGCGACAAGTCCAAATGACGGGGCGCCCGGATAACACCGGAGCACCAAGCGGTGGGAAGGTGCCCGCGGCTTGTGAAGCGGGCAGTACAGTGGGTGGGTGCGTTAAGGTTCTATCATGGAGGTGGCGCGAGCCGTAAGGGGGCAGCCTGATAAGACCCAGGCGCCCCCACGCTCTCAGCACCCGCAGACACCCCCACTCCCAGCATGCATACACACACCACGCACCTCCGCGGGCGGAGGGCGCACGGGCCACGAGCACACACGCTCACAGCCCCTCAAAATCCCGACCATGCACCTCGCTAATCTCCCGGAGCTCATCCCCTAAAGGGCGCCCCCAAAATCAAGTACATGCGATAACATCAAATACAATGTCAGAGTACAGAACAAATTGCAATGTGACATCCCGCCAAAGCATTGAGTGACATGGAATTGCTGAGCAATGCTCAACACGGCTTGAGATACGAACCGCGTCTTGAGCACGCCGATGCGCGGGGGCAAAACTAGGCGCCCGAAACGGGAAAGTCAACGCCACGGTGCGCGCGTCAAACTGCGCTTCCACGGCTTGTTCCGCCTCGTGAGATGCCTCGATGAGCTCATCGAGGTACTCCTCCATGCCCGCCTCCTGGGCAAAGAGCACCGACAACTCCTTGGCCGTACGGCGCGACAGGAAGACGGCCTCCGGCCAAGCACGACGCAGACGCCCGAAGTTGTTGGCGGCTACCTCAAAGGTCCCCATCTGGTCGACCGGGAACAGGAGCGCCCAAGCGTAAAGACGCGTATGAAAGTCGTAGAAGGGCCGTCCGTAATGGACCAACTCGTTGGCATTCGCCAGAACCTCATACGCTTGTCGCGCCACGCCTTGGGTGCCACAGTTGGCGTTCCCGTGCACCTCCGCCACGACGGCGTCGACGTGGTCATCGGGTACCCCGGTGAGGATGTCGATGAATCCGGGCGGGGTGCCCCAGTGGCCTTTTCGAATACAAACCAGCGCCACGCGGCGGTTCTTGGTCGCCGCGTCCCTTAGGACGTCTTCGCTCATGACGGGGACGCCGTCGCGTGTCCCAAGGGACGGCGGGCTGAAGGAAGTGCGCCGAAAGAGCGACGGCCCCGCCCCCTTGATGAGCGGAAGCTCGGCCGCTTGGTCCTCAGCCTCATCGAGATACCCCGCCGGGATGGCGGCGCCGCGCATGTCGCGGCCATTGTCCTCTGACGACCCGTCTCGGCACGACCCCGAGCCAACGCTCGCCTCCGACTCGGCTCGCCCCGTCGGGCCCCCCGCGTCATTGGCACCGCTCCCCGCCGAGCCGGCCGCGTCGGCCATCTGGACGTCGCTACGGCCGCCCGCCATCTTGGCCTTGTCCGTGCCGGCGGCACCCCGCGTCGAACGGCCGACCCGGGCCAACGCCACCCGCCCCAACCAAAAATCCCACCACGCTCTCCCCTCCCGACCTAGGGTCAATCGGCTGGACACAAGCCGCGCGCCTGTATCCTCAGTGGCTATGAGCCCGACCCCGTTCCCCCGCCCACCGTGTGCGTTAGCACAACGACCCCCACGCGCCGAGGGAAACGCCGTAACAGCCTCGCCGCGCGACGGACGGGGCACGGCAGACGGAGGACCCGGAGGTCAACAAGTGCGCAAGCGCAGGCCACCGCAACCTGCCCAACTGCGCTACTCAACCCGGACGCCGGATGGCATGGGGAACCGGACGGGCCCTCGCCGTGCCCAACCCGTCAGTATGTATACCGAGTGGCGAGCCCAGAGGCCCGCCGTGCTGCCCCCGGCTATGCCCCCTGCGGCACGCAGGTATAAGGCCCCTACCCCTGTAGGGGCCGATCTGATGCCAGCACAGCCGCTGCCGCCCAGTGGGTGCCCAGAGGCTGCCCGTTCCCGCCCCCTGGCCCTCCGGCACGCATCGGCCAGTCTGGGCCGCTCGCGACCGTTCGCGCCGCTGGCTCCCGCACCCCGCCCGCGCGAGAGTGTCAGGGGTCTCCCCGATCACCTTTGCAGGGGCTGGCCAAGGCGTAACGCCCCCACGTCCCTTCGCGTGTCTTTACGCGACACGCTGATTGGTTGCCCCTCGTGGCGTTCGTGGTGGCGGATCATTCGATCTGCGCCCACTCGCCGGGACGGCTCGAATCTCATTACAGGGGTGTGTAGTATATTTTCTTAATATTTGGGATATTGGGCAAGGTAGCCCCCCTGACTGGTCAGTATGCACGTGGAGAATTGAACTGACTTGCGGCTCGCCCTTTGGGAGGTTACTTCCGCCTTGTATATCTGTCCTTTCTTTTATCGTCTCTATTTTGGTGCCTATTCGATATTTCCGATCGCTCGGTCGATCGACCCCGCCCCTTTCCGTCTGATAAGAAAAGCTCCATGGGACCGGGGTTCGCCGTGGTCGGCACCCCCGGCTCCCCATCGGATGTTTCACGAACAAAGGTTCTTCTTCCTCGCCTCTTGGGCGATAGCGTTCGCTTTATCGTGCGTCTACGGTCGGTCGCTACTTACTGGTTAGTTAACCAACGTCATTAATACCACAGACACGAGGTGATCGATCACTGGCGACGGGCCTTCTCTGTAATCGCCCGGATCATGTCAGTCACATCAACGCGGATGTCGTTGTCGTTTACAGAATTGGCCGCCTGGCCCGACCCCGGGTGCCCGCCGTTGTGCCGCTCAGCAAATATGACGCGCTCCCGCTCGTTCTTGGCGTGCAAGTACTCGCTGACAGCCGCCGAGGTGCTCGACATTTTCGCCTTCTTTGAATTCTTGTGCGCCTCGGCGGCCGCAAGGGTGTCAACGGCCTTGGGAGTGTCTTGCTCGTCGTCGCTGGCACTCGGGATACCACTGCTGTCGCCCAGCGTGTCTCCCGCACCATTTCCCGCCACAGTACCGCCTTCAATGGCCGTGTCAGCTGCCTCTGCGGCAGATAGAAAGACGGAGACGCCGCCAGGGGCGTCAGTGATACGGTCTCCTACTCCCTTCGCCGTGTCCAAAGCGCCGTCAGCGGGTGGGGCTGGGCCGCGAAGCGCCACAGGCTCGCGCCCGGTCGACTCGTTGGCGACAGATGACGTCTTGAACGCCTCGCGAGCCAGGGCGTAGAGCTCCGCGCCACCAAATTTGATGAGGATGTTCTCCCTCTGGGAGGTACTAAGCCCTGTCTTTCCAAGTTGGGCTCGTGCCGCCACAAACCTGGTGCGCGTGTCCTTGAGCTTGCGATCTACCGAAACGGCCGACCGCGTGCGAGCCGCCGCACGATTGGCCGCCCCTGTTGCCGCGACAAACGCTGCCACGAACCCGTCTCCGCTGCGACGAGTCTTGTCATGTGTCCTGCTACCGCGGTAGTGGGCCCAATGGGTCGGTGCGACTGTAAGCGCTCCCTTGAGCTCGCTGTGGGCCCAGTTCGGGGCACGGGGCGCGGGCGGGTCCGTAGCCTTGCGCTTGCCGGAAGTCTTGCCACTGGCCGGGGCCGTGTCACTGCCGTTGTCCACGGTGCCCACCGCAGAGGGGGGTGAGCCCGTCCTAAGCTCCACCACCTTGTGAGTTGCGGTCCGAGCGTCCATCGTGCACAAGTGGCCCAGGGGGGTGTGGAATGGGTCGGAGGTGCGGTTGTGCGATGTTGAAGTTGTGCGGTGGTGCGGCGGTATGAGCAAGACGCAGTTGGAACGGTTGTCGTTGAGGTTGCGGAGCAGTGCCGAAGCGGGTGGGGCGTGCTCTTCTACTCAACTGGCATCTCTTTACAAATCAAAATGGGGTAGTGGGGATGTCCGCGCCGGATCACTCGCAGGGCGGCGGGAGGGAGAGAAGGCGTGCGCAGAGACAGGCGGGCAGGCTGCAGACGCGCGCGCGGTCGGAAAGGGCGCCAGTTCGGCAGCAGCAACCCAGAATCCGCGGGCTTTCTCTTCGCGGGAAGAACTTAGCAAGAGGCTCGGTGGTAGTGATTTGGATTTACATGGAGTTGGATCCTCACATAGGCGACCACCCCCCCTGTGCCTCGAAACGCGGTTTTACACAAGAACCCCCACACACATAGATCTTGGGAAACTGTTAATCTTCCTCTGTCGTGGCACGCCGAGTGGAGCCGACTGAGACGAGATTTGGGGCGAGACAGCTCTATTTCAATTGAAATGGCCGTTCGAATAGGCTACGTGTCACATGTTGAAATGTTGTCGACGACGATCGTAGCGACAATCGGACCCCAACCTGTGCCTTGCCCACATTCGCGTCTGGGTAGGCCACGATGACGTGTACAATCGCTACCCAAAATTATTCGTCCACCCCAGCAAGCAATTTCTGAGATTCTTTTTGATCCGACTCCACCAACCGTTTCCACTGCAAGAAGCGCACTAGAACTTCGTACCGGCCCCCTTCGCCGCGACAGCGGCACTCACTCGACTGGGCATACTCTCCGCCAGCTTCTTGAAGTAAGCGTCAGGAATCTCCGCCCACTTTTCCTGTAGCACTTCGAACAGCTGGTCCTTGGTCTTGGGCGCTGTCGGGCGCGCGCGCAAGCGCCGGTCGAGCTCAGACCATGAGTGCTCAATAGGGTTCATGTCGGGACTTTGCCCCACCTACGGCAACACCTTGAGCCCCAACGCTTGTCTGCACGCCTTGGCAATCTTAGACGTGTGGCAGGGGGCCAGGTCTTCCTGGAACCAAGCGCCTTCCGGCGACCCGTAAACAGCGCACATGTAGTGGACCACCACAGAGTCCAGCACGTCGACGTACGACGCCTCGTTCATAGACCCCTCCACCCTCAGCAGGGGAGTGCGCCCCACGGCGGAGAACGCTCCCCACACCATCACGATCTCCCGACCGCTTTTGAAGGTTGGGCGCAGGTTGGATATGGCATACCGCTGGCCCGGCTGGCGCCACACGCGTCGTGACTGCGGCTGCCGCACGAGGAATGGGCTCTCGTCTGAGTAGAGCACAGAGGCCCATTGAATGCTCCATCCGAGGTGAGCTTTGGCCCACTCGAGGCGCTTCTGCTGGTTCACAGCCGAGACGAACGGCTTCTTGGTGGGGGTGCAGGAGCGCATCCCAAGGCCCTTGATGGCTCGGCGGACCGTGCTGGGAGATACCGCGCACAGCGCGGGTCCCGCCGGAGGGTTGGTGCGTCCGACATTGAGTTTTTCTGCAATTCCGGCCAGGGAGGCAAAAGGGTTCTCCTCCACGAGCCGACGGAGCCCCCTCAGCTCACGGGGGCTCAAAAGCTTCGGACGACCTCGGCTGTCCGTCCGCCCACCGCCGTCGACCCGCCGAGCATTGGCCGCCACGGAAGCGACCGTGCTCTTCTTGAGGCCGAGCGAAGCCGCGATGGCACCGTAGGACTTGTTGTTGGCCACCATCTCCTTGATCGAGCCCACCTGCTGGGGGCTTAGGGGGGTGCGCCGCTTTGATGTCATGTTGGTTGTGTTCTGTTACTGGCTTCTGAAGCGGCTCTGTGGGGCCTTCTTTATAGAACGCTGAGAAGCGCGTCTGCGCCCAAGTCACCAGAATGCCCCAGATCCGTGCCGCGGAGGCCGTTTTTTCGATCCCGGACGTGGTCGGACCCTTGCTATAATTGGCCTCCTAGGGTGGACAAGTAATTTTGGTAACCGATTGTACAGTCATTCTCCATTCCTGTAGGTTCCTTTCTTGTCCAGAGGAGCAAAACAACGGACGCAGGTCGACCGACAACCGTGCTCCACGACAGCGATTGTCCTCAGTTTATCGGAATGGCACTTGAAAATCGATGAAAAGTACTGCGACAAGTCGTGCGGATGCATCTACAAAACGTGCACCTGCCGTGGTCACAGCGGCCGTCGTCGCTGCACGCACCATCGTCGTCGCTACCGCCGTCCAGGCCCCCCCCCCCCCCCCCCCCCCCCCCCCCCCCCCCCCC
>Ga0209186_1000885_pt1 | contig 23119 bp, 21 predicted proteins | sample SidtaG_FD_187426 | JGI IMG/M metagenome (GOLD analysis project Ga0209186, IMG submission 187426) | Marine algal microbial communities from Sidmouth, United Kingdom - Sidmouth_Male2 metaG (SPAdes) (version 2) | ecosystem: Host-associated > Algae > Red algae > Unclassified | place: Sidmouth...
AAAGTGCCCTTATTGCTTAGGTACAAATCTACGACCGAAAGGTTGGAATACCAAGAAAACGAAGCGGAGGTTAAAATGTGGTTGTTGCAAAAAACATTTTGTGATGAATGGGAAGAGTTGGTTTGTCAGTGATGTGCAAAAGGAGTTGATTGACGCTTTATTACTCGAACGTATTTCTTTGAGGGGAATCTGTCGAGTAGTGAAAATTTCTCTTTCTTGGTTGTTATGCTATATTAAAAAGCTGTATAGCGAACAGCCAGACGATTTGAATTACGATATGCCTAAATCCTTTGATGTAAAGACTCTTCTGCATATTTTACGGAAATTATATTTGAACTTATTTATTTATTATAAAATACCAAAATTTGTTTTTAAAAAGTAGTTTGGGAATCGGTACAAGTCGTCGGACATTTGCGAAATCTAACGATACCCCACATCTTTTTCGGTTGCGCGAGTTGGCTGGCATTTTACAAATGGCAGACAACAGCATTTTTGTATTTTATTGACAATTAGATGCTTTATGTATCGTGAAAATTTTAAATAAAAAAATAAAATAAGTAATTCCGTTTGCTAAACTTTTTGAGTTTCGTAAACGTGGGCGAAGTACAAAGTTTTGTAATCAACTAAAAATCAGTGCATTGCTCACGTTTACGAAACTTGAAAAGTTTAGCAAACGGGGGTATTTAAAGATGTGGGGTATTGATAGATTTTAAAAATGTCCGACGTATCCGACAGAGGGTTTCAAGACTAGTAAGAAAAGCACTTTCTTTCTCCAAAAAACTTGAAAATCATATAGCAGCTATCAAATATTTGGTAGTGCTACAAATGTAATGCTCAAACTTGCCTTGCATTTTGGAAATGCAAGGCAAGTCCCCGAACTCCAGCCTTACATTTACAGGACTACCAAATATTTTTTTTGCAATTATAACCTTGAGCAACAGATAAAGTGGCAGAAATATAAAAACAAAGGTGCTCATTTATAGCACTACCGATATTTTTAATGATACAATGCAATAATGATACAATGCGTCAATATTCAATGAATGAATTGAACGATTTTTGATTCATTCTTTCATTCTTTCATTCAAAATTCATTCATTAAAAACATTGTCGCATTAACGCATTTCAGCATTATCGCATTTATTACCTATGGACTATAGACCATTGACTATGGACTGCGCTTGTCGCTGCAATCTCCGGTGTCAAACTTTTGAAAGTATAACCCGCTTCGCTCAAATACTCCAAAGCGCGTGGCAAGGCGTAAGTCATACTTTCTTTTGCCTTGATGCTATCATGAAAGACGATGATTGAGCCACTTTTGGCGTGTGTTGTCACGTTTCGCAGGCATTGTTCGGGAGAAATATTCGGGTCAAAATCTCCACTCAACACATCCCACATAATAATGCGGTAATGACGCTGCAAAAGTTGCGCCTGCTTAGGCTTCAACTTGCCATACGGCGGACGAAACAATGGACTATCTACCAACTCCGCGCACTTTTTCACGCTACGGTAATAAGGGCGATTATCCGACACCAACCAACCATTCAGGTGATTATAAGTGTGGCTACCTACCGTATGTCCGGCATCTTTTACTTGTTGGAAAACATCGGGATATTTTTCAATATTTTCACCTACACAAAAGAACGTCGCTTTCGCGTCATACTTGGCTAACTCATTGAGTACCCACGGCGTTACTTGGGGAATGGGCCCGTCATCAAATGTCAAATACACCTCTTTATCCGCACCGGGAATGTTCCAAACAAAATTGGGAAAAAGGTTTTGAATAAAACGGGGGGTTTTTGCTAAATACATATCAGATATCGTAACACGGACATTCTTGTCCGTAAGGCGTAGGCACGGGCAAGAATGTCCGTGTTACGTCGCTTGTTAATATTTTGTTAAAATTTATTAATAAATAAAAACAAAAATCATTCCTATTTCGTGAAAATGAGTGTTTTGTGAAAATTATTTTTGAATAAGTACCAAGACAAAATTATCTTTAATCAATTTTGGTTTCTTTTTCTCGCTAATTTCGTTAAAAATACTTCCAGATAGTTATCGGATATGCGTCAGGTTTAGTTATTCTTAACTTGTATTAATTTGATTAATAGTGTTTTATAACGTTTTTTCTCTTTTTTTGAATGATAAATTTTATATAAAAAAATCATTATCAAAAAATTATCCACGAGAAAAAAATTAATACTTGAATTATTTTACAAAGTAATTAGAAAATTTTATTCAAATACTTCGTTATAGTTTATTGATTATCAAACTTTTATTCATTAATAAAAACTAAACCTGACGCTAATCCGATAGTTATCGGGATAGCTACGGCTATGTCTGTGTTTTTCGCCTCATTAGCAAAAAAAATAATTAGAGTGTGTAAAATATTAGGGGAACTTTAATTTGTTTGAATGTATCATAAATTGGTAGCATTAATTAAAGGTACGGTAGTACCGATTCCGTTTGTAGTAAGGTCTAAAGAACAACCGATTGAGGTACGTTAGTACCGACCCCGATAGCTATCGGGGTTAGTGCGTATAAACGGGGTCGGTACTAACGCACCTTATTAGCTTGGGGGAACTTTCTTGCTACAAACGGAGACGGTGCGCTGCACCTTTTATATATAATTGCCCCTAATGTTTTACACACTCAAATGATAATAAATGAATTACGTGTGATTCATTCACTCATTCATTCAAAATTCATTCATTAGGAAATATTTACGCATTTACTCATCTATTCATTTACTCATTTTAAAAAATATGAAACAAGTCATTTTTGCGATAGCATTTGTGCTGATAAGCCTTCAGGCGAGCGCATCGTACATCTTCATCCCAATGGATGAAAACCAGAAAAACCACTTGAAAGCCTACGGAATTGCGTATTGGGTATTGGAAGCCGAACAGGAGGTTTTTTGGTTGCTCAATTATAAAGGCGGCAGTTTTGCATTTAAAAATAATGTCAAATTTCAGGAAGAATGTGTGGCGCGAGACGTGTCGTTCAAGGTGATACCGGATGCACAATACACCAAGATTTTGGAAGAAATCGGTAATCCTGAAATCAATATGGATGTCATCAAATTAGAAGTGGCTCCGAAAGTTGCGGTCTATACGCCCGATGTCAATGCGAAGGGTGAAACCATCCAACCCTGGGACGATGCGGTGACATTGGTGCTGACTTATGCCGAAATTCCTTACGAAATCGTGTATGATACGCAGGTCTTGGAAGGCGAACTGCCCGAATATGATTGGCTGCACCTCCACCACGAAGATTTTACGGGACAATACGGAAAATTTTACGCTTCGTATAAAAATCATGCTTGGTATCGCGACCATGTATCAAAAATGGAAGAATTGGCAACCAAACACGGCTTTGAGAAGGTGTCGCAACTCAAACTCGCCGTTGTCAAAAGAATTCAAGAATATGTCGCAGGAGGTGGTTTTATGTTTGCCATGTGTTCGGCAACAGACACTTACGATATTGCACTGGCAGCAGAAGGCATCGACATTTGCGAACACATGTACGATGGTGACGGTGCAGACCCCGCCGCACAATCCAAATTGGATTTCTCCAAAACCTATGCGTTCAAAGAATTTACGCTAAAGAAAAATCCCCTGGAATACGAATATTCGTCCATTGACGTGACGCGCGACAGAAAAGTGCCGATGAAAATGGATTACTTTACGCTATTCGATTTTTCGGCAAAATGGGATCCCATTCCATCTATGCTTACGCAATGCCACACGCGCACCGTCAAAGGTTTTATGGGACAAACAACGGCGTTCAAAAAACGCGAAGTCAAATCAGGCGTACTCGTACTCGGCGAAAATAAATCTGCCGGAGAAGCCCGCTATATTCACGGCGAATCCGGTTTCGGTACATGGACTTTCTATGGCGGACACGACCCCGAAGATTACCGCCACCTCGTACACGACCCACCGACTGACCTTAATCTCCACCCCAATTCACCGGGCTATCGCTTGATTTTGAACAACATTTTATTTCCCGCAGCGAAAAAGAAAAAGCGTAAAACTTAGGCAGTCGATAGACGATAGCCAAGCAAACTTTTCCTCCAACTCACCTTGCATTTTCAAAATGCAAGGTGAGTTGGAGGAAACTCCAAATGAATCATATTTTGATTTCTATTTCCTACCTAAAGTGTTTTTATTCAGTTAATTATAAACCACCACTACATGAACTACCGCCTGTATATTACGTTATTTTTTTTGCTAAATATTTTTTCAAATTCAATTTTTGCACAGGAAAAAGTAATACGCCTACGATTGGATGAAGTCATCGAACGCGCTCAAGCAAATGCCCCCGAAGTTCGTATTGCAAAGGCTCGTCGTGACCGTAGCAGAATGACCTACGACAACCAATGGCTGGCACTGAAGCCTTTACTCCGGTTTAATGCTCAACTACCTGTTTATAATCGTGTTACATTCCCGGTAACACAGCCGGACGGTTCGCAACTTTTCAAACGCAACCAATCGCTTTCTTCCAATTTTGATGTAGAAATTTCAAAAACACTTGCGGGTACGGGCGGACGTGTATTTGCAAGTACGGGGCTGCGCCAACGCCTTGATATTTTGCCAGCGGAAGAGGGTGGTAATCGAAATTTTTACTTTTCAAATCCCATTTATTTGGGTATTTCGCAGCCGATATTTGGCTTTAATTCATTTAAATGGGATAAAAAAATCCTACCGATGGTACTTGAAGAAGCCGAGCGCGAATATACCGAACAACTCGCCGATATAGCTCAACAGGCTGTCACATTTTTCTTTGATTTGTATATCGCTCAATTGAATCTCGAATCCGCCAAACGAGACAAAGAAAATGCAGATGAATTATACGAATTGGCAAAAAACCGTTTTAGTGTCGGAAAGATAGCCGAAGCAGATGTATTGCAAATGGAACTCGGCGTCATGCAAGCCGAAACCCGTATGGCAAGTGCCGAACTCAATATCCAAAGCAGCAGCAACGACCTTCGTTTTTTCTTGGGAATTGGCGTAATGGATAAAATCGTTTTGGTCGTGCCGGGTGGTGTGCCTCAATACCTCGTCAGTCCGGGTTTGGCACTCGAACAAGCAAGGCTCAACCGAAAATTTACACTCACGCAAAACAGACAACTTACTGAAAGTGAAAGAGATATTGAACGAGTGGGAAAAGAAAATGGCGTAGATATAAATATTCAGGCAGGCTTTGGATTATCAAGAAGTGATGCACATTTAGGACGAGCATATAGTCTGCCATATGAAGACCAAGAGAATATTTCGGTAGGTATCAGTGTGCCGATCGCAGATTGGGGAAGGGCAAAAAGTCAGCGTCAAATGGCAGAAGCTGACCGCGAATTATTAGAGTTTACGATAGAGCAGGAAAATATCAATTTCGAGCGAAATGTCTTATTAAAAATTCGTCAATTAGCTATTATTCGCGGTCAATTAGCTATCGCAGAACGCACCAACGAAGTTGCAGAAAAACGTTACGATATTACCCAAAAACGCTACACCGTAGGCAAAGTTGATGTCACAGAATTAAATGTTGCTCTAAGAGAACAAATCTCCGCCCGACAAGGCTTTACGCAAGCCTTACGCGATTTTTGGGCAGCACATTATGAGTTGCAGCGTTTGACTTTGTATGATTTTGAAAATGGAGCGTCTTTGGTGAAATAAGGCAATTAATACACGTAGCACGGTGCTACGTTCGTTATACACCAAAAACCTACCGAAAAGCATCTGCACTTATGCAGGCGATTCCGCCTGTGAGCAGACAAGATGTCTGTACTACTTCATTGAAAGATATATCTATGAAAAAATTATGCTTGGCGATTATCGCCATATTATTTTTGTGCGAAAATAACTTTGCACAATGCGGAGGTTGGGGAACACCCACCGACAGCCTGCGAACCGTCGCACAACACAGTCTTTACCGCGACTACATCAAAAATGCAAAAGGCAAATCGCCCGAAGAAGCGGCGAAACTGTACCAAGAAGCACTGCCATTTTGGACACATTGTTACAAAAACGCACCTGCCGGAACACAGAAACATTTCAGAGATGGCATCACGATTTACAAAGCATTTTTTGCGGTCGAAACGGACGCTGCCAAGAAGCAAGCGCACCTTGACATGATTTATAATTTGTATGAAAGGCGTGTACAATGCTTTGATAATGAGGTGTATATTCGTAGCCGACAATTGACGGATATGTTTTATTATCTCGGCGCGGAACAGGACAAAATTCATGAGATAGCAAAGAACATCATTAGTATGGCAGGGAATGAAACCGAGTCTGTGGTCTTACTGCCTTTGATGTCTTCGTCTGTTTATTTGTTTCAACATAAAAAAATAACACAAGCGGAATTATTGGATATTCGCAAACAAATAAACAAGATTATCAATCATAATTTATCGACACAAAAAGACGAAAAAATAAAAGCACAATACGCAGACGTACAAACACAAGTGGATGCACAATTCAATTCGGTGGAAGGAAAATTTGACTGCTCGTATTACCGTCCGGCGATAGTGGCAAAGTACGAAGCTGACCCCGATAATATGGAAAATTGTGTGGTGGTACGGCAAGAATTAATCGACAAATACTGTGGTGAAGATGACCCGCTTGTGCAGGAAATTACTGCGAAAATCAAAGCAGCAAATGGGGAAATCAGAGCTAAAAAACAGGAACAAGACCGTATTATTCAGGAAAAGTTGAACTCATCCGCACGTAAAGCTCGCGAGGCGTACAGTTCGGGCAATTATGCTGAAGCTGCTCGTCTGTTTGAAGCCGCAATTGCAGAAACTGATGATGTGGAAAAGCAGGCAAATTGTTATTATTACATGGCTTCTTCGTACCTGAATATGAGCAAAAACCAACAAGCACGTACCCACGCACGCAAGGCAGCAGCACTACGCACAAACTGGGGAAAACCATATATCATAATCGGTAAAGCCTATATGAATGGGGCTTGTGGTGCCAACGACTGGGGCAAACCGATTTGCTATATGGCAGCCGTCGATAAATTCCGCAAGGCTAAATCTATTGACCCTTCGGTTGCATCACAGGCAGATGATTTGATTCGTAAATATAGCGGGAATTATCCGACCATTCAAGCAGCACATTCGCGGACTAAAAAGGATGGAGAACGGGTAAGCACAGGCTGCTGGATTAATGAAACAGTGACCTTGAAAACGAAAAAATAAAAACCCGCAACGTAGGATGACGTAGGGGCAGGCATGCCCTGTTCCTACGTCGTATTTGAGAAATTTCACCCATTCAATGCCTCCAAGTCCTTCGCAATTTGCTGTTTTACAGCCTCTTGTTGAAGAACTTCAGGTGGCGCGGCGCGTTCTTTACAGTCGGTAAGGGGACATCGCTGACAAGTCTGGCTGACCTCACGGATAGACACATCATCCACAAAAGCCATCTTGCGGCGCAGCTCGTCATTGAGAGAAAAACCAACCGTGACGCTCACATTCGTATCAGGCGTCGGGTGTGCAGGACGGGCGATGGTGAGGCAAAGATATTCATCCTCCGTACCTATATAGCGGGAGCGTTGAGCATCGGCGATAGGTGTGGTATATTCCCCTTTTTGTTGAATATCGTAGAGTTCTTCCAGCAACCACAAGGTAATCCAACGCCGACAATAATGCTCCTCAATTGCATTGCCGTAGGGTTGGTGTTGGCGACTAAGGTGGAGTTCTTTGGTAAGGTCGTAGCGTGTAGTTCCGGGGCGGTTACTAAAGCGCAAAAAGAACAATTCATCCAAACCAAAATGCCGCGACATCAAGTTGCTCAGGCGATGCAAAAACATTTCCGGGCTGGCATTATAGCGATTCATAATGTCGAGAAATGCCTGTCCATTCCATTTTTTGAGCGCGAAAAATTCCTCCATATCTCGCTGCAAATTTTCCTGCGGAATCAATAATGCACCTGCAAAATAAGCAGCTTTGAAGTTATTCAGAATATGTTCAAAGGTTTCTATTTTTACAAATGAAGAAGTGTATAGACGCGGTTCGAGATTCAGATAATTAAAACCGATTTCTTTTGCCAACAGGAAAGCGCGTTGCATATCGGTCAGCTCCTTATTGACAAATAATTTCTTTTCTTCCGGCACAAAAACCGAACGAAAACTTTGCAGCGAAGCATATCGTCCCAAGCCTTCTTCGTCAATTTTGTATCCGTATTCATGCACCAAAATACTGTACAAATGCTCCAATGAAAAACTCTCGCCGAAAGGCAGGCGATGTTTGTTGGCAAAGGCAGACGCCGCCGTTTCCAAATCTTCAAAATAATTATTGTGCAATTCCTGATACGAGCGCAGGGCAGCCGCATAAAAATTTTCTTGTTGGAGGGCATATTTACGTGCGATTTCAATCAAAGTCGAAATAAACGCTCCCACACGCACGGGAGCGGTAGCCATCAATTCAACGACTTTTCCGGCTTCGATACCGAATAAATCCAATGGAATTTCCTCTAAAATATTGGACTGTAGCAGGTCGCCTATTGGTTGCAGACTTTTGGGCAAACGAGTGGAAGTGAGTTCATTTTCGGTGGTTTGTAGCACCTTCGCAAGTGCTTGTACCTTAGCTGATTTGGGAAATTTTTTCCCTTTTTCAATCTCATTCAGATACGATACAGAAATCCCGGTTGCCTCCGACAATTCGGCAAATGACAGGTCTAAGTGATGCCGCAATCGCCGTACTTTTAACCCGAAAAGCAAACGTTTATTTTGTGTACTGATTTCCATATATGAATGAGTGAATGAGTGAATTTTGAATGAATGAATAAATTGATAATGTGTCAATGCTTTAGGCATCATCACATTATTTATTCGCCCATTTATTCAAAATTCATTCATTATTTTGTAAAAATAGCTTATTTTGAATGAGAATTTTATAATGTTTTCAAAAAATGAAAAGAAAAGATAAAATTATCGTGATAGACTACGACCCAAAATGGGCAGAGCAGTTCGTGGAATTATGCGACTTATTGCTGCGTTATGTAAATAAAAATGACATGATCAGCATCGAACACGTCGGCAGTACATCGGTAGTCGGTTTGAAAGCCAAGCCGGTTATCGACCTTGACATCATCGTAGCAGATGGGGAACACATGAAAAAAGTCATCGCCCAACTCGCCAAGTTGGGGTACGAACATATTGGTGACTTAGGCGTTGTGGGGAGAGAAGCCTTTAAGCGTCCGCCTGAAAATATATTGACCAACGGGACAGGACGCAAGTGGTTTAAGCACCATTTGTACGTCTGCCAAACGGGGAGCATTGGGTTACGAAATCACCTCGCACTGCGCGACCATCTGCGCGACCATCCTGAAAAAGTGGTGGAATACGGTAATTTGAAACAAGATTTAGCCGAAAAATACCCTTACGATATTGATGCGTATATTGAGGGGAAAACGGATTTTATTACGAATATTTTAATTGAAATGGGCTTAGGCGAAAACGACATTTCAACCATTCGAAAGAATAATGAAAATCAGATTTGATGTTGCACAAAATCAAAAACCTACTTGCGCCGTTTGTTCCATCGAAAGAAAATCGTCTTGCTGACCATCTGTTTCAACAACAAAATACGCCACCAATTTACCATTATCACATCCGAAAAACGGGTGGTACAAGTATTAATTTTGCTTTTCTGGCACATTCCGGCGCAGCCGACATCAATGATTTTTACCAACAATTAGCCCAAAAGAATAATCAACGCCTTATTGCCAATGACCGCGTATTTGTGGGATGGAATCGTCGATTGATTGAAGGCGGAAAATACTTTTACGCTTTTTCTCACGCACCTGCACATGAGTTGAATATTCCGAAAAATGCCTTTACATTTACTTGTCTGCGCGACCCTGCACGTCGGGTTATTTCTCATTATAATATGCTGTGTTATTATCGGAAAAATAATATCGCGCATCCGTGTATGCGTGTGGAGGGCGCGTGGCTTGGTGATTCGTTGGATGATTTTCTAAAAAATATTCCTAAAAACCATCTAATGAATCAATTATACATGTTTTCAAAAAATTATAATATCAATGAAGCAGAGGAGCGTGTGTGTACATGTTCGTATTATTTTTTTACGGAAAATATAGAACAAGGTATCGCCGATTTATCGGCTAGATTAGGATTTGAATTAGAGCTTTTCCATCAAAAAAAATACGGCTTTTCTGCACCCATTAGCGAATCGCAATTGGCACATTTGAAAGAGAAATTAGCCCCTGAATACCGCTTGATGGAGCGATTAAAAACGTAAAACGATTTTCCAAATCGTTCTACTTGCCTTGCATTTTCAAAATGCAAGGCAAGTTTGCACCACATCAAATCTCTATTTTCAAGCCGTCATACGCCAATTGCACATTATCCGGCAATTCCTGACTAACTGCTTCATGCGTTCCCAAAAGATGACTCATATGGATAAAATAAGTTTGCTCGGCTTGAAATTCTTCGGCAAGGGTGAGGGCATCTTGCAAGGTGAGGTGAGAATGATGTTCCTTTTGACGCAAGGCACTCAAAACGAGCGTTTTTGTACCGCGTATTTTTTCTTTTTCTTGCGGGGAAATGGTTTTTACATCAGTCAGATAAGTGAAATCGTCAAAGCGAAAGCCCAAGACGGGAAGGTCGGCGTGCATCACTTCAATCGGCTGAATATCAATGTCTTCTACCGAAAATTTTTCATCCTTTGAAATGGTATTTAATTGAATCAAGGGCGCACCGGGATAAAATGGCGGCGTAAAAACGTATTGGTACTCACGCTTCAGTGCCTGCTGTACACGCTCGGTGGCATACACCTGCATATCGCACTGAAACCGGAAATTGAATGGGCGTACATCATCCAATCCGGCGATATGGTCTTTGTGTTCGTGTGTAAAAAGGATGGCATCGACACAAAATTTATCCAAATCGTGATGCACTTGTTCGCGCAACATCTGTTGCCTGAAATCCGGTCCGGTATCAATGACGATTATTTTGCCTTGTGTCTCAATCATCACGGACGTGCGGAGTCGCTTATCGTGCGGGTCAGACGACTGACACACCGCACAAGCACAACCAATCACCGGAACGCCTTGCGAAGTTCCTGTACCTAAAAATGTCACCTTTATCATTCGGGAGAGACTTCGCTTGATGATACTTCGGTAGCTTCCTCTCCACCATCCACCGTCTGCCCTCTACCGTCCAACACCTTCTTTTTTAGCTTTTTATAAAATTCGAGGGGCTTTTCTGTGAGTTTTTTTTCGTTGACCTCTACATTCGCCAATACATCCAAAAGACTATTGATACGCGCCTCGGTGTCGAAAAATTTATTAATCACAATCACATTTTTTGCCTCTACGATACAATATCCTGACTTAAAATTCCCTTTAGCATAACGGATAGTATATTCTAGCTCCTCAAAAATATTTTCGATTTTTTTTAGTGTGTATGTTGTATATTTGAACATTATTTGAAAATCGTTGATTCGTAACTCGTTCATTCGTGATTCGTTTCAAAGATAAGTTTTATTTTAGACTTATTAAAAAAACGTAGCACGGTGTGTGTATAACAAATTGCACAAAATGTGATTTTCACGCAGAGAGCGCAGAGTACGCAGAGGGTTGTTAATCAGTGTCTCTGTGAACTCCGCTGTTATGTTTCATAGAACTATGAATTACTTTATGGGAAGAAGAATAATCATATTATTAATTTTGTTTGCGCCAATGTGGGCGCAGGCACAAGGCGATTTGACAGATGGCAAAACAATCGGCGGCAATCAGGACGCACGATTTCGACTGACTTTATTGGCAGGCTTTAATGCCTCGCAAATTGATGGCGACTGTTCAGGCGGATTCAATAAACTTGGATTTAACGCCGGAGGGCAAGTGAATATACTATTGGACAGGACAGATTGGGTCGGGCGTTTTCAGCCTAGTATTGGTTTTGGGTTTACTCAACTCGGAAGTAGAACTGTTAGCAATGACTTTGTTTCCGGAACTAGTAATGCGGAATGTGTCATTATTGACCCCCAGCGTTATGAACTGGCATATGCACAAATTCCTGTCATGCTCCATTATATCGACCAGCGTTGGGTATTCAGTACCGGACTTGCTTACGGAAGGCTAGTCAATTTTAAGTATTCCGAAGCCGGTGCAGATTTTACAGATGCTAAGGAGGGCGCTTATAGAACCAATGACGTTAATTTCATCGCCGGCACGACTTACTATGTCACCCGCAATATCGGTATCAATATTCACTGGGAACATTCCCTGTACAGTATCAATAGCACGATACGACAGGTGCATCGGCTGGTAACATTTCGTGCGGCTTATGCGTTTTAATGCGACAATGCGATAATTTACAATATGTTCGCCAATTTTGAATTTTGAATGAAAAATTTTGAATGATGAAAAATGTATAATTTGTTAATTATTAATTATCAGTAAAAAATAAAATAAGATTTAAATTCATTTGTCATTCAAAATTCATAATTCATAATTTGGCGAAGACATTGAATTTAATGAGTGAATTTTAAATGAGTGAATGAGTGAATTGAACAAAACAATCCATTCACTCATTCAACATTCACTCACTCATTTTTAGAAATATGAAAAATCATCTTCTGCTCATACTCTTGTTTGCTTTTGTTTGTGCTTGTTGTACTGATGAAATGCCATCGGATGATACGGGCGGCGGAGGCGACCCGGGCATCGACCTGACGGGGATTGAATACGCGCCAACGCCTTACGATTTCCAGACGCCAATGTTTTTTCCTGAACCTAATTTGCCTAACGATAATCCGCTTACAGACGAAGGCATCGAACTTGGCAGACGCTTGTTTTATGACCCGATATTGTCGGCAGATAGCACGATGTCTTGCGGGAGTTGTCACAAACCCGCGTCGAGTTTTTCGGATAATCTTGTGACACCTTTTGGCATTGATGGTGAGTCCGGACCGCGAAATACGATGGCTTTGATTAATCTTGCTTTCGTTCCGAATCTTGAATTGAATTGGGATGGAAAATTCCCGGAACTGGACGTGCAAGCCATCGAACCGGTAGAAAATCCGATTGAATTGCACGAGGATTGGGATAATGTAGAAACCAAACTTCGTCGCCACGCTACTTATCGCGAGCTTTTTCGTAAGGCGTTTGGTATCGAAAATTCTAATGACATTACACGCGACCTTGCTGCGTACGCCATTGAGCAGTTTGAGCTGACACTCGTGAGTTCTGACTCCTATTACGACAGGGCAGTGGTGCGTGTCGAGCCGGGGGTCTTCTTGGAGGACGATGCATCGCGTGGTATGCAACTTTTCCAAGATGAAGGCGCAACGGGATTAAAAGACGCGCAATGCTGGCATTGTCATAGCTTTGGAGCAAATAAAACGCTGTTTACCAATGGCGGTTTTTTTAATAATGGTTTGGATGAGGTGAGTTCACTCACTGATTTTGAGGACTTTGGACGTGGTGGAGTCACGGGTGATTTGGGCGACAATGGGCGTTTTAAAGCACCTACGTTACGCAATGTCGCGCTCACAGCACCCTACATGCACGATGGGCGATTTGCAACATTGGAAGAGGTGATAGACCACTACGCCGATGGCGGACACCCTGCACCCAATGTAGATGCTTTTGTACCATTAATTGATTTGGATGAGCAAGATAAAGCGGATATTATTGCCTTCCTGCACACTCTGACGGATACTACTTTTACGCAGAATCCGGCGTATCAGAATCCGTTTGAATGAAAATGAAAATATCAATAAAAATGAAAATATTTAACGCGAGGCGAAAGCGATTTTTATTTTCATTTTCATTGATATTTTCATTTTTATTGTGAACTAATTGATGATTAATTTTGTATTTGTTTTACGAATAACGAATTAACGAGTTCCCGAATAACGACATTAACGAAATCAAAATGATAAAAGATATTTTAGAAAAATCTCAACAAGAAAAGCGCATTATTGGTGTTTGGGTGTATGGAGATGATAATGGTTTTTGGAGTGGTTATGTGAAGGAATTAACGGAAGAATTTATTATTTTTCAACATTTTACCAAATACGGCGAACCGGATGGTTTGGTGATTGAAAAAATAGAAAGTATTCAATCCATTGATTTTAATGATGATTATACGAATGTGATGCAATACCTCATCGACCGCAATGGCATCAAGATAGAAGATATTAACATCGAAATTCATAACGCACATGCTTGGCAAACGGATATTTTAGAACCATTCATCGGAAAGAAAAATCGAATCGTACAAATTCAGGTGAATCGCGATAGTTTTTATAGTGGTTTTGTGGAATGGGTGGATCATGAAAATCTCATTTTGCGTATTGTAGGCACGAACGGAGAAGATAAAGGAAAATCATTCTTTCGAATAGAGGACATTAATGGTATTCGGGTGAATAGTAAAAACAATCGTCGAAAAATGACACTTTACAAATGGCGTGAACGAAAACAAAAGCCAGATGTTCCTTCTGAAAAAGTGTAATAGTAATTCGTTGACTCGTGATTCGTCAACTCGTTGATTCGTTTTGAAATTGTCGGCTTCGTCTAAGTTTGCCTGTGGGATGTACTCGGCAGACGAAGGTTGTTGTAAAATGTCGTGATTTATCGCATAAAATATTCGCTCCGAACAAAGGGATTCGTCTGACGAGGCTTTGCTTTGCTTTAATTAAATTATCTCTATTACGAATCAACGGCATCAACTGAAACTATATGTCGATGTGCATACATTGCCGCCCCGATAATACCTGCATTATTTCTGAATCGGGCAACGTCTATTGGCACATCTACGGTTAATATGTCTTTAAATTTGTCGAATTTTTTGCTCAAACCACCTCCAATGATGAAATGATTGGGCGAACAAACTCGCACGAGGTGATTTAGGAAAAAATCAAAGCGTTTTGCCCAGTCTTTTAATTTCAAATCCTCACGTTTGCGGGCGGAGTCAGCGGCATAACGTTCAATCACTTCTCCATCGGTGTGAAAAATATGCCCCAATTCTATGTTAGGCACCAACATGCCATCTTGAAACATGCCCGAACCCAAGCCCGTTCCAATCGTAATCATAATGACCTTCCCCGATTTACCGCGTCCCGCACCGAGTGCCATCTCCGCAACACCCGCGAGGTCGGCATCATTTCCAACATAAAAAGGCATTCCGTCACAAGCTTCCGAAAACAGCTTATCTGCCTGTGTACCAATCCACAAAGGGCTGATATTGCCGGCTGTGCGACATTCGCCATCAGTGACTACTGCCGGAAGACTACAGCCAATTGCCCCTTTCCAATCAAAATGCTTCACCAACTCTTTTACCGTTTGTGCTACGGCATCGGGTGTGCTGGGTTGTGGGGTCGGTATGCGGTGGCGTTCTGATACCAATTCGCCTGTTTTTGTATTGACTATCGCGCCTTTTATGCCCGAACCGCCTATGTCTATGCCTAAAAGCTCCATTTTGTTAAGTGTAAATTTGTGAAATTCAAAATTTCTGCAAATGTACAAACACAAAAAACTATATACGGTTTATTTCCGAAAAAAGAAACTGTTCCAAGTTGGCTTTAAGGCAAACGCATGAAAATAAAAAACACGCAACTCAACCCAATATGTTCGCCAATTTTGAATTTTGAATGAAAAATTATGAATGATTAAAAAGGCATGTTTAATTTGGCATGTTTAAATTTCTCACAAAAGTAGTTTACACTTTTTTTAAAGTTTGTTCATAATTTTGTCAGGGGTGCATAAGGCATTTGGGGTGCAGGACAAATTTTTAATTTGCCCCGTACCGACGACTTTAGCCGTCGCGGGAAAGTACCGAGCCACTTGACGGCTAAAGTCGTCAGTACAGTGGCATTTCAAAATAAAATTACAAATTTGTCCTGCACCCGGCATTTGCCTCACCCGCTAGATAAAGTTCTTTGACAGTTTGGTATAAATTTAAGTATGGGGCGGATTATGTTGTTAGTTCTCCGTCCGCTTTTTCTAAGAGCAATTCATACCAATTTTTCTGTAATTTTTTACCGGATAATAATTCTATAGGTGCGTGTGTTGCTCTTTTACCTCTTTGATATACTCTGTGATTGAGATAAAACCGAATGATATTTAACTGCTCTTGCGAGAGCTGGTTTTTGGCTCCATTCATGTAAGGCCTCAGCAGAGCATTAATCGTTTCGACCAAAGCGGAGGACTGCACAATGGTATCCAACTGTCCAAAAACTTTTGTTTTTAAGGCTTCGAACTCTTGTTTCGAGATGGCATAATGTTCTTCTAACAAGTCATTAGTGTTGCGTTATAAGTCAAAGAGAATCAATTGAGTGTGTAAAATATTAGGGGCAATCAGATATGAAATGTCAAAACACCTAAATAAAGTCTATTGTACACGTTTAATTTTGCCACAAAGACACAAAGGCACAAAGAATTTTACTGTTTATACTTTGTGTCTTCGTGTCTTTGTGGCAAGTTTTCTTTTGAATAGTCGTATGCCAAAATATATTAGAATGCCCCTAATGTTTTACACACTCTAATCATATTGAGTAGGAATAATTTCCTTTCCTTTCGTATCTATCACTCCTGCGATATCGCCTTTTTTCACCTGAATTAATCCCTCGTCGCAACCATAAAAACCTGTCGCACCGTCACTAGCTATCAATTTTCCTTTTCCATCATAAAGGTCAATTCCACTGACAGTTTCTGCTTTGTACAATACCGTAACACAGCTTTTATCGTAATTCAAAGGCTTGATATAGATGTAGCTTCCGTCCGGAATTATCGTCTCGCCACTACCATCTACCAAGCTGCAATAAGAATTTTTAGCAATCACTTGATTCCCATGTTGGTCTTTCGGAAATTCATGATTAAAAAACACCGGTATATCACTCATCGGAAAACACGACATTGAAAAAAGAAAAAGCCCAAAGCCCAGCCAGAGAATGAATTTATAATTTTTCATATTCGAAGATAATTACTGTCAATGTCATTACTGTTTAACAAATTTTCTCACCATCATATTTTCTTGTGAAATAATTTGTACAAAATAAAATAACCAAATTCTCCGGCAGGATAATTACTCCAATTTTGAGTAAAGCCGCCGGGCTGTGATCGGACGAAAATTAATGAGGTCAATAGTAGCAAAGTTAGTGTGTAGAGTATTCGCATTGGTGTGGTGTGTTTGAGTTGAAAACAAGGGGTTTTTGAAATGTAAAATAATAAATGTAAAAGTGCTTGTAGTACACACAGAAAATATTCTGTATTTTTTTATTTATTTAATAAATTTATAATCAAAAAATACGAAAGAAAAACGTTAGTTTCGCGTCCTACAACTTTTACATTTTACATTTATTATTTTGAATTTTACATTAGAAACTGTGACATCAAATTAATGATTAATCGTTAACCATTACTTCTCCGCTTCGTATTTCCCTCTAAACTTACGTGCCAATCGCTTGAATTTATTATCCAAACTAATCTCACGTCCCTGTATAAATGCCTGTTCGATTTTGTTGGTACGCATATCGAGTACATCACCTGCACATAGGAAAAATGTCGCGTCTTTACCCGCTTCAATCGTTCCTACACGGTCGTCGATACCAAGAATTTGCGCTGTATTTGAGGTCAAAGATTTAATCGCGACTTCATAAGGTAAGCCATAGGAAACCGCCTGCCCCGCCTGAAAAGCAAGGTTGAATTGCTGCCAAGCCCCTTCCATGCTGAGGGCAAAAAGGACACCTTTTCGATACAACATTGCAGGAGTTTTGAAAGGTTGGTCGATGTCGTCGTCCACATTGGAGGGGAGGTCATGCGTATTACCGAGAATCACGGGAATACCACTCTCCGCCAACTCATCTGCCACCAACCAAGCATCTTTTCCACCTACGATAACCGCATCCATATTTGTTTCTTTTACAAATTGAATCACTTCTATAATCGCCTTAGCAGAATTGGCATGTACAAACAGTTTTTTGCTGCCATCAAACAAGCCACTCATCGCCTCCAATTTCAGATTTTTTGATTCGGGGCTACTTGCTGCGTAGGCTTTCGCTTCATTGAAATGACGCTTAATTTCTGCTGTTTGTTTGCTGTAATCGTCATTCTTTTTCGTTGGTCCGGGGGCAGCCCACCAGCCGGAGCGCGAGTGTGTGCGGGGCCAATGCAGGTGAATCCCGTCATCGGTTTTGTATGCTGCATCTTCCCAGTTCCATGCGTCCAACTGCACGATGCTTGATGAGCCGGAGACGCGCCCGCCTTCGGGTACGATTTGTGCGGTAAGTACGCCATTCGCACGTACCGTAGGCGTGACCCGCGAATCGGTATTATACGAAATAATGGAACGGACATTCGGATTAAAACCACCGACTTCGCGGCTGTCGCGTGTAGCTCGTACCGCACCGATTTCGACCAAGCCGAGTTGGGTATTGGGCGCGACGAAGCCGGGATACATCTCTTTGCCCGTTGCATCAATCACCTTATCCCATTCTCCCGAATTTGGTGGATTTATCGTGGCATCGGCGACCACTGTAATTTTACCATCAACAAAACCAATGGCACTGTTTTCAATCACTTTTCCTGTACCCAAGTGCGCCTTCGCATTGAGGATAAGGATAGATTTGGATTGTGCAGGGGCAGGTGTTTCTTGTGCGAAAACAACCGTTCCCAAAAAGCAAATTATTAAAACGAATAGCGTATTTTTCATGTATAAATTTTGTCTATTTTTTTGTAAAACACATTAAAATTGGAATTTGTCCCGATAGCTATCGGGATGGAATTTGGAATTTCCCAACGCTGCTAAGATATAAAAAAGCTATCGACTATCAATATGGATTTATCTACAATCAAAAAAAATAGGTTCTTTCATCATTTAAGTATTTGGAATAAAATTAAAGATTTGCACTTTGCGTGTTCCACCCCCCAGCCCCCTCCAAAGGGGGAGACAAAAGTAGGTGCGCCCCCTCCAAAGGGGGAGACAAAAGTAGGTGCGCCCCCTCCAAAGGGGGAGACAAAAGTAGGTGCGCCCCCTCCAAAGGAGGAAATATGTACAAACAGTTCTTCGCAAAGCGAAGAATCTCCCCCTTTGGAGGGGGCTGGGGGGTGGAAAAATGTAAAAATCAACATTCCAGTAATTTCTTTTTTATTAAAAACTCTCAAAGAACCAAAAATCATTTTATTGGTGTTGTGCTGTCAATTTTATGGAATTTCCAATGCACAAATTGAAACAGGCTGGACGGCAGGTATATCCGCTACTTTTGGCAGTAAAATCAAGCGAATAGGTTTGAGGGGAAATGTGTATGGCTACCGCAATTTCGCTCAAATGAACCTCGAAACGGCTGTATATTACACTTGGAATGGCTGGGGACCGGATGCACCGCGTTGGGAAGGGCGTGTCTCTATCGGCGCACTCGGCGCATGGGGCAAACCTAAGCCCGAACGCAATAACCCATTTATACAAAACCTTCAAAATCAGACGGGTAAACCCGGCAGTTTTGGCTATGCGTACAATATTTATCTGGATAATATCGGCACATCGCAGGCCACCGGAACGATCTACATCGCAGGTCGAAACGGGCGATTTATTTTTGAAAACGACATGTTTGCGTGGACAGGTCAAGATAAGTTTATAACTTCAAGGGTCAGACTCGAATATCGTTACAAAAACACCTTATTCACGCTCCGAAATTTACTCTGGACAGGCGACCCGGAATTTGAAAAACGCCCGCCGATAGAAGACCCCGATTATCCTTCCATGTTTGGGTATTATGATATGACAAAATGTAAATATTGCGATAGGTCGTATGGTATTTTGGCATTGCAAGTACGACAGTGGTTGCCTTATAACCAAACAATTCACATGAGTTGGGGCATTGATTCTGAGAAGGTTAGGCATATTGTTCAAAATGAGTTTACACACGATATGCCGATTTATGGAATGAAATGGGTGATGGCAGAAAATCCGCACATTCCCATGCTCGACATCAACGGCGAACCTTATCTTTTCAAGGAAGGACAACAAATCGAACCCTTTGAATGGTTCTGGGAAATTGGTTTGAATTAATTTTGAATTTTGAATAGATGAATTTTGAATGTGTGTAATTCGATATTTTTTTGATGAATAATTATTCAAATTAAATTGCCGTTACATAAGTGTTTGCTAATTTTAAGCCGTAAAAAAATACGATTGTTTTTGTGTTGATGTGTTAATGTATTACCGAAAATACGCTAACACAATAACACGACAACACGCTAACACACACAACGACACTATGCTAACGATACAATCGGTTGAAACTCCAAAGCAGAAGAAATTATTTATCCATTTCCCGTGGAAAATATACGCCAATGACCCGATGTGGGTGCCGCCGCTTTTGATGGATGTCAAGGAGAAATTGAATCCGAAATTTTCTTTTTTTGAATTTGGAACAATGCAAATGTACTTGGCGATGCGTGACGGCGAGGTAGTCGGACGGATAGCGGCTTTGCAGAATGATTTGTACAATGAAGAACACGAAGATAAGACCGGTTTTTTTGGTTTTTTTGAATGTATTAATGACCAAAATGTAGCGAATTTGCTATTTGATACGGCAAAAAAATGGCTGCAAGAACGTGGGCGCGACATCATGCACGGACCGGCGAGCCCGTCGAGCAATCACGATTACGGCTTGCTCGTAGATGGCTATGACGACCCGCCAAAATTGGGCATGACCTACAATCCGCGTTATTATCAGACTTTGATAGAAAATTACGGATTCAAAAAAACACAAGGACTTTTCGCCTATAAAATCGACGCCAACCGCGTGATGGAAGACCCAAAAATGGTGCGCGGCAACAAGATTGTACGCCAACGTACAGGCGTAAAAATCCGCAATCTCAATATGAAAGATATCAAGGGCGAGGTCGAAATTCTACGGAAAATCTATAATGAATCGTGGGAAAAAAATTACGGCTTTGTACCTCTGACGGATAAAGAAATCGACGAATACGCCGCAGGTTTTAAGCAAATCGCAGAATCTTCGCTCATATTTTTTGCCGAAATTGACGGCGAACCTGTTGGTACGGCAGTTTCTCTGTTGGACTATAATTACATTTTCAAACAAATGAACGGGCGACTGTTTCCCTTTAATTTTATTAAAATGTTTACCCAGAAAAAACATATCAAATGGGCGCGGGTGATGTTGCTCGGTATTTTGCCGAAATATCGCGGAAAAGGATTGGATGCTGTCTTATATTACGAAACCGTCAAAGCCGCACAAGCACTCGGCGTAGAGTACGGCGAAGCGAGTTGGATACTCGAAGATAACGCCATGATGCGACGCGGAATGGAGTTAATTAAAGGAGAAATTTATAAGACGTATAATGTGTATGAGGTGAAGATTTAGTGTTGTCGTGTCGTGGTTTCGCAGTGTCGTTATATTACGAAAATTACCAAGACACTACGGAACTACCGCACCACAACACTACGAGGCATTCATAACTCCATGCTTCAATCGCTGCAAAAACGGCGAAGCAAAGATGAAATCCTGAATTTCGGCACTACCTGCCTTGAGGATGTCTTCTTTCGTTCCTTTCCACACGAGTTTGCCTAGGTGTAAGAGGTTGATGTTGTCGCCGATTTCCATGACGGAGTTCATATCGTGCGTATTGATAATAGTCGTCATATTATTATCAATAGTAATACTGCGTATCAATTTATCAATCACCGTTGAAGTTGTTGGGTCAAGCCCCGAGTTCGGTTCGTCGCAAAATAAGTACTTAGGGTCCAGTATGATAGACCGTGCAATCCCTACCCGTTTTTGCATACCACCACTTACTTCGCCGGGGTATTTGTCGTTGCTGCCTGTCAGGTCAACACGCTCAAGGCATTGGTCCACTTTGTGCTGTTTTTCGCCTTTGGTCAAGTTGGTAAACATGTCTAAGGGAAAGCGCACATTCTCCTCCACTGTCATCGAATCAAATAATGCCGAGCCTTGAAAGAGCATTCCAATCTCATTCCGGATTAATTTTCGTTCCTTTTTATTGAGGTTACAAAAATCAACATCGTCGTACCAAATGCTACCCGAAGTAGGTTCAAAAAGCCCGACTAAAATCTTCAGCAATACCGTTTTACCCGCACCGCTACGCCCGATTATCAGGTTCGTTTTACCTTTCTCAAATGTCGTTGAGATGCCCTTCAAGACCTCTTGGTCACCAAACGATTTGAATATATTTTCTGCTTTTATCATGTTTTCGTGATTGGTGATTGGTGATTGGTGATTGGTTACACCACTCATTCCTCATCACTTTTTCCTTTTTTTGATTTTCTCAAATATTTGATATATCCGTTCAGTAGTTTTAAACAACTGTCGTACAATGGTTTAATGTTTGTTAGTGTTTCGTTTGTAATATATTTTTCATCGAAAGCTGTTATCAGATGTTCCATTGACTCCTCTAATGAACCTCTGGCAATTCTGCAAAATCTAATGTTGTCTTGGTAGTAATACCTTCCATATCCTTCAGCTATATTTGCCGTTATTGAACGCGAAGCATCCAATAATTGCGACCTCAATAAATATTTTTCATCATTCGGAAAATATTTGTTGATAATCCTTGATACCCTGACTCTGAATTCTCTGCATTGTTGGTAAGGGAAGACGAAAAAAATAATCTACCCGTCTGAATTGTTCTTTTTCTTATATGTTTCACTAAATCTTCCTTACGTAGCTCGGCTATGCGCGTCAAATTTAGCCAAACATATAAAAAAAATAACTTCTTCATTTGGGGTAGATTATTTCTTCCTCTTCCCTAAACTTCTAAATCAGTATAGTTTGAGTACATGGTTTTTGTTTTTGGTGAATGGCGATTAGGTTACATTTACAATTCTTTCTTTCACTAAATACGGTTTACTATAAAATCACATTAATAATTATTTTTATTTAAATAGAAAATTAAATATATTTTATTAGAAAATTATAAACTATTAAAAATATAAGTTCCAAAGTAAATTCTCCAAAATATTGAACATTTTTAAGTCTCATGTTTTGTATATGACTCACCAATCACCAATCACCAATCACCAATCACCAATCACCAATCACCAATCACCAATCACCAATCACCAATCACCAATCACCAATCACCAATCACTAAGTAAGTATCAA
>Ga0209186_1000886_pt1 | contig 23105 bp, 28 predicted proteins | sample SidtaG_FD_187426 | JGI IMG/M metagenome (GOLD analysis project Ga0209186, IMG submission 187426) | Marine algal microbial communities from Sidmouth, United Kingdom - Sidmouth_Male2 metaG (SPAdes) (version 2) | ecosystem: Host-associated > Algae > Red algae > Unclassified | place: Sidmouth...
CTGAGGCTCTGCAGCAGTGCTGGCCGCCCTGCCGCCCACAAGCGACCATATGGACGTGATGGCACCTCCCCGACCATCCATCGTCCCGCCACCAACAGTCACTCCAGAGGCCAGATCGGGGGTCACGAGGCGAGCAAGACCCTCACTGTACGCGTTTCTGATGGACACGTTCGATCCCATCCCACGCGGCACGCATTGACACACTGGGATAGAATCCGATCACGCGACGCCAACCGACTGCTCTGTCAGTCAGCTGCCTTGGACAAAATCTTCTGGTCCGCTCTCGAATGCCGAGGGCTGTCCTCATCGTTAAAAAGTGGAGATCGGCGCCATCGTTTTTCAAAACTGATCAAGATCATCCCAACACACGTTGCGCCCTAAACCGATGTATGTTGATATACATTTGATTTGACTGTAGCAATGAGAAAGAAGAACGCATTGGGGCCCGCGCCGGACCAGCCCCATTTCGCTCCTCGAATGGGGCAGGTCCGACTCCGGCCCCATTCCAGTGCATCGGAGTTGCTTCGTACTTGTAGGACTCCATCATGACCATTGAAGACCATATTGGGGTCGATCGCGTTGACAGAAAAGCCCTGAGGCCCCATTTCCTTTATAAAGAGACACGTTTCTACAACGTGGCGCAACGTGTAACGAATACGACATGGGGCCGACGTCGCTGGGATTGCCCTAAGCTCGGTGGCTTGACTGTGGTGGCACGTGTGCACCAAAACAAGAGCGGCCAGCCCAAGCTCCCGTGCGTGGGCTGCCTTGTGCATAGCAACGGAACACCGAGTCTCTCCATGAACCTGCAGTAGACAGCACGAAAATAACATGTTGTACTGACCGGCCATATCCTGCGGACTTCTCGAGGTGACGAGAACAAGAAGTGCGAATTTACACGCCTGAAGGCCGCTCTCCGATGGCTACGGTGCCTCGTTGTTCACAGCGGTGTGCAACAGCTGAATATGCTGTATTATGATACACGGCGGCGCCTGTGGACTCCCTGAAGGCGTTGCGAGCGTGATTTTTTCAATTTCTGAATTCACGTGGTCAGAAAAGGGCGCGAGTGAAAGCAAAAGGATACGTCCATTTGAGAAGACTAGGCCTATGTTTGTCTTTCCCCCTTCACAGCCTCGACTCACCCTGGCGCGTCCCTGCTCGCCCTCGCGCGGCGTGTTGCTCTTTTTCTGCTGCCCGCTCCATCCGCTGGACTCCCACCACTGCCGGGGCCGCTCTCTTCAATGTCTTTGTTGCATGGTCGCCTTGTTTATGGTGCTTTTCTGAGAAATGTCGCATGTACGTTTGCACAAACAAACATGCACACCCGACCACTGCGAGCATTGACCCGTCCTGTGCGGAGACCCATGATATCTCCGGGTGATCTGTGACATGTTAAGCATCTCGACCAGGTTCGCCGGGCCCTTGGGCCGACAAAGGCTGACAATAGCTGGAAAACCGCATTCTGAGTGACCCGGTGGCAAGTACCTGCTGACACCCGCGGTGGTCTGTGTGAAACGATGCCAGAACATGAACGCTGACAGCCTAATCAGGACAAGACTTCTTAAGCCACCTGCCACAGCGGTGCCGTCAGAAGCATCCCCCCTAACCGGCCCCTTATGTTTGCTCGCAGAGGCTGAATCGGCCTCCGAACGTGCATGACGTTTGACCAGTTCTTGCAATTCTTTTCTGTCCGTTCGGGCCGTTCATTGGCCCTCCGAACACGAGAGCTCCGTGACCAGTAGATCGTCGGTGTTCATTGACATCAAGACGTGTCACTGACATTCTATTGACCAATCACCATCTATGAAGATTACAGCAGGGACTGAATCCAGCCCACCTGCGTTTCTTCTGGGGCACAAGATGGCACAGGTGCGCAGTCTCGGTCTTGTGGACCGTGCAGAGCCGGCTCAAATACTGTGAGAATAGGCCGCCTGACGCAGCCAATGCGCACGTGGTCACAATCATTGAACCGGTATTCTCAGACGCTATCGGTCCCCTGAAGCCAGGTGAGAGACGATCTCATGGACATCCTATCTTCGGTCCACCTCGGCAAACGTTTGCACTCGCATACGTGCATGCGACATTTCTCAGCAAAGAACAATATAGTAATTACTCCCGCCTTATCCAATGTTGGCACCAGAGCTACGCGGAGGGGGTGGCCGTGGTCTTGTGCGAGATGACAGGCCCTTGTATTGCCTCTGTGGCGCCTCTTTTCGGGAGAGGTGGTGGGATGAGGGGAGCGAGTTAGGGTGGTTGGTGACACTTGTGCCGGTGGCGGCGTGGTACGTTGGATGAGAGTCAGGGTGCGGTTGGTGGTGGGCCATTGGACCTGTGTACAAGCATGTGCTGCCGGTTGCTGACGCGGTGGGGTGCGGCTGAGCAGGAGAGAACCTGTGGGGAGCGAGTGGAGTGGTGGGATGGCTAGCAGAGATGCTCTGACAGGGATGCTGGGGATGGTGTGAGGAGGGCGTGGGTAGTTTGGCGAGGATGTGGGGTGGCGAGGCGGTAGGTAGAGCGGTGGCGTCGTGGGTTTCGTGGCGGGGTGGTAGGTGAGGCAGCGGGGTGGGGAGGCTGGACTTCCGGGAAGCCCCGACCGGCTCGCCCCACGCACATTTAGAGCATCTCCACCAATGGCTCCAACCGTCCAAATGGTCAAACGTAGCACCTTTTGGCCGTTTGGACGGTCGGAGTACTCGTGGCTGAGATCTTCTCCACACCTACGGTGTGACGGGGGTGTGACGACCCATAAATAGACCTATTCACATTTCTTAATCCTCCATCGCATCTCGTGGACGCCTCGCTGGATCGCCCTTGCTTTGAAGCTTCAACGGAAGCGCGACTCCAAACAGGCCGGTTTGGAGACGCCCGCAGTCTTTTGGCCAACCCCGGGTTCCTTGTCCGAACAACGATCACAAATGAGATGCGTGACCCGTGGCGCTCAGACAGTCGCGTAACGTCCTGGAAGTGTTTTGGCTCAGTCCCTGTGCTACGCCACCTGAGCACCAAACCCCACACCCTCAACCCTGCTGTGTCAACTGACTCTCTCTCCTCCAAGTTCTCTATCCTATCCAGTGCCTCAGCAAACATCGCCTTCGCCCACGCCCGCCTCTCCTTGGGTCCCTTGGCAGTCGTCGCACGACAGTGCCGCACGCACCCCTTGTTCTCCTTTCGCCCCCGGTCGCCCAGCCGGGCAGGGCGATTATCACCTGGATTCCGTCTGCGAATAGGGCTCCGGAGGGGCAGCACCGCGTCAGTCGCTGGCCCTGAATGTGCAGCTGCGCGTGGTGCGCGCACGCTCGCTCGCGCGTCCGTCCCAGCCGAGAACCGGGCAGCGTTCTGGTTGATGTGACCACGCCATGCTTCCACGGCTTGTTCAACATATAAGCCAGTACTCCCAAACCTGAAAAGAAACTCGCCTGCATGGCAGAGAAAATTGTGCAGCTTAGGTGAGATATTGATCCATGGGAACTCACGTTGGAGGAGCCCCACGACCGTCTTCGCGTCGGACGCAAACTGCTGCTGCTCGTCCCGCGGAGTATAGGCTGCCATGTTAAGGGTTGGAACCAGACCCGCCCACACCTCCCAGGCCTTCGGGTAGGCCGAGACACGGGTGCTGAGGACGTGTCAGTGCCGCCCACGGAACACGATGTCGCGCCGACGCGCAACGGTGCCGCAGTGACGCCTCATGAAGTTGCCGCAATGATAGGGCACAGCGTGCACGCCCACCTCCTCGCAAAGATCCTTTGCAAGCGAGGCCGCAAAAATCAACCCAGCCAATGGACTGCGATCAGCAATCAAGATCTCGACGCCCAACCGGAGGATTCTCCGCGCGATCCCAATCGCAAGATGCACAGGCGAGGGCACAATTGTCCGTGCATCGACAATCTCCAATGCGGGACGCTCAATATACAGGTGAACCGAGAGGCCCAACTCTTTGTCTGTTCGCCTTCTGTCTTCAATGCCGCCCCCAATTGCAGCAATTGAGAGAAGTGGCGCGGTGGGTGGGTGCAGCACAATTCTTGCATTGACCCAAATGCCAAATCGTCGGCGAGATGAGCCTTGGTTGGGAGTTTGCGAGCAGGAAGGGCACGGGAGGGAGGCGTTTGGGCCCTTGTGCCCCATCACTCTCGTGATGCCGAGGTTGTCACCAGTCAGGAAGATGCGGGCGGCAAGAAGTTGGCCACTGCCGATGTCGCCACGCCTTAATATGGCTTGAAGTTCCGCTCTGTGGGGCTTAAGCATGGCAGCCAGGGTACTTCCCAGCCGATTTGGGGCCTCTTTGTTGTGTGACCCGACAGCTACTATCACCGACGACGGTGAACCGGCCTTGTCCAACCCAATATATATCTGTGCGTCGAGCATATCTGCGGGCGGGCAGCCGTCACGATATGTGTGGCCACCTGTGGCGGGGATGGTGTAGGTGCGCGATTCTGAGATCACCTTGCCCGACGAGTCGTACAGAGGACGCTCGAAAAACAGGTTTTCTGCACACAGGCGACGCAGCCGCTCCTTCACCGCCAGGCGCAGCTGAGTCTGATGAACACCACTGTCTGCAATTAATACCTCACAGGCGGATGAATTAAACAGGAGGGTCCTGGCCTGCGGCAGATGCGACAGACTGTCCATTTGGCGCAGTCCAGCGCCAAACCCCTTTCGCAGATGGTTGTACTTGGCTTCGCGGAGGTCGATGGCTGCCAACTACCCAACAGTCTCTGCCGCAGGTAGTAGGAGGGGGGGAGAGCGCGAGGCTAGGGTGCGGTGGACAGCGAGCGCAGACGATGTGGGGCCCGACGCGCCCAGGCGAAGCACGACCGCCTGCCGCCGGTTCTGATGGCTGAGCTGCACCACTTACTGGCGGATCCCTTGATGTCGTACGTTCGTACTGACACACCAGTTCCCGTGCTTGACCGTAACTGTGGAGGGACGTTTTCTTATTTATAGAGCAGATACCACAGCGTCAACACCCAAGCCGGCTAAATCGGCGGCCGACCGAGCCGCTCGAAACAACTTCAAAAAAAGATGCGCCGTGGATGTCCGCGGGGTCTCGCTGGAGAGGAGGGTGGTCAACGTTGGGTTTACACTCGGCCCACCCCGTCCCTGCCCGACGACGCGGACGAGTACTCAGAGGACGAATAAGATGAGGACGAAGAAGACTGGGTGGCCTCCTCTGCGTGCCCAGTGTATCCCAGCCCGTTTGAGCCGTCGACAGTGGCTAAGATCCGCCACAACAGCGTCGTCATTCGACGCCACCGCATCTCGCTCGAGGGCATTTCCCGGCTGTCCCACCTTTCGCCGTTCACGATTGTGGGGGACACACAATACGAGCAAACGCGTATCGACGTGAGTGGCAAGGCCTCCCACAATCTCGAGTTCGTCTTCAAAGTGTGCGCCTGAGTCCAAGACCTGCGCAACCGAAATCTCAAGAGAGAGCTCAACAGGGTCGGGCCCGCATCCTCGCATTCCGGGGCGCGGCTCTGCTCTCGAAAAAAGAAAACACCGGCGCCGACCGCAACTGCGGCAGCGCTGGCACGAAAGCTGTATTGCGGGAAAAGACTCGGCGGCGGCGCCCGCCTCGCCCTTTTCCACACTTCTGGTCTCGGAAGGCGCGTGGGCGGCGCTGGTAGCAACACTGGGTGCTACGCACGACCCTTTTCGGGCCCCGTATCGCATTGCTTGCTCGTCCAGCGCCAAAGCGCTCGAGCGGCTACCCGTTTCCCGCCGCCGAGCTCGACTGGTGCCACACAGATGGACAGCGCTGGGTTGCCGCCCGCTTTTGGCGGCGGCTGAGCACGTCGGCCGGCGCGGGAGCACCCTGGGTGTCCCCGACTTTTGTCCTTCACGGCGGCAAGGACCGATTGGTGGTAGACGTGAGACTTTCAGCAGCGGGGATACAGCAGAGACTTGTGAGATGTCAGCGCCTGGCACCCTTCGTGTCCGCGGTCCGACCCAACGAGCGCCTCGTCTTGTGAAATGTCAAGGACGCATTCTAAAATGTGAGGCTGAGGCCCTCCCACCGCAAGCACTTCCGCTCGTGGTGGATAGCACTGTGAAAGAGCCGCAGGTGCTGCCGTTCGGAGTGCTGCTGTCCGCGTGGCTGTGGAAGAAGGTCGTGAGTCCGCGGTAGCGGCGCTGCGGCTCCATGGCTTCTCCGTCATGGTATGCGTCAAAGAGTTTGCGGCCACGGGGTGCGGCGCGCGGCCGTCGACGGCCGCGTCCGTAACAGGAGGTCGGCTGTCTGTGATGGTGCTGTTAGAGATTCTGGGAGTCCACATCCACCACAACAAAGGCGTCTTTCGGGGGACCAAACGGCTTCCGCTTCTATGCGTTATAGTGGAAACCCGGCGACGGTATCTCCTTAGCCCGCGCAACCGCCTTGCTAAGGTCGTTACCATGGCGAAGGCGGTGCTATATTCGGCCATCGACGACTGTCGGGATTTGTTCGCCAGGCACCTGATGCTGTTCACTCGCACGTCTGTCTCTTGCGCACTTGCCGCGCCATCTTATTGGGGTTTTCCGCGACGCGGCTTTACAACGCCCAAGGGCGGCGGTCGGAAACTAGCAAACTATTGCACTTCGCCGCTTGGGACTTGCGCTGGTTTTCAAGGCTCCGGTCGGCGTCAGGCGTGGCACGCGCTCTTTGGGGGAGAACTCTTGGGAGGCTCACAACATACGCCTCCCCCTTGGGCTGGAACGGGAATTGGGACTACACGCTGCGGGCGGCCGGGTTCTTCTTTCTCGTAGACAGCAACGGACAAATCAACGCCTATGCGGTGTACGCAGTGCGGATCTTCTCTCTGGCTTTTGAGCACCCGTTGCTGGCGTGGCGCGGCGTGCTGCACCTGCGGGTGGAACGTCGCGTCGCGATGCACGTGATCAACTCGTTCTCGACCCGGTCCCCGGCCCTCATTTCCAAATTGCGCGAGCTGCAAAACGTCATCCGGTCGCTCAGGGTTACTCTGCGTGAAGCCTGGCCCGCGTCTGTCGCAAATAGTTGGGCCGAACGGCTGCCGCGGCAGCGGGACAAAGACGACATGAGGCCTCTCCAAGCGCTGCACGCCCGCCTCACCAGGCGGTATGGCGAGCACGCGAACGACCGGTCTTCCTCCGCGCTCAAGACGCAGTGCCCGAGGACTAACTAGCTCCTGCGGGCTCCTGGGTCCAAGGAGGTTGACACCTTATCGGCGTCCTAGGGGGGCTCCGGGAACAACTGTATCGATCCGCCCTTCTCGGGAGCGGTTGCTGTAAAACGTGCGAGCCGACGGCAAAACGGAGACTGTCCGCCTACGCGTATGGATGGGCCAAGAATGGTTGGCCCCTCCTGGTATGCTGCCGACGAGGCGTGGCTTCTGCGACTGTAGGCGGGTTTTTTCTCGTCCAGCCGCTCCCAGCGCGCTTCATCTCACCCCCGGTGGCGGGTGGCCGCCATCCTCTCTGTGCGCGGAGGAAGCCCGGACCCGGACGTTCAAGCCTCCAGGGCAACAGAGGCGTCTGTAGACGGGCTGCGCCGGCGACACCGACGCCTTGTGCGCCCGCGTGGCTCCTGGAGCAGCGGCGCGTCCTGGGGCGTGCCTGCCCCGGGTGTAGCAAATCTTCCCCGGTGATTTGAAAGTTTCCCCTGGCAGCCCGCTGGCCTGGCCGTTTCCAAATGTTTGTGCGACTTTGCTTGTGGAATGCCCTTTGAAGGGATACTTTTGCAGTGTGTATATTCAGTATCTGCTTACTTGTCGTATTTGCATGCCGGCGCTCATTAAGATCGGCTGTTCTCAGACGATCGATCGACTAGTGCCTTTCTCCGTGTTATAACAGTGTGGGCCCGGATGTTGCCGTCGTTGGCAACACTTGGCTCCTCATCGGATGCCGTTCAACAAAATATCCGTCTTTCTTGCTTCCAGGGCGATGAAAATCGCCTTACTGCTTGGATACGGTCGCTCGCAATACGTCGGTAGTTGAACAGAGTAGTGGAGCAGCAGAGGATCGTCGGAAAAGTGGGGCGCATACTGGACGTGCACTAAGACTCGTATTAGAGGCATTTTTGTGTACTAAGCGCGCGACCTTCGTACTGGCATCAATTCGGCGGTGAACTGGATCTGTGGCCGAGCGGGGGGGGACGAGCACACGTTTTTTAGCGGGGTGGGGGGGTCCAGAACGTGGGCTACCAGGCCCCCAGGCTATCCCCGGTGTGGTGTACAAGGCAAAACGGTACAGATTTGCGTGCTTGGAGCCTCTGCTGAAGCAGGCTACCAGTGACGCGCACACGCGAAACTTGGCTGTTTCAACGTCGCTTCGGTGTGTGTCAGAGCCGGTGAGGATGGGTTGTCACCTATCAATCCAGGTCAGGCGCGCTGGACTACCAGAATCCACCAGCATTCAGCACGTAGCACTCTAAATATACGTTGGCACACATCATTCTAGGACGTATGCGCCTGGACTGCCAGGGGCCTCCAGCGTTCAGTATGTCAGAGGCACAGCTCCGGGGTTCACACGTAGACTCTTGTGCACCGGTCGCGTGGCCCAAGGGCTCTGCGGCTTCGCACCTGGTTGGATGCTGCCCAGGAACAGTATTGTCAAGAATGGCGGGGCTGCGGTCATTATGAGACCCAGTCAGGCCTGTCGACTGTCAGACCCTGTCGCCCCTTTCCTCCGGCACGACCTTTTCGACATCACAGAAGGACATAAGGCCCGACCATGGGCGCGGGGCTCCCGCCGGGGCGACGCGCCCGGAATTGTGGGCCGGCGGGACGCACCCTTCCCCCCCAGCCCCACCCCCCGAGCAACGACGGCTTGATTGCCAACCGGGGCGACCATTACGCGCACCGCTGCCCACCTGGCGGCCGCCGTCCCCATGACGGGCGCACTCACCGACCCCAGCGCCAGCGCCTCTGACCAACTGTACGCTAGTGCGGCTTGCTCGACCTGTCTTTGTAACTTCGTTCTTTTCTGTTTTCTTTTTTCATATTTCTGCTCCTTAAGAGGACGAGGCGGTTGTCTGTCCACAAAGGTCAGGTACTGACTGGGTCCTTCTTGAAGGCTTGTGCTTCCCTTCCTGACCTGGTTCTCCTTCGCTGGTTTTCCGGCGATTTTGCCAGTTTTTCTCCTGCGCTGGCGTTGGCCATTGGATGCTCGTGAAGGTACGGGCGGGGGGCAGGCAGGGATTGCGCAGGAGGCGAGGGAAGCCGGGCGGACGGGCGGCGGGTGGTCCATGGCAGCCGCGGGAAGCGGCCCAAAAAGAGCAGTGGGAAGCCGGACGGAGGGCGGGTGGGGGCAGGGGGTGTGATAAGCCCCGGAGAGCGCCCCAGGGAGCCGCGGAAAGAGGGTAAGGGAACACCCAGGAAGCACCAGAAGGCGCAATAAAAAGCACTATCTGTCCTGCAGCGCAACGGATCAGAGCGGCGTGACGTGAACGGCAGGCTTGCAGCCGGAAGAGTGCGTATCAGTGCACTACGTGTTGTTCTGTTGGCCGTAAAGGTCTCCGCTTCATGTGAAGGACGCAGTTCTTGCAGATACTGAGAGAGTGCAGGGGTGAGCAGAGGTGCGCCGAGCTCTGCAATGCGAATATCGTTTCAGTTCGGCATTAGAAATTTTGCAGTGACAAGAGCGGTCGGATATGGTCTTGTACATGCTCTCTACCCTGTACTAGAGGCCTTTGGAGGCAATTTGAGAATTGTGAGTCCCGCCGACAGTACAGAAACACAGAATGTGCCCCATTTTCCCGACGATTCCCTCGTCTACGTCGTGCCTCGTGGCACGGAGTTCCCGAGAGCGTTCTCGCTGCCTCGTGGCATTGTGACGGTGTTAATACAATTGCTTGGCGCGCTGGGCGTTGGCCATTGACGTGTGAACGTGGTGCCGGAGGCACCAAGATTTTCATCGTCGACTGGCGCGCGGGGCGTGTGCCACGTTGGAACACTTTCTTATTGTCTCAGTATGTCTACTGGAGGCGCCGGCGACACCCAGCGGGGTCGAGATTACAAGTTTCCATCGACCACGCGGCCGCCGGGCGGAGTGCACACCGATCCTGCTGCCTCCGATGCGGCACCGGATACCCCCCCCACTCGTCCCGCCCCTGAGGATCAGGCCCTCTCCGAGCAGTTGCAGATGGTGGAGAACCTGAAGGCGTCGGTTGAGGCACTTCAACGTCGTTTGACGGTCCCGGAGCAGACTTTAGAGTCTCAGGCGCCAGCCAAAGAAAAGTCGGTCGGCGACGTCGAGGCCTTGTGAAAGGTCTACTCCGATGAGGAAGAACGCCGGGAGGCTAAGCCTCGCCGGAGGTCAGGTGACAAGATGGAGACGGACAAGAAGCAGGGAGACGTGACAGAAGACAAGGCAGTCCACAAGGACGAACTGGTCAGCGCCCCGTCTTCGTCATCCTCTGATGACGCTGCTTCTGGGTCTAACCCGACGTTGTCTGATGACGACACGTTGGACGCGATGGACACATCGTCCTCGAGCGATGGGCACGGGCCTCCGGGCTCGCCGTTGCCCTCGAGTGTGTCTTCACCGAGCCACAGCTCGACAGAGTCTGACTGACAGCGCGCAAGCGAGCCTCCGTCCCGATCAAGCGCAAGGAGCGTGTTGACAAAGCCGATAGAATCGAGGTGATTCACCCGGATACTAGCCGCTTCATGACTGTTCTGTATTGAAAAACGAACTATATTATCCGACGTCAAGTGACGTACATGCCTAAAGAGGCACAACGCTCGCATCGTCTCAGCAAGTTTTAGACGGGGCGTTCCACCGGCAACAGCTATTCACGGGTGCCATACCCTTGGGCATTTTCACGCTTCTAACAGCCTTCCGGCGCGCTTGCGATGCAGCAGGTTTGACACAAGGCCAAGCGCTCCCCCTCATTGTCTTCCGACCACCGGGGAATGCCACGATGGAGATCTCTGGCGCGCTCAACGGAAGACTTGGGCGTAAACGGTGCGCGATCCGCACATTCGGGGACACCATCAACTGGCTGATTTCGAAGTATGCGACGCCTGCATGTGTGGAAAGCGCCCACTAAGAGATCATCATGATGAAGCAACAAGATATCGAGGCCCGCTCTGTCTTCAGTAACCGTGTGGAAACGCAGTGCGACCTTCTGAACGAGTTGTTTGAGATCCAAAACGTCGAAGATGTTTCTATCACGGGTCTCTCGGACCTCGTGCAAGCGCACATCCCGGTCCCTAGTGACCAGTTCCCTGACCGTACTCGGTCAGAGACTGTTGCGACCTCACAGATGTACTGGGATGGGACAAACAAGCTGCGTTTGCATCTTAATATTGCTCGCTCGACGGAAATCAAAATCGCTTACGCGACACAGGTCCAACGAGAGACGACGGACAGACCATTCACACACCGGTCCGTCCGCCGCCACCTCCTCGGCCCGGTGCTCCAGCGGCATATCGGGCTGACATCTGCTGCAATGTTAACAAGCCGGGCACAATGCTCCGACCTGTACCGCCCACGCGAACGTCGTCAGCCGCCAGTGGGCAACCATGCATTTGCCGACGAGGACGACTATGACGATGAAGACTTCCCTGAAGTTCAGATCGACGGATCAAAACAACATCTAGGCCGGGTGCCCGACATAGGGTTGCCCGGTGGAACGCCGAAACGTAAATTGACGCGACTGTTGCGGCGCGCCCTTAGGCACTACGCGATCACCGCGACTCCAGGCCCGTGCCGACGCGGAATGCAAAGTTGCTTCTCGGTCCTGGACACGGACGCCGGAGTAAACATAGTGCGTACTAGTCTTCTCCCCAAGAACTGGATGGCTTTCTCCGAGAAATAGACCACAATTTGGCGTATCCGAGACGAAAACAATAACCGCCCCGCCACCGAGTCGCCATACACATGTATGCTGATACAGGACGAGTTCTCATCTTCGATCGAATCGTTGTTGCTGATATCTTGTCAGTCCCATGCATCCTTGGCACGAAGTTCATCGAACAAGATATTGAGGCGATACTGCCACGTCGATCGTCCGGAAGGACCACGTGCGCTGCACTGAAGAACTGCCTCGGCAAACGCCGAGTTTTGCCTGCCTAAATGACAGCGCCTGGGACCGCCACTGGCAGTACAAACCTGCCCGAGTCCGGGCCTGTGAACAAGTGCACGTCAAAGGACACCAAGAAGAGTGGATCAACGCGACGTGTGATACCCCAGGTATGGTCATGTGCACACGTTAAGTTCGGTTGCGCCGACACAAGTCAATGGCAGTCGCCCGCGGCGTCGACATCGTCACACCCGACGAACCGTTCTTGGTTGGAATATGAAACTTCGGTAACGATAAAGTCATTGTTCGTAAGAACTGTACCTTCGGGTTTGCAGTGCCCAACCAAGATCCTATGTGATCCGCGGTCCTGGACGACAACTCCACAAATAACGAGACCGAGTCCCCAACTACCGCCACCATTCGTGAATCCCTCTAGGGCCTCGACCTCAGTGTGGCGCCTGAGCAACTGCACAAGCAGATTCGAGACATGGTCCAGACCCACTTGTCTGTGTATGACGGAAAGTTGGGAGTCATCCGTTCTAAATAGCATACCGTTGTTAGTCCCCCGGACGCAGTGCCTATACGGGACCTACCCTGACACACCGGGCCGTTTAAACCGCTATTTATCGTTGAGCAGATCAACCAAACGTTGAAGCTCAATGCCTTTTCACCTAGCCATAGTGCTTGGGAAAGCCCTGTGGTCATTGTAACCAAGAAGATTAGAAAAGCCAGATTCTGTGTGGACTATCGTCGACTGAACAACATTACTAAAAGAGATGCGTATCCATTACCTCGAATGGAGGATTTCCTTGACTCTTGGGAGATGCCAAAGTGTCTAGATTTCTCACAGGCACCGCCAAGTACTGGCAGGTGCCGCTCCGCAAGAAGGATTATGAAAAGAAGGCGTTCATCACGCATTGTGGTATGTACCACTGGTTTTGTGCGCCATTCGGCTGAACAAACGCATCTGCGACATTCCAGCGAGCTTTTATTATCATCCTGTCTGCCTTGAAGTGAAACAGATGCCTCCTCTACGTGGACAATGTCATCGTTTTTCCCACAAACTTGGATGAACACGTCAATGACGTGGGTACGGTTCTACGCCAATTTTCTCGAACCCGGAGGCACGCTAAACCTCGACAAAGGCACGTGGTCCTCCGACGAGGTTGAGAACCTTGGAAACAGCATCCGCCCGGTGCAGCCACACATGCACAAAGAGAATGCTAGCGCTTTGAAGCACGCGAAGGTCCCATCCACCACGAGGCAGCTGAAAATCTTATTGGGTAGGTGCAACGTCAATCGAAGATTTCCCAAGGACTTCGCCAGACGGGTGCATCGCACCACTTGCTTGACTTCCTGTCGCGCGAGACCTCCGTGGCTCCGCCGGATGATATCTACGACGATATCCCATCGCGTGCATTCGCCGAGACGGCCAACGGCTTTCTTACAGGGAGTTACATAGGTATTGACACACCACAACTTGTGGAATTAGACGACGTTGTCGAAGCTCAAGAAACGGGCCACCACTGTGTCGAAATGACCAAAGTCGTCGCACGAGGAGAGGCAAAGGCCTCCTTCCGCAATTGTCGGCACGCTCTGTACCGATGAGCCTTACGGAAACGAACTCGTTATCCCGAAGACGCTACGCGAACGCGTCTTGACCCTCGAGCACCACGCAAGCGTGGCCGCCCATCTTGGTATGAACGGAATGTATTACACCATGCGTCAGGCACGTTATTGGCCATCAATGGTAACGCACATCCATATACGATCACCAAATGTATCACGTGTACACGAGACCGCCTTTCCTTGCGGCGATATAGCACTCTCCTTACCCTGGTCCCCGCTACAGTGCCACTCACGGAACTCTCTGTCGACAGCTCTCGGCCCATGCAGGCCTCGAAGAGAGGTAATCGCTTCAATCTGGTTATCACCAATCGCTTCGTCAAGCTCACCAAGTGCGTCGCCTTACGGCGGATCACGGCCATGTCCGTGGCGTCAGCCGTCATTGACGCGTGGGTATCCCCGTACGGGCCTCCGGACCGGATCTTGTCCGACCCCGGGCCCCTGTTCATGTCGAACTTCCTCATTTCCGTGATGAAGATGCTTGGCATCGAAACAGTCCGTTCCACGGCGTAACAGCCTCAATCTAACGGGCAAGTCGAACCGTGCAACCGCATCATGGAAACCCAGGTGAAGTATTTCGTTGCCGACGACGCACCACGATGGGATGAGCTACTCCAGGTGATTCTCATGACATGTAATCGCCATTTCCACGGTTCGACGGGCAGTGACCTCTTCGACCTCGTCATCCCACGACGGAGCCTAAACCTTACGGTTCGAAAATTCCCTCCGGGCACACCCCTGACCAACAAGGGTACCCTCAACGACGGGTCCCCTCTAGCTAGCAGATTTGAATTCATGGCTCCCCTACTCCGGCAACATACGACCTTCTATGACTTGCAATTCTTCGTATCACCCCCAACTTTCCCTACGGCAGTTCTCCCGCCTGAAACGTGAATACGGTCCCTACACATAAGTCTGTCTCAAAGGCCTCCAATCGACCTCGATCAGGTATGATTCTGACTCGTCTGACCACCTAAATGGGTTTCTCGTACATCCGTTACATCACCTGGACTCAGTCAGTCGTCGCCTGATAGAGACCATGGAGGAAGTAGCCACAGTCATCCCCCGATGGACCAACACCAGCTGTGACGCTACCGCCGTCCCTGCGTGCTGTGAGTACCAAGATATCACCTCAAGACAGGGATACGACTTCCACACTCAGGCCCATGCTGGCGTGCCATTTCCTTCATCTATATGATGACTAACAGGAACCTGGAAAGTGCACACTGACATGTAAAATTGCAGAAGCAGACGCACTGAGAAAAACGATAACAAAGAGGGCACGGGCCTCACACCCCCAGCTTGGGCAACGGAACCGCGCAGTGAGCAGTGCCGTTCAATGCTGCTCCTCTTCATCAAGGCGCAAATCACGGCGCGAGCAGGCGCTAGCCTCCGAATCTTGAGAGAAGCTACGCGCACGCGTGATTCGAGCCGGCGGCGCAGCCACCGACGGTCCCCTGCCCGCGTGCGCGCGACGACCAAGAATACTTTGCCCGTTAAAGCGCGTCGGTGCAGCCACCGCCTCGAGCTGAAACGCGTCGAGGCACTAAGACAAGCGCTCGTAGTTCAAGAGCCCATCCATGGAGCGATCCACAGCCTGTCCATTAATGGACAAGGCGGACTCTACACCTCGACCGTCTGCGCGCTCGACAGCGCGACGCAGGCTGGTGACTGGTTCAACCCAGGCCATAGCCTCCGCCGCTAGCGCCGCCCCACGGGGCGCGCGATGACGCACTTCGCGCACACGCGGTGACCCAAACAGGGCAACCGCCGCCGAAGAAAAATAACGCGTCGGCCATGTGACATCGAATCCACAAAGAGGCGACAACGACCGTGAGCGAGCGCGCTGCGGAGAAAGTGAACGGGCCCGACTCCCTCGGTCGTCAGCAACGGCGCTAGCCCCTTGGTAATTATTCCAACGACTACGACGCCACACCCCGACGTGAGTCGGTGGCACCTGCGCCATTGAGAGCCGCGTGTCCGGGTTCAGCGCCCATTCAAAGTCGACACATGCGCGTCGATTGAGAACGCCGTACTCCGTAGGCACCACTACCATAACGGCAACCTGCAGAGCATGGCCGGAATCGGCGTCGCCGCGAACAATGTCCTGAAAGGCCACATCCCAAGAAACGTCTTCCACGGCCGGGCGCGTATTGCCATACATTGAAAACTCCGCTTCGCTGTCGGGCTCTTCCATGAGCTTGTACATATACAACGCGGCAAGATGACGAAGAACCGTGGCGTGTACACGGACAAAGAGCCTTTCCACGCGAACGGTGTGATCCCGCGCAGCAAAAAAACATAAATAGAACTCAGAGTACACCACAAACTGTACCGTATACTCGTTCCGCAACGAGTCCGCTAGGTATGACACCAGCAACGGAGGTTCCAGCCAAATCTCCGTAGATGACTCCCAATCCGGGATGGGCGGAAGCCAACCGGACGGGTCTAACATCCGCGGAGCACGGAGGAGTACAGCCACCCCCGATGTGGGCAGTAGCCCGGGGTTGCGAAAGAAGCGCGTGTCGGCGGCACGATGGTACTCGGTAGGGATCATCGGCAACCGAGAAGGGTTCGGTAACTCGCTCATGCGAGGATTTAAATCCACATCGACTACGTCTTTTTGTCGATCCCAACCAGTTCGAGCTCGTTGAGGTACTCCTTCAACCCGGAGCCGGGCCCAAAAGGCACGGCAAGGTCAGCTTTTAAAGAGCGCTGAATGAAGAAGGCCTTGCGCCAATTATGCAATAGGCGACAGAACGAGGTGGCCGCCGCCTCCAAGGTCTTCGTCCTACTCACAGAAATCACCTACGCGTTGGTCTGCACCGAACAGTGGAACTGGTGCAGAGGCACCTTGTAACGCACCACCTCGCTGCAAAACTACATCACCTCGTGGGCCATTCGCTGGGGTCCCTGCGTACCGAAGTAAGGGTCCTCATGGAAGTCGGACACGCGGTCTCCAGCATAGTCAGGAGACCCTGACTCCGGCATGACGACGATGAACCCCGGCAGCGACTTGTACTGCGCGTACAGTCGACTCGTATGCGCGCTAGCACGGTTGCCGACGCCAGCGTCATACAGAGCTTGGTCGGAAACCACCGAAACCTTATCGACAGCCTCCACAGAAATCATGTGCGAGACGTTCGTGCCGTCACGAAGAAACTGATGCACGACCGCAGAATCCGTGGAGCGATCCGCGTCAGCCGCACCAACCGTGACGGCCAGATACACATAAACGCCCTACGCATCAGAGATATATCCCCAATCCACCACCATAGCGGCATGGTCCGCCATGCTAGAGGACGTCGACGGTGTGTTGATCTGTGCCGCCGCCATCGAGCGTTTAGTCATTACAGCCGGCGCCGAGAGTGCCGCACTTGCCGCCGCCGCCGAGCGCGCTGCCCTTGCCGCCGCCGCCGAGCGTGCCGCCCTTGCCGCAGCCGCCAATCGTGCCGCCCTTGACGCCGCCACCGAAAGACCCCCTCCAAAACAATCCTATGGTTATCTACCTCGCAGCGGCGCATTCCAACTCAAACAAGGCGAGAAAGCAGCAACCGGTGCGCATGCACGATGACGTGAGAAGTCCCCGCGCCGACAGCCAAGCCGCAAGCAGCTCACGCTCGGCTCCGTGTGACCCGAGTGTGGGGTGTGAACCCCCTTCGAGCTGCTCAGTTGGCCGCGCCCGGGCTGTCGCCTCGTCGCCGGGGTAGCAGACCGCTACAAACATAGCACCGAGCGGCCCGGACGACGACGGCTTTCGCTGGCCAGCTCTCCGCCAAGAGCATGGGGAATAATTTAGCCCTGCGGTCGGCGCCTACGCGCATGAACCCGTCGACCACCGCCTGCGCGGGTAAGTCCAGGCACAAGCCCCGGTATGACCGCCAGTGCTGGCTGGCGGCCACACGAACCCGCTTGCGCTCCGTCTACCAGCACCAGTCGCCACCGACCAACCGCCACCCCCAACCGTACTGGATCGCCGCCGCTTCACGGCTCGCCCCACAAAGGCGGCTACACCCACTCGGGTCCACACGATTCCGCGACCACCCAGTCAGGTACTGCCATCATTAGATCTCTTCAGGACGGCTCGTGGTCCTTGGAAAATTACCGCTGGTGGCTACTTCACTGGCCGGTTCCAAATGTTTGTGTGTCTTCGCTTGTCGCAAGCCCTCTGGAAGGTTTCCTTCGCACTTCTTATGTTTCACCTCTTGTTAGCCTGTCCTATGTGCATGCCAGCGCTCATTATGATCGGCTGTTCTCAAACGATCGATCGACTAGTGCTTTTATCCTTATTATAACAATGTGGGCCCGGGTGCTGCCGTCGTTGGCACCGTCTGGCTCCCCATCGGATGCCCTTCGGCAAATGGTTCGTCTTCCTTGCCTCCAGGGCGATGGAAATCACTTTTTTGCTTGGATACGGTCGCCCGCAATACACCGGATAATAAATCGACCTTATTGATATCACAGCGGGGGCGGCGATAACGGAGCTGCCGCCCTCTTTTTGCGCTCCGATCACCGCGGACACGTATGCCGGCCCATAGGGTGCCTTTGAGGGGAACTGCCGGCTCCACCTCCGCGCGTCCCGCGCCGCGTACACCGCGACGGTTCTAAAGGGGATCGGATCGCTTTGGCGGAAGAGATTTCTCGTCTCGATCAGCGTGCAGCCGATTCTTGCGCCGGTCCGCAAGAGACACCTGGAAGCGGGCAAAGCCAAGTTGTGGAACGTTTAAAAGGTTCGGGAGGCGAAGGCCGGGTTTCGCCGCGCGGGCCTGGCCTTGAGGCCTGTGTGGGAAAGACCCCCTGTCAGTTGTGACACGACCCTCCGGCATAAGCCGGAGACGGGTCGTGACCAGTCACGCAACACCCCCTTAGGGGGGTAGCGTTGGACAACCCCCTTGGGCGGGTGTCCAGGGAGCCCCAGGGCCACACATGAAACGACCCCTCTAGAGGGGCGTGAGGCCGGGAACACCCGATCGGGCCCCGCTGGGGGGGTCTGACACACACAAGGGAGACGCACGTCTTCCCGAATCCGGGCTCCCTTGGGGGACCGGGAAGCTTGTGGAAGCTTGCGCAATCCGAGCGTAAGCCGGACCGAGATATGATCTCGACCAGGGATAAAATCCCACCGGAATTCTATCCGGGAAAACTGAAAAATCTTGGGATAAGTCCCGAGGTATTGGTTTTGGGTAAATCCTGAAATCTAGGAAGTTTTAGTGACTTTCCTGCTTCCGCCCGAGACGGGCGGAGGTCCCCTTCCGGTGGAAGAGCTGTCAGGGATGCTGGGCATGGGCCACTAGAGGCCCGGACCTGAGACCGTGGCCCGTTGGGTACCGGTCCCCCCATGGTAGCGCCAGAGGGTCGGGATTGTGTACGTCCTGCGTCTTCTTTCTGAGGGTATATGAGAGTATGCTTTGGGGTCATCGTGCGTGTTCGAATAAATCATCGTTGCGTTTGCGTTACTTCCGTCGTTTTGGTGCGCTTCGCGCCCAGTGATCCCTGCGTTCGCGTTCTGACTCTGGCGCAGCGTTCCGCATACTGTGCTGGGTTTTCCGATGGGGTTATACCCCGCCAGCCGTGAGGGTAGGATCCACTACAGCCTGGAAATAGCCCGCGGCGCATCCCATTTCATTCAGCTGTAGCTTGGCGGCTCTCACTTCGTTCGAGATGCTCCCAGTCGGTGCTGTGCCACTGACGCACCGCGTACGGGCTCCAGTTTTGGTGACCGCGGCGGGCGGATGATATCTTGCTGCAAGAGCCTCAAGACGTCGACCTGCTTTCTACGGGCGCAGATGTCTCCGCTTGCGGGTCTATCAGACGGCTACGCTGGCCAGGCTGCTCGCACGCTCGCTTAAGGCCGCTCGCAATGCACTCGAAGATCTTGCCTGACGCCTTCTGTTTCGGCTTCTGATGGATTGTTGCGCTGCCGGTTCGTCCTCCGACGCGCGCCTCTTTACAGACTGCGGGCCTGCCGACGGCAGCGCCATTCTCACGGCGATGCTCTGGGAGTGTCTCGCGTCCCTCGGTGTGGCGGCGCCCGTCGGGACATGCGACTAGTTGCACTCCCTCAAGAAGGGCCGCGCTACGGCCGGCAACGCTGCGGGCGTGGCTCGCGGAGCTATCTTCGAGTTATCGAACGCGTCAAAGCGGACGTCGGCCGAGAGCTACATTTCGGCCCTCGCTGATCTGTTGCGCTATGACCGGTTCTTCTTCGGCCGCCTGATCATTTTCTAGGCCGGGGTTTTCGGCTCCGGTACTCCATATTGTTTGGCACACGCGACGCTCTCTGGTTATGAAATCCCTACGTATTGTTTAATGTGACTCTCACTGGAGCCCTCCTAGAGGGCGTCGTGTCATTGAGTATTGAGGAGTACAACTTTTGGCCGGGTGGTTGCTATCACCCAGGGTCGGGCGCTCGCGGGATCTCGCCGCGATCAGCGCTTACGCGAGCCGCCTGTGCAGCCACTGCGTGGCTCCCGCCGCGCCCGGCCCGCACCTCTACTGAGCCAAAAGGGGCGACGCCGCCGCGCTTTCCGTCTAACGCCTTGGTGGGTACGTCCACTCCTTCTCTGTCCCCGCCCGCCTTCCTGGCGCTGACCTCTACCGTGCGCCTTTTTGCGCAAGCTCATTGCTATTCTGGGCAAAGGGCTTCACCCCGACCAGAGTCATTCCTCCATCTTTTCTACTGCAGGCTGACTGCTCAATGATAGGAAACTGTCACTGGCATCCGCGGCTCTCTCTCTTTGTGCAACCGGTATTGTTTTGGCTGTGTTTTTGTGTTTCGCCCGGGTGAGTGGAGCGTATCCGGGAAAGGGTCGGAGAAGACGCTGTGGGGGCGGCCGCGACGCGGCGGACGCGGAGGCAACGAGACGGAGCCACGAAATAGGGGGGTTGGCCGCGGCAGCGGTGCGTGGCTGGTGGTGACGGTGTGGGGCGGGCGGAGATGGGCAAGGGGCGGCGGCGACGCGGTAAGGGTGGTGCCGACAGGGACGGGGGAGCCGCAACGGAGTGTTGGAAGCTTCCATGGCGTGAGTCGCGGCGGCGACGGGGAGTGGGGTCGGTGACGGAGCGGAGACCGCGGCGAGGGGGTCGGCGGGGCCGTGGCGGAGTTGGGGTGGGGCCAACGGCGTGGGGGGTGCGGCGACGCGGAGAGGGCGCTGGCAACGGGGTGAGGTCGCGCGGACGCTGTGAGGTGGGGGGTGACGAGGAAGTGAAAAGAAGTCCTAATCCTGCTGGTGGCTGCACCAGCTGCGATGGGCTTGCATGTTTCCGGGTACACCGTTCAGAGGGATGGCGACGGAGCCGTGGGGGAAACCACCTGTCAGGGGTGACACGACTCCCCGGCATGAGCCGGGGACGGGTGGTGACCAGTCACGCAACACCCCCCTAGGGAGGTAGCGTGGGACAACCCCCTTGGGCGGGTGTCGAGGGAGCCCCACGGCCACACATGAAACGACCCCTCTAGAGGGGCGTGAGGCCGGGAACACCCGATCGGGCCCCGCTGGGGGGGTCTGACACACACAAGGGAGACGCACGTCTTCCCGAATCCGGGCTCTCTTGGGGGACCGGGAAGCTTGTGGAAGCTTGCGCAATCCGAGCGTAAGCCGGACCGAGATATGATCTCGACCAGGGATAAAATCCCACCGGAATTCTATCCGGGAAAACTGAAAAATCTTGGGATAAGTCCCGAGGTATTGGTTTTGGGTAAATCCTGAAATCTAGGAAGTTTTAGTGACTTTCCTGCTTCCGCCCGAGACGGGCGGAGGTCCCCTTCCAGTGGAAGAGCTGTCAGGGATGCTGGGCATGGGCCACTAGAGGCCCGGACCTGAGACCGTGGCCCGTTGGGTACCGGTCCCCCCATGGTAGCGCCAGGGGGTCGGGATTGTGTACGTCCTGCGTCTTCTTTCTGAGGGTATATGAGAGTATGCTTTGGGGTCATCGTGCGTGTTCGAATAAATCATCGTTGCGTTTGCGCTACTTCCGTCGTTTTGGTGCGCTTCGCGCCCAGTGATCCCTGCGTTTGCGTTCTGACTCTGGCGTAGCGTTCCGCATCCTGTGCTGGGTTTTCCGATGGGGTCATACCCCGTCGGCTGTGATGGCAGGATCCACTACAGGTGCGTTTGAGAAGGCTGGTGGGGCCCGTGAAGGGTTCGGGAAAGACTTGAATCATCATGAACAGGGGAGTAAAGAGCTGGAAGGGGGCAGAGGACTAGGCTTTTCACTGCGCTTCGTGCGTTTTGTAGCTTCGAACTACGAAGACAAAAGCACCTGTGTTCACGCCTGCTCCCATTTCGGAGAAGAGGGAGATAGGTGAGGATGTAGAGACGAGTAAGGCCGTGCCGCACACTGGCCAATCCTTGAACCACGCAGTACTTGTCGTACCTGCAGGCGCAATAGACCAGCATGAAAAATCTGCAGCAGCGCTGTTGGCTCTGGAAGCTGTGCTAGTGCCGGTACTTTCTACTGCTCAAAAATTTTGGAACTTGACGGAGAAGCTGTCACGACGGAGTCAAGCTGAAGACTCTGTCTGTGACGGCTTCGCGACTGCACCTGTCGCTCGAGAACAGCACAGCTTCGCTGTGACAGTAGGTGTATCGCAGTAGGCATTTTACGTTGGCCCTCTCCACGCTGCTGGGGCTCCATGGCAGACGCTGAACAAGAGCTCAGCACAACAGAAGCAGCTGGAACATGCTACGGGCCGGTCGCCCAGATGGCGAGTGCCCCTCTTTTCGCTAGCACAGACTCAAGCACGGTCGAGCTGGCGGCTATGGGCTGAGTGCCCTCGGAACGCACTCACATCGGCATTGACGTGATTCTTTTGAAAAGAATGGCGGCCAGAACGTGCGCTGCATCCGCTAAAACAACCACATTGCCACATTCATGTTCGAGCGAAACCGGCAATGTCGATCGAACGGTCTGAAACCGTGAAATGAAAGCGCCTCGTGTGGCTCTGCTAGTGCTCAGCTGCCAAGAGCACAACGAGTTGCCAAAGAGGAATGTATCGGGCTGAATAGAGTGGGTACCTGTCGAGTATCTGAGCTTCGTTGGCCTCGGCGTGGTTGGCCGCACTCGGTACTGTCCAACGAAGAACACGAAGCAGCCCTGTCGCAGCCATCGAGATGAAAAGGACTCCAACGAGATCTTTACGAACATACCTGACAGTGTGCGAATTGAGGTCCGGAACGCCCAGATACAGGCGGTGTAGCCGGATGCGTGGTGGCGTTTTGGTACAAACAGGGTCGAGTCCGCACGAGTGCGAGACGTGTGTTGCGGACGCACAACCAGAAGTTATGTAAGGTGGTAGGCCCTGAATCATGCAGGTCGATCCGTAGCCTGTGGCCTGACGGTCCGCCCGAACGGGTGGCCAGAGATCCATGTGCGTGGCGAGCGGGACACAGCACCCGCACTCAGGTTCGTGAGGGTCAATTTGGATACGTTTGGAAGTGGCCGAATATACCCGCCACAACATTTCTTCGAGAGATAGCTTTAAGTCACGCGCGTGCAT